>Ga0114918_10003588_pt1 | contig 13663 bp, 14 predicted proteins | sample LantaG_FD_87015 | JGI IMG/M metagenome (GOLD analysis project Ga0114918, IMG submission 87015) | Deep subsurface microbial communities from Baltic Sea to uncover new lineages of life (NeLLi) - Landsort_02402 metaG | ecosystem: Environmental > Aquatic > Marine > Oceanic > Sediment | place...
CCTCCACGCCCTCTCCCGCACCCAGCGCCCCCGCGCCCGTGACGGGAAGAAGGCAGAAAAGGAGAAAAGAAATGTTTTTTTTTTTTTTTTTTTTTTTTTTTCTCGAGTTTTTTTCCTTCGTTTTTTTTTCTTCATTTTTTCCCCTCCTTCTCACAACCTCTTCAGCCTCTTCTTCTCAACCTCCACCAAAGAGCCCCCTCCACCCTCGCTCCCCGACCGCGGTCCTCGCCAGCGCCTCGTAAGGGAGGGCAAACACCGGGTCGATCGAAGCTATCCGCGACAGGCCCGCGTCGAATCCCAGGACAGAGTCGAGGCGAGAAGAAGGAGTCGTCGTCGTCGTCGTCGTCGTCGTCGTCGTTTTTGTCGTCGCTGCTGTCGCTGTCGCTTCTGATTCTTCGTCTTCTCCTCCTCGTTCTCGTTTCCCTTCTCCGTCCCACTCTTCCTCCACGCTGTCCCGCAGCAGGCTCAGCCCGGCCACCCCGAAGAACGTGTGGTACACGTCGGCGGCGTCCTCTGGCCTGTCGGCGATGCCGCCGGAATCCGGGTCTTGAGCAGCAAGCACAAACCTCGCGAGCGCCGCCCGGTCTAGCCAGGAGGTCCTTCCCAGAACGGCCAGCGAGCTCGCGCACCACCAAGAATAACAGACGTCGGGTAGCTTCTCGGGCCTGCCGTTGAGCCCACCCGTGGGGGTCTGGCGCTCGGAGAGCCACCAGGAGAGGGCGTCGCGGCCTTGCGGGTTTGGCTCTTTCGGCCTTTTGGCGCTGCTATTTTTCTCGGCGCTGCTCTTTTCGGCGCCGCTGTTTTCTCCGTCGCCGCCATCGCCGCCGTCGCTTCCTCCGCTTCCTCCCCCGCTTTCTCCACCCCCTCCTCTCCCCAGCAGATCCAGCCTCCCAGCGATCGCCAGCGCGGCCACGCACACGAAAACCTGCCCGGCGTGCGACTCCCCTCCTGGCTGCGCGCCGAAGCCGGCGTCGAAGTTGGAGTACCTCCCGGCCACGTGCCTCGCCGCCGCCTCGACGTCCAGCGACTCCAGCTTCCCCAACAGCGCCGAGGTGGCGAGCGCGCAGAAGGAGAAGCGGGTGTCCACCTCCCCCCACTTGTCTCCGGCGAAGGAGCCGTCGGGGAGCTGGAGGGAGGCGACGTCTGTTTTTTGATTGTTTTTGGTTTGGAGTGTAATCAGAGGAAGAAAGAAGAACAAGAGAAGAGGGAAAAGTGAAGAGGGAAAAGAGGTGAGAGAGGAGGAAAAAGACTAAGACCCGAAGAAAGTTTTGAGAAAAAATTCGATAAAAAAGTTTTCTCACAGTTCATGACGGCGTCCGCATCGATCAGGTCCATCCTGTCAATCAGGGAAGCGACCTGGACCGCCGACAGCGTGTAGAGCAGGTGGGCGTCGTGGCGCTCGGCGCCGCCGAAGCCGACAGAACGAGGTTTCGGGTTTTCGTTTTCGTTTCCGTTTTTCGAAAACTTCGAAGCGACGCCCTCGGCGCCCTCGCGGGCGCAGGAGCTGACGAAGGCCGCGACCTCCCCGCGGTCGAGCCCCGGCCCTCCCTCTTCGAGCTTGCCCAGGAGAGCGAGCGTCGCGAGGCCCCAGTAGACGCCGGAGAGGCGGAGGTGGTCCGTGGCGACGGCCTCGAAGGTGGTTCGGTCCTGGGAAGTTTTTTTTTTTCCCCAAAGAAGTCGAGCGATGAGGTTGAGAGCGAAAACGTCGATCGAATCAAAAGAAACATCGGCTTCAAAACTTCTTCTTCTTCTCCTCTTCCTCCTGCCTTTTCTCTCACCTTTGCAAACCCGGCCACGAACTTGACGTGCTTGTCCGCGAACAGAGGCACGTTGGTAGAGGAAGGGGAGGCACTCTCGGGGACAGAATGAGGCGCCATTTTGATCCGTTTTTTTTCCTCTTCAAACTTTGATCGAACCGACGTTCGGTTTGTGTCCAAAGGCTAGCTTCCCCCCCCTTTCTCTCTCTTCTTTCTCAAAAAACCGCAGAGGAGGTGCGCGTGCGCACGCACGCACGCGCGCGCGCTGCCCCTTCCTCTTCGCGTTTACACAGAATTCAGAAAGAAGAGCAATAGTAATTGACAGTGCTGATTCTGAAGGGAAAAACAACTGTGCTCTGAGAAAGGTTTTCCGCCTTTTTTTTTTTACCTCTTTGACGACGACGACGCTCCGTCTCCTGCCGCTGCTGCTCCTGCCGCCGCGCTCGCTGCTGCTGCAGCCGCAGCAGCCCTCGGCGTCCCGGGCGCGACCCCGCTCAGCACCACGCTGATGCTCGAGCTCGCAGCGCCCTCCATGGGGAGAGATTTGCCGCCGCCGAAGTTCTCTTCGACGGTCGAGGGCCTCCAGGGCGCCGAGCCGAGCGGCGGGCGAACGCGAAGAACGCCGACGCCGCTGTCTGCCGCCGCAGTCGTCGAGGAGCTCGAGGCTTCTTCCCCTTCCGCCGCTGTTGCCGTCGCCGCCGCCGCCGCCGCCGCCTTCTGGAGCTTCGCCGCCTCCTCCGCCGCGAACGCCGCGGCGGCGGCGATCGCCTCCTCCGGGTCCGCCGTGGCGGGAAACGGCCGCGCGACCTCGAAGTCGACGCGGGCGACCCGAGCGCAGCAGAGCACGGCCTCTGGCAGCTCCGCCTCTCGCCGCCCCTCGACGACCAGGGCGTTGTCGAAGACGACGGAAGAAAGTCGAGACAGGAAGGCCGTGAGGGCGCGGCGGGCTAAGAAAGCGTAGGCGTGGACGTCGAGGTCGACCTCGAGGTAGCCTTGGGGGGAGGGATTGGAAGTGTTGGGGTGTTTTAGGAGAGAAATGGAAAAGAAGTCGAGGTGAGAAAGAGAGAAAGAGAGAGAGAGAAGAAAAAAGTTGATAAAAAGAAAACCCTCTTTTTTCAACTCATCCACTCACCCGGCCCGTGGAAGAACTTGTGCTGCAGCCTCGTCAGCAAGGGTTTGTCGTTGTAGCTCGCCAGCAGCCTGGCCTCGGCGGACGACAGCGGCGCCGAGCCCGCCCACTCTGCCGGGTTTGCGACGCGGGCGATCAGCTTCAGCCGGTCGCGCGTCGGGGCGCCGTCGGCCTCTCGCCCGTTGTGGACGAAGCGGCGCGCCAGGCCCAGGGCTGGCGCCGCGGCCGGATGCGACCGCTCGTAGGCATGGGGGTCCCAGTGGTCGGGCAGGCGGAAGTAGAAGACCAGGGAGTGGCCCTTGCCGTCCGCGATCGAAGGAGAAGGCGAGTTGTCGTCGGTGCTTCCTCCTCCGCCGCCAAAGAGCCCGCCGAGAACGCCTCCGCCGCCGCCTCCTCCCCCTCCTCCTCCTCCCCAGATCGAAGCAGGGTAGGTCGGCAGCTGGATGTTGAGTACCAGCAGCGGGGGGAGCCTGTCGTGCGGCTGCAGGGCCGCGTGCGCAGCGGAGGGGGCAGGCAGCGGAGGGAGCAGCACGTGTTTGGCTATGTGGCTGATCTTGAAGTCAAAGGAATAGAGGTCTGCGGCCACCAACTCGTAAATCGCCTCGGGGCTGGCCTGCTTGATTTTGGACTTCATATAGTCTTTCGAGCGGACCTTGAAGGTCGTGGCGTCGCAGGGGCCGTAGGTCTCGGTGAGGAAAGGGAGCGCTGGGGGGGAAGCAGCAGCTTTGTCGTCGTCGAGGAGCTCGGGCTTTCGGGTTGCTCCCGTTCTCCGCTTCTTCAGAGAGGTCGGGCTCCACTCGAACCGGCGGTGCCACGGCGACTTTTCTTTTCCTTCTTCCTCCTTTTTCGCTGCCTCTTTCTCCTCTCCAGGAGAGGAGGCGGACGAGGACGAAGGGGCCTCGGTGCCCGTCTCTCCCCCTCGCTCCTCCCTCTCCGTCTCTTTTTCTTTCTCTCCTTCGTCGTCGTCGCCCTCGCCCTCGCTCTCATCGCTCTCGCTTTCATACGCCGGTGCCCTCTTGAGGCCCGAGTCCCCGGCGTTGGGCCGCACCGTCTGCACGAAGGTGGCCCGCCGCCGCAGGCTGGCGTGATGGTGGTGGTGTCCCCCGAGACCGCGAGCTCCCAGGCTCTCCCTCGCCAAGGAGAGAAGGGGCAGGCAGGCCCCCGGGACGACGACGCCGCCGCTGCTGCCGCCCGTGTTTTCTCCTCCTCCTCCGAACAGGCGCGGGCCCGAAGGTCCCGGCTCGGGCTGCAGGACCACGTCGGCGGGCACCACGACGCCCGGAGCGAGCTCCATCGAGGGCTGGCCCCCGGGGCCCGCCACCGGCCGCGGGTTGAGCGAGAGGGAGTGGCGGGGGTTGTTGCTGTTGTTGTGGTGGTGGGTGAAGGAGAAGTTGTGCTCCCGGTCGCCGGCTCTGGGCGTCGTCGCCGTCGCCGCCGTCGCCGCTGCCGCGAAAGGGGAGGCGTTGGCGTCGCCGCCGCCGCAGCCATCTCCAGTCGGAAGCGAGTGAGAGGAGGCGGAGCGGCGGAAGGAGAACCAAGAGAAGGAAGAAGAAGGTGACGGCGACGATGGCGACGGCGAGTTTCCGAAGCCAAGCCGCGCCGCGACCGCAGCCGCGATCCCCCCGAAGAAGCCCACGGGTGCTGCCGCTGCTGCTGCGGAAGCCTCTCCTCCTCCCCTCCGGCGGAACGAGGAGGGCCCCACCCCCTCGTGAGAGGCCACGCTCGAGGCGCAAGAGCCGTCTTCGTCCGACCTCGCGTCGAAGTAGCACTCGTCGTCTTCCGAAAGTATCGCCAAACCCGACGCGACGGAGTCCGCCTTCGCCATGGAAGGGGAGGTGGAGATGGCGTGCGAGGAGAGGGCGGCCGCTGCTACGTCCCTGGAGCGGGAGCCTGAGGGGAAGGAGGTTGAGGAGGTTGAGAGGTTGAGAGGAGGGAACTGAGCGTCGTCGTCGTCGATCGAATCGATTGTGCTCTCTCGCTCGCTCTCTCTTTCTTTCGCTTTTCCCGAACTCTTTTGCGCCTCTGTTTCGCTCTCTCTCTACGCGAGTGATGTCGAGACATCACGCTGAACTCGCGTTGAGTGCTCCGGCACGGAAAGCAGAGTCCTACGAGCAGCAGCGCGAGAAAGAAAAAGTCAAGGGCGACGAAAACAAACAGACAATCGCTTCTTGTCTCCATCTCTCCATCTCTCTCTCTCTCTTACCTCGCCGCGCCCCAGAGAGCCCGCCATTGCTTCCCTGCTTCTCCTTGATGGCGCCTCCAGCGTCGTAGCTGTCGTCTGCCGCGGAGGGGCGGCAGCAGGCCGCGCCCATCGTGCGTGTTTGGAAAGCGGAAAGAGAGAGAGAGAAAGAGGGCCTTTTTCCTTTTTTCCTTTTCACTTGATGCCTCCTTTTTGTTCTTTCTTTCTTTCGTTCTTCTTCTCACTCTGTCTCTCTCTAGAGCCTCTTTTCCCCCTTTTTATTCGCTCAGCCGCGCCGTAGGATGTTTCACGGACACACCGACAGAGACACAGAGCGAGGGAGAAAGGAAAGAGAAAGCCTGCATAGAAGCGCCTTTCCCTCAAGGAAGAGGAAAAGAGAGAAACAAGAGTGATGCCCCTTTTTTTTCTTCTTCGATTTTTTTTCTTTGCAACACCTCTTTTCTCTCTCTCATTTTTCTTTCTCCTTCACCCCGCCACGACCATGTTGTCGATCAGCCTCACCTCCCCGAAGAACGCTGCCACGGCCACCAGCGTCCTCCGACCTTTGCGAGAAGAGATCGCGACGTCGTCGGGCACGGGGGAGAGGCTGTCGGCGTCGACGACGGAAACGTAGTCGACTTTCGGGGGAGGAGGAGGAGGAGGAGGAGAAAAACCGCTGTCGTACGCCGCTTCTATCCGCGTCTTGACCACCCCCGCGACCTCCCCCGCCGTCACCGACGGGCTCCCAGAAACCATCTTCTTAGCCTCCTTCAGCGCCGCGTAAATGCACGGAGCCCTCCTTCTGTCGCCGGCCGTCAGCAGCTCGTTCCTCGAAGACAACGCCAAGCCGTCGCTCTCCCTGACGATCTCCCCTCCCAGAACCTTGACGGCGAAGTCCAGGTCCCTCGCCATCCTCCTTACGATGGCCAGCTGCTGCCAGTCCTTCTCGCCGAACACCGACACGTCGGGCTCGACGACGTTGAAGAGCTTGGCGACGACGGTCGCGACGCCTCGGAAGAAGTGCGGGCGCGACAGCGAGCAGAGGCCGCGCGAGAGGCGTTCGACGACGACGAAGGTGTCGTGGGCGTCGTCCGATTCTTCAGCAGCAGTTCCGACGACGTTGGCGTTGTCGTCGTTACTGTCTGTCGATCTGTGGTAGAGCGTCTCGGGCTCGAAGACGGCTTCGACGCCCCTCTCGGCCAGCAAAGACCTGTCGCGCTCCCTCGTGCGCGGGTAGCGGCCGAAATCCTCGTTCGCGGCGAACTGGGTGGGGTTGACGTAGATCGAGACGACGACGACGTCGGCTTTGGTGCGGGCAAGGTCGACCAGGGAGAGGTGGCCCGCGTGGAGGCAGCCCTGGAGGTTGGAAGCGGAAGAGAGAAGAGGAGGTCGAGGTTGAGAAAATGAGATCGATCGATCGATCGGAAGAAAGGAAAAGCAAGCCAATCGAAAGAACTTCTTCGCTCTTCTCTTCATCGAAATTACCATAGTGGGAACAAAGCCCACGCGCTTCCCGGCCAGGCGCTGCCTGCGGGACCACACGCGCATCTCGGCGGCGGTGGTGATGATCTCCGGCGTGGAGGGAGTGGGGGCGGAAGGGGTCGACATTTTGTTTTTGAAAAGCAACTTTTTTTTTTCCTAAGGCGAGAGTGTGGTTTGAAAAGTTTCATTTTTTTTCTTTTCCCCTTTCTCTCTTTCCCCCTAGTCTCTTGTCTCTCTCTCTCTTCCACACACACGCCACTTTCAAGATGGACTTTTACGGCTCCTCGAGCGATGACGACGAGGGAGTCAGCAGCTAATGAGTAGTTAGCTAGTTTGTAGGCGACAGAAGAGCTGCTGTTTTCCTGGAAAAGCTAGCCGTCGAACGATTCTCATCTTGCCTCAGCCCGATCTCTCTCTCACGCCCTTTCTCTCTCTCTCTCTCTCTCTCTCTCTCTCTCTCTCTCTCTCTCTCTCTCTCTCTCTCTATCTCTTTCCCTCCCACATCAATACCACCCCCCACAGTGCTCTCCACGACGCCGCGGACGCCGGCGACGCGGAACTCCTCCGCTCCCTGCTCGCCAGGGCCGCCGCGGGCACCGCGGACGCGGACTTCGACCCAGGCGCCGCCAATGCCAACGCCGACGGCCCCGACATCGACGAGCGCGACGACGAGGGGTGCACGCCGCTCCACGTCGCCCTGCTTCGCGGTGAGTAGTGAAAAAGAAGGAGATCGAAGAGAGCTTGCTTGCCGTGACTTTGAGCAGGAAATTGGAGGAGGTCCAGGCGTTTGAAATCGGCGGATGATGGATTGCCATTCTGAATTGTCGTTTGTCGTCGTTTGTCGTTCGCCGTCGTTCGACCTCTCCTCTTCCCTCCTCAACCTCGTCCCCCTCTTTCACACCCTTCCAACCAAAACAGGCCACCTCCCCTGCACGCAGCTCCTGCTCGAGGGCGGCGCCGACGTCAACATGGGCATCGAGGGGTCCCCATCGATGCACCTGGCCGTGTGCGCCGGCGCCCTGCCGGGACGCGGGGGCGACGCGATGGCGACGGCCGCGCTGAGGCTCCTCTCGACGCTTTCTCAGGCCTCTCCTTACAGCCGCGACGACAACGGGAGGACGCCGCTGCACTGGGCGGCGCACCACGGGCTCGAGGGGGCCATCGGCGCGCTCTTCGAGATCGCCGCGGAGGAAGGGGAGAGGGTCAGGGCGGAAGCCGAGGCGCGGCAGAAGGAGTTTGAAGAGGCTGTCGCAAAGGCAGCGAAGGAAGGAGAGCAAGAGCAAGAAGCCCCCGCGCCGCCTCCTCCCGCCATGCCGCCCCCTTTCCTGCTCGACGTCGCGGACAAGCAGGGGAATACCGCTCTGACTCTGGCTGCCCGCGCCGGTGCCTCTGGCGCCGTGGCGTGCCTTCTGGCGGCCGCGAAGAAGCAGGGAGAAGGAGGAGTTGGAAAAGCGGCGGCGGCGGCGAATCGCGCGGGCCAGGCACCGCTCCACGCCGCCGCCGCCGCCGGCTCCGGCTCCTGCTGCGCCCTGCTTGTCGCCGCAGGTGCCGGTGTGCTGAAGGAGAGCTGCAAGCGAGGATGGTCCCCGGCGGAATGGGCGTCGAGGCGCGGGCACGAGGCTCTCGCGAAAGCCCTGGCGCTCGAAGGAGGAGGCGCCGCCGCCGTCTCGAAAGTCGCCGCCGCGGCGCTGGCCGCAGACAAGGTTGAAGAAACCGAAAAAACCCGAAAGATGCTCCTGGTGGCCCCCGACGAGTGCCTCGAGCACCGCACGGCGCCCGAGCCGCGCCCTCGCTCGGCGCCGGAGCCCCCGCCCGAGAACGTCGGAAGGCTGAAAGTCTTGACCGACCCCGTCGACGGCCTCTTGGTCGGCTCGGGCTTTGTCGAAAGCGAGGAAGAGGTCGAGGGAGCGAAAAAGACGAAGAGCAGAACGAAAAACTCGACCTCTTCTTCTTCTTCTTCCTCTTCGCTCGCCGCCGCCGCCCACCCGCCGCTCACCGTCTCCCGCTCCGCCCGCCGCGCCGCCGCCGCAGACGTCCTCCGCGTCCACGACTGGAGCTACGTCCGGGCCTTGCAGGCTGCCTGCGCCTCGATCCCCGATTCCCAATTGGCGATCGGCCACCTCGACGGCGACACTGCCGTCTGCGCGAGGTCGTTCGACGCCGCGCTGGTCGCCGCGGGAGGGGTCTGCGACGCCGTCGACGCGGTCCTCGACGGTCGGGCCCGCCACGCCTTCTGCGCCGTGCGTCCCCCCGGGCACCACGCGGGGCCCAGCGGGGTCGTCGCGTGCTCCAACGACCCTCAGGGGTCCCACGGCTTCTGCCTCCTCAACAACCTGGCGATCGGAGCGTGCTACGCGATGGGCGCGCGCCGCGACAAGGGAGTTATAAAAATCTGTTTGCTGGATTTCGACGTCCACCACGGCAACGGGACGCAGGCCTGCGTCGGCGGGCTCGCCCCCTCGACGGTGCGCCATTCTTTCTCGCACCCCTTTGGAAGCGGGGAACAGTCCTTCCCCGTTTTTAAGCCTTGGCTCGACTTTGACGACTCGAGCAATGTCCTTTTTGCTTCGGTGCAGGGTTACGGCAAGAAGGGCTTTGGCGACTCCGTGAGCTGGGTCTATCCTGGGAGCGGTGGGACCTGCGACACCACAAAAAAGGCGGCGGAAGAAGACGGAGAAGGAGAAGGCGGAGAAGGAGAAGCAGAAGCGGAAGAAAAGAAACAAGAAGACACTGTCGTCGAAGAAGACCCCACGGGAGAGTTCGCTCCCGACCCTGAAGCCGAGGCCCCCCCCCACCAGGGCCCCCGCGTCATCAACGTCGGCATGGCCCAGGGCTTCGACCCGCCTCGCTGGCGCCGCGCCTGGCGGGACAAGATCTTACCTGCGGTCGTGAAATTCGACCCGGATCTGATCCTGGTGAGCGCCGGCTTCGACGCGCACCGCAAGGACGACATCAACTTCCGGTACATCGGCGTGACTGAGCGAGACTACGAGTGGCTGACGCACCAGATCGTGACGGTGGCCAACCGGTGCTGCCCAGGCAAAGTGGTCTCTGTCTTGGAAGGAGGGTACCGGATTCAGGGTGGCCCCGTGTCAGCGTTCTCGAGGTCTGTCGCCGCTCACGTCAAGGCGCTCGCGGAGCTGGGCGGCGGCGTGTGGGACGGGAAAGAGGCCGCCTGGGAGAGGGAGCGCGAGAGGCTGAAGAGGGAGAAGGAGGCGAAGGCGAGGGCCGAAGCGCTGGCTGCTGCGGAGCAGGAGGCGGCCGCGAGGGAGGCCGCGGCGGCTGCGGCTGGTGGAGGTGGAACGGAGGAGATGGAGGGGGTTGTCGTCGCTGCTCCTGCTGCTGCTCCTGCTGCTGCTGCCAAGAACAAAGACAGCGACGGCGACGAGGAAGAGGAGGCCGGAGGTCGGAGCAAGCGAAGGAGGCGTGGAGGCGGGATCGACTACGTTGCCCTCAACGCGAAGCTGGAAGCCGAGGCCGCGGCGGCCAAGGAGAAGAAGAAGTGATAAAAGAGAGGTGGAAAAAGAGGAGGAGGAGGTCGAACGAGTTCATTTTTTTTCTTTCTTCTCTTGGACTTGAAGAGTTTTTTCCCCCCTCTCTCTCCCATCGAATTCGAATCCGAGCTCTCGTTTTTCTTTCTCCCTCTTTCTCTCCTCCTTCTCCAAGAACAATGCCCGGCCGCGAGGAATCGTTCATCCTGCCCAGTGTCGAGCAGCTGAGCGGGCTGCTGGGCGACGACGTGGACCTGGGCGTGAGTCTTTGATTCGAACTTCGATTTCTTGTTTTGATGATGCCATCGTAGGCCACGCAGGCCATCGACGATGAAAACTTCGAATGCCACCTCGCTAGCGCCACCACCGCGCTCTTCTCTTCTCTGATCTCCCCCACTAAAAAAACAAAACACCATCTCAAATCACAAAACAAAAACAGGACATGGCGGGCTTTCTCGGGAGCGGCTCACCGCTGGCTGGAGGAGTGAGTTTTTTATTTATTGTTTTTTTTCAGTTTCGTCAGAGCCCTCGATGACGACGACGACGAGCGAAAGGTCGCATTCGACCGCCTCTCTCTCTTCTCTCTCGTGTCTTTCTTTGTACTATGCATCCATCGCTTCCCGTGAAAGGAGTTAAGAGATCGTATTCTTTTATCCGATACATCGTCGGTAGAGGATCAAACGCGCCAAGAGCGAGATGACGGGATGCGAATCGTCGAGGGGTGCAAAAAAAAAAAGAGAGCTGAGCAGGCCGAAGAAGAGTTCGTCGTCGGAAACCCCCTTCCAGCTGACCCCCCTCCCTTTTTCCCTTTCTCTTATCTCTCTTCCCTCTCTGTCTCTCTTCAAAAAACCAAAAACAGCCCCACCTGCACGTCGCGCTCGACTGCTCGTCACCCTTCTCCGCCGCGGCGATGCAGATCTTCGGCGGAAGTGGTGGAAACGGAAACGGGAACCAAGCGGCGGTGGACGCCTTGAGGGTCGAGTCTGCTCCCGTCGGCGCCGCCGCCCCTGCCACCGCCGCTCTTCTTGCTCCTACTCCTCCCTCCGCGGCTGCTCCTCTCGCCGCCAAGCCCCGCAAGGCCGTGAGCCTCAACGGCAGGTCTCGGTCCGGAACGAGGACCAGCGGGTCGAGGAAGCCCTCTGCCGCGGCGCTGGCGAGGGCTGCCGCTGCCGCTGCCGCGGTGGGAGTCGCGGGAGTCGGCGAAGCGGCGGCGACGGCGGCGGCGACAGTGGCGGCGACAGCGGCCGCGGCAAGGGCAGCCTCGACCCCCAACCCCATCACCGCCGCCTCCGCGGGCTTCGAGAAGCCCCCGGTCCCCAAGCGCCCGCGCGTCTCCGCCGCGGCGAAGAAGGCCGCGGCGGCGGCGGCAGCAGCAGCCGCAGCGGCAGCAGCCACGGGGGGAGCTTCGAACGGGAACGCCAGAGCGACGACGACGACGACGGCAAAAGAGGAGGAGCTGGACGCGGTCGAGCAGCAGCTGATCTGCTACGTCCGCGCGCTGACCCTGGGAGACGACCCAGCCTCTCGCCAGCGCTGCAGCGCCGCCAGCGACGGAGGGCTCAGACTGGCGATCAGGGACGCGCTGTACCGGCTGAGCAGGAACGCGCAGGCGAGGTCCGCCGCGGCGGCCTGCCTCTCTTCTTCCGCTGCTTCGGGAAACTCGGCAAACGGCGGCGCCAACAACGGCATCAACGGCGGCAACAACCTCGTCGCCGCGGCGTCGCTGTCGAACGCCGCGAGGACGGCTGACAGGATCGTGGCGGCGATGCTGTTCTCTCCTCCTCCTCCCCCGGCGGCGGCGGCGCCGATGCCCTCTTCGGGAGGCGCGCAGGCGGTCTTTGCCTGCTGAAAAAAAGAAGAAAGAGAGAGAAGTGGAAAAAGAAAAAACCCGACTCTCTCTCTCTCTCTCTCTCTCTCTCGTCTCTTTTGAAAAAAAAAATCTAATAGCAAAAATTTCATTTTCTCTCGTATGCTTGCTGCGCATTAGTCCATCAGGAAAAAAAAGCCGTTATTTGAAACAGAAGAATCAGGCAGGCGCCGCGCGGAGGGCGCAGCAGCAGCAGCAGCAGCAGCAGCAGCAGCAGCAGCAAGCAGGAAAGAACAACAACATTTTTTCTTTCTTCCCTCCTCATTTTTTTCCATTTCGTTTTCTTTTTTCCCTCCTCTGTGTACCTTTCCCTCATCATCAGTGTTTTTTTCTCTCTTATCGTCGCATGGGCACTGCTCCACGCTACCCAGAGAGAGAGAGGGCTTTTGTGTGTAAAAATTTCGGTTTTTAAAAAAAAACAGTGCAGAAAAAGTGATGTTTTTTTCTTTGTCACTCTCTCTTTTCTTTCTCTCCCTCCTTCGACACTTTTAAAAACGAATCGATGCTGAGCTTACGGCAGAGCCCCTCCACGCGCCTCGCGACGGCGCTGACGTCGTCGTCCTCTCGGCCAAGGAGGAGGGCGGTTGCTGCTCCGAGGGCCAGCTATGGCGGGCCTCCCCCACCCCCTCCTCCTCCTCCTCCGCCGCCGCCGCCGATGCCCGAGTCCAACTCCAAATCGAGGTCGAACGCGCCGGTGTTCTACGAGCCTCCGCCGCCCCCGCCGCCGCCGCCGCTGCCGCGCTTCGTCACGAACATGGTGAGAAGGAGCTTGCTGCATCGATGGACTGGGATGAGCGGGCCGCGAGAGAGAGTAGGAGAAGCGAAAAGAAGAGTTTGGCCGAAATTGGCCAGCATCGATTTTCTTTTTCTTTCTTTCCTCTGCTGACTCTTCTTCCTCTCCTTCGACCTCTTCTCCAAAAAAATTAAACACCTTCTCCAGTCAACCTCCCGCCGCAACGCCATCGGCGCCTCCCTCCTCTTCATCGGCGCCCTCCTCGGCTTCTCCAACGCCTTCAGCGACAACAACGAGGACGCCTTCTTCGGGCCGAAGGGGGAGAAATTCTCGCGGGGAAGCAACTCGCCGCCGTTCCGGATCGTCAACGGAGCTCCGTTTGTGCGATCGTCGCTGGGCGACGTCTTCCAGGTCGGCCGCCTGCCCGAGGACCTTCCGGACGCAGACCGCACCCTGATGCTGATGGGAGAGCCCGGGTTGTTCTTGCTCAGGCTCACCAAGCAGGCGATGAGCTCTGTGAACCTCCACTCGGGGGCACCTCTGCAGGAGGAAACCGAGTTTTTGACCAGGGTTTTCGAGTCGGGCGACTGGGAAAAGATGATGAATCGGATTACGCCTTCGTCCGAAGAGATCAAGCGAATTCTTAAAGAAAACGGGATGGACGAGTCGAAGTTGGCGGCGGAGGAGGCGGAGGCCGAGAGCGCGCTGGAGAGCGCGAGGGAGGAGGCCGCGGAGGAGATGGAGGCGGAGGGGCGGCGAGGAGGAGGGGGGTGAAAGAGGAGGAGAGAGAGAGAGAGAAGGAGAGAAAGGAGAGAGAGAGAGAGAAGGAGAAGAGAGTTGAGGGAGGACTCCGAGTTCTTTTTCTTCTGATTTCACAAGGAGGGGCCTCTCTTTTTTTGGCACGATGCGTTGGAGGTGGGGAGAGGTCGGGGGGGGGGGGGGGGCCGGCGGGGGGGAGGGGGGGAGGGGGAGGGGGGGGGGGGGGGGGGGCGGGGCCCTCGCGGGAGAAAACAAAAAAAAAAAAA
>Ga0114918_10003589_pt1 | contig 13662 bp, 14 predicted proteins | sample LantaG_FD_87015 | JGI IMG/M metagenome (GOLD analysis project Ga0114918, IMG submission 87015) | Deep subsurface microbial communities from Baltic Sea to uncover new lineages of life (NeLLi) - Landsort_02402 metaG | ecosystem: Environmental > Aquatic > Marine > Oceanic > Sediment | place...
AGAAGGGTCAAACAGCCTCACAAACAGAGCTGAAGTCGCAGCTCATCATGAAGGGCCACTCTGGCAAGATGTCCCAGAAGTATTGCCAGTATCGCACGAGGTACAACTAAGGAGGCTTTATGGGAAACATCAGAACGTCCATCTATGAAGATGATGGTACAGCTCCAGCGGCCTGGGTCCCTAGAGACATAACCTCGGAAGACTTTGATGATGTCTTTGAGGACATCTGCAAGGAGTCTGGGTTTCTCGATAAAGTCTTGGACTACGACCAGATGTGCATGATTACTGGATCTCCCAGCTTCTCATGGGAGATGTACCAGACTCACTACTTCAACTCACCCTCTTGGTTCATCACCAACAAATGTCGACAGGCTGGCGGCTCCTTTATGATGGCAGCCAAGGCTTTTGCTAGGGCTATCCTTGCAGGATCTCAGTACAACTTCATCTTCACCTCCTATAAGAAGGAGGAGGCCATCAACAAGATCGAGTACGTTCGCATGTTGTTGAATGCGCTCCCTCCAAGGTTCAGGAAGAAGATATTGAGGGATCCCAACCAGCTTATCGAGTTCCAGAACCATAACGGCACCAAGGCCAAGATCCTCTCGCACGCTCAGAGGCCTATCCGTGGCATCAACGGAGATATTGGCCTTGACGAGCTGGCCTTCTACCTTGCGGCAGATGAGGTCTACCAATCTGCGTTGCCTGCTGTCGCTAGTGTTCGCGGCAACATCGACATCATCTCTACTCCGCTAGGCAAGGGTGGCAAGTTCTACGAGATCTTCGCAGATGCTAAGGCCTACCCAGAGTACCAGCGCGCCGCCATCATGTGGTGGAACTGTCCAAAATACCTCAAGCAGGGAAACGACATCGAGTTCATGATCGACGCTCACCGTAACGCCAAACATATGAGCGTTCATGATAGGGTCGAGAAGTACGGCAACGTCTGGCTCAAGCAGCAGTTCGACAACGTCTCTATGTTGGATGACTTTAAGCAGGAGTTCGAGGGGTACTTCGTAGACTCTCAGGCTGCCTTCTTTACGAAGGACCTCATCATGAGTTCTATGTTCCCCAAGATCGAAAGCTCATATGACGACTACGACATCCACGACGATGACTTTGTCCATTACGACCAGCACCGACGCCTCATGAAGATGAAGCCTGAGGACGCCATCGGTCGAGATGAAGACGTTTGTTCGATGTTCAAGTTTTATAAGGGGGTGCGAGACTTCCACGGCTCACCCATCCACTTCCAGACGTATGACACCATCACGGATTTAGTGGCAGCTGTGAAGAGGGGAGACATCTCCAGATCGTTAGTGGCAGGAGCTGATATTGGCAAGTCTCACCACTCGACCCACTTCATCATTTTGGAGGAGATTGTACTCCAAGACCAGACCACTCTCCAGGTTGAGCGCTTCTCCATTAACCGCCATAATTGGGACCTCACCTCCCAACAGCAGTTCTTCGAGTCCATCTTGAGGTATGGCATCATTAAGAAGTTCCACATCGACAAGAATGGATTGGGAGAGCAGATGTCTCAATACCTGAAGAAGAACTTCCAAGGCGTCGTCCATCCCATCTCCACAGGAGGCACTGGAACCCTTGGAGCAGAGATGATGAACAACCTTCGTCTCAGGATGGACAGTGGTCGACTCGCACTAGTCCTAAACGATCTGACCATTACCTCACTCTACCAGCTTGAGCGTCATGTTAACGAGCGTGGAGGCATCAGTTTTAAAGCTGATGAGAAGAAGCGACACCATGCCGACGCAGCTTGGGCCATCGCCTTCGCCTCATGGGCTGGAACCAAACAGAACGACTCAGCCGTAGCTAACGGCCTCACTCAGAGATCAGATGTGCGCAACAGCAACGTGGTCGTTTACGACTATGAGACTGACGGCCCAACCGTTGATCCGATGGGGCTTTATGCAGATTTGGCAGATATGAGCCCAGGCATCTCTTTTGACAATCTTTCAGGATTAGCCTCAGAGCTATCTCCAGGCGGATTCATCACTCGATTCGATGAGTAGGAGGAAACGTGCAAAATACAGATTGGGTTCCGGCGATAGGTCTGCCCCCATCTTTTTTCCAGTTTTGTGAGGTGAATGACTGGGATTTGAATAAACCTTTGAATTTCAACCAGGGCTTAGATAGAATCGAGGAATTAGAGTTTGAAGAGGGCCGTCCTGTCGAGCTATCAAAAAGGGAGAATGCTGGCACATTCACCTACGAAAGCTTGATGCCATTCTCGTCTCTGGTAGACGATATTGAGGATATGGCAACCTCTTCGAGGCCAGGGATGAAGGATAAGTTGAGGAACTATCCCAACGAGGTTTTGGACGTCTTCGAGGTGTACAATCGTGATACGATTCCACTTCAGACCTACCAAAAGATGGGAAGAGATCCTGTCCTCTCCCTGGCCATCTTTGTGACGACTGGTGTAGCCTCAGCCCTGCAATGGTCCATCTCACACCACGATCCAGATGTCGCTAAAGTCTTAGAGGCCCTCTATGAGCCCCACCATGATGCTGTCGTAAGAAACATCATCAGGACAGGGCTCAAGTTTGGCTTCGCCTTCGCAGAGAAGGTTTGGGAGCGCAAAGAGATTGAGATCTATCAGGATGGCGCCGACGGAGAGAAGGAGCTGCTATACGATGGTATCGTGGTTGGCTTCAAGAAGATCAAATTCATCGACCCATGTAATGATATTGATTATTACATGAACCAGAGTGATGAGTTAGTCTACGTCGAACAGAATGCCAACAACTTCAGAACAGCAGCCAGCAAGGTTAGAGTCAAGCGTGACAAGCTCTTTTGGTTCACGTGTGACGAGGAGTTCTCCAACATCTTTGGTAACTCCAGGTTTAAGAATGTGTATCCCAACTGGTTCTACGATAAGGTCGTCTACCAGCTCATGGTGAAGCATATAGATCAGGTCGGCTCTCCGAAGATTGAGGCGCGTTACCCAGAGACGGCTAAGGTTCAGGTGGGCAACAAAGTTGTCTCGCCAGATGTAGTCGCTAAGGGCATGGTTCGCAGCTACAACGCGCACGGCGCTTTTGTCGCCCCGTCGACCAGAGATGAGGCCGGGAACTACATCTGGACCATCGAGTACAAGCAGCCGCAGAACTCATCGCTAGAGGTCTACAAAGAGTATTTTGACCATAGCGATAAGCGAAAGCTTATGAGCCTTGGCTTTCCTCCTAGTACCCTACTAGAGAGTAACTACTCTGATAGCGATGCTAAGAACGATGTCTTCATGCTGACGTTTGAGGATCTGGTTAACCAGATTGAGGAGGCGATCGAGAGAGATCTCGTCAAATCCTTAGCCTCGTACAACTTTGGTCCTAAGGTGGCAGACCATGTAACCTTCAAGATCGATAGAGGTTCTCTTGGTCGTCAGAAGTCTCTCAAGGATATCTTCATGAAGGGCGTCAGTCTCTTGACTTCGATGCCAGACAAACCCTCGGTCGTCCCAGACCTTCGCTCTATCGGAGCAGAGTTAGGCATCAATATGGTCTCTTACGACTCGGTCTTCTCAGATACTCCCAAGGTAGACAAAGCTGGCCCAGATATGGCCCAACAAGATCAGGCCGATGAAAAATCTAACAACGAACATAGAGCTACTAAAACTGAGCGAGATCCTATAAGGAGGCCAGATAGGAAATCTAGCCTGGACTCAAGTAGTTAGGAGGCATCATGGATAGGAGTTCAATCAAGTTTGTCCAAAAGCTACTCTTCTCTCGAACGGAGACGGAGGAGGAGTTTTTGGAGAAGGTTCGTAACGACCAAGAAGTAGAGATCCCCATCTTCCGAACTGGCTCCTACATCTATCGCAGGGGTAAAGAGCCTAAGAAGGTTTCCTTCAACAGGAGCTTCCTTGAGAAGATTGTGGAGAACCACAACAAGAAGGTCGTCGCAGAACAGGTCTCCTTCGACCAAGATCACAAGAGTGATGAGGGCGCGACCTTTTGGGTTGCCGATCAAGGTCTAAGCATTAGGGAAGTCCAGATGCTCCTGCCCAACGGCAAGACGAGTGAAGTATCTATCCTCTTCTCTAGAGGCGTCTTTAGCGAGAAGGGCAAAGAGCTTGTCCTTGGCAAGCAGTATAAATACTTCTCTTCTGAGATCGATGAGAACTTCTCCACCTCAGAGGTCTATCTGGTTGAGGAGGATGGGAAGAAGAAGGAAGGGTTGCTTAAGTATGGTCCTGCCCTGGTTGGCGGTGGTCTTACGAATAGGCCCTTCATTCCACACCTTCCAGCTCTCTACTCTAACAACCTCAATGGTGTCGAAGAGTCGGATCTTATCTCTACCTCAACCATCGACGACGAGGATGGGAACACATATGGCTCGTTCATCTTCTCAACTGAGATGTTGTCTGAGATAGAAGTCCCAGAAGAGGTCGTTGTCGAAGAGGTTAAAGAAGTCGAGGGTGGCAACTTAGAGCCTCTCGAAAATCCAACATCTGTTGAATGCAATACACAAACAGAGCTTGATAGCTCGCCAGAAGTTCCTAAGGAGGATCAGGGAATGAAGTTTAAACAAATCAGGACGCAAGTTCTAACCTTTAGCTCGCCAGAAGATAAGCGAAACTTTCTGACCAAGGTCGATCGTTCAGAGCTTACCGAGCCAGAGGTCGAGATGTTAGACATGCTTGTGGAAGCGCAAGAGACGTCTATCAAGGCATCGCGCGAGGCCCAAGCTAGCCTTGAGAAGGCCACGCAACTTCAAAGCAAGCTGGACGAGACGTCTGCTCGTTTCGAGGAAGTAGAGAGGTCTCTCAAAGAAGCCCATGCTCAGAAGTTCGAGTCCAAGCTTTTAGCCTTCTCGACCGTCCTGAGTAAGGAGCGCCATCACAAGCCAGCTATCGACGCAGCCGTCTCTATCCTTCGCGGTCTTGGCAGCGACGCACAGACGATGAAGTTCTCTGTAGCAGAAGGCCAAGAGGTTGATTTGTTCGGGGCTCTTGAGTCTATCTTCGCGGCCCTTCCAGAAGGCGCGCGTCTCGATGAGAGCGAGAACCTTCAAGCAAACAAGATCGATCTTAATGTCGAAGAGACGCCCACTTCTGAGCCTACCGACGATGTGGTTCCCGATCGCATCAAGAAGTATAGCTCGAAGTATAATGTCACCATTAGCGAGGCCCAACGTCTTGATGGCGGTGGCCTGATTGACGAAAACGGTAACGCCAAATACAGCAACATCAAATAAGGAGGTTCTCAAATGGCAGGATACGATCCATCTAAGACTAGGTCAGCTGGTCGAGTTCGCGACGATCTACTTTTCGACTCCGAAGGCATCGAGCATTTCGTGGTCACTATCGACAAAACAGCTGAAGATGCTGGTAGTCCCAACGGTGTAACCTACCTCCGCAAGGGCCTTCTTCTTGGTAAGGTTACGGCCACTGGTCGATACAAGCAGTTTGACGGCGCCGCCGTAGACGGCACTCAGCTTGAGGAGGATATGGTCATCCTTAAGCAAGACATTGAGGTTACGCCTACGGGTGAGCATACTGTCGCAGCTTCGTATAAGGCTGGCAACTTCTACCTCCGCTCCATCTTTGCAACTGGCACCGTGACTTGGGCCAATCATCCAAAAATCCGCGTCTACTAAGGAGGACCGTTAAATGTCTGAAAATTTGAAGTTCTCTGATTTTGCCGTTCACCCTCTATTGAGGACTGAGGCAATCAATCACGTCATCCCTGATTTTCCTCAATACATGAACACCGATCCTCTTGCAGAATACCTCCCCTATAAGGAAGTCAATGCGGACAAGATCATCATCGACATCGACGCAGCTGAGCGCGGCGGCATGACCCCAGCAGTCGCGCAGGGCAGTAGCTCTCCCATCTATAGCTCGTTTGGTCGCAACCAGATCGAGTGGACGGCAGCTGAGTGGCGAGAGAAGGTTCGCATTGAGGAGGACGAGCTTATCGACCTTCGCAAGATCGGAACCCTCTCTGAGCAAGAAGGCTATCAGGTTCGTCTTCGTCGTAAGTACGACCAGATCCTTGCTCGTCTCCGCAACCGTATTAGCTGGATGCGCCATCAGGTCCTCTTTGACGGTCAAGTTACAGCTCCAGTCTGGGACTCGCGTTCCGAGACGTTCGGCACCTTGGTTGTCCCCTACAACCACCCTAGCCACCTTGAGTTCCAGCCTACGACCTCATGGGACGATCCTACGGCCACACCACTGGACGACCTCCAGTTCTGGGCTGAGGACTACATGCTGACGACTGGCTATCAGCTCTACCGAGTCCATGTCCCTCTTGGCACGATGCGTCTTCTTAGTATGAATACGGCCTTCCGCGACATCGCTAAGAACTCGTTCGGCGCCTTCAATGGCACGCCAGAGCAGAGCTTAGAGCTTCTTCAGTCCTATGTCGGTGTCCAGGGTGTTGGCGTCATCTCGGAAGAGATGGGTCGTATCAACATGAAGACGACCCTTATGGCTGACGCAGCTGCCATCGCAACGACGGTAACTCTGTACGACGTCAACGAGCTTGAGGCTGGCGATGAGCTGCTGTTCCGCTCTGTCGACATGAAGACCAACGTTCGTAGGTTCGTCTTGTCCGTCAACACCACGACTCGCGTTGTGACCTTGACGGCGGCTCTTGGTACGGCTCTCGCAGCCAACACCTCTGTCAACTACTTCAAGTTCCTCATCCCTCGCGACCAGCTCTTGCTTGTTGGTCGTCCTCAGAATGGCCCCATGCAGATGGACGGCGCGAGCACTGAGAGCTATGATGGCGAGCTTATCAACACCTGGGCTGATGTCTGCTCGGTCTATAGCCGATACAAGGACCTCACTCCTCGTCCAGGTCTCTCGACCAAGTTGATTGACGAGCTTGGCGGAGATCCTCCGTTCCTGGAGCAAGTGTTATGTCTTCGTGCTCTGCCACGAGTTCACTACAACACTGGTTGGGCTACGGCGAACCACATCTTCTGATTAATAGGCCCCCACCCATAGGTGGGGGCCACCTACCTTAAGGAGACCAACGATGAAAATTGAAAAGAAGAACCTGACGGCCCAAGAGATGATCGATGCTCCAGGCCAGCTTATCACGCTCTCAGGCCATTTGACGGGTGGGTCTAAGAAGACCCATCTTAGTAGCTTCTTGCGCGGTCAAGAGATCTCTAAGGACGAGGTCGAGAACTTGCTCCAGGGTCGTCATGGCAAAGTCGCCGTGGTTGTCCTAGACGACATGACCAGGGCTAGGATGCTTATCGAGCCAGACAAGTTCCTTGGAGAGATCCATAGTGAGTGCAAGTGCCCTATGGTCTTGTTAGTTGAGTCTGATGACAAGGCCAAGGTCATGGCCTCGAAGCCAGAGCCTAAACCAGATCCCAAGCCTGAAGCCGAAGATAAGAAGGCATCAGCCAAGGGTAAGTGAGAGTTAGGGAGGACGTATGGAAGGGTTTCTAAAATACTTCAATGAGGTAGCTTCGTTTCTAGGCATTAACCCTCTCACTCTGCCCTGTGTATGGTTCCTAACCTATATCCTGGTAGATGTCCTCGCATTAAGGGAGCATAAGCGTAAGGACGCACTAATCGCATGTTCTGTACTAGTGGTTAGTATCGTACTCACGCTTGTGTTCTCAGAGACCCCAATCTCTACTAGGGGATTTTGGAAAGAGGTTATTATTTGTGCGACAACCTCTTCTTTTGTTTATCTCTTCAGTAAGCCCTTAGTAGAGAGGCTGATGCCAGTCATCTACGACGGAGTTGTTGAAAAGGTTAGGGCAGCGTTAAAGAGGGGTAGCTGAAGTGACAGATCAAAGAGATACTTCCTTGGAGAGAGTTATCTCCGAGATGGGTCTGACCCTAGCCAGGATTGAGACTCAATCGACAGCATCAGAGAAGGTGCTCAACCAGCTAGCTTCAGATCTCAAGGATGTACAAAAGGGCATGGGAGACTACGTCAAGAGGGCAGACTTGGACGACTTAAAGAATGAGCTAGGGGGAAGATGGAAACTCGTGGCATCCTCTTCTGATATCAAATCTATCGAGAAAGATCTTCTTAGGTTTGAGAGTCAAATAGATAAGGATAGGATGAAGATGGCCTCGGAGTATAACGCTCTGAGAGCTGGAGAGCTAAGAGAGGTTAGGGATCAGCTGGAACAGATTAAGACCTTCTACAATAAAGTCTTAGGCGCCCTAGCTATCATGGTCTTCGTAATTCCTCTCATCGTGAAGTACCTGATATGAGTATGAAGATGTTGGATAAATGGAAATGGTATCTCATCTTCGCCTCAGCGTTAGTAGCTCTATTTCTAACATATGTTTTAATTAGGGATCCCAAGAGACAAGCTGAGGCAACTAGCAAAGTCCTTAGGGGTGCGATACAAGACAAGATAGAGATAGTGAAGAAGGCTGACTCTCAGTACAAAGCTAGAGAGGAACAGGACCATTCCAAGATAGAACAAATCGACCTCAAGTTAAAAGACTTGGAAGTCGAGATGGAAAGAGTGGAGAGCATGGATGAGGATGTTATTAGCGTGTCTGAGTTTTTTCGCCATCTTAAGCTATAGTCTCAGCGCAGCGGCCCTCACCTGTCAACCATATCGGCAGAACGGATCCGAGGTGGAAGGTGTTGCTATCTGCGATGGCAAGATCTTCCACCTCTTTTCACAGGAGCAGGCTGAGTTTGCTAAGAAGGCTATCCAGGAGAGAGATCTCCTTATACAGCAAAACGAGCTACAATCTTTGAAAATCAAAGACCTCGCTGGTATGATTGAGAATTATAAACAGTGGGTCGCCTTCCTCCAGAAGGCTAATGACGTGTCTGACGCTAGATCTCTGGCTCTTGTGGAACCCCTACAGACTACATCTATCTTTGATAATGCTACGTTTACCTTTTTCCTCGGAGCTGTTTTTACAGGGGTAAGCTATGCAGTCTGGGACTATGTAGATCAGAACTAAAGGAGGTTCTATGTCGAGGTATACTAGCCTATCAGCTGTAAAGCTAATCCTGAGGCTTGGATCTAGTACAAAGGTCCGTTTCTCAAGCAATGCTATGGTTAGCCTTAACCTATACGAGAAAGGTCTTAAGAGTACGGCTTATAGCTCTACTCTCATCTTCAACCATCTTGCCGTCTCTATCGCCACATCCTTCAGGGATAAGATCGAGATGAAGATTTTATTCACCTCTCCTACAGATTATGAGGTGTATGTAAAGGCTGGAGATTTGGGAGGCCTAACTCTTAATGGTACAGGAGACATCCTAACGCCATACATCTATAACTCTGAGGTCACTATCCCAACGACATGTTGGGGTGGAACCATAAATGTCGACGATGTTGTGGCTATGGTCCTTTGGCCACATATTAGCGATGAGGACGCCGAAGTCTTAATCGAAGATGTTGAGAGCTTGATCGATAACCAAATCTTCGGTCTCTCTGGCAACGTGCCATACCCAGATTCCCAGATCGGCCAAGATTATTTCGGAGGCGTCGTCCCACAACCTATAGCTATTGCAGCTAAGAAGCTAGCATCCTACTACATCTTCAAGTCTGTCTTTCCAGACTATGATTGTGAAGATGGTAAGTGTAGGTTCTTGGACGAGTGGAAGAGGGATGCTGAGAAGATGATCGAGATGTTCATCAGGCAGTCTAACTTCACTCTCCCCTCCGTCATCTCCTTCCCAGCCATCATCAACAGTATCGGTACTGAGGAGACTGGCTTCTTCAAGCTTCAAGATAGTAGCGATGGAGTAATACAGGGTTGGGATAGCGAAGAGATCTTTAGGAGGTCCTGATGGCGAACTTCTCCATCGTTCCAAATGCGACAGTACGTCGCTCTAGTGTTGGGAGAGGTCCTGATAGAGCTGGTAGAGGTGGTGGTGTAGCCCTTAAGAACTCCAGCTTCCTGAGAAGCTCTGAGATTAGCGCATTCATAGATGGATTAGAGGGAGACCTGGAAGACGCCTACATCAGCTTCCTAGGCAACGACTATAGAAGTATTAAAGGTAAGAGTCAGGCCGCCCAACGGGCAGCCCTTAAAACTCTTTCCACCAAATACTCTAGAGGTGGTACCAACACCAGAGTCTTAGCAGGACTCTATCGGCGGGCTTTCGAGAACAAATACGCCAAGATCATTAACGACTATCGTTCCACCGTGCCAGACTACTTCGACAAAGCTCACTACGCCTATAAGGTTAGGGCTAAGAGGAATGGTGGAACGAGTAGAGCCTCAGGACAGCCCATCAAGTTTACTGGCTGGGCTCTTATGAGCGGCTTCTTAAGAGAGTCCATCAGGAGTGGTCTGGCTAATGGTGGCAATAAGTACATCGACGTGCCAAACCTTATGCTCCAGGGCGGATATACTGTAGACTGGACGCAATATTTGCGCGACAAGAGTGGTCGTGTAAGGTACTTCGAGTTCGTCCAACATCTAGAAGCTCTTGGCATCATTAATAGCCCAGAAGACTTCATCGACTTCGACGATCGAGATTGGGATAACATCTACGACTTCATGCAAGAGCTGATTGAGAACCGTCTCATCCCAGACATCGAGAAAGTCTTTGAGGCCTTTAGAGGAGGAAGCTAATGGCAGCCCCCATCATTAAGAGAAAGGATGGGCGATTTCAGCCCAGCGAGTTCGGAGAGTATTGCGAGATTGAGGACAACATCCTCTCCATGCTTCGGGCTGGCCTCTCTCAAGAGAACCTAGGTGTAACCATCTCAACAATGGAGACCCTAGATCCTAAATATACGCCTATCGAAGATCTTCCAGCTCTGTACGTTTATACGGACGGATCTGGCTCTGATCATGTAACGGTCGGCACCTTGAGTGGAAATCCTGGCAGCATCCATGAGGAGTATTTCGTCTCGATCGAGTTCTGGCTCACAGACGTAATCGAGAAGGAAGGCCACCAGAGGAGCAGAAAGATCTGCGATAAGGTCAGGCAGATACTGGTGGAAAACTTGGATGTGAACTCCATCTTTAGCGGCAACAGCGAACTCGTTGAGACCGACCTTAGGCCGAAGGTTAGAGATATGAAGAAGAAGCCCTGTCTATTGCAAGGCTTCATCATCAAGATGATCTATCGTAAACCCATACGTTCCGTAGGGACAAAGCTATCCTGAGGAGGATAAAATGGCAATTTCTACAGCCCCATCAACGGGCGCTCGTGGTAGCATTACGTTCGGCAGCGAGACCAACTTCGGTTCTCAGGCCGTCTTGACTCACCTGCTCTCTCTCTTTACGACTGAGAGCCTTAGCAATACTGAGGAGCAGCTTCGCTCCAATGCCATCACTGGCGACCGTTCTCGCGGTAAGAGTGTTCAGGGATCTCGCAGCGTCGCCGGAGATCTGAACTTCGAGCTATCCGCATCTGGCGTTGGTCAAATCTTCTATCAGGCCTTGGGCGATTACATCAAGGTTGCCACCAGCGATGGCGGCTATCATGGTCGTATGACGCGACCTGCACTGTTGGCGGTCAGCGATGGTGGGGCAGTGTCCCGAGATATCGTCGTCCTCTCTGACGAGATGCGCCTAGCCTTCCCAGCCAACGCCCTCGTGGCTGTCGTCGCAAGGGATGCTAGCGGCAACCTCGTCCTCGATGACAATGCTGGAGCAGGCTATAGCTATGATGTCTCCAACGTCTATGACAAAACCTACGTTGTGTCAGTCGACGCAGCTGATGTTGGTCTCGGTGGTGGTGCAGTGGTTAGTGTGACCTTGGCGGCCAAGGCTGATGGTTCGGCAGCTGGGTTCAACCCTCTCGGCGGCCTTGCTCGATTTGGCATCAACCGTACCGAGATCCCCTACATCCAGGCGGACTTCCCTGGTGCTGGCGTCGTCAAGCTCTATCTCGATCCTACGGTAGCCATCCCTGCAACGCCTGCGACTCATCCTTCGGCTAACGACATCGTCATTGGCTCTCCTGGTCTGGCCGCAGATGGTGCTGGCGTTGGTTTCGGTGCTGGTGCCATCCCTATGGCGCTTGGCTCTTGGGTTCTGGCCTTCGATGCATCTCTCTACGCTGGCGTCTTCACCCACTACCTTGAGGTTGGCCGTCGCCTTCCTGTTGGTATGAGCGTCGAGGTTGACCGTGATGCGGCCATCTTCCTCTACACTGGTTGCAAGGTCAACACACTTGCTTTGGACTTCCAGGCTAAATCGATCGCAACCTGCGTCGCTTCGCTGGTTGGTCAGGCTGAAAGCTCCATCACCTACCTAATCCAGGACGTGCTGCCTCAGGCTAACGAGATCTTCGTTAACAATGCGCTCCACTTCCCAGCCTCAGGCATCATCTCTATCGGTGAGCGTACTAACATCCAGTACGGCAACAAAGAGGAGCTGCCAGACGGCACATGGCGCTTGTACACGATTCCCGATTCGGGCGCTGACCCTGACATCGAGATTGACAGGCTCCACCTCATTGGTGAGAACGTTGATTGTCGCACCTCTCGCAGGATCTCTGATCCTATCCAGGTGGCAGACTGTCCTCTGGTAGCACAAGAGGTCAGTGTGTACGTCAACGGCTTCTTCGAGGAGGCCCTGAGTGCTGGCATCACGCTGAACAACAACATGAACACTGACAAGTACGGTCTCGGTTTCGAGAGCGTGTTGCAGCTGGTTGAGCAGCGTGTCGAAGTCACTGCGCAGATTGAGTTCGAGTTTGATGATGGTAAGAACTATATCAAGTTCCTTGAGAAGAATAGGTTCGCACTGGAAGTCCAGTGTGTGGCTAGGAGCGAAGAGGCTGAGATTGGGAACTCTGGCATCCCTCACCAAGCTTACTTCCTCATGCCATCCTGCACATATGATGGGACGACTCCCAACATCGAGGGTGAGGAGTACATCACTCACACCATGCCTGTCTCTTGTGATAAGGATACCACGCTTGGCACTCGTGAGCTGGTGGTGCTCTTGGTTAATGGTCTCAGCCAAGATGTCATCTACTAACCCATGATGTAGCCATAAAGGCACCCTACGGGGTGCCTTTTTTTTTAAACAAAATGGGACAGTTTTAACACCTGAGGTGCTCTATATCTATGTAGGAGGATGAATGAGCTTAGAACAGTGGGTATACATACACCTAGTATTACTTTACACACTTCCTACGTATCTTCGCATCTGGCTCCAATTTAAGTTGGCTGCGTTGACTTTCAAAGTTAGTATGGTAATATCTAACTCATGGTTACTGAGGCTAGCCTTCAGTATGAGGATATGGAGTAGAGCTAGGCAGAAAGAGGTCGACGCCTATCTCTTAGCAAAAATCAAACAAGTCGACCATCAGGAGACCACCATGTTCAAGATTGCAAAAGTTAAGAGCCACGAGACCTACTACTTCCAGCACCAGGATGGCCTTCCAGACGCGGAGAAGGGCTGCATCATCTATCGTAACCTCTCGCCAGAAGAGGAGGCTCGCTTCCAGGACAGCTCTATGGATATGGGCTTCGACGGCAATGGTCGTAAGGCTCGCATGGTCGTAAAGAAGACCCGCATGAGCGAGTCAGCCCTCCATCGACTGATGCTCCAGATCGAGAGTGTGAAGAACGTGGCCATCGAGGATCTTGATGGTCGCACCACACCATACGTTTGGAACGGCTCAAACCGTGAGACAGCTCTCGCCTCATGGGCTCAGCTTCCCAAAGAGCTTCGTGAGGAGATCTCCGCAGCCATCAACAATGACGGCACGCTCCCCAAAG
>Ga0114918_10003590_pt1 | contig 13662 bp, 9 predicted proteins | sample LantaG_FD_87015 | JGI IMG/M metagenome (GOLD analysis project Ga0114918, IMG submission 87015) | Deep subsurface microbial communities from Baltic Sea to uncover new lineages of life (NeLLi) - Landsort_02402 metaG | ecosystem: Environmental > Aquatic > Marine > Oceanic > Sediment | place: Baltic...
ACAAATACGGTCTGCCGTGGACAGTTAAGGTTATTAGATAAAGGTTAAAAATTCCCTCCGGCCCTCTTTTGCAAAAAAAAGGGAGGAAAAGAGAGATAAAAAAAGGGTTTCTCCTTTGTAAAAGAAGGGGAGGGGGTATTCCACTTACTATGAATACGACGTTAAAAATATCTCATTCGCCTTGTTACATCATTGACGAGAATTTGCTTAGGCAGAATCTTGAAGTCTTGAAGAAAGTGCAGGATTTGACGGATTCTAAAATAATTCTCGCTCTCAAAGGGTTTTCCATGTTCAGCACTTTCGCGTTGATAAAGAAGTATCTTTCAGGCACGGCGGCGAGTTCTCTTTACGAAGCGCGGCTCGGATTTGAAGAGTTCGGCGGCGAAGTACACGTATACGCGCCGGCTTATCGCGAAGATGAATTTGGAAAACTGATAAAATATGCCAGCCATATTAGTTTCAATTCTTTTTCGCAGTGGAAAAAATTTAAACCTATCGTTAAATCTTCAGGGAAAAACATAAAATGCGCTCTTCGCGTTAATCCTGAACATTCCGAAGTCAAAGTTGCTTTGTATGATCCCTGCGCGCCCCTTTCACGGCTCGGTATCAGGCGGGACCAATTCGAGAAAGAATCTCTTGACGGTATCGAAGGACTTCATTTTCATACACTTTGTGAACTTAATTCAGACGCTTTAGAGAGAACACTTCAAGAAGTGGAGCGGAAGTTTGGTCCTTTTCTTGAAAATATGAAATATGTAAATTTCGGCGGCGGACATCATATTACACGTTCGGATTATAATACGGACCTTCTTTGCCGTTTGATAAACGATTTCAAAAAGAGGCACAACGTAAAAGTGTATTTGGAACCCGGAGAAGCAGTCGTGTTAAACACAGGGTTTCTTGTTTCAACGGTGCTTGATATTATTCCGGATAGGAATGCCAAAATGAATATCGTGATTCTTGACACTTCCGCCGCCGCGCATATGCCTGATGTTTTAGAGATGCCGTACCGGCCGAACATAATAGGTGCCGGAGAACCGGCCGAATATGAATATGCCTATAGAATAGGCGGACTTACGTGTTTGGCGGGCGACGTTATCGGCGACTATTCTTTTCCCGAACCTTTGGAAACAGGCAGTCAAGTTATATTTACGGATATGGCGCATTATACAATGGTTAAAAACAACACTTTTAACGGTGTGCGTCTTCCGTCCATAGCAATTGCAAACGGCGAAACCGGAAAAATCAAGATCATTCGTAAATTCGAATATAAAGATTACCGGAAACGTCTTTCCTAACTCCCAAATTTATCAAAACAATTAGGACAATTCCCTTTTTAATTTTTGGTTTTTCTTGTTGTCGGAAGTGTTTTATGCAATAATTAGGGGGGTTGAGGTTCCCGCGGTTTTCTTTGAAAACTCGCGGAGAGGCAAAAAAGCGGAGGGGGAAGCTTTATGCAGGAATTTATTATCGGAGTTGATATAGGCGGTACTAAGATCGCGACGGGACTTGTCTCTAAGGAAGGAAAACTTAAACAAAAAGTAGTTGTTCCGACTTTCGCGCCGCGAGGTTTAAACGTTTCGTTGAATCAAGTTTATCAGTCGATCGCAGATTTAATAAAAATAAGCAAAGTAGATAGGGAAAAAATAAAAGGGATAGGAGTCTGTGCTCCGGGTCCGCTTGATCCGATGAAAGGAATCGTGCATAATCCCCCGAATCTTTTCGGTTGGAGGGAGGTTCCCTTAGTGTCTCTATTAAGAAAAAAGTTCGGTAAACGCACGAAATTAGAAAACGACGCGAACGCGGCCGGTATGGCGGAACTTATTTGGGGCGCGGCAAAAGGATATAAACATGTCTTGTATGTGACGGTGAGTACGGGGATCGGCACGGCGGTCATTATTAACGGCAAAATCTTTCACGGTAAAAACGGTATGGCCGGGGAAGGCGGCCATGTAACGATAGACTATAACGCTAAACATGCAAGATGTAATTGCGGAAATATTGGTTGCGTTGAGGCATTAGCTTCAGGCCCGAATACTGTGAAACGTATGATCGCGAGACTTAAGAAAAATCCCGGCACAAAGACAAATATTGTTGACATAGTCGACGGTGAACTTGATAAAATAACGATGATTACTATCGGTGAAGCCGCGGAGGAAGGAGATCTCTTCGCGCTTCAAGCGATTGCCGAAGAGGGATATTTTTTAGGGATATGGCTGGGCGGTATGGTCAACGTGCTTGATCCGGAAATTATTGTTATCGGCGGCGGGGTTTCTTTGATCGGGAACGTTCTTTTTAAAGAAATAAAAAAATCTATGCACGCGCGTACGATAAACGTATTCGCGAACCAAACACCGGTAGTACAGGCAAAACTTAAAAGAGATGTCGGCATATTCGGCGCGGCATCGGTGCTGATGAAAAGGTGATCTCGCGAGCCGCGTTAGACAGTTAATTTGCTAAATGGCAGGCGGACTAACGGAAAGGGCAGTGATAAGCAGTGAAAATTATACTGGTGTCTTTACAGTTTGAAGAAACCGCGACGGGCGGCGGCGGGGTGCATGTCGGAAATATTTCGGAACAATTCCTAAAAAAAGGACATACGGTATCGGTGCTGTCTATACATACCGAAAAAACGTTAAGAAACATGCCGGTTATGCTCGAGTGGAAAGTGCCCTACAGCATTGAGAAACGCGGGAACTTATCGATCGTAAGACTTTTGATCGATGAAAAAATTAACAGTCCTTACGATGGTGATAAAAATACGGAACTTAACCGGATCAAGCGGTTTGCCGATACCGCAATAGAATGGATCCGTTCGAGGAGGGAAGATTTCGACGTTATAAATCTTCACGGACATCATATTTTGCCGGGATATATGGCAAAAGAATTAAAAGGCGTTCCCTCTTTGGTTGTTTCGACCATTCACGCGCTTGAAACCACCTATATGATCTCCGAAGGCGAGTTTGTCGGAGCGTTTAACGGGACAAAAGAGGTGCTCGCTCAAATAAGGGAATGGGAAGCAATGTGCCGTTGGGCGGATCATATAGTAGTAAATAGCCCTCTTGTTTTTCGCGAAACAAAAGAAATTATTGCTGAGTTTGACAAAACTAAGGATTATACCGAAAAGATAATACTTATTTCCAGCGGATGCGGCGAGAATTTTATAATGCCCGAAAAAGAAGTCGATAAAAAGCTTGAAAATATTCCGGAAACTATAAATTTGATAACTTTTTGCAGAATTGATCCAAGTAAAGGAGTTGAATTCGCTATCCGCGGAGCAAAAGAGGCGGCAAAATTATCGGCAAAAAATTTCCACCTGACAATTGCCGGAATACCGTCTTCAGAAGAATATGAAAAACAGCTTAAGGCGGAAGCGGCAGACCTTCCCGAGAATCTGAGCATAGAATTCAAGCTGTTAATGGCGATAAGTTTGGAGAAAGAAAAAAAAGAAATACTCGACGATAAACACATATACGTATTGCCGACGCTTAAAGAACCGTTTGGAATGTCTATTGTAGAGGCTTCCGCCAGAGGCGTTATGATAGTATCCGCGGATACCAATGGTCCGCAATTTATGTTCGAAAGCGATTTCGGCAAGACATGTGAATGGGGAATAGTAACCGATTTTGGTGTTCTCGCAAAAATAACAAACGACTATTCCGCGAATTTTTCCGGAAATATCGGCAAAGCGATTGAATGGACGGTTAATAATTGGCCAATCGCGCGTGAGCATGTTTTAAATTTTAATAAAAAAATAAGAGATACATGGACTTGGGAAAGTATAGCAAATGCATATTTGAAGCTGTTTGGGCGAAAATAATTGAGTTGCACGTTTTACGACGCATGTTTCACGGTGCATGAAAAGGGCGTTTTGTTTCATTCAAGAGGCGGATTTCGGACGATATACAATATGCGGCATACGATATACGAAAAAACGGCGGAGTATGAAATATTTCAGATTTTTATTTTTTTGTTTTTTTGGAATTAACGTTATTTTTTGCGGCATCGCGGGAGCGAAAGAATTGGGCGCGCTTTTTCCTACACGGGAAAGCGAAGAGCAATTTGCCTCTGAAGTGTCTGTGCCGATAGAAAAAGCTTGGAAAGATTGGCAGGATTCTGTGCAGATAGAAGAGATTGATGTGGAAGGCGGGCGAGGTTTTTTAATGCCGGGAGAAATGTCAAAACCTATCCTTACGCTCTCGGATATGATGAAGTTTTTTGACAGAAAAAACAAAACGCAGGAATATATATCCGCGGTTAAATCGGTATTGGGAGCGGTGGAAAACGGAATGAGAGCTTGGCAAATAGGATATACGCACAAAAATATACCGTTTCCCTGCGGCGCGTCCTGTTTGTTTACTATGACGCCGTCAAATAACGTGCCGGTTGTTCTTTCATCAGGGGAATCTTTCGGTGATAAAATGATGACAGTGAACTCGCTTTACGGGTATATGGTGTACCGCGCGCCAAAAGACGACGCGAACGCGTTAAAAGTTTTACGTTCAAGTGCTGAGGCGATCTGCGCATGTTTCGACGATTGGAAAGGCAATTGTTTTATTGTCGGGATAATGGCTTCAGGAGGAATAGCTCCCCAACCTACTATAGGCTCCGGACCCGGCCCCGTCAGAGGAGCGAAAGGTAAGAATGGTAAATTAAAAGGCGCATATTTTGACGGCGCCCTGATGAAGGAAAGAATGATTAGACATAGTAGAGGCGCTTCGCGAGGCGCCCTCTAATAGTAAGTGGTGAATCGTCCGCCAACAACCTCGTAGGTTGGTTATGTTCGTAGGGGCACATTGCATGTGCCCGCTTACCAACCTGCAAGGATGTTGGTTATGCTCGTAGGGGCACATTGCATGTGCCCGCTTGCCAACCTGCGAGGATGTTGGTTATGTTCGTAGGGGCACATTGCATGTGCCCGCTTACCAACCTGCGAGGATGTTGGTTATGTTCGTAGGGGCACATTGCATGTGCCCGCTTACCAACCTGCAAGGATGTTGGTTATGTTCGTAGGGGCACATTGCATGTGCCCGCTTACCAACCTGCGAGGATGTTGTCGGAGTGAAAATGGAGAATGGAGAACGGCGGGTGTTTGATAAACGGTAAATACCCATTGGCCGTTCGTAGGTTTGGACTACCCGCGTGCCCGTTAACCTTATACATTAAACAAAAAGGCGCATAAATCATGTCATATCAGATATTGGCGAGAAAATATAGGCCTCAGAAATTTGAAGATGTTGTCGGACAAGAAAGCGTTACTAGAACGCTTACCAATGCCGTCGGTAGAGAAAGACTTGCCTCCGCGTACCTTTTTTGCGGTCCGCGTGGTGTCGGAAAAACTTCCGTTGCCCGGATAGTCGCGAAAGTTATTAATTGCGAAAACCCGTCGGAACAAAACCCGTGCGGGAAATGTGTTTCTTGTCTGGAAGTGACCGGGGGAAACAGTATTGATGTTTTGGAAATTGACGGGGCGTCCAATAACGGTGTCGATGAGATCAGGACGCTTCGCGAAAACGTGAAATTTTCTCCGTCTAAAGGCAAATACAAAGTTTACATAATTGACGAGATCCATATGCTTTCGACGGGAGCGTTTAACGCGCTCTTAAAAACTTTGGAGGAGCCGCCTTCTCACGTCAAATTTATATTCGCGACAACGGAACCGCATAAAGTTCTTCCCACTATAATCTCGCGCTGTCAAAGGTTTGATTTCAGGCGTCTGGGTCCGAAAATAATTCTTAGCAGAATACAGCAAATCGCGGAAACAGAAAAAATCGATATTGACGAACATGCTTCTCTTTTAATAGCTGAAGCCGCCGACGGCAGTTTAAGAGACGCGCTTGTGATCTTAGATCAGATGGTTTCCTTTTCCGATAAAAAGATTGTTTCCGAAGATGTTGTGGAATTATTGGGAATGGTTCAGAAAAGCGTGATATTCGCTTTGACTGACGCGGTTATAAAAAATAATCCCAAAGAAATTGTTGAGAAGATTGATTCATTGATTTCCGGAGGGAAAGCTCCCGCTCAAATCGCGAATAGTTTATTGAAACATTTCAGAGATATGATGATATTGAAATCGACCGATAACGTTCCTACACTTGACATGTCGTTTACTGACGAAGAATCGGTAAAAATAAAAAAACAACTCAAACTCTTATCTTTGGAAGAGGTGCTGTATATACTCCAGAATCTTTCGCATTGTCTAACGCTTATGAAAAACACCATGTTTGCCCGGGCTCTTTTGGAGCTTGTGCTTATTAAACTCGCGAAAAGGGGAGAGATGTTATCTATTGGGAAAGTTCTTGATGAACTCGAAAGATTGAATTCCGGATGTCAAAACGACCGCGAAAACGCTTTTTCGCGTACGCTTACAGACGTCGAGATGGAGAAAAAGATTTCCGAAGAAACGTCTTCAGATACAAATCCGGCTGTACCTCTAAGAAATTTTACGGAAGAAAAAAAAAGCAAAATAGCGGAAGATAAATCGGATGCCTCCGGCGCGCTCGCGGACAACTTTAATTGGAAAGGCGTTACGAATTACGTGAAAAGTAAAAAAATGTCGGTATTTACCTTCTTAAACAAAGCCAATCCCGTAGAGTTTAACGATAAAAAACTCGTTATCGGGTTTGGAAAAGATCTTGCTTTTAACAAAGAGGTTCTTGAGACGGAAAACAATAGAAAAATTATCGAAGAAGCCGCGAATAAAGTGACCGGTTTTACACCGCGAGTAGAATTTGTTTTGCTGGATTTTTTGGGCGGCGCGAAAGAAAAAAATGAAGATATCGTAAAACAAAAAAATATTGCTAAAGAAAAAATGAAACCCATTATCGAAAAAGCGATAGATGTTTTCGGAGGGCATATCGTACGGGATTTTGTAGAGGAGGAAATGTGATAAAAGGATTTCCGTCAGTGATGGCAAAACTTATTAAAGAGTTTAGTAAAATGCCCGGAGTAGGCGTTCGTTCCGCGGAACGTCTTACCTTCCACATACTGAAATCTTCGGAAGAAGATGTCAGGTCTCTTTTGAGGTATATCGGTGAGGTGAAAGAAAACGTTCGTTTTTGCGATAAGTGTAATAATCTTAGCGAAAACAAAATTTGTTCGATATGTTCAGACGGCAGACGGGATTCCTCGAAATTGTGCGTAGTCAGTTCTCCGAACGGAGTTATCGCGATGGAGAAAGCCGGCGCGTATAATGGATTGTACTATGTGCTTTTGGGTGAATTGTCTCCTATCGACGGCGTGGGACCGAGGGAACTTAAAATTGAAGGGTTTCTAAAGAGAATCAGCGGCGGAAAAATTAAAGAGATCATTTTAGCGACAAATTTCACTACTGAAGGGGAAACCACGGCATTATATATCGCGAAATTGCTTGAAGAACTTGAAATACGCGTGTCTCGGCTTGCCAGAGGCGTGCCTGTAGGCGCCAGTTTGGAATATGCCGACGCCGCTACGCTTCAAAGAGCTTTTGAAGAACGGAGATAAAAACGCCAAATGTCAAAAAAACTGCATTTAGCTTGACACCTGAGAAAGAGATGCTATATTAAGTTAGGTAGGACGCCTTTAAAAAGGCAAAAATTTTTCAACTTTTTCGGCAAGGAGGATTTATGGGTATAATGGAGGCGATAAAAAACGGATTCGGCAAAGCGTCTAAACTTGTGAATGTTATTTTGGTGTTTTTCGTTTTTAATACCGTAATTGGTCTGATAAGCTTGCCGCTTAGCAATCCCGATAGAGCCGGAAGTCCGGCGGTCATGATAATATCGATTATTTCAAGCGTAGTTTTCTTTTTGATATTTGTGTTTCTTCAGGGCGGCGCGATGGGGTTAGTAAAGGACCAGATAAAGAAATCTTCAGCCAGTCTGGCTGATTTTACGGATTACGGCCGGAAGTTTTACGTAAGGATATTGGGTCTTTTGGCTCTCTATATCCTTATCGCCATCGGTGTAGTTTTAGTTCTAAGTTTGCTGTCGGCGGGTATATTGTTGTTAGGAGACAATCTGGTGACACGAAGTGTCGTTGCTACGATTGTAACCGTAGCCGCGGTCGTTATCATTACAATGATGGTTTATCCGATATATGCTATTGTGGTTGACGATGTAAGCACTATAGATGCCTTTAAAAAAGGAGTCTTAGCCGCGAAGACACATTTTAGAAACACACTCGGACTTTTTCTCAGTTTATTCGTAATAAGTGTTTTGATATCGCTGGTTATAGGCTTTGTTCTGGGTATAATTATGGTGCCGGTCAATGCTAATTTAGGGCAGATAATAATAGCCGTTGTGAACGCGCTGGTTCAGTCTTATCTTCCGGTTGTCATGATGATCTCTTTTATGAGCTTCTATATGTCTTTGGATAAAAACGTGAATCATCAAAGCGTGTAAAGTTAACGCGCTCGGAAAAATTATAAAGAGCTGAAAATCAAAATATTCCGTGCGGGCTTCATGTTGAAATAGGGATAATTCGTAATAGGTAAGAACCTAACTAAAACACGAATTGTCCCTATTTTTCTGTCCAAAATTTTGTAATCCCGAACTATTAAATCCGGATACCGCATTCTGAATTAATCTTAAATACGTAAGACCTCTGCACGGCTACTTCTTCGTCATTCTGAGTCCGCCGAAGGCGGGCGAAGAATCTCTTTTTAAGCGGGATTCTTCACTCGGCTTTGCCTCGTTCCGAATGACGGTGGGAAGAAGCGGTGATTGCGCAGAGGTCTTACGTTACAACAGAGAAGACCTCCGCGCGGAGGTCTTTAGAATTGTTTATGTGTTCTCACGTCACCATCCAGGGCAGGGGCAGGCTCTGCCCTCGAGAATGGTGTAAGTAGGACATATTGGGAAATATTGGGAAATAATTCGTGCCGCTTAGAGAGTTTTGTGATAAAATAATCAGCTTATTTGGATTAAAAACGTTAAACTGTAAATGATCAGGAGGTTCAAGAATGAAACGGCTTATGGTTCCGCATGATGGTAACAGCAGTGTGGCGCATGTCGCGCATGCCACTAATGAAGTGATAGCAATTTATCCAATAACTCCGTCAACTCCAATGGGCGAAATTTCCGATGCTAAATCGGCACGCGGAGAGAAAAATATATGGGGAACAGTTCCCGAGGTCGTAGAAATGCAGTCTGAAGGCGGCGCGTCCGGCGCGGTTCACGGCGCTCTTACTACCGGCGCTCTTACTACTACTTTCACAGCTTCCCAGGGGCTTCTTCTGATGATCCCCAACATGTATAAGATCGCCGGGGAGCTTACCCCGACGGTGTTTCATGTAGCGGCTCGCTCACTTGCCTGTCAGGCGCTTTCAATCTTTGGTGATCATTCGGACGTTATGGCCGTACGAGGTACGGGCTGGGCACTTTTAGCTTCGGCGAATGTCCAGGAAACTATGGATTTCGCGATTATCTCGCAGACAGCCGCTTTGGAATCAAGAATACCGTTTGTACATTTTTTTGAAGGATTCAGAGTCTCTCATGAAATTCAAAAGATAGAAGAGTTAACTTTCGACGATATGCGCGCGATGCTGGAGATGAACCTTATTTACGCGCACCGCCGGTGGGGCATGAATCCTGAACACCCAGTTCTTCGCGGGACTTCACAAAACCCGGACGTTTTTTTTCAAGGAAGAGAATCGGTTAACAAATATTATGAGAAGTGTCCCGGGATAGTCCTGAAATCTATGGACAAATTCGCCTCCTTGACAGGAAGAAAATATAAACTGTTTGATTACGTCGGGGCAGAGGACGCCGAACGCGTAATAGTTATCATGGGTTCAGGTTCCGAAGCCGTACATGAAACTGTCGAGAAACTTAACTTAAGCGGCGAAAAAGTCGGTGTCGTAAAAGTCAGGCTATACCGTCCGTTTGACAAGAGCGCTTTCGCGCTCGCGTTTCCAAAAACCACAAAAAACATCGCGGTATTAGACCGGACAAAAGAACCCGGAAGTTTAGGTGAACCTTTATATGAAGACGTCCTTACCGCGATCGGAGAAACGTTTGCTGAAGGAAAAACCCCATTCAAAAAACATCCCGTTATAACAGGCGGCCGTTATGGACTGGGGTCGGCGGAGTTTACGCCTGCTATGGTCAAAGGCGTGTTCGATAATCTTTCCGAAGAGAAACCCAAAAATCATTTCACAATAGGAATCAACGATGACGTAACAAAAACCTCTCTTTCTTACGATGCTTCTTTCAGTACGGAATCAGACGATGTATACCGCGCGATGTTTTACGGGCTGGGTTCTGACGGAACCGTAGGCGCGAACAAAAATTCTATCAAAATAATCGGTGAAGAGACCGATAACAATACACAAGGATATTTTGTCTATGATTCAAAAAAAGCGGGAGCGGTAACTATATCGCATCTTAGATTTGGAAAAAAGCCTTTAAGGAGTCCGTATCTCATAAGCGAAGCGAATTTTCTCGCGTGTCACAATTTTTCATTCTTAGAAAAATATGACATGCTGAAAAACCTCACTCCGGGCGGCATTTTCCTCTTAATATCAGCCTACGGCAAAAACGAAATATGGAAACATCTTCCCGGTAAAGTTCAAAAACAGATCATTGACAAAAAACTTAAGTTTTACGTTATTGACGCGGTAAAGATTGCCCGTGAGATCGGACTTGGGGGACGAATTAACGTGATCATGCAGACGGCATTTTTTAAGATATCAAAAATTTTCGATGAAACTAAAGCCGTCGCGGCGATAAAAAAAGCTGTTAAAAAAACATATGGAGCTAAGGGAGATAAAGTAGTTGAAATGAATATGAGAGCGGTAGATATAGCGCTGGATAAAATAGAAGAAGTGGACGTTCCGAAAACTTTTACCGGTCAGATAAACGAAAAACCGATCCTCCCGGCGGATGCTCCTGAGTTTGTCAAAACTACAACCGCGAAAATTCTTCGCGCGGAAGGTGAAACGGTAAAAGTTTCCGAAATGCCCGCCGACGGCACATGGCCGACAGCCACCACCCAATATGAAAAACGTAATATCGCGCTTAATATTCCTGTTTGGGATCCTGAAGTTTGTATCCAATGCGGAAAATGTTCTCTTCTATGTCCGCACGCGGCTATTAGAGCGAAACTGTATAAAAAAGAGAATCTGAAAGAAGCTCCGGAAACATTTAAACATACCGAGCCGAAACCGCCTAAGAGCGCGGAAGGATATGTTTATACTCTTCAGGTAGCGCCGGAAGATTGCACGGGATGCGGAGTTTGTGTTGAATACTGCCCGATGAAAGCGAAAGGCGCCATCAAAATGACTCCTCAGGAAAATTTGAGAGAAACTGAAAGAGCGAATTATAAGTTTTTCTTAAACCTTCCTGAAGTTGACCTCAGCCTGCGGCCGCAAAACATGAAGGGGCTTCAGTTTACGAAACCTTTATTTGAATATTCCGGTGCCTGCGCGGGCTGTGGGGAAACCGCTTATGTAAAACTTCTGACACAACTTTTCGGAGATAGGGCCTTAATAGCGAACGCGACAGGATGCTCTTCCATTTATGGAGGTAACCTGCCCACCACGCCTTACTGCACGCGTTCCGACGGAAGAGGCCCCGCATGGAATAACTCTCTTTTTGAGGATGCCGCGGAACTTGCTTTCGGAATGAGGCTTACGGCGGATAAACACACCGAATACGCGAGGGAACTGGCGGATAAAATTACCAAAGGCGATTCCTGCGGCGCTGAAATAAAAAAACTTCTGGAAGAGATCAAAAATCAGGAACAAATTTCGTCCGAAGGAATTGAAAAAGTAAGAGCCGCCGTCGGCAAACTCAAAACCATGCTCGCGAGGCGCGATTCGGAAGATTCCAGGGAACTTAATAGCGTGGCGGACTACTTTATTAAACGTTCCGTGTGGGGAGTTGGAGGAGACGGCTGGGCGTATGATATCGGATACGGCGGACTTGATCATGTTCTTGCTTCAGGCAGGAATGTAAACTTTTTGGTTCTCGATACGGAGGTTTATTCAAACACCGGAGGGCAAGCTTCAAAATCAACTCCGATGGGCGCGGTAGCGCGTTTTGCCGCCAGCGGTAAACCTATCGGGAAGAAAGACTTGGGTTTGATGGCGATTAGTTACGGATATGTTTATGTCGCGAAAGTTGCCATAGGCGCCGATCCTATGCAGACGGTGAAAGCTTTTATTGAAGCAGAAGCTTATGACGGACCTTCAATAATCATAGCTTATTCGCATTGTATCGCGCATGGATATGATTTGATAAAAGGCAACGCTGAACAAAAAAACATGGTCGCGTCCGGGCAATGGCCGTTATTCAGATATAATCCGTCTTTTTGCGGCGAAAACAAAAATCCTATGTCTCTTGACAGCCGGCCGCCGTCCATCAAGCTGGAAGATTATGTGTACAGCGAGAACCGCTACAATGTTCTCAAAAAAAGTGATCCGGAAAGAGCTAAAATTTTGCTTGAAAAATCCCAAAAACAGGTTACGGATCATTACGCGTTATACAAATATCTCGCGGAAAGAAAATTAGCCGCTTGCGAAAAATAAAAAAATCGCTCCAAAACACCGATTTCGCGGAGGGCGGGCGGTATAAGCGCGCCCTTTATTGGTGATCAATCTTCTTAAACGCGATAACACATTATTAGGACGGGGAAACCCAGCCTCCACTGCGATGAAACAAAATACCCTACGAAAACATCCCGATTGGATACGCGGCAGGATCTTAGCCGGCGGAGAATATCTCAATGTTCAAAACCTTCTAAAAGATAAACATCTTAATACAGTGTGTGTGGAAGCGGCATGTCCCAACAAAGGGGAATGCTGGAACTCGCGGCACGTTACATTCATGATCTTGGGAAAAGTTTGTACAAGAAAATGCCGTTTTTGTAATATCTCCGAAGGTATTCCCGAAACGATAGATTTAAATGAAACAAAACGAATTGCCGAAGCATTCCGGGATTTACACACTAAATATGCCGTAATAACTTCTGTTACCAGGGACGATTTGCCGGATGGCGGCGCGAGTCAATTCATAAGCGCGGCGAAAGAGATAAGAGCCGCCGTTCCAAACGCGGAAATAGAATTTTTAATTCCCGATTTCGCCGCGGATACCGCGCTTTTAAGAAAAGTCGCTTTTTCCGGCGCGAACGTAATAGGACATAACATTGAGATTCCCGCGCGGCTTTATCCTCAAATAAGACCCGAAGCTGATTATAAAACGTCCATTCAAACGCTCAAAATATTGAATTCGATAAAAACCGCCGGCGCGCGTATTGCTATTAAATCGTCGATGATGTTTGGTCTGGGCGAACAGGAAAAAGATATTCTGCTCACGTTCAGGCAATTAAGAGAAGCCGGTGTGGACATTCTGTATGCCGGTCAGTACCTCGCTCCTTCTAAGCACCACTGGCCGGTCAAGAAATATTATACCCCGGAAGAATTCAAAGTTTTCAAACAAAAAGCCTGCCAATTAGGCTTTTCTAAAGTCGAATCCGCTCCCATGATCAGAAGTTCATATCGAGCCGCGGCATGTGCCCGCAAATAAATCCATCCGCCGTCAATTCCCGTAGGTGCACATTGCATGTGCCCGCAAATAAATCCGTTCGCCGTCAATTCCCGTAGGGCCACATTGCATGTGCCCGCAAATAAATCCATCCGCCGTCAATTCCCGTAGGTGCACATTGCATGTGCCCGCAAATAAA
>Ga0114918_10003591_pt1 | contig 13661 bp, 20 predicted proteins | sample LantaG_FD_87015 | JGI IMG/M metagenome (GOLD analysis project Ga0114918, IMG submission 87015) | Deep subsurface microbial communities from Baltic Sea to uncover new lineages of life (NeLLi) - Landsort_02402 metaG | ecosystem: Environmental > Aquatic > Marine > Oceanic > Sediment | place...
CATCTATCCCAGCCGCTAACGTGGATAACGCATTGTTTTTCGCTACTAGAAATGTTGTCATACGAACCTCCGTCGGTATGTTATTTTCACAGAACCCAGAACCCCGAATTCTTCAATCTGAATATGGTTGTAACCAGCGACTAATGTTGGAAATTGCCCACTTATGGTACTTATGTCCGATATATCGTTTTTCGTTACATGCCAGTGAGGGGCATCAACCTCTAATATGTCAGCCGAATCAAGACTTCCTTGCCACGAAAGGGCCTTGGTTGTGGTCAAATTCGTTAGGGTTATAGTTATACCAGCTAAATCCTCTCCTGCTGTCAAAGCATAGACTGGCTCAGTTTCAACCGCCCCCTCGTTGTTCACTATAATAATCTTAGGATCTTCATCTACATCGTCCTCTACCTCGTATTCCTGAATGGAATAGGCGTATGGGTCAAGGCAAGTGAACAATGCTTCCCCTCTCCATGAGAGCACACCTTCGAGTTCACCTGTCAACCCCTCGAAACGTGCATTCCAGTACCTATCAGGCAATGACGGGTGATATTGCAACTGTCCATCAATCCTACTGAAAAGAACCCTCTTGACATTGTCCAGGTTACTTTTCAAGGCAGCGAGTGTAACTGCTGTAACAGACACACCGAAGATCAGCCTTTTAGGTATGATAATGCTATCATTGCCATACGATTTGTAATCTAGTTGCTGGAAAGCAACTTCAGTATCTACAGGTACGTTCGACTTTATAACATAGAGATTATACTGTGCTAGGTTGGCTCCATTAAAAATCAAACTATTAGCCATATCTTGGCCTCAAACTATCCAGCCGACGTAGCTCCCTAGCTATCCTCCGAACATCAGCTTCTTCTCTTACTACTAACTCAGCGATATTGAAATTATTAGTTATAGTTCCTCCGCTCGGTGACACAACCTCTGTGCCCCTCTTACCAGCTATTGCATAAGGCTTCAATGATTTCAAGCCATAGAGCAATGTCGGTTCAGTTATCAGCCCACCCTTGTCGTACACCCCTAGTCTCCCTCTATGCTCTGGTGAAGGGGTTGTTGGAGCAGTGACTGTAGGATAAATAATCTTAATTGATGCTTCTGTGCCCAGTCCTTTCATTATGCGATTGTAGTCATTGACAAACTGCCTTGCCTCGTCTAGCTTATCGAGATTGAGCTGCCTGAAGGCCTCGAGGTCGCCATTGTATGCTGCTATCTGATTTGTAAGCTGGTCATCCACCGCTGTCTTTTGTCCCTCGAAATAAGTGCCCATATCAGTTTCGGCGATTAAACGGTTGCGCTCCTCAATCAATCGCTCCTCTTCCCAACGATCCTCGATATCAGCGATTTGGTCCCCCAGCTCACGTTTGCGTGCTCCTGTTAAGTCCTTACCATCCCGAAGCTCATCCTTTAATGCGTTTAATCTATCTTCCTCTATGTCTCGATTCCGTTCTTCGTCAGATTCTCTAAAGCCCTTAAGCTGCTCGTTATATCCCTCCAACTTAGCGGCGAGCACAGGGTCAACGGCTCTAATCTCCGCCATCATCTGCTCGTCTATGAGATCCATCCTCTCATAGTGCATGTCACGATAGAATTTAGCCCTGTCTTCTAACGCCTGTTTTTCCTTATCAGCAACCGACTGAGCATTATCAATAGCCGTCTTGGTGGCTCTTTCTACATCGCTTATTATATCGTCTGAGCTATTCCGAACTTCATTGGCAAAGTCCCGTAATGAACGCTGAGCGTCTATGCTATCTTGCTTTATTTTCTCAGCGTCAATCATTCCAGCAATTTTGTCATGTGCCTCAGTTACCTTATCGCCCAACCACGGAAGCCATCCGATAAACTTGGCTAAAGCCCCTAGGATTTTCTCTATACCAGTCAAGAAAAAGAGCTTAATCTTCCTCCATGTTTCCTTAAAGAAATTCGTTACCTTATCCCAATGTTTGACAAGCCAGATAACGGCCGCAACTAACCCTGCAATAGCCATAATGATTAGCCCGATAGGATTAGCGCTCATGGCTGCATTGAGTAGCCATTGTTTTGCAGCGGCTATTCCTGTAGCTACTGACTGAGCAATCGTAGCCACCGTCTGAGTGCTAAGGAAGTACACTATTCTTGGTAAAATAGCAGATATGGCATTAAAAACACTCAAAAGCGGCCCCGCAACTAACAATAAGCCTCCCATAGCCCCAACTGAAGCCAAGATAGCTACTGTCAGCTTAGGATGCTTTTCACTCCAAGCGCCTACCCTCTCGATTATTGGTGTTATGATGTTTATGATGCTTTCCAAAGCTGGTATTAGAGCCTCTCCTATAACGATAGCAACCCCCTGAAGTTTGGTTTGTAATACACCCCATTTGAAAGCTATGCCTCCCGCAGCCTCCGTAAATGCATCATCGGCAGCACCTACTGAATTAGTTATAGTCATGACTGCGTCATTATATTCCCCATAGGCAACTGTCAGTAAAGGCAAAATACCCTTCATGGCTTCGTCGCTTGCAAAAAGCTCCCTTATTGCGGTTACTTCCCCACCAGTAGCCTCCTGGAGTTTTTTAAGAACCCCCGTAAGCCCACCGAATTGAGCGATGGCTTCCGGCCCTGAACTTACCCCCCATTCTTTATAAAGAGCTTGTAATGCCTCTGATGGAGAAATCAAAAGACGCAATACTGCATCAGTAGCCGTGGCCGCTTGCTCTGTTGACCCTAGATATTTCGTTAAAGTTCCCAAAGTAGCACCGGTTTCCTCAATGGATATTCCCAATCCTGCCGCATTTGAAGCCGCCCTTGGGAAAGAATTTGACAATTCCTCAAAAGTAAGCAACCCGGTGTCAACAATACCAAAGAATGTGTCCAAAGCACGGCTACTGCCTTCAACGCCCTCAAGCTGGAAGATACTCATAGCCTTAGTCAGGGCAGCAGTGGTTGCTGTGGCATCGGCAAAGCCCCCTACCGACGCCCTTACGGCCCTATCAAGGATATCAATGGCATCAGCTCCCCTATAACCTGCTGAAACTATTTGATAAAAGGCGTTTGTCACTTCGGTAGCACTCTTGCCAGTAGCTTCGGCTATGCCACGAATCTGCTCCTTGTATTTAATAGTTTCTTCGCTAGAGGCACGGAGCATTACATTTACTTTGCGGAAAGCCTCATCGAAGTCAGCGGCCATCTTTAGCGAAGCCACACCAACGGCAGTAACAGCACCCATCATAATGCCACCAGCTATCTTCATCTGCCTACCCCATTTTTGGGTAGCCCTTTCCAGTTTGCCAGTTACACCACTCAGGCCACTATCCAAATCCTTGGTGTCTAAACCTAACTCGACAACTGCATCGCCAACGTTAATCGCCATTATGTATTCTCCTTACTACCTTTTACTACCTTGATTGAAGTACCAGCCTGAGCAAATAATTCTGTATCGCTCACTTTGATAGCATCTGCATTTGAATTGCCCTTGACAGCTTCTATTTCACGTCGCTTTCGCTCAGCCAGCTTTTCAACCATCAATGTAAGCTCCTCGCTAGTCCAGTTGTCCAATACCCACTCGGGTGTAAGATGCCATTCAACCAACAGAAACTCAAATGCCTCGCCTATGGAGACAGTTGCATCATCGCTGCGGTGAGAGCTTGCGGTAAAGGGAAGGCCAAAGCCACCACCTTCTTGAAGCCTTCAGCCACTTCAAACCCAGTAGCCTCCTCCTCAATCGCAGTTCGGTCAAGGTCTTTGGCATAGGCAAAGAACAAGTCAACAACTTGGTCAGGCATATTAACCAACATAGTCTCGATTGCTCCTTCAAAGGCCTCTGGGGTGTCTGTCGTGATTTTAGCTAGTTTAGGCAATATGCCTATAAGCCCACTTAACTCCCGTCTCCACTCCCTTTCCTCCCGGAGTTTGAGAGGACGCACTTCATATTCCTTCCCGCCCAGCGTTACCTTGACACCGTCCTGGTATATTTTCTGTTCTTCGCTCCTTTCCATAAGCCTCCTTTATTACACGTCAGTTATAGTGCAAACATCTACTGCTAGGTCACCCTTATAAGCCAAGAAGGACATCGGGACAATGGTTTTCTCGCCCTTCTTATAGCTCATGCCGACGGCGCCGGTAGGATGAGCATACATAATCACAATAGTGCGGCTAGTACCTCCCACAACTGGAGGAATCCCATCTATCTTTAGTGAGCATGTTTGCAAAACTCCGCCAGCTGGCGCTACCGCACCAATTAGGATTGGGCTTACATGCCCATTTGCGCCAGCTATAGCATAGCCGATGTTAGCGATAGACGACTCCGCACAATTGCAGGTAACTGTGAGGGTCTCTTTTGTGATAACTCGGTTGATAGGGAAGGTTTCCTCTTCTGTTTCTATATCAGCGATATCTGCATTATACTCGATAGTCACGCCGTCTTCGGTATAACCTGCCACGGTAGCCGCAGCCACCCCTGCTACTCCTATTTTTAGTGTTGCTACCCCCACTAAGACATTCCCAATTGTATTTGCCATTTTACCTCCTGTTTACTATTTATTTTATGCTTCGTCTGTTACCGTACAGACATTCGTTGCCTGCTTCCGTATCGCCTGAAAAGTTACGGGCACGACAGTTTTTTCGCCTTTCTTATAGGCCATCCCCACGGCGCCGGTAGCTGTTGCTTCCGCTATGTCAATTGTCCGGGTCTTAGCAACTCCAAGAACAGGTGGGGCTGATCCCACTATTTGCAATTGAACTATATTGCCCGACGTGCTGTAGTCATAGTCAATGTCAAAAGCTGTCGTATTGCCCATAGTACCCGTTGACAAAACTGTTATATCTCCGTCCCTATAGTTCATTGTGTAATCAGTTCCCCTGGTATAAGGAACTCCTCCGCCACTAGGTTCTACATTCTCAGAGCCAAAATCAATCATTGCATGATTTAGGGGAACGGCAACATCATGAACCGACGTAAATTCTTCGTCTGCTATCGTCCCGCCACCTAGCGTCAGCACAAGGGGTGCAGCCGGGTCATCGAGTTTAGCCCCTATCATCCCTCTCCCTATATTCAATAGAGACGACTCGGCGAAGTTACAAGTGATTGAAATAGTCTCCTTTGTTATTACCCGCTTGATAGGGAACGACTCTTCTGCAACTTCAACATCGGCAGTGTCAACGCCATATTCCATAATCACACCGTCTTCGGTGTAACCCACCTCGATTAAGGCGGCATCAACGTCAGTCTCAGTTGGCAATATCTTTCTAAACGAAAGAACAGCTACCCCAGTTAAGACCCTTGATATTGTATTTGCCATTTTACCTCCTTATTAACTTTTTTTCTATGATCACATCTACCACGAATGTCTCGCCTGCTTTCACTTCGGTAGGAGTAACTATAGAAATTACGGCAGTCTCCCCTTTGACAATATCAACATATCCATCAACCCACTCCTCAATTTCAATCTGTTTAACTGGGAGAGAATTGTCAAACAACTTTCCCTCCTCGAACTTTATTTCGGTTCTACCGCTAAATCCATCCTTCACCCGGAAGTTAATATGGGCAAGACATCCATCTCCAGATACTCCGCTAACTCCAGGAAGGTTGCCAAGAAAGAACACCGTCCCCGGTACACCTAATGGCGAAAACCTCCACATGTCGATTGGGATAACCGTGTCGCCAATCTTCCCATTCGAAACTCCAGCTCCACCTTCCGCCCCTACTACTTCTAAGGCATTCGGGTCATAGATAATTTTCATCTGGTATGTATCTAAATTCATTGTCTAGCACCTCCTTTTTACTATCCCCTACAGTCCTCACAGACCCTACAGACTGGATTATAGAATGAGGGGGTTGACACGTTGACACCCTATGGTTCCTCTGCCATTATCATAATGCTGAAGAACGTCAGTACTCTAAAATAGGTAGGAATATCTATGTCCTGGAGGTCTTGTCCCTGAACCTCCTCTGTAGCGCTCAGGATTTTATAATCACTTCCATCGACCGTAACAGTTTGATTTTGGATTCCCTGTAGCACATCGTAAAGCGCTTGATAAATCTGTCTGGCAGCCAGGGGACTGTCTCCCCAACAATCAAATTGAATGCTAGGTGTAACTATGCCTGGAATATATGGAGTAGAGCTCCCACCACGTGTGAAAAAGCCCAGGGCGGGGAGTTCGCAATTCTCTGGTAATCGTGGGCAATATATCCGCTCCTCAATCACATCGGTCAAGGTAGCTTGATTTATTAAATACTCACGGATAATGCTATTGGTATCTTCGTTCATCTCAACCCCGCTTTTTCAACTCCGCCTTTATCTCTCCGGGTAGCTTGCCTATGTGTCTATCCAGGGCTGGCTTAAAATAAGGGAATGGGTCCATATACACCGTACCAGTTTCCAAATAGCCACCATAGCCTGAAGTAGAATAGACGCTCCCTGACAATCCTTTTATGTCATATTTAATTGACCTGCTGTTATTGCCTGTTCTTGTTTTCCAGGGATGGATTTTAATAACATCGTTAGCAATGTCTATGACTACATTCTTGAATGCTTTCTCACTGGCCTGATGCACCACGCGCTGAACCTCCGGTATTTTCAGATTCGTTCTAACTTTGAATTTAAGATTCATGTTAGCCTATTATCGTCCCGAATGAATGGGCAAAGCCTGCTGGTGGTGTATAGTCAACCTCAACATAGACTTGGGTGCAATGAGAATAACAACTGATTGGTGGTCTACCGCCAGTAAGATAGCCTACTTCCAAGTATAACAAAACTTGCAAGGAATCAATATCATCCCAAGTCCAAGCCACCTCACTATTAGGATTATCTGCCCAAGTTTCAGATTTCGTAACATAAGATTCGCTGCTAATGTCCATTTCGCTTGAATAATAAGGGGTGGAGTCGGAGTATACTCCAACTTTTACATAGCAGTCTTTTAGTGCAAGGTTAGTAACCCTTACTACGGCATAGACTTTTACACTGTTTATAGTCCCAGATTCCGTTGTATGATTAGGAAGCCCGAAACGTCCCTCTACGTCATCTTGTGACCCAGCGTGCAAATAGGTGGAGTCCTCATCCGAACTTTCTTCATCTATGTCCTCATGTGCGCTTTCCCCTGTGTTGGGATATAAAAGAAAGGCGGAGAATTCTGTTGAGTTTGGTCTTAAAATTAGTGCGCTCATTTCCACACCTGCCAAGTCATCGGGTTATAGGGAGTATAAACGCCATTATCTGTTAGGACTGGTTGAACCAATGTGTTAAATTGGGGAGGAGCACCTTCGGTAAGGTCTACATAAACCCAGTCAAACTTCCCGTGCTTTTTAATCTCCTCAAAGGCATCACCGTGAATTATCTGGATAGGAGTATCAAAGTAACCAGTAATCTGTTCACCCAGTAAATGGATAACCCTATCATCTATCTCACAAACCACGACATCTTTTGCCTTGCCTAAATGATTTAGATATAGCAGGATTAAACCCAACCCAAGCCCGCCGATAAAAACTCTTGCGTTATCAGGACATTCTTGAGCAGAGGTAAGCATAGAAAAATGCTCTTCGATACTGGTATTCATAACTGCGGGTAACTTACTGTCTATTATCAGTTCCCTGCCGTCATGGGTACCCTTGAGTTCTACCCCGTTATACTTTTTCTGTTCTCCCAACATAGCAAGGTCTTGCCTATCTCTATACACAGCAAACTCTGAAATCGCATCTTCGGCTTCTACCAAGCAGTATTTATTACTTTTAACCCAGAAGCTAGCCAGTGTAAAACCTAGCTTCTCCAGGGTTGCTACTAGCTTATTTAGCAGTGGCGTATGCTCTTCAGATATGCCCTTATACCACCCACCAGCGTGTAGCTGTGTATGAGCTTTCCTGTAAGCGTCAACAGCCTTCCTACCAGCCAATACCTTATGTTTATCAATCAAACTAGACATGTTACCCCTCTATGTCTTCGTTACCTTCAAACTAATCAGCACCCTCTCACAGGTGGTGATTGAATCCACATTGAACCTTAGTGTATCTCCCGCAGCAATCGCCGTTGTCCAACTAGTCAGTGTTGAATCCTGTGCCTTTATCGCACTGGAAAGTGTAGGTGGAGTTGACGAGGTTATACTGTTAGCATCCTCTGGCGGATAATCAACGTAAGCCTGTTTCCAAATATCCACCACGATGCTTCCTGATTGGTCTGCTAAGGTAGTAACCGCTGTTATGGTGCAAGCGAAAGGTATCTCTAAATCACCCTTGATGCCTGTGGTGATAACTGAGCCACCCCCATCGATAATAAACTCAATGGCAGCTATATTACTGTGATGCGCCGATTTATCCGCTTTATGGTCATAAGCCCAGTTAGAAGATATCGGGTCGACCGTTGCTCCGTCTACTGGGGTATCATCTACGTCCTCTGTCCCCACCACTATACCAGTAACGCCATGCACCCCAGTGGTCAGAGCAGCATGAGTAACGATATCACTATCAAGGCTTACCTTCTTATATTCTGCCGCCATTTAATCCTCTTGAGCTTTATCGGACATCCTATCAAGCATCGAATCCATTATTTCATGCCTCATGAGTTCCAACACAAGCAGTGTATTCTCTGGCGATGGTTTCATCTCCTCTATCACGGCAGCAAAGCGGTTATGCATCAGAATAGCTTCCTGCTTATGCTCCTCCTCAATCCGCTGAGCTAAATTCTCACACGTCTTTGCTGCCTGCTCCCGTATTTCCTCAACCTTGCCTTCTAGCTCTACGTAGGCCTTATCGACTAGCTTCTTTCTCTTGGCAGTAGCCATATAGCCCTCCTATTAAGCGATAGCTGTGCATACATAAGGATGTAGGTCACCAGTTTTGAAGTAGACTTTACCAAGGACTGGTACGGCCGGGTCAGCTGCTAGATTCTCAAGGCACAAGTCTCCAGCTTCCTGCCCGTTGAAGGCAACTTTGGCGTCAGGAACTCCGATGTCATCCAGAGCCATAGAAGCGGCAACTTCTGCTGGGGTACGGCTTTCCAAGCCGTTTGCCGTAAATCTAGCTATTTCACTAGTAGCTATGTCTGCTCCGTCAATAGTAACCAGATGATTATCTGTAATGCCGTGGTTAATTGCGTGAACGTGGTCTGCTCTGGAAAAAGTATGTGCTGTCCCTACTCCTGCGGCCACTACTGTAGATATTTCAGCAGCAGCAGCGGTGTCCAGTGAGTCAGCTCCGTCATTAGGGTCGTGCGTGTCCTTATGCGCTGGCGTGCCCCCAGCACTTGAAAACTGGCCAAATACTAGGGCAGTCGTATCAACCGTGATAGGATTGTTAGTTGTTAAAACCCAGCCTTGGTCGGCCAGTGTAGTTCCTTCCTCTATGAAGGAATAGGCTCCCGCCGTAACCTCTGCATCTTGGTCAAAATCGGTTGCTCTTGTTAGAACAGCTGCTATACCCGCAGTGCCTTCTGTGGTAACTTTGTAAATGCCGTTGTCTGTCCCTGTAACTTGATTCTTGACAAGAATACGGTCATTAAGAACCGTAGCAACCCCATCAACCGTTAGAATACCAACTGCATTTATAGTAAGAGTCTTGCCTACACCTGAACCCGCAGCGGTACATGCGGGCAGTGCGGCCGCAGTAGCAACCCTACAAGACTCTTTCAAGTCTAGACCTGTAGCTACACCATCAACATAGCCCTTGGTTGCACCGTCGCCAGTTGCAGTAGGTGTAGCCAAGCTAGTAATTTTGTGTGAGTTAAGGGATACATCCGCATCGGGAACGCCGATATCATCGAGTGCCATGGTCGCGGCTACCTCGGCTGGAGTTCTGCCCTCAAGACCAAGAGTTGTAAACCTTGCCAGTTCTGTATTTGCTGGCGGGTTAGTAGTACCATCAATCGTAACTATATGATTATCGGTTATCCCGTGATTGATAGCATGTGCATGATCACTCCTAGCAAGTGAATGGGCAGAACCTTCAGCGGCCGCTTGAACGCTGGCAATCTCAGCCGCAGCGGCACAATCCAGTGGGTCTGAACCATCCTCGGGATCGTGTAAATCCTTGTGCGCTTGAGGTGGACTACCACCAACGACAGTCGCTGGGGCCACAAACTCTACCGCAGTTTCACCCACATTCACCCGTAGCAACTTTAGAGTATCATCGGTATAGTCCGCAGGGGTATCGCTCAAGCCAACAAAGTCCGTTGCCACCTCATCATAAAACGCTATTTTCTTCCAAGTTTCAGCCATGCCTATTTACCTCCTATCATGGTATTTTATAAACAAACAGTTCATCTGTATCTTTCTTGTAGAATATCTCCCCTTCCCGTGGGTTCTCAGGGAATGTGTCACCAATGGCAGGATATTGAGCCTCAGCATAGCCCATACCTCTTACCATTCTTAGCAAAGCCTTCTTATGATGATAACTAGCTCTCTGATAGAACGCTTCGACAAGTAGAATCTGGTAGGCTATGCTGTCAATCACTACGACATCCTGCTCAGTAACGTCAGCATCATAGCCATCACCATCCTTTGACAAGAATAAATCGTAATCGGCCACCATCACCTCTGCGCCGATTTTCACTTCCCTGCCTCCGCTGCTATTTAGCCGGCAAGGGACATTGGTTAGATAGTTGCTCCAGAGGTACTCAGGATTACCATATTGGTCATATGTGTCGACAGAATGCCTCTTTATAGTGCATGTCTGAAATAGCAAATCAACAAACGCCACACTAATCCTCCTCCGCTGTTATGCCACTTCCACGTGTCAAGTCTATCTCAGCCCACTCCAGTACAGGCGTCTCAGCCTCTGCTTTTCTATACTGTTCAGCTAAAGCCAGCTTATTAGAGGCTTGTTTCTTGGTATAGGAATAATCACCTATCTTCTCAGACTCGGCGCTCCCAGTAAGTGAAGCTGCCCATGCTTCCAGAGCTAAAGCGGCAGCAAGATTCACCGAGTTAGAGGCCATGGTAAGAAATTCTGTTATTTCTTCGTCAGTAAACTGGGCATCCGTAACATCGGTATCGCTAATTAACAGCCTTACCTTCCCTATACTAGTGGTCAAATCATAAGTTGCCGCCATATTACCTCCTACTTTGCATGAAAGTGAATCTCTGCCAGATACCCGGAGCCGCTAACGCCAGGCACTCCGGCAATGTTCCCGAGGATTCTAGCCCTCCCTTGAATCCGTGGCGGAATGAATCCCCACATATCGATTGGAATAGGCGTGGAGCCTATCTCGCCATTGGTTACATCAACTATAGCGAGTTTGTCGGGGTCGTAGACGATATCGACTTGAAACGAATCCAGGTCAACCAGGTCATCAACTTCTAACTTAGCAGTAAAATCACTGCCCGATACGACTTCCTCTGGCGCTGTTACTTGCACTTCCACACTACTAACTGCTGACGCCGGGTTGATATTGATTGCCGCCCCTTCCCATATACTCACGGGGATCGGTTGCGCATATTTGTTAAACAGCTTTCCCTTTTCACACTCAATCCTTACTTGCTCTGCCATAATCTGCTCCTATCCAAATGAAACGCTTATGTCTCCGAGTGTAAACCCCGCTGAGAATGCGACATACAGACCGTTATTTAATTTAGCGTCATAGATTAAAACGGTAGGGATAACGTAAAGTGCAGCATCCATAGCTAAGATAGCTATGATGTCTGCACTAACTCCAGCTGCCGAATCATATAAAGTCACTGTGCAACCAGCAGCAGGATCAGGTCTATTTATAGTTACCGAATGTAAAATCCCAGAGCTTGTAGCAACCTGATTACTGGCTGTTAAATGCAACCAGCTAAATCCGAATTCAGTTATTGGATTTGCCATATATTCACCTCCTCAAACAAACTTGCCGGGGGAAGAGATAAAGGAGTAAGCCTCAACCCCCGACAAGCATAGCTACCAGCCATAATGGCCAGAAGCTAACTTTAGATACCTGTAATACCTCCAGCGTAGGTCGCTCTCCAGTCCAGTCTGCATCCACCGAAGATTTCACGAACTCGGTAGAACACGTTATCGGTAGCAAAGTCGCCGTCCATTGGGCCGATTGGCCCACCACCAATGCTTACCTTGTCGCTCGCCTTCATGCAGATTTCTGGTCTCTCATGTCCTTTCATATGTGCAACCTCAAGAGCGGCAATATCCTTCGGGTCAGCAAATAGATACCAGCCGGTTGCTCCACTCACAGTATCTATGACAGGTAAGTAGGGGTCGATTACCAATTGCAAGCCATACTGTGAGACCACATTGCTCGTCGGGAATGGACGCACTGCCGCACCGGCGCCAGGGCTTTCCACCCACATCTTAGTTGTTGAGGTCAGGGCTTGCCGAGCAGTCATTTCAAGAGCCGGGGGCACTACCAGGCAGCTGGCTCTATTCATTATCGGTTCACCATTAGCATCAACAACAGCAGCCATGAATTCTAACCCTGTTTCAAGACTGGCAATGGTTAAGAGACTTGTAACCACGTTAACCGTGTTCGCAGCCCCACCATCGGAATACAGGAATCCGGCATTGGCATGACTAACAGCATCGTAGTTTCTTGCATAAAGCGCGGTGACTATTCGATGCTCGGTCCTTACCGCAGCTCGGGCAAACCTTTCTGGTGTATCCCTGAGAGCCCCCAGATCATCGTTGATTAATGCCTCCCATGATATATCGAATTGGCGGCCATACTTCTTGACTTGCAGGTCATAGTAAGCCTCATTCCGTTCACTAGCCAGATATTCGCCTTTCGAGCCTACCTCAGCCAGATACTGATCACCACCGGTAATAGCAAATCGGCGGGATACTTTGAAGTCTTTATTCGTGGACGATTTAACAAAAGCCTTCCACACCGGGTCAACGGCTTTATAGGATACAAGAACTTGCTTGTTTAGTATATCGCCGAACAGGTAAGGGAAGTCTGAAGTCGTCAGCGCCTCCCGGATCAGGTATTCGTGTCTATGCGCTGGAAAGTTATGGGCATTTGAGAGCAGATCCACAGTCTCCTTTAATTTCTGCTCATATCTCTCGCCCCTACCAACATCGCTAAGGGCGATATACCCCTTCCAGTCCTCCATTAATTTCATTATTTCCATTTTGGATTATCCTCCTGTGTTTATTTTGGGTAACAAAAACCCCGCCTTATTGCGGGTTTAGTCCAGTGTTACCCCTCTTTTGGTCTATTTTTTAGGTTCCACCTCCGCCACTTCCGCCTTTTCCTTTTGTGCCTGTGTTATGGTTTCCCGAAAATCAATATCCTTCTGCACTAGGTTATTAGCCACTTGAGCACCTTCTAGTTGACCGATAAACTTGTCGATTTCCTCGACTCGCCTAGTGAGCTGAAGGCGTTCGTAGGCTAATTCCCTGATTTTCGAAAGGGTTGTTTCCGTTCGACTTTTCAGGTTATCAATTACAGGATCGCCAGTTACTTTGGTTTCCATAAATCTCCGTTCATTTTTTGGTTATGCCCACGCAATTACAGGAATACCATATATCACCCCATCAATATTGACAGGGATTTTGTGAGTCGTATTCTGAGCTAGAGATTGAACCTGAGCCTTCAAACCAGCGCCTCTCCCAATCTCCGTGTCAAACCATGCCTGAAGTGTGCCCATCGTTCCATCACCACAGATTTGAATTGCACACTGTGTTCCTGGAGCTACTCCCCCTCCACCACCCATTGCGATGGCAATCCCAAAAACTTCGGTAATAGAAGTCAGCGCTTCAAGGG
>Ga0114918_10003592_pt1 | contig 13659 bp, 10 predicted proteins | sample LantaG_FD_87015 | JGI IMG/M metagenome (GOLD analysis project Ga0114918, IMG submission 87015) | Deep subsurface microbial communities from Baltic Sea to uncover new lineages of life (NeLLi) - Landsort_02402 metaG | ecosystem: Environmental > Aquatic > Marine > Oceanic > Sediment | place...
GGTGAGAAGGGAGAAGAGAGAGAGAGAGAGAGAGAGAGAGAGAGAGAGAGAGAGAGAGAGAGAGAGAGAGAAAAATAATGAGTTTTACGGGAGAGAGAGAGAGGGAGAAGAGGAAGTGAGTTTTGTTTATCTTTCTCTCTCAAGGGTCGCTCCACTCTTCAAAAAAAAAACTCGAAACACTTTCAAAAAACAAAACGCACAAGTCCCGTTGTCCCTGGCGATGACGTTGCGCCTCGAAGGGGCAGGGGCCCGCAGGCTCGCGGAGGTGATGATGGAAGAAGAGCTCGAAGAGAGAGGAGGAGCAGAAGCCGAGGAGGAGGAGGCGAAGCCCCTGCCCTTGTTCTTCCTCCTCGCCGCCGCGCCGCCGCCGCCCCCGCTGCTTCCGCCGACCCCCCTCTTCCCGCCGCCAGGGCTCCCGCCGACGTTGACGACGACCCTGGCTCGCAGCACCGCGGGAACGCGATGCTCTGCGTAGGCGGACCGGACGCCGACGCCATCGTAGAAGCTCAGCACCTCGACGCGCTGGTCGCGTGAGAGGTAGAGCGAGACGGCGCGGGTCCAGGGGAGGACGTCGAGCGGGCGGTGCGATGCGTCCAGGACGAGGGCGCGGCAGGCCTCGAGGGGGCGCGGGCGCTGCTGCTGCTGCTGTTGGTGGTGGTTCTGCTGGTGGTTCTGCTGCTGCTGCTGGTAGTGGTTCTGCTTCAGGTGCTGCTGCGGCGGCGAGGGAGACGAGGCCGCCGCAGCCGCGGAGGCAGCGACAGAGGCGGCGGCGGCGGTGTCGCCAGAGTCCCCGCCGCTGCTCTTTTTCTTCTTCTTCTTACTTTCTTTTGCCGCGGAGGAGGGCAAGGAGGGGGAGGGGGCCCTGGCGACAGAGGGCGCGCGGGGCGGGGACGGGGCTCGGGGAGAAGAAGAAGAGGAAGAAGCGGAAGAAGAAACGGCCAGGCTGCGTTTTTTGAGCGGGAAGATTTTGGGAGACGACGAGGGCGACGAGGAAAAAGAGGTGAGAGGCATGGAGAGGCGCGTCGATGTTCTTTTTCCTCTTTTTCCGGTCGCTTGCTGGACTCTCCGGAGCTCTTCTCTCTCTTTTTCTCCTGATAGAAGTAGCACAAGACAAGGACGAAATCCCGCGCGAGGATAGAGCCCCGAAAAAGAGGACTCAAGGGAGGCCCGCGAGGGCGCGCCTTTTGATGCTCCTACAAAACGACGACGACGACGACGACCCAAATCATCCGCGTCCCTCTTCTTCTCTTCCGCTTCTCTCGGTAGCAGAAAGGAACAAATCGCCAACGGCTATGCTTCGACAGGAAAACTGCATCACGCTTACCGCGAAGGCCGAGCCTTTGCCAGGGCGAGCAGGCGTGACGACATCTCGAGGGAAGAGAAAAACGTCGGTCGACCAACCAAAAAGGTGCTCTCGGCGAAGGAAAAGAAAAGTGAAAATATCAAAAACCGCGGCCCGAAAAAACATCACAGCTTTTTGTCTTTTTTTTATTTTGCTCGGAAGGGAGGAAGAGGAGTAACAGTAGAAAAAAAAGGATATCAATGCCAATTCAGAAACCGCGCGCGAGGGACTGTTTTCGATGAAACGAAGACAAAAAAATCAAGGAGAGGAGGATGGGAGAAGAAGAGGAAAACAATCAATACTTTTTCTCTTTCGCGAGGGGGAAAAACGAACAGGTTTTTTAACTTTGCGCGGGGGGCTGCAGCGGGGCTTTTCTTCGTCAAGGCTCTCGGCGAACGGGAGCGTGCGAGCCCTTAGTCCGTCAGGAACATGTTGACTATGTCCTCCATGTTCTCCTGGTGCTGCTGCTCGTGCTGCTGCTGCTGCTGCTCTTGGACCTGCATTCGCTCCCGCTGCCGCCGATGGGCCTCCATCGAGTTTCGGGGGGCCTCCTCGACGATGACGACGCCCCCGGGGGCGGCGACGGCGACGACGCCCGGAGCGGCGGCGTCGTTCGGTCGGTGCTGCTGCTGCTGCTGCTGCTGCTGCTGCGCGCTCGCTCCTCCGTTTCTGGAAGAGGAGGAGGGCACGGGGGGCATCAGGTCGTCGTCTCCTTCCCGCGCCTCGTCGCTCTCGTCGTCCTCCACAAGCATGGAATGGTCCAGGGCGTGCGATACCAGCGCTCGCCGCTGCTGCTGCTGCTGCTGCTGCTGGATTACCGCCGCTTGCGCCGCGACGGCTGCTGCCGCGGGGAGATGATGCTGGTGATGCTGATGATGATGGCCTCGGTGGCTCGAGCTGGGGATGCCCGCGACGACCTGCGGCGGCAGCGGCGGCGGCACAGGCACTCCCACGGCGGGAGGGAAGAGAGCAGGGGCGCCTCCGGGAGCTGCCGCTCCGCCGTGTCGCGCCGCCCTCTCTGCCGCGGCAGAAGCGGCGGCCGCCGCGGCGACCGCGGCGGCCTGCTCCGCCGCCGCCGCCGCCGCCGCCGCAGCAGCAGCAGCAGCAGCAGCGCTCGCCGTCGCCCCCTCCCCTCCTCCTCCGCCTCCGGCCCCTCCTCCTCCCTCCTCGCTCGTCTTCGCTGCGGCCCTCGCCGCGGCCTGCGCCGCCACGGCAGCGACCTGTTCCGGGTCCGGGGGCGTCGCGCCGAACCCTCCCCTCGCGCCGCGCGCACCGCCGCCGGCCGCGACCCTGCGAAGATAGAGTCGGTATTTCTGTAAATGGGATGCAACGTTCTCGCGCGAGAGGCGCGAAGTCTCCCCGCCATCGCCGGTCGTCGCAGCCATCGCCTCGAGGATGCGCTTGGGCACGGCCTTCTCGATGCCGATCGCGGTCACGGCCTTGACGAACTGCTGGTGCATTTCGATGGTCCAGACCACGCGCTGCTTCTTGTTCGAGTTTGATCCGTTGTTTTCGGCGCCGCCGCCGCCGCCGCTCCCTCCTGCTCCCTCGCCGCCGCCGTTCTCTTCGTCGTCGAGGCCTTTGCGCTTGCGGACCCCGCCCTCGTCTCCGGCGGAAGCAGCTGCAGCTGCAGCAGCAGCAGCAGCAGCAGCAGCCGCTGCTGCAGCTACAGCAGCAGAAGGGGGCTGCTGCTGCTCTTGCTGCTCTTGCTGCTGCTGCTGCTCTCCCTCGGCGGCCCCCCTGGCGCCGCAGACGCCGTTGCCGCTGCTGCCACCTCCTCCACCTCCGACCCCGATCCCCCCCTCCCTGGCCCTCCTCACGACGTGCTGCCACAGGTTCCGCAGCTCCTCCAGCCTGATGGGCTTGATCAGGTAGTCGACCGCGCCGTGCGTCACGCCGCGCAGCACCGCCGCGGTCCCGCCGTGCGAGCTCATCATGATGACGGACAGGTCGAGCTCGAGGCCGACGACCTCGAGCAGCTTGAAGCCGTCCATGTCGGGCATGTACACGTCGGACAGGACCAGGTCGAAGGCGGCCCCCTCCGCGCGCAGCTGGCTGAGCGCGGCGTGGCCGCTGGAGCAGGTGGTGACTGTGAGAAACGTTGGGGAATTGGGGGGGGTCTTGACTCGTGAGCAAAGGAGAAAAAATCCGCGGCTAGGAGCCAACCGCAAAGTACCGGTTGAAAAAGAGAGAACTCGCGATCGAAATCGCTGTCGAGAAACCCTGGATCGCCCTTGTCTTCTTCTTCTCTCCCGACGCACCGTGATAGGAGCATCTGTTGAATCGTCAGAGGTGGGAATTGGGGGAGAAAGTGAGTGATAAGGGAGTGGAAAGTGAGCGCGTTTTTTCCCTCTTTTTTTCCGTTGGCCGGCGACCGCAGTCGATCCTTCTTTTGTTCGGCGACGCCTTTTTTCACCTCCTCCGCTTTTACCTTTCGAGCATCGCCGCGACCACCTTGAGGCACATAGGGTCGTCGTCAACAAGGAGCACCTTGAGGCCCGCAGGGAAGGACGCGTCGGTGTTGTTGATGTTATGGCCGCTAGGGCCAGCAGCAGCAGCAGCAACGGCAGCGGCAGCGGCCTCGGCGTCGCCGTCATTCATCGCCCGACGGCCGTCGACGTCGCCGCCGCCCGGCGCATCAGATGGGCTCGAGCCCGCGGGGGGAGTCCTCGGGGGGAGTCCTGTCCTCGCCGCTACTACCGCCGCTGCATCTGCTGCCGCAGACGCCGTGGCGAGCATTGAACGGGCAGAAGGGGAGGGCTGGAAGAGTATATTGGAGGGAGAGAGCTAAGGCGCCAGGGAAATGGCGCTCACTCAGGTTTTACGACACCGCGAGACACGATTGGAGGAGAGTCAACCCCGCCTCCTTCGATCTAGCCGCTCAACTGCTGACCGTCCACTGTGGGCGCAGGCTCGTATCCCTCTTCGATGATAAAAGATTGCACGCGAGAGAGACAGGGGAAGAGAGGGAGTGCAAAGCACCCGCCTTTTCTTGTCGTCGTCGTCAAAGCTTAAGTGAGGAGGAGATTGAAGAGCGAGTGACTTGCTCGAAAAACTAGACTCAAGTCTCAGACTGACAGTCTCCGCTTTTTCTTTTTCTTCGAGATTCACGATTTGTTTTGTGTTAAAATTATTCATCGCGTCTTCATACTCCAGAGTTAGGGTTACAGGGCCCTTGTACTCACGAAGCAGCCGCTTTTTTTCTTTTTTGACTTGTTATGTGCGCAGGAAGGAAAGGAGTAAGAGCAAATATTTCTTTCTCTCCTTATCTCCGCAATTCCACTCTTTCGCGAAGCGCGCAGACGGCGCAGCACGAGAACAAGGAAAGGAAAGCGAGATAAAGAGAAAGAAAAGAAGAAAAAATGTTTTATTTTATTTTATTCAGGAGCAGGGGCCAGCGTCAGCAGCACCTTCTTCTTGAAGCCGACGCCCGCTGCCGCCTCTTGCTCCTCGTTCCTGTTTTCACTACTGCGACGGCACCTTGTGAAGCACGATCTCAGCCCTCTGTGCGTCGATAATTGCTGCCGCAATAAGCGCGCCGACCACGAAGAGGTCGATCACCCAGATCGCAAACGAGGTTGGCGTGGGGACCAGCAACGTCGCGACCGTCTTGGCCTCGCCGGCGATCGACAACCTCCGCGACAACGTGCTGCCGCTGCCACCGCCGCCGCCGCCGCCGCCGCGGCTGCTTGCTCCCACAGCTGTCGAGGCGGCATTCTCCTCGTCAGCGGGCGGGCCCGCTGGCGCCGCCGCTGCCGCCCCTCCGGATGCCGCACAAGAGATGTCGCCCCAGCTGCCCCCGGCATTCGGAAGGCCAGCCCCCGTGCCAGACCGGGCGCCGCGCCGGGCCTCGCGACCGGGGGCAACGCTCCCGAGCATGGTGCCGTCGTCAAGGAACGACCTGTTGGTCTTGACTGAGTCGTCTCCGTGACGCCCGATGCGGCCACTGCCGCTCTTGCCGTAGCTCGCGTCGTCATCGTTGCTCCCGCCGTCGCTGTCGTCGCTGGTGTCGTCGTCGTCGTCGCCCTTGTCGCAATTGCTCTCGATGCTCGACTCTCCGGAGCTCGCATAGTACCTCCGCAGGCGCTCTCGCGCGCGCTGCCGCTGCCGCTTGCGCACCCTCTTGGCGGCTTTGCCCGAGCCGCGACCGCGGCGGAAGATGCATGAGCACGTGGACAGGTTCACGACGAGCTGCATAAAGTTGCGCAGATGTTCCGGGAGGAGGATCGACACGGGCGGCCACAGCTGCGAGCAGACGAGCGCGGACCAGCCGAGGGCGACGGCGGTGACGGCGTAGCTATTTTTTTAATTTTTTTTTCCCGAGGGAAAAAGAAAAAGACGAGGGGGGCGTGAGCGTGCGAGTTTGAGCGCGAGGTGGAAAGACAATTTTCGAGCAAGGACGTGAGATCGAAGGAGCCAGCAGAAAGAACTAAAATAAGGGGAGGAAGAGAAAAAGAGCGGAGAGCGGAAGAGGGAAGCGAAGCGGCAAAGGCTTAGGGGGAAAGACACTTACCCCCAATCGTCGAGCTTTCCGGTCGCCGCGAGGACGACCACGTACACTGCCGCGGCCAACACGGCCAAGAAGTAGAGCCAGTGGACCCAAAGGTAGGGCAGGGCCTCCCTCGCGGCGGTCGCAGCCTTGAAGCCAGCGACAGAGGGGGAAGCGAGCACGGCCTTGAGCCGGTCAAACGTGCCTGTCGAGTTTGCAGGAGCAGCAGCAGCAGCAGCGCCGCTGCCGCCGAGCAGCTGCTGCTTCGGTGGCTTCGGCTCAGAAGCCCCTTTGCCAGGTGCGGCGCGCTCGAAGGAGGAAGCTTCGCTCGAGAAAGCGGCCCTCAGCGCGGCGTCGCCAGCCAGTGAAAAGTCGACGACCTTGGCGGCGGAGGCCCCCGAGGCGGTCGTCGCAGCCCCTGCTCCTGCTGGCGCCGTGTCGGGCGTCCTGGCCGCTCCTCTGCCTGATCCCTCCCCGGCTGCGCTCGGCGTCGCCGAGCCAGTGCTCGCTCCGCCCCCCTTCTTCGTCACCTTGAAGACGAGGTCTTCTACCTTCGTCCCCTTGGGCGTCAGCGCGCGCTTGAGCTCGTGCCAGAGCACCGTGAGGACCGCGCGCGTGTTGTTGGGCGCGAGCCAGTAGCCGATCTGCGTCGTGCGGAGCATCTCAGACCCGGCGACGCCGCTGCCGATGGTGCCACCCTCGATGCGCAGGTGCGCGATCCACAGCGCGATGCGCTGGGCGACGTAAAAGAGGCCGAACGCGATGAGGAGCTCATACATCTCGCGGACCGCAAACGGCGTGATCCCGGTGAAGAGGAAGACGAGGGGCACCAGGATGAGCACGAGCGTCGCCGGGGACTGCAGGGCGTACGCGCTCGCGTCAAAGTAGAGCAGTCTCTGCACGAACCCGAGGCCCGGGCGGGACAGCGGGTTGGCCCGCACGAGGATCTGCAGCGCGCCCATCGCCCAGCGCAGGCGCTGCTCGAAGACTCCCGGGACGTCGTCTGGCGCGAGCCCCGCCTGGAGGTTCTCGTCAAGGTAGATCGACGAGAACCCGGCCGCAGCGAGCGCCTGCGAGGTGAGGTTGTCCTCGGTGATCGAGCCGTACGCCTGGCCCCCGATCGACACGAGGGCGGCGCGCTCGAAGACGCAGCCCGTGCCGCAGCAGCACACGGCATCGGCGCCGTCCCGGCCGGCCTGCAGCGGCCCGAAAAACAGCCTCGACCGGTGGCAGAGCGGGTCCGAGGCCGGGATGTTGACGAACGCCTGCGGCACCTGGAGGAAGCCCGTGCGCGGCTTGAGGCGCCAGGCCCCTCGCGGCGGCGGCGGCGGTGGGCGAGAGGGAGACGACGAGGTCAGAGGGGAATCGGCGTCGGTGGTGATGATGGCGGCGGCGGGGGACTTGGCGGTGCTTGCCGCCGTCGTCGCCGTTGCCGTCACCTCTTCGGCGTTCCTCACGGCGACGTCGCTTTCGCCGGCATAGACCTGGCCGTCGCTGTTCCCGTGCGGTGCCTGTCCGTCGCAGGCGGGCTCGCTCTCCATGAAATGGCCGAGCGTCCTCGCGAGGAACTTGGGGTCGGTCAGCATGTCGCAGTCGATCACGACGACAAAGTCCTCCGAGACGCCCGAAGCGAAGAGCGCCGAGTTGATGTTGCCCGCCTTGGCGTGGTGCCCGACGCCGGGGACCTTGGGCCTCGCGAGGAAGGACAGCCGTGGGAAGTTGTTGCCACCCCGATAGCGAGTAAACGCCGAGCGCACGGTCTCGACCATCGTTGGCACATCAAGGCGGCGCGGGTCGTCGCAGCAGACGCACACGTGGACTCTGTCCGGCGGGTAGTCCTGCTGCAGGGCCGCAACGATCGTCGGCTGGGTATGGGGACAGGATGATTGAGGTGGTGTTTTATTATTTGTGTATGAGTGTGTGTGCGTGCGTGTGTGGGTGTATGAGTGGGTGGGGGGTTGTAAAAAAAGATGATATTGTGAAAGAAAGTGCACAAAAAGCCGGTTGAAAAAGAAAGAAGTAAAAACAACCTTACCTGGATGATCTCGACGGGCTCGACGTAGCAGGCAATGATCAAGGCAACAGAAGGATACGCTGACGAGGAGACCATGGTCGACGCAGAATCCCGAGTCAAACCCTTGTCGCCGTCGAGCATCCGATGCAGGTTGCGCGGCGGCCGCTCGACCTGGCGCCAGAGGCACACGACGAGCGGGCACCAGAACACAAACCCGAAAAACTCGATGAGCCAAAACACGACCGAGTAGACGTACCGCGCCGCTTCGCTCGAGTCGTTGAGGGTTCTCAGGGCTCTCCAGGTGAGGTAGAGCGCCCAGGCGACCGTCGCAAACGCCGCGGCGATTCGGAACCTGCGAATGCCCCTGGCTGGGCGCGTCCCGATCGAGCCCCAGCCGTCGCGGCCTCTGTCGGCGAACCGCGAGACGAGGGCGAGCTCGTGTCGAGTCAGCGGCGCCGGCTGGCGGGGGGGAGGAGGAAGCGAGCATGCTTCGGCGGCACCTGGCGCGCCTTTCGCGGCCGCTCCGGCCGCGGTAGATGCAGCAGCAGCAGCGGGAGCAGCAGCAACAGCGGGATCAGCAGCGGGAGCGGCAGCAGCAGCGTGGTGGCCAGCGCCCCCGCCGCCGCCGCTCCCGTCAGGAAGCGCCTCCGCCGCCACAGACTCCGCGGCCTTGTCCCTAGCCATCGACGCCGCTTTCCTCGCCCTCCTGGCCTTTTTGGTCGAGTCCGTGCCGGCTCGGAGCTCGGCGATGGGGCCCAGCTCCTCGAGAAGATCGTCGAGCGCGGCCGCGACTTCGTCGCGCCAGCCGAGTCGCGCGACGGCGGCAGGGGTCCGCCCAGCGAAGTTGGCCGTCGAGAGAAGCTCCGGGGCCGCGCGCGCGAGGGCGATCGCCGCCGCGACGTTGCCCGCCGCGGCGGCATAGTGCAGTGCCGTATCGCCCCACCCGTCCCTCTTTTTCGCGCGAGGGTCAGCCCCGCGAGAGAGCAGAAACTCCACGGCGGTGCTCGGGAGAGGGAGAGAACCGGAGACAGAGGAGGAGGAGGAGAAGGCCACGGGTGGCGGCCGCAGCGGCAGAGGCGCCCCTTTTGGTGACGACGCCCTCTGAACGAGCACGGACCCTGGAGCAGCAGCAGTACCAGCAGCAGCAGCGCGATTCTTCGCTGCTAGAGCTGCCGCCGATTCCGGGAGTGACTCCGATGACGCGAACGACCTCATGCTCCCCGTCGGCAGCGCAAGCGGCTGCAACTGCGAGCGGGGGCTCGCCTTGCTCGACGAGCACTCAGCAGCGGCAGCGGCCGCCAGAAGCGCGGTGAAACCGTCAGGCAAAGCCGCGTTGGGGTCAAAGACGACGCCGGGCTTCGAGGAAGCGGTTTCTCGAGCGGCAGAGGAGTGCGGCAACGACGTTGCCGACGCTGAAGCCGTTGACGATGCAGGGGCCTCGCCGACCGCCGCTTCTGAGGTATCGCTCCCAGCAATGCCCCCGGGGGTCGCGTACCGCTCGAGGAGGTCGAGCATGCGGACATCGTTCCTCGCGGCGGCAAGGCGCACGGCGCCGTCAAACCACTGCTGCCTCGCAGTGCGAGGCTTGGCGAAGGCGGCAAGCACAGCGGCAGCGATGGCCGGGTTGTTTCCGTTCTTCGCGGCCGCCGCCTCCGCAGCAGCTCGAGCCGCCGCGGTGGGCTCTTTTTGCCTGGTGCCAACGCCGCCGCCGAAGAGGCTCTTGAGCCCACCAGAGGCGGCCAGCGAGCTGACGGCGAGGACCGCAGCGACGGACGCGATCCCGGCGGCCATGAGCATGATGCCGTCGGGTTGCCAGCCCTGGAACCTGCGCAAGCTCCCCGTGCCTCGAGGGGAGTACCTGGATGAAGATGAATGTTTTTTTTCTTGTTCCCCCGAGGTTGAGATTGTTCTCTTTTTGAAAAGAAAAAAAGAGTCAAGCAAGCGAGCAAGCGGAAAAAAAAGAAGAAAAAGGAGCCCCCCTCATACCTCGAGCTCGCGATCGAGCTCGTCGTCGCCTTGCGGAGGTCGGCAAGGAACGCCCTGGGCAGCTGCGGGTAGGTGCCGAGACCCAAGTCGAAGCACGAGTCCCATGCGTCGGAGTCGGAGTTGGCGGCGTTTTGGGAGACGGGCAGCGGCGTCGTCGCCGACGACATCGTCGTCGCCGCCAGCGTGCCCGGCTGCGGCGCGGCCTCGTCCATCGCAGCGAGCGACATCGTCGTCACGAGCCAACCAGCGTTGTAGTCGAGCGCCGGCTCGTTGGTCTGGTAAGACTCGCGCGAGTCGAAGAACCCGAAGAAGCCCGAGGAGGGAGCCGAGCTCGAGCCGCTCTGCCGAGCCGCGACGACGTTGGGCCCGCCGACGAGAGCGCCGAAGAGCGTCGTCGGGTTGGGGTACGGCGACGCGTACGATGAACAGTCGCAAGGCAGCGCGCGGTCGTTCGGGCACGACGCGCCGCGGTGCGACAGGAACCTGTTTTTATTTTTTTTATTCATTGTTTGTCGGTTTCTGAGGTCTCCCATCTTCGCTTATTGCCAACGCAAAGCACGGCGCGCTTGTCTTGGCTTTGTCTCGCGGGGTCAAAAATGGCCGAAGGAGAAGAGGGTCGAGGGAAAGGTGGTCGACAGGGGAAGAAAGAAAAAACCTCGACCCTCAGTCATTTTTCTCACCTTGGCGCGCCAGGACCCACGCCTACGACGAACGATCGCCACAGCGGTGGGCGGGCCCGGCCGACGGGGGCAAGCGCCGACGCGGCAGCTGTGGCAAGCGTCGCGGCGTCCGGGTTGGACGCCGTCGTCCTCTCGGGAAGGCGGCCCATCAGCGAGCGCGCCTGCGAGCGCGCCCAGCATCGCCAGGCCGCGCGATGTGAAGTCTTTTGTAGGACGGTCGCGAGGTCGGCGAGGTCTAGGGCGAGCATGGTCGCGCCGGAGAGAAGCCTCGCGTTCCCCCAGGCGTTTTCGTAAGCGACGGCGAGGCCACCTATTGGGTGTGTTGTCGGAGTTTTTAAAAAGTCCCCCCACCCCAGTTTTCCCCCCGGGTGAGCGCGCGCGCGCGAGAGAGAGAGAGGTGCGTCCCGAGCTCAAATTAAAGAAGAAGAAAAAATAAAAAATCCAGCTACTCACCTTGCGAAATGTATGAGACCTTTTCTCCGAACCCGGCGAGGTTCCCCAGGATGCGCGAAGGCGCGTACTTGGACGTCGCGATCCACGACATGACCGCTATCTGCGCCGGCGACGTGAAAAAGTTGGCCATCTTGGCGTCCGAGCCGAAGTCGCGCACCGACACCTTGGAGATGAGGTCGTCGGCCGAGGCGAGCGCCGTGCGCGCCATCAGGTTTCCAGCCAGCGGGCCCACGTTGTCCCAAGAGAGCGTGTTTGTCTGCGCCTGCGGGGTCTTGAGCCAGCTCCTGCGGTTGGAGCGTCCCGTGGCAAAGTAGCTCTCCGGGGCCCGCAGCGGCGGCGTCCCGCGCGCGGCACTGATCTCGTCGGCACGGGCGCGGAGCTGCGCAGCAGCCGCGCCCGACACGCCAGACGTCAGGATGGCGACCCCCTCGGCGTCCGCCGCGCCCGAAGAGGAGAGAGAAGCGTTTTTCGCGTTCGAGCGGCGGTACCCCATGAACGTCGCGCCTCCGGTCGTGAGGGCGAGCGACGCGCCTGCGAGCGCGACGTCGTCGAGGTACGACGTCGAGTTGTAAAAGTCTGGCAGCATCGAGTCGACGTGGCGCGTGTGCAGCCCGGGCGAGTCCACGGCCTGCTGGAACAGGTCCGCGGCGACGGACACGTACGAAGCGGCCACATCGAGCGCTCTCCTGCCGTCGGCGAGCCTTGTGAGCGTCAGCGCGTCCGCCGCAGTCGCCGCCGTCGACGCATCGTCGGCCACGAGCATCTCCACGTTGGCGGCGGAACCCAGGGCAAACGCGCACAGCGAGAGCGCCGCGGAGACGCCCCCCGCGAGGTCAGCCGAAGGCCTTCCAGGAACAAGGTACCCGACGTCCGAAGGGACGTCGATGTCCTCGGCTCGGCCCCAGAAGTTGGCGTGCGACTGGAGAGGTTGTTTTTTTTAGGAGAGAGAAAGGAATGAGGGTGAGTGAGATTTTTATTTTTTTGCATGGTGTTCTTTGCCCTTCTCGCTCGCACGACCAAAGTTGGTTGCGGACAGAGATAAACGAACGGTGAAGAAAGTGAGTTTTTTACCCCCTGAAGATAAGAGCAATAAAAAGATGGGAAAGGAAAGAAGAAGAGGAGAAAAAAAAGACGAGGGGAAAAGAGAGAGGAAAAAAAAAAAGCAAGGAAAGCTCAACTAAAAAAGAAAAAACATCTCACCTGCGTCAGGTTGCCCTTGGCGGTCGTGTATGCGACGATCCCGCCTGCCGTATCGTACCTCGAAGCCACGAGGAAGTCGCAACCCCGCGTCAGGATCGAGACGAGGTCGTCCCGACGGAGCGTGTCGACGGCGTAGGCGCCCCTAGCCGGTCCGACAAACGCGCCATAGGCGAGCATCGAGAGCGAGTAGGCCAGCGGGAACACAAACTTGGAGACGTCGGCGGCGTCCAGAAACCCGCCGACCAGCGGCGTGCCGGCCGGCGTCGTGTCGTTGAGCAGCGTGTCTCCCCTCCACGCGCCGATGCGCGCCCTGTCTGCTGGCGTCAGCGCGCCGCTCGACTGCATATGGTAGAAGAGGTGCGCTGCGTCACCGACGCAGCGCCAGTCGACTCCCGAGGTGCGCTCGTCGTCGAGCGAGTCCTCGCCCTCGGAGAAGTCGAGTTCCTCGTCCAAGTAGTGCGAGCGGCCCGTCGTTAATGACGAAAACGACGACGACGAGGAACCGGCATCAGTGCGCCTGTTCCTCTTTGACTTTTTCCCAGCCGCCGAACCAGACGACGTGCGGCTGCCCCCGGGCCTCTCCCGCGGCCAGCCACCCACGACGACGGCCGTCGCCGTCGTGAGGCATCGCAGTGGGCGCCGTCCCGCCGCGAGCCCGTCGGCGGCGAGGCGCGCCGAAATACTCCCCGTGCAGGTGAAGCACCCAGAGGGCCCGCCAGCGTTGCGGTCCTGTGGAGGCGCCTCGAGCTGCAGGCACGCGCCCGTCTGGTTTGAGCCGCTCCCTGCCGCAGTCATCAGCTCGGTTCCCGGGACGACGGGGCACGAGAACAGGTCGCTCGGATAGGGCGTGCTGGGGGGCCCGCACGACGGAGGGAACGCAGTGCAGTTGAGCGTTGCCGTGTTGAGCGAGCCGCCGCACATCAGCGACCGGTAGCCTTCGACCCCGGGGGAGAAGGCCGCCGCCGTCGCCTCCCTCGAAAGCCCTGCGTCGGTTGAGTTGACCATCGGGGGCTTGGCGTTGAAGAGGGAGGAGAGGAGGACGGGGAGGAGCGGCGTCGACGACGAAGAGGTTGAGGTTGAGATTTTTGACAGCGACGGCGAGGGCGACGGCGAAGTTGCGATCGCTGCTACCGGCGGCGCCACCGCGTCCGAACGAGCGCTTTCCCGCCCGCGGGCGTCTATGTTTGCCCTCAATTGCGACCCAGGCGGCTCACTGGCCTGTGCCGAAGCAAAGGTGATGCCGCAGGACGGGCCGTGGAGCGAGGCGATCGACGACAAGAGGAGCAGCGCCAACACTGAAAGGCTTCTCGCCGATGCATGAGTGCAGCAACGGTGGTGGCCAGAGTTCCGACGCACGCCGCGGCGCCCCGCAGAAGCAGCTTCTGCAGTTGCAGCGCGAGTCATCCCTCCAGTTTGAATACGATAATCGAATGAGAAGCTGTGGTGGCGAGAGAACGGTTGGAAATGTCAAAGCCCTTCCTCGTTCCACCACGCA
>Ga0114918_10003593_pt1 | contig 13656 bp, 8 predicted proteins | sample LantaG_FD_87015 | JGI IMG/M metagenome (GOLD analysis project Ga0114918, IMG submission 87015) | Deep subsurface microbial communities from Baltic Sea to uncover new lineages of life (NeLLi) - Landsort_02402 metaG | ecosystem: Environmental > Aquatic > Marine > Oceanic > Sediment | place: Baltic...
GACCTCAGACCTCCTGCCTCACGCACGCACGCTGCTCGCTCTCCACTCTCTCTGTCCCTTCCTCTCAACTCTCGTACCTTGATCGCAAAGTCCGGGACGGGCAGCCAGGACGGCCGCCCCAGCGCACCCCCCAGCGCGGCGCACAGCTCGGCCATGCGGACCGGGTTGGGCGCCGTGCCATTGTAGACGCCGGAGTAGGCAGGGTCCGCCAGGGCGGCCAGGTAGAGCCCCACCAGGTCGTCCCGGTGGATCCAGGAGCACCACTGGCGCCCGGAGCCCAGGGGCCCGCCCGAGAAGGCGTTGAAGACGGGGAGCATGCGGCCCAGGGCGCCGCCCTCGCGGGAGAGGACGATCCCCGCCCGGATGACAGTCACCCGCACGCCCGAATCGCCGCCCGCCGCCCGCAGCGCCTCCCGCTCCCAGTCGATGCAGACCTGGGCCAGGAAGTCGTCTCCCGCGGGCGCATCCTCGGAGAAGGTGCCGGACTCGGAGGTGCCGTAGAAGCCGACGGCCGAGGTAGAGGCCAGGGCGGCCGGGCGCGAGGACGCGGGGGTCGCCAGAATCGCGTCCACCAGCGACGCCGTCCCCTCCACCCGGGACCGCCGGATCTCGGCTTTAATGGACGGCGACCACCGGGCCGCGATGGGCTCGCCCGCCAGGTTGACGACCCCCGACGCGCCATCCACGGCGGCGCCCAGGTCGGCCGGCCCAAAAAATTCCAGGCGGGGCAGGGGCAGCTTGGCCCGGGCGGCCGCCGGGTCGCGGGAGATGATGCGGACGGGCGTGCCGGCCGCGGCCAGGCGGGCGACCAGGCGGGAGCCGACCAGGCCGGTGGCGCCTGTCGTGGAGAGGGGAGAGGGAAGGAGATGAGGGAGGATGGGAGGGTGAGGTTTTGGCGGCGGCGGCGGCGGCGGCGGCTGTTTTTCTTCTCGCCCGCCACGGCGCTCACGCACGCAGGGCCTCTCTCTCTGTCTCCCTCTCTCCACATGCATGCACGTCGACGTCAATCCCAGTTCTCAGAGCCTGGCGAGGCTGCCAGTACTGAGCGGGACTCCAACCGATCGGCGGCGGAGAGAGAGAGAAAAAGGTGCTCTCTCGGCTAGCCACACTGTGTGGCGCTCGTTTGCCCGCATGCCGCGTGCGTGCACGCACGCCTGCGCACACACCGCCTCATACCTGTGATCGCGATGGGACCCTCACTGCCGACCTGGCCGGCGGCGGCGAGGATGGGGCAGGTCAGGGTGCGCGCCGGGCGGGGAGCGCATGCGCGGCGGGGTCCGGCGGGCCTGGCGGGCGTGCGGGCGGCGCCGGCGTGGAGGGCGGCGGGCATTGCGTGTGTGTCCGCTGCGTGTGTGTGCAATTCACTAGTAGATGAAGCCTGCGGGCGGCTCGGCGTGTGTGCGTGGCGTGAGCGCGCCTCCTGTTGTGTCTTGAGAATGAAGAGAGGAAGAGCGTTTTTCTCTCTTCTCTCTCGACCGACATTCAGACCTCCCAAGTCCTTGCCGGACACCAGCCCGGCTTCTCCTTTCCTTTCCCTCTCTCTCTCTCTCTCTTTCTCTTCGCATGATCCCCGCCGCAGCCGAATCGATGGCCTACTGGGCGGACGGCGCGGCCGCCTCGCCCGCGGCCAAGGCTGCCAAGCCGGCGCCCCCTGCCGTGCAACTGCCGCCGCTGGGCGAGTCGGCCGGGCACCAGCAGCAGCAGCAGCAGCACGCCCCGTTCCAGCTGCCTCCCTCCTCCTCCGCCCGGAGTACGTGGGGAGACAGTCCCGTGGGGGGCGGGTGGGGGCGGGCCTGGATGGAGGGCGACGAGAATGGGGCGCCGCCGCCCGCCGTCGGCCCGTCCAAGGCTGCCGACCCTGGCCCACGCCACCGCCGCCCAGCGGCCGCGCCAGCGGCGCCGTCGCCCCAGCCCTCCACCTCCAGCAGCATCCCGGACGGGCGGGAGTGCTGGACGTTCTCCTGTTCGGGCTGGCTGTTTGTGTACACGTTTGGTAAGAGAGGCAGGGGGGGGAAGAGAAGGGGCTGCACGTGTGCCGATTCTTCGCATGCCCCGACGACGCACCGTTGCGCCCCCACGCCCCTCGCCTCGCAATGGGCCGCGCTCCTCCGATTCTGCCACTTGCTGGCTGACCGTTATGACACCCTCTCTCCAACCAACAGGTGTCGTCAAGTGCCTCAAGGAGCTGGGCCTGCACAAGTGCGTTTTGAGAGAGGGCGAGCGGAACAACGGTCGCGACAGACGGGCGCGCGCGCGCGCCCACACTCTCTCAACCCTGCGCTCGTCTCCCTCTCAAACCTCACGCCCCCCTCTCTCTCCCCCTCCTCCCTCCCTCCCAGGTCCGTCTACGCCATCGGCACCTCCGGCGGCGCGTGCGCGGCCTCCTACCTCTTCTTCGGCAATGACGGCGACGGCGACGCCGCCAACGACACGGCCGACGTGGACCGGACGGTGGCGTACATCAGCGAGTGCGCGGTCTACGCGCGCTCGCACTGGCGCCACCCCTTCCGCATCCTGGCGTGTTTGGAGGGCGCCATGGACCGGTTCCAGCCGGGCGGAGGGTGTGACGGGTCCGGCGCCGGGCCCGCCCCGTCGTCGTCGTCGTCGCCGCTGCCGGCGCCCCCGTCCGCCGCCGCGGGCCTGGGCCCCGCCGCGGCGGCCGCCCTGGCCGGAAACCTCGAGGTCTCGGTCACCACCCTCCCCTTCCTGCGCAACGTGCGGGTCCGCGATTTCGGGGGGCCCGCCGGCCTGAGGGCCGCCATGCTGGCCTCCGCCTGCGCCATCCCCGTCACGCCCGTCTGGGTGCCGTCCCTGGGCGCCTGGTGCGTGGACGGCGCGGTGTCGGACATTCGCCTCCTCAAGGGCATGCTCCTCGGCCGCCGCTTCACGTCCTTGCACCAGGTGGAGGGCGCGGTCTCGGTCTCGCCCTTTTACGCCGCCCGGGCAGACATCACGCCCTCTGCCTTCGTCCCGCCCTGGTGGGGCGCCTACCCGCCCGCTCCCGCCGACCTGCGCTGGCTGTTTGAGCTGGGGCGGCGGGACGCCCTGGCGTGGCTGGATGGGAGGGGGCGGCTGCCGGCTGGGGCGGTCGCGGCCGCGTCGGGCGACGACGCGGACCACCCGCCCGGGCCGGACGCGCCCACCTGGCGGGCCCTGCTGTGGGAGGTGAGGCACCTGGAGGCGGCGCGGGCGGCGCGGGCGGCCCGGCTGGGGCGGGCGGTGCGGGGGCGGGGGCCGACGCCCTCCTCCCCCTCCCCCGCCACCCGCCGCCTGCCCGCCCTCGCCCGCCGCCTGGCTTGGGCCCTCATCGCGGGCGAGCTCTTCCTCAGCCTGCTCGCCTGCGCGCTGGCGGTGCTGGTGGGGCCGGTCCTGCGGGACGGGGTGCCGACCGCGGCCGCGGCGCGCCGGTGGAGCGCGGCCGTGCGCGGGGTGGCGGGCTTGGCGGTTGGCGCGCTGGCCGGTCGCCGGGCGGGCGCCGGCCAGGCCGGCCCGCCCGTGGACGCCACCCTGCGCGAGCACAGCGCGGTCTGGCGGTGGCTCCGGTTCTGCCTGTAGAGAGAAGAAAGAGAAGACCACGAGAGAGAAGAAACGCACACAACACACACACCTCCTCCCCCCTTCCCTCTCATTTCCCGCCGCCGCCCGCCTTGTCCTCCTCCTTTCCCTCTCCCAGCGGGTGCGCATTGTGGGGCAGATCTGCCAGGCGGGTGTGGTCGCCCCCGTACCCGGCCGGCAGGTTGGCCGGCACCGCGTCCTTCTCCGTCTCCCCGCCTGCGTCCACGCCGACCGTCTGGGTGACGGGGTCATAGCTCAGCTCCGCGTACGGGTCGGCCAGGGACGTGGCGACGGTGCCGTCGGCGTTGTAGCCGCACCCAGGCGTGTGGCGGGGGTCCGGGTCCAGGCGTACGTTGCCGGTCTCGGCGGCGCCCTGGTGAAGAGAGAGCAGAGAGAGAGGGTGAAGGATGGCGACTGGACCAGGGCGACGAATGGCCCGCAGAACTCTCTCTCTCCTCTTCGCTGACCTGGCCAGGGTCGAACCGGCCGGAACCCGTGCCACCCGGGTCGCCGCCGGCGCCCATGCTATTGCTCATGGAGGCCATGAGTAGTGCGTGAGTGTGAGGGTGTGTGTGGGTGTGGGGCGGAGACGAGAAAGAGAAAGATGAAATGAAGAGTTGAGTTGGCGAGTCAGCACGCGACCCGCACTCACCTCGTTTTTTCACGCCCACTTTTCTTCGCTCACGACGCCCGCCGCGCGCTCCGCCGCGTCGACACCGGCGGCGCCGGCCCCGGCGTCCCCTGCTGCCCCCCCTCCCTCTTCTTCTTCTTCTTGGCCGGGGACGGCGCCGGCGCAGCCTCCTCCTCGGCCTCCTCCTCCGCTGTCTCATGCACGGGCGCCACTCCAGCTGCCGGCGCCTGCTGCTGCTGCGGCGGCGGCGGCATGGAGCCCAGCCCCACAAACAGCGCGGACGGCAGGGTGGGTAGGTCGGACAGGGAGGCGCCCCCCAGGGAGGGGATGCCGGTCAGCCCGCGCGAGGCGGGCGCGGGCCGGACGGCCGGGCGCCCGCCGGCCGTGGCGGGGCGGGCCAGGCCGCTGCCCGGCGCCAGGCCCAACCGCTCGTTGAGAAAACGCAGCAGGGCCTCGTCCCCGCCGCTGGCCGCGCGCGCGGCGGTGGCGGCGGCGGTCGCACCGCCCCCTCCCAGGCGCGCCAGCTCCGACCCGGAAAACTCGAGGGGCGCCAGGCCCGTCGCGGCAAACAGCTCATCTGAGGGCGTGACGGCTGGGTAGGAGGGTACCAGGCGGGCCATGTCCAGCCCGGACAAGGCCCGCCCCGCAACGGCGGACAGGTGCGTCCGCAGGGCGGCCGCGTCGATGGGGCCGCCCCCTAGGCGCGTCCGTTTGGGGGCGGCGGGACCGGCGGTGGTGGCCGTGCCAGCACCGCTGCCGTGTGCCGCCATGGCCACCGCGGCCGCCGCGGCCGCGCCCGACGGCGGCGGCGCGTGGAGGCCGTCCGCGACTGCAAAGGGCGAGGCCGGCACAAAGGCACGGGGCTGCGGGGCGGCGCCGGGAGCGGGCGCGGCGGCGGCGGCGGCGGCCGCCCCACCGCCCCCCCCCCCACCACCCCAGCTCGCGCCGCCCGTCGCCAGCAGGGAGGGGCGGGGCAGGGCGGACAGGGCGGGCCCGCCCAGAGCGTCCGCCGCCGCGGACCGGTGGGCGGCGGCGAGCGTAGAAGCAGCAGGCCCGGCGGGCGCGGCGGCCCCGACTGCCACCTCCCCGGCCGCCGTCGCGGCGGTCTCCAGCGCCCGCGAGTCGACGCCCGCCCACACCGCCCAGCCCGGGTGGCCGGGCGCGGCCCAGCAGGCTACCGCGGCGGCCGCCAGGCGGGCCAGGTCGGGCCGCTTGGGCGAGGGCACTCGGTCCAGGGGCGTCAAGAAGGCGGCCCCGCCCCGCGATGCGTCCCGCCACAGCAAGCCCAGGGGCGCGGCCAGGTCGGGCGCGCCGCCCGCCGCGCGCCAGACCAGGCCTCCTGAGGTGGGCCCCCCCTCATACCACACCCGCGCCTGAGCGTCGGGTTCGACCGCCGCAAACGCGTGGTCGCACGCCGCCTCCCACCCTTTGGTCAGTTTGAGGACGCGCTTCAGCGCGTCTGCCAGGGCCGGGTCCGCGGCCGCCAGGGCCGCCACGTCCCGGAACTGGCCGACGTTGGTGACGCAGGCGTGGGGCAGGGCCAAGGCCAGGCCCGCGGCCGCGGCCTCTGTCCCGATCGCCGCCAGCTTGGCCTGGGTCTGGGGGCCCACCGAGTTGAGCTTGGAGACGTGATCGTCGACGCAGGGGATGTCGGCTTTGATGGCCGTCCGCACGCGGGGCGTGGCCGCGACAAAGGGGTCCGAGACTGCGACCGCCCAGTCGGGGAGGGGCGCACCGCTGGCCGCGTCCACAGCGCGCGCCAGCAGGCGGAAGGGCGGGCGCTGGCCGGACAGCAGGGACTCCGACGACCCCGTCACGGCCAGGTCGGCCAGGGAGACGGAAAAGGTGCAGGCGGAACCGGGGCTCAGGTCGAGGAGCACGCCCCCGCCCGGGCTGGGCGCAGCGTCGGCCGCGGCCGCCCCACCACCCCGGGGTGCGTTTCGCACGAGCAACGGCCCGCCCCCGTTGTTGGCCCGCAGCACACATGACGCCGCCGCCGCCGCATCCCCGCCCCGCCCCGCATCCAGCAGGACCGCGTACTGCTTGCCGTCCAGGACGAGGACCTCCACCGCGGCGCCGGCGGGGAGGGGTGGTTGGGGTGGTGGGGGCGCACTTCCGGCGCCGGCAGCAGTGCCACCCCCCTCGCCCCCCACCCACACCGCCTCCACCCGGGGAGGCGCCCCGCAGGCAGCGCGCATGCCGTCGCCCGCCAGGCACTTGGGCGCCAGGGCGCTCACGCAGGCCCGGCGCGGGTTGTGGGCGCACAGGGCGCAGCCGGGCTCGCGGCAGCCCAGGTTGGTGCAGGTGTGGGTGAAGGCGAGGGCCCAGAAGGGGTGGGCCGAGGCGGCGGGGGCGGCCATGCCGTGCGCGTCATCCCAGGCGGCGGCGTACGCGGTGGCGACGGCGGCGGGGCCGGGGGCTGGGGTGGACGCGGCCAGGGCGGAGGCCAGGGCGGGCGTGGCCGCAACAGAGACGGCCAGCTCCCGGGCGTAGGCCTGGAAAAGAAGAGAGGGGGGGTTGATTTTGTTTTCAACCAGTGAGTGAACTCATCCGCACGCGCACGTCGTGGGGGTGCGGGAGGGCGGGTGGAGACAGCCGGCGCTCCGCTGGGCGCGCGGGCGCGAGCGACCGAGAAGGGGGCCGCACGAGGTTGCAGAGAGCAAGGAAGCTACCTCCCCTCGCCTGCGTGCCGCTCTCCACCGCAATTGGTGGCGCTGCACGCCCCACCGCACACCCCAGGCCAAGCTGCATGTGCAACGGGCGTTGGCAGCATCAGCACGCGCACGCCGAGGCCTGGCTCGCGTGCCACCACGGCATGTGTGGCTTTTGCATGCGTTCGCCGTTTGCCGGCGCGCTGGCGGGCATCGCTTGTTCTCTCTCTCTCCCTCTCATCGCTCCCCTTTCACCAGCAGGGACGCTTCCGGCACGTCCGCCAGGTCGGGAGGCAGGGGTGGACGGGACATGGAATGTTTGTGTGAGTGTGTCAGGGCGCTTGTGTGTGCGTGCCTCTCCCCTGCTTGTGCGAAGAGAGAACTGAGGGCCGGACTTGCACCGCCGGCCTTTCACTCCTCTTTCATCTAGCGACGTGCCCCGCTGCCTCAAGTCACGCACCCTCGCACGGACACACACACATTGTGCGCGCAAAAAGGCCCCGCCCACTCCTCCCGTAAAGGGCGGAGCGCCGTAAGATCTAAAGCTGGCGAAACGCGCGCCTTTATCACCCACCCCATCTCTCGCGCCAACCTCCACCTCAGCTCCATCCCTCCACCTCATGTCCCGCTCCACGCCCACCCGCCTGTACCTGCTGGCCTACAACGCCGCCCAGCTGGCCGGCTGGGCGTGGGCCCTGGGCCGCACCCTGGGCGCGCTGGGCGGGTGGGCGCCCGCCGCCGCGTCCGCCCCCGCCCACCGCGCCCTGTGGGGTGCCGCTTCTCAAACCACCGGCGCCGCGTACGCGGCCGCGGCGCCCGCCGTGCGGGCCTGCCAGGCGGGCGCCCTGCTGGAGACCGTGCATGTGGTGCTAGGTAAGGAATGGATGGAAGAGAGAGAGAGAGGGCGTGGCAACACATGATGGGCGCCCGCGCCCATCATCATTCCCCCTCTCCAACCTCTCTCTCCTCTCTCTCTCCAGGCCTCGTCCCCGGCTCGCCCGCCCTGGCCTTCCTGCAATGGTTTGGCCGGTCCAACGTCCTCTTTCTCATTCTGGGCTCCATCCCGGAGCTGCGGGCGCACTGGGCGGTCGCCCCGCTGTTTGTCGCCTGGGCGGCCGCGGACGTCGCGCGCTATGCGTGGTATGCTGCGGCCCTGGCCCGCCCGTCCTCGCCGCCTCCCGCCTGGCTCACCTGGCTCCGCTACTCCGCCTTTATCCCGCTATACCCGGCCGGCATCTTCGCCGGCGAGATGCCGCTCATCGCGGCGGGCCTGCCGCTGATCGAGGCGCGCGGCCTGCACTCCCTGGCCCTGCCCAACCGGCTCAACTGGGGCTTCTCCTACGCCGCCTTTTGCAGGCTGGGCCTGTACGTCCTGCTGCCGACCGCCTTCATCGTCCTGTACCGATACCTGCTGTCGCAGCGGGTCAAGCGGCTGGGATGTGGCGGGCGTAGAGGGGGTAGTGGGAGGCGGGAGGCGTGAAGAATGGAAAGAGAGGAGGTTGAGCCAGACGAGGAGGTTAAGACAAGAGCGCCCACTCTCGCAACCATGAGCGCGGACGCCGCGTCGTCCGTCTCCCGCGTCCTCCCCACCTCGCCCTCCTTCACCACGTATGAGGGCTACCTGGCCGTCCCGACCGTGGGCGATGCCTGGGTGCGCCTGGAGGGCGTGAACAGTGGCGGCAGCAAGGGCTGCGCCGGCGCCAATGCGCCCTCGACTTCCTCCGCTCCCGCCGCCGCCCTGCGCCACGCCCGCCTCGTCCTGGGCCCGGAGCTGGAAGAGGTGCTCAAGGTGAGGATGAGAGAGAGAGAGTTTGTGCGCGTGCCGAGGCGTGTGCCAAGTGCGGCGGGCGCGCTCAGTTCTCTCCATCTTGCTTCTTTTTTCAACCTGCCTCTCATTCCCTCTCCACAGCCCCATGCCCCGGCCATCGCCGCCCGCCTGCGCGACTCGCCCTCCGTCCCCGCCTTCCTATTGGAGCTGCGCGCGCTGGCGGGGCGGGCGCTGGCGGAGGCTGCTGCGTTGACCGCTGGCCCTTCTTCCTCCTCCGCGACCGTGGCCGCCGCGGCCGCGCTCGACGCAGCTGGGCCGGCCGCCTGGGAGACCCTGACGGCGTCCTCGCCCTGCGGCACCCGCCTGACCTTTGCGTCGACGGACGCGGCTGGTCGCAGCCACACCCTAGTCGTCCGCCTAGGCGGCGGTGGCGAGGGCGGTAAAAAAGGGGGCGGCGGGAGGCTGATGCTGCGCCTGGCGGCCGACCTGCCGCCGGGCGCGCTGCCGGCCGACTGGGCTGCGGCGCCGGGGTTCGCCGCCGCACCCGGCAGTCCGCCCCCCCTCGCCGCCGCCCTGGCCGCCTGGCGGGCGGCTCTAGAAGCCGCCGCCGACCTGTGGACCGCCCTGGACGGCCTGGACGCGTCCTTCCGCGTCCTGGACCCCGCCCCGCCGACCCGGGCAGACACTCACCGCGTCTTGGCCCTGGGCGGCGGCGGCGGCGGCGGGGGCGGGGGCGGTTCTCTGGAGGTCGGCCTGTCCCTGGCCCGCCCGCGGGGCTCGCCAGCGACCCTGACCTTCATGGGCGCGCCCGCGTCCATCGAGGGCCCCCGGGCCGCGCTGGCGGCTTTCCTCGAGGGCGGGCGCTGGGACGAGGGCGCAGGGCCGGCCTCCAACCTGGCCGCCGCGCTGGGCCCGGGCGGCCTGCTGCCGGCGACGACGGTGGGGATGGTGGCCTCCACCACCACGCCTGCCGCCGCCGCGGCGGACGAGCCGACGGGCGCGGAGTGCGCGATCTGTTACGCCTTCCACCTGCCGGACGAGGCGGAGGATGGAGGAGGCGGGGCAGGCGGGAACGGCCGCGCAAGTGCAACCCCCTCCATCCACTGCCCGCACCCCCGGTGCGGCCGCCCCTACCATGCGGCCTGCCTACGGGGGTGGCTGGCAGCCCTGCCGGGTGCGCGGGCGGCGCTGGGGCGGCTGGCCGGGGAGTGTCCCTACTGCGGGGAGGAAGTCGGGGTGGAGGTGGCGGGGTAGTAGGAGGGGGAGATAGAGGTCGTTTCGCACTCGAGCGAATTTTTGCGCCGCCGGCGTGCCTTACTCGCCTCCGCGCGTTTTTTTTCTCTGTTCCTGCCTGCCGCGCGCTCACGCACGCACGCAGCCACACCGGGCTTGTTGCTGTCGCACGGAGGCTCACAGAGGGGCGCGCGCACGGTCTGCCCTCTCAACACACACGCACACTCTCGGGCGCTCCACTCCGCTCTCGCGCGCATGCAGCCCCCCCCCTTTGCGGCCCGCCGCGTGCCCGCCGCGCCCGCGGCGGGCCCCGCCCACCCGGCCCGACCCGGCGCCCTGGTGGAGGACCTGGAGCGCCGCCTGGAGAGCCGGGCCAAGGCGGCCGGCGCGGCGTCCATTGCCGACCCGACAGCGTCCGCGGCGCTGCGGGCGGTCGGCGCGGCGCTCGACGCGGTCGAAGCGGCAACAGGTGAGAGAGAGGGGTGGGGGGGGAGAGAGAGAGCGGGTCGTTGAGTCACGCGCCTCTCGCAAGCTGCTGAGCGTCCTGACAATCGCGTGCGCATGTGGTCTGCCAAAGAATAGCGGGCCCTAGGGCGAGGGCGGCGCGCGCTCTTTTCTCTCTATAGAATCCCCATGCGCCCGCCCCTGCCCCCCGCCGCCGCTAAACCAACCACTCTCTCCCCCATTTTTCTTTTTCCAGACTCGTCCCCCTCCGTCATGGCCGCCGCCTTCAAGGCCGTGGCCGACGCCGGCCCAGCCGCCCTGAACCGCACCCCGCCGTCCGATGGTGTAGCCGACCTGATGGACCGCTGGCGGGCGGGCGCGGACGCCGACCCAGCCGCCCCGACTCCCTCCCACTGCTCCCCACCTGCCCTGGCAGAGGCCTTTCTGCGCAGCGTGGCGGCCGTCCCGGGCGGGGGGCTGGTCCCGCCCGGCCCCCGCGTCAAGCTGCTGGCCAGCGGCGCGGTGGGCGGGGAGGCGACCCGCCTGTACGTGGCCCTGTTGATCCTGGAGCGCCTACCGGCCGGGCGGCGGGCGCTGCTGGGGCGTGTGTGCCGGGTGCTGGGCGGCGCGGCAGCCAACCCGCGGGGCCCGGCCCGGGCCGCCCTGGCCGCGGTGGCCGCACCCGCCCTCATGCCGCCCATTGTGGAGGATGAGGGTTCCACCACCCCCCGCCCGGTCACGCCCCGGGCGGCGGCCGCGGGCGCGGCGGTCGCGGAGGCCCTGACGGGGAACGCCGGCTACCTTTTTTTTGGGGCCCTTCTGCCTGTCGGCGGGGCCGCCCCTCCAGCCGCCGGCGCCGGTGCCGCTGCCCGGACTATGCGCGGCGGCGGCGCCGCAGCGACCTCCCGCCCCAGCCCTCTGCCGCCCCGGTGCAACCCGGCGGGCGCGGCGCCGCCCGTAGGGCGGATGGTGAGCCTGACGGCCACGCTCCCAGGCGCGGGCGGTGCAGGCGCGGCCGTCGCGGCCGCGGCCGCCCTGCGCGGCGCGGCCGCCGAGGCGCGCTGCCGGACGGCCGCCACTGCCTCCTCTCACCATCACTCCACGGCCCTGGCCGACGCGGACGCCGTCCTGCGCCGCACGGCGGCCGCGCTGGGCCTGCCGCCGTCCGCGGCCGACCTGGACGGCCCCCTCCTCGCGCGCCGCCTGCGCGAGGCGGCCGCGGTGGTCGGGGCGGGCGGTCGCCTGGTGCGGGTGGGTGGAGATGGCCAGTCCCCCAGCCCCGGCCTCCGGGACGGGCCCGCTTCTTCACATTCCCGCCCGCTCACCATCCAGCCCGTCTTGCCCGCACAGCGGGCGCGGCTGCTGCAGGCGGCGGCCGCGGCAGGGCCGGCGGCGGTCGTCGCCGTCGCGGCCGCGACCGAGCCCGGGCCGACGCACGCCGCCCCCACCACGACCGCGCCCGACGGCCGCCCCTGGCGCCCGCCCGGCCCCAACCAGCACGGCCCGGGCGCGGTCCGGGCGGGCGGGCCGGCCGGCGGGCTTGTGATTGCCGGGCCTTGGCCCGGGTGGGGCCAGGCGGGCGAAGGCGAGCGCTCTCCCTCGCCCGGCCGTGCGGGCGGCGGCGCCGCCGCTTCCCGGTCTGGCAGCGACATGTCCTGGCTGCTTGCGTCGCCCTCCAAGCGGCGGGCGGCCAAGACCGCAGCCGCGGCGGGCGTGGCTCGCCGGGCCGGGGCTGGCGCCGGGGCTGGCGCCGCCCCGCCGCCCGGTGCGCCGCCGCCGCCGTCGGTGCGCGCTGCGGCCGCTGCGGCCGTGGCGCGCGCGACCGCCGCTGCCCGCGCGGCTTTGGCCGCGGGCAGTGGGGCCGCGAAAGCTGCTGCTGCTGTGCCCCCCCCTCAGCCCTCCAAATCCTCCTCCTCGCCCGACGCGGCCGCCCGCAAGGAGGCGATGGCCGCCGTCGCACGCGCGGCTGCCGACGCGGCGCGCCGGTCGTCCTCGCCTGGCCGGCGGCGGTCGCCCAGCCCGGGCGCCCGGGCCTCGCCCGTCCGGGGCGGGTGGAGCCCGCCGCCTGGGACCCGCCCTGCGCGGCCGCCTCCCATTGAGCGGCGGCCGTCCGCGCCGACGGCGGGGCGCGCACCGTCGCCCAAGAGCAGGGGCGGGCGTGGGGGAGGCGCGGCCGCGGGCGGGCCGGCTGCGGCCCCACCCGCCGCCCCGCCCCCGCCGGGCGGGACCACGGTCGAGCTCCGCGCCGAGGCGGCCGCCCTGCTGGCCGCGGCCGCAGACGCGCTCGTCGACGAAGGTGTCGGGCCAGTGGCGGCGCGGGTCGGCCTGGCGGCGGAGGCCGCGGCGGCCGCCCGGGAGGTCGCGGGGGTCGTTGAGGCGGAGGCGGAGGCGGAGGCGGAGGCTGCGCTCGTCGCGGCTGCCGCCACCCCGCCAGGGTCTGCCCCGCTTGGGGCGGCCCTAAGCGGGCCCACCACCACGACCGCCACGACCACCCCCACGACCGCCGTCGCCTCCCTGCACCAGGCCATGTCGGACGCCGCCCACTTTGGCGGCGGCGGTGGTGGGGCGACCGGAGCACCCGCCGCCTCGCCGCCCGCTGCAGCTGCTGGCGGCGGCGGCGGCGGCGGCGGCGGCCTGTCGCTCTTTTTCGACCCTGCCACCCGCACGCTCGGCCCGCTGGGCCCTCCTGCTGCGGAAGGCGCCGGCCCCGCCACGCCCACGACCGCGACCGCGGCCGCGGCCGCGGCCGATGCGGCCGGCTTACCAGCCCCGCCCACCCCGCCTGAAGGCGGCCTGGTCCTACACCTACCGCCCGGCGTCGCCCTGGCGGACGTCCTGGCCGCGGCGGGCGGTGTGGCCGGCGGCGCACCGCCGAGCGGGCTGTTGGTGCTGGACGAAGCGGCTGCCGCCCGGTTGACCGCCCACTTGGCGGCGGGGGCGGCGGCGAGGGAGGCTGCTGCTGCTGTGCCACCGCCTTCTTCATCGTCGGCGCCGACGCCGGCGGGAATTGCGGTGGCCGCGGCGGCCGCGGCCGCCGCGGCCGCCAGTGGCAGCGGGAGCGGGCCGACCTCCACCCGCCGGCCGGCCGCGCCTCCGCCGCCGCCCCCACCCCCGCCGCCCAAGCCGCCCTCCAGCGCCGGCTCCCAGCGCCGACCCAGCGCGCCGCCGCCACCGCCACCGCCGCCGCCGCCCCCGCCGCGCCCGGCAGGCGCTGCGAGCGGCAGCGGCAAGCAGAAGCGGCCGGTGTCTGGCGGGGCGCAGGGGCGGACGACCGCGCCGCCGCCCCCCCCCCCCCCCCCCCCCCCCCCCGGCCCCCCCCCCCCGGGGCCCCCCCCCCCCCCCCCCCCCCCCCCCCCCCCCCCCCCCCCCCCCCC
>Ga0114918_10003595_pt1 | contig 13655 bp, 14 predicted proteins | sample LantaG_FD_87015 | JGI IMG/M metagenome (GOLD analysis project Ga0114918, IMG submission 87015) | Deep subsurface microbial communities from Baltic Sea to uncover new lineages of life (NeLLi) - Landsort_02402 metaG | ecosystem: Environmental > Aquatic > Marine > Oceanic > Sediment | place...
AATTTCTAGGTAATGTTCCAAAAGCACCCCAAATAATATCTACTATATCTAAAAATTGTTCCAAAAGAGTCTCATAGAGTCTCATCGAGAGGCTCTGAAAGAGTCTCATCGAGAGGCTCTGAAAGAGTCTCATCGAGAGGCTCTTTCAATTTTTCTTCAATGTAGTTTAGGGCGCGTGTCTTGGCTTCGAGTAGGCTTTTCTTCCATTCTTCTTGTGTTGTGGTTAGGTCTGATTCTGGGGACAAGATGGTTTCCAGGCTGACTTCATTGGATAGAAGTAGGGCCGACAGTTCTTGGATGTTTTCTTCAATTTCTTCCATGTCTTCCTTTGCTACTTGGAGGGCGGTGAACCAGGTGTAGATTATGTCGAAGCCGAGTAGTACGCCTGTTAGTCTGGAGGTGACAACGGATGGATCTAGGAAAGTTTCAAGAATGTTGAATTTAGTCTCAGTGTAGTTTCTGATGAAGTTCTTTAATTCTTTCGACATATTGTGGGCAACAGCGAGATCTGTGAGTCGGTGGATGGTATTTGTCATGGGTCTTTTTCTCCTGATAATGAAATTAGTCTTTGTGGTATGAGTTTACGGGAGAATGACATGTTTGTAAAGGCATTGATGCTTAGTGGCTTCTTGAGTGCTGGGATATGTGGTGGTAAGCCTTCTTGGCATTCTTTTGATGTTTTGGGATATTCGCAGGCTCGTCAGTTGGTTGTTGGTAGTGAGTTGGGGGATGTGGATGGAGATGGGTTTATTGAGAGTCTTTATAGGGATGGAGAGAGGGGGACGAGTGTTGAGCATGTTGTTCCTCAGAGTTGGTTGCGTCGGGATTTGAGTGCTGAGGGTTATAGTGTTAGTCGTAGGGATATGACTCATTTGTGGGCTTGTGATTTGGAGAGTAATCAGGGTAGGAGTAATCATGCGTATGGATATTGCAATGATTGTTTTGTTCCTATTGATAGGAGTAAGGGAATAGTTGCGAGGAGTACGTTGTGGGTTGGATGGGTTTATGGGGTGAGGATTGGGAGTGAGGAGCGAGAGATTTTGTTGAGGTGGAGTGAGTTGTATCCGGTGATGGCAGAGGAGCGGGAGAGGAATTTGCGGGTGGCAGAAGTGCAGGGGGTTGGGAATTGGTTTGTGGATGATCCTTCTTTGATTGAGCTTTGTTTAGGGCTTTAGAGACTTTTCTGAGTTGTGCTTTGGAGATGGCGTCTTTGATGATGTCTGTTGGGATTAGTTTTCTGTGTAGGCGGATTGACTGGAAGAGAGGTTTTCCGTCTACTCTGGTTTTGTTAGATATTTTGTCGAGAGTTTTGAAGACTGCGTTGGCGGTTTGGATGTCTTCGGTGGAGAAGGCTGTTTCTTCTTTTTCTGGGGAGAAAACGTCGTTGTAGACTACTTTTATTTGATAGACCTTCTTTGCTTTGCAGAGAGCTATTGTCATGCGGAGGCTACCTCCCAGGATTCTACTAGTTTGTGGCGCTTTTCTACTTCTACGCACTCGACTTCTTTTTCGTATTCCCAGGGGCGTTCGTCTTGGTGTTCAGTGGCCCCGATTGAATAGCTGGTTGAGTAGAATTTGCCTTCGTGTTTGAAGATGAGATCATAGTGCAGGGACCAGCGAGTGTGGTCTACTAGTTTGTTCTCTTCTATGATGTCTTTGTTGTAGGGAAGATCTAGTTCTTCTGTGAGAAACTCTTTGGTGAAGGTTCTTGTGATAGCGCCCATGGTAGATTAGTTCCCCTTTCCAAATTTGCTTACGATTGCGTCTTTCACTGCTGAGTCTATGTATTCGGTGATGTGGTTGTCAATGGCCTTGAGGATGGTGGTTTTGAGGGTGGTGTTCACTGTGGACTTAATCTCGGATTCGATGGCCTGTAGTCTGTCCTTTAGGGTGTCGTCTATCATTTTCTTTATGCCTACTTTCTTTCCGTAGGCACCGATCCAATTCAGATCATTGAGGGCAGCTTTCTCTAGGTACTTTTCGATTCTGTTTGCTATTAATTGGGTAACTGCGGCCTCTATTTTGGTTTCAATGTCGGGCTTGGTGGCGTTTAGGAATTGGGCCACTGCTCGGTAGATCTCGCGCCCGGATAGACGCACCTTGATAGTTGATGGGGTTGCTATGTCAACTATTTCTTGAGATTCTTCTATCGTTGTCATATCCTTGTCCTTTCAAACTACAGTCTGACGTGTAGCATTTCTCTAATGAGTTCGATTGGCCAAAAGAGGAGCACCCAGGTCCAAGCCATGATTGTAGTTTGGCCTGTTACTTGGGCGCATAGAATACCAATAACTGTATACAGAGTAACACCGACACCAATGAAGAAGGTCAGCATGGTTTGGTTCCAAAATATTTTTGTTCTCGAATAGATTTAACACACCTAAGGCTACTATACAGTTTTTAGGCCAAAGGCTCAAGTGGCAGGGTTGCTATTTCATCTATTAAATTCAAGTCTTTGGATTCAGAAGCAGATAGATACAGCTCTGGAGTTTTCTTTAGTTTTCTCAACAGGGAACTCTTTGTATTTCCAGTGTATTTTTCATAGAGATCAAAGATGATACCCTCAAGACGTTTAGCCTCTTTCATTTCAATTTCTACGTCGGAAAATCGACCCTCGCCAGGACACACTTGAACTGAATGGAGCATAACAGTAGATAGCGGGCTGGCTATACGCTTTGAACCACAGCAGAGAAGAAGGGAAGCCGCTGAGAAGGCTCTAGATGAGCAATAGGTAATAACAGTCTTACCGCTAGCCTTGAGCTGTTCAATCATGTCCACTAGGGCAAGAATCGCATAAGCGTCACCACCTCGGGAATCAATGTTCAGTATGAATTCCGACGGGTTACCAAGCTCTTTCAGTCGTTTTAATACAGAGAAACGAACTTTCTTTACAGTTCTAGACGAGATGAGACCAATTTTTATATGGCTATCATACATAACAATAGGAGGAAGAATCATTTCTTGTTGAGGACTTAGCACTGCTGGCAATAGTGATACCATGAAGTTTTCTCCTATCGGGAGTACACAATAAGTCTACTATCTATTCTAGGCTCTCTCTACGCTCTATAATTTTGTTAGGATTTTGGAGAAGGAGAATAACTGAATGGAAACAATGAAGTGGTGCAAGCACTGCGAAGTGCATCATCCGACTACTAGCGAATATTGGGAATTTAGAAAAGAGCGTCCATACCGGTGTAAAGCATGGAGACGGAAGCAATACCACGAACTAGGCGGCAAGGAGAAGGCTGCTGATAAGTGGGCCAATATTACCCCTGAAGAGATTGATCATATTAATGCTCTTAGGAAGAGACGCTATAAACGCAAGGTTGACAATACCGAAGAATAGATATATAGTTGTAGTTAACCCGATTACATACGTATAGAAGGGAATTGGTGCAATATGAAAAGAAAATTTGTCCATGACATTACTGTAAAAGCCTTTATGCCGAAAGATAGAGATGTTTCTGAAGAGGAAGAGAAGCAGCTGAGAGAAGCTCTTGGTATTTCTGAGGAAGTCAAAGACTATCAGAACCTACCAGTACAGCTAACTCTAAGTGTCGAAAGTCTTCTGTGGCAGCTTTTCATGAAGGTTGAGCCACCTAAGGCTCCTCTTAAGGTCAAGAAACATGAGCGTTGGCTGAATGACTTGGCGGATAAGCTGAACGAGATTTCCTCTCTTGAATCAGAGTTCCCTTATGATCAGCTTGCGGTTGAAGACCTCAAGAAGATTGAATTCTACATGACTGATGACGAGGCTTTTGAAGCTCTTGAAGTTATGTACGAAGCTAGGGTTGATGGTAAGACAGAACCCATTGTTCTTAAACTCCCCTGCATGAATCTTCTTATGGATGCAGAGTTGATAGATACACTGGATAAAGTTTTCACGATGGAAGCTAAGGAAGATGAAGTCAAAGAGCCAGAACTCGTCTGAAATGGAAGAAATCAGCCAGTTCTTTGGTCAATGCAAGGATTACCTTTCAGGAAAAGGCAATCTAGTTGACGGAACTGCGATCGGACCATCATACACCCTGCATCTCTTTCGCAGTATGCTTGTCAACCTGTTTGGTGATGAGTTTCAGCAACTAGAGATGCACTATGATACAGAGGCCAATCGCATAACCATTTATTTTCAATGGGGTTTTTGGCAGTTCTGGTTCTGGTATATCTTTCGTCTGAGGGATCGCGCTGCTGTTATTGTTAGTGCAGATCAGTTCTTTAAGAATGTCCGGCTAGACTTCAAGCGTCAGGGTTGACGATAGCAAGTTTGCCGGACATTCTTGGACGTCCTCTTCTCTTAGAGGTTCCGCCTCCTGTATCTTCAACTTCTTCACAATACCCGCCATCAGCTGAATCCGAAACTACATCAGGATAGTAGATGTCGTCATCTGCTTCTGGCTGATCAAACAGACAGCCAGCTTTGCGGAGTTCATCTATTTCTTTGATGGTTTCCGTATTCTGTAGCTTAGCCAATGCTCTGGTGTATATAGTTCTTACTTGAGAGGAAGTTAATCCTAATCTGATAGCAATCTCTTCATCAGAGAATGTTCGCCCTTCCTTATTCTTCATCATCTTGTAAAAGCAGTATCCGTCTTCATCTTCCGAGATAACGGAGTAATTACAGTTATGTACGATGAAACCAACATCAAAGGATGCGTCGTCTTCAACTGTTAGGTCATATACTTTACCCGAATAGTTTCTTCTCATGCACCAAGTTGGCTTGAACATGAAATAAGAACCCATGTCCACGTACCACTTATCCTTATCTTCCTGCATATCCAGAACATAAGTGTCAAGATCTCCCATTCCTCGCTTAGGCAGAGGTCGATAAATACCCTTATTCCCTTGCATGGTATGAAGCCACGCCGCTAACTTATTGGAATCAGTAAAGAATCGGGAAAGACTGCCTCCATCTCTAAGGTAAATGGCATCGGTCATTCCCTGATAGACCTGTTCAAATTCCGAAACAGGAATAAGCCAGAATTCTTTAGGAACGCATTTCTGTCGCTTACTGCTGTAGGAGCCACCGAAATGATTTTTGAACCAAGAATTTAAGACCTTGTGGTGACAGATGAAAACGATGTACTCGTCTTCAGTCTCAATTTCTACCCAGCCGTTCATTATGGTAAGGAGTCTTCTCAGTTTCTCGTCTACTTTGTTCACCATGAGCCGATTTACTGAGATGGTAAAGAAATCGTTTTCGCTCACTCGTCCTCTGTTAAGCCAGAGTCCGCATAACCAGAGGATATCTTCCTTATATGCTTCAAATCTTTCTAGAGTGAAAGGGAGTCGAAACGGGATGTCGCAGACAACCGGTTTTGCCGCAGCAAACGACGGTATATTTTCCGCACATTCATCGAAGATTTCAAAGAGACTTTCGCTCTTTTGCCACTCCGTAGTATTGAACGGAGTGTAGACCAAATGGTCCCCTGTCATCCAGCAGGGACTGTCGAACAGCGTATTACTCTCAATCGAATTACCGCCAATCCATTTGTAGACTATTCCGTCGTACTGGCGGTTGGTAACGTACTTTACTTTACGAAAGCGCCCCTTATGAGTCCAGACTTTGTCGCCAGGTAGAATCTCTTCAATTGGCTTAAAGCCGAACAGAGTTTTCACTAGCGTACCAGGCACGAAACAACCAGGCGCGGCTTGCTCCTCTGAAGCGGATGAACCAGGATTATCGGAATACCATTGCGCTCTGGCTAATCCATGAGGGCAGAAGCCTTCCAGTTGTTCTGGTTCGTCCAGTCCCAAGAGACACCTTTCCTTAAAGGCATTATTCTGGGGTTTCTGGTTTTTCATTGGCTTCCTCTTGAGCGTGGTGCTTGATGAAATCTTCATCTTTGGACAAGAGATAGGTTAGACCTTTCTCTAGTACATCCAGGCGGTTATTGATTAGTTCAGCCGCAGTCATGAAGTCGTACATCTGCTTTCTGAAGTTCTCCATGCCTTCTTTGTTTTCTTGTTTCTTGGTCTTGGCTTTAACGCCACTGAAAAGATCACCCATGAGAATCTCCTGTTAGTATTCCTAGAGGAACAATCAAGTTCCCGTCTATATCTCTCTCACAAAAAGCGTAAGTTCTTTCGAAGTCTTCTTTACGAACGATTTCTTTACGTCGCCCGTAATCCAGTATGTAGTCACCAGCTGCGCCGTGACGCTTAAGCTGCTTTCCCTCTTCAGGGTCTAGACAGAAATCATGGTCAATTTGTACTGCTCTGCAAAGAGGTGTATTGCCTAGCTTTACACAGAACTCCAGATACTCATGAGGCAAATGAGTAAGGTTGATCGGGTCTTTCATTTATCTTCTCCTGTTATGTCAAAATCTTCGTCAAAAGTCTCAATATATTCAACTTCTTGAAGACCTTTTATTGCTGTTTGTCTGCAAGTTTCGAACAAGCTCTGGTTTACGGCGCTGCACAGACCTAATTTCATTAGTTCGTCTGTTGCCATATTAACCAGTGCGGTAGTGAATAACAAAGAAAAAGCCGGATCAAATCCGACTGCTTCTTGGTTGTTACTGTAAAGAGTGTAAATCTTTTCAGTAATCTTCGTAAGTCTTTGGGCAAAATCCATAGCTTTTGAGGATGTTATCCCAAGATTGCTTATCGAGTTGCTCAGCTCGGGCATAGAGTCAATTGCTTCAGGTTCACATGGTAGGGTAACCCCAGGAAGGGTGAATATCTTCGCTGTCATAAAAAGATCCTCTTTTTAATTGATCTAAAAAGAGGATACTGAGTTTTCTTATAAATCTCAAGTTTAATACGTCAAATCGGACGATTCAACGCATTCATGTAGTTTTGACGCAGGCTAATTTGCTGTTTCTCTCGCTCCAGAGCCAGCTTCTGGTGATGTTTCTCTCTTTCATGCTTCATCTTCTGAGCATGTTTGAGTTTCTCCAGCTGCATCTTCTGTTTCTCGGCTTCCATATTCATTTCAGGAAGTTCTGACGCTTTCTCTACTTCCGGTTCTTGTGGAGTCTGCATCTGCTGGATTTCAGCTTCTTTTCCAGCAACGTCAAGCTCTGCTTGCTTTCTTTGCAGATCGGGCATCTCATTCTTAAGCGTCTGATAAGCTTCGTTAAGAGCAGGATCAATAATAAAGTCATAAGCAGGATTGTTCATGGCATCTTCTTCATGGAAGAAGTAGTACATAAACTTGGAATATTTCATGTACTTAGCTACATTCTCATGGAACACAGGAGAAGTAGGAACATGACCGCCATACGGGAATGTTTCTGAACGCTCAGAATCAGACCAGATTTTGGCGAATGTACCTGATGTTTGTAGCTCTTCCTTGTAGATGGCCAGATCCGCTTCTTTAGTATTCTGGCCTAAGCCAACTCCATCTAAATAGAATACATCCTTAGCCTGCGGGAATGCTTCTTCGATAATATCATAGAGGTGGCGGTACAACTCTTCTATGATCATGCGTAATCCGCGCTCTTCGCCTTGGATTACTTGGTCTTGTTTCATTCCATCAGCTAGCGTTGGCTGTTCGGGGTCCATGCCACCGAAACCGATTTCATGTAAGCTGATTTGAAAGCTGGCTGCAACTAACTGTAATACTCGAATAAATAGGTTTACGTATTCAAGATCCTTTGCAGTGGCAGAAAGTGGAATCCAGTTCACTTCAATAGGTCCAGAAATAACCGGAATAGTTGCCGAGTTATCGTTTCTGGCTACATAGTTGCTGAATTGTTTTCTGAAGTTCTCTACGTCATCTTGAGATAAAGCCGCTCCATCCTGAGTCTTGAGAACAATTACACCCTTAGAGCCAAGACCCTTGGTGAAAGCATTCTGTAGATACATCTGTGAATGGAAGTTCATCAGAACAGCATAGTATGCTAGCTCGATCGGAGCTAGCGGATAACCGTTTAGACCTTCGAAAGCTTGCTTTTGATAATAACCAATCTTTACCTCTGTCTCAGTAAAGAACGACACATTTTTGCCGTTAATTCTTTGGACATAGGCGATTGGCTGGCTATCTTCTTCTAGCTTATTCCATTCCTTAGCATCTTCGGCAGCTTCATCGTTAACATCCTGGTCCTGACCAGTCATGTTCACGAGTCTACCATCAATAACCCTGTACAGGGTCTCCACTGGAATAGGACGCCACATAATGGGGATTCCGTCCTTATTCCTTATGATTTGAGTCGCATATCTACCGAACGTAAGGAGATTCCGGCATTGTGCGCTCATGAAGTCGCTGAGAGAACATTTTTTGAATGTAGAGTCAGAATTCTCAAATACGTAATCTACGATTTCTTCGTTCTTAGACCCGCAGTTAGAAATCCAGGCAGCTATCACAGAGGATAGCCGAGTTCTGTAATCAGCTTCGGCTTCTTTCTCTGTAGCCGGTATGTTGGGATCATCTTGTACTGGAGTTTGCTCTCGTAGTACGAATCCTCTTTGGTATTTACCTTTGGATTTGCCACCAAAAGGCATAACTTGATTGCATCTCGTTGTAATAATTAGAGAAACAATCGAGTCGTACTGTGAAATACCTCTAAGTTCTTTGTCCGACAATCGGCCAAGCTTTGCGTAGATGTTGTCTACGGTAGCTTTAGTAGATTCAAGGTCAAAGACTACCTTACTTTTCTCTAATAAACCTTCCAGTTTCGGAGAGATATCCACTGGAATAACAGCTTTTTCAAGACTTTCAACAGGAAAGGAAGCCGTTATCGAATTCTTGGAAGGTTTAAGGAAATCAAACCACCCCATAATTAGGTTCCTTCGCTAATTGAACATGTCTGCACTATTACTTCGATTGGAGAGTCTGTATCGTTTATCGCAAAGATATCATCAAGTTGCAGGGTTCCCATGAAGAACGCTTGGCCATTAGCAAACTCTTTCAATTGGATTTGCTCTGTTGCACTGCTTCCAAGACGCAACTTGATTGGTCCAGTTGCTTCAATCATCACAAAGTTGAGAATCGTGTTATAGATGCTCATCGCATTTGCGCCGATGATCGTTGTCTCAGGAATCGAGTAGGGGTTAATGTAGTAGATATCTCGGTCAGTAACCGCAGTGACTTCAACAACGTAGTGGGCATTATCGTAGTACATGTTGGCTGTTGAGGAGAAGGAGACTTTGTCTCCTGCCTGAACTCCACTATTTGAAAAGATTCTAAAAGCAGAATCATAGTCAGCGCCCAGAGCAAGACCAGTCACATTAGAGCCAAGCCCGTTGTCCCTGATGACAACATAGAGAGGATCAACCTTGGTTACCTTGAAATACTGTCCCTGTAGATTGGCCGTGAACGGGTTAGTAAACACGTCATCGCTAATCTGGAAGTAAATGTCGTCACCAATGGCACAAGTTGAGAAATCTAGTGCCGTGCCAGAGTCGTAGGTGATCTGAAGAGAGGTATTCGACACTCTATCCACATTCACTACGGTGTCTGCACCGCCCAATGTACTGCGATATGTCCTAAATCCAGGATGAGTGCCCACACCAGTCCAACGAAGACGAGTAGTTGATGCGTATCCTAGTGATGGAATTGAAACATCAAATTCCGAGGTAGCATCGTATGTAAGAGTTCGACTTGTAGAATCCAGAAGTTCCGTCTGTCCGGGGTAAACCAGTTTCACTGTACCGCAGGGACGGCTGATTACTAGACCTTCAATTGAAGTCGTATAGTCGAACAGCTTTCTTGTTGGAATCGGCGTAGGAACTGCATCGTTATACGCAGTTCTGGATATATTCATATTTAGGTAAGCCATTCTGAGACTCCTTGTCAGAAGCTAAAAAGGAAGCTACCTCGGTTTTTTACTTCGGTATCACTTTGTTTATTATCCTCTTGTGCGTTACGAGATTCAAGGTCTATGTGATACAAATCCTTATATTGTTCTCGTATCGTACTCATCATACTCTCTGGACTGCTTAGAGATATTTCGGCTGAAGTAACAACAATCTTGGCTTCTAGTTCTGTTGGTAGACGTCTCGTTACTCCTGTCGTATCCATAGAATACTTAGTTGTAGAGCTAACAACAAAAGGATCAATCGAATATCTGAGAGAATCAAGACAGTTTTTTACACAAATCCCATTTGCAATGTATGAGTGATGCTCATCTACTTCGAGATTGTATACATAGCCACTCCAGCCAGATACTTTGTCGATAGATCTCAATTGGTAATGAGTTTCTCCATCAACATGACGGCTTTTGCATGAATTCGTTTTAGGAGTGTCTATTCTTACCGTTTTGCCCTTCAACATAAGAGACAAGTCTTCGTATTCGCCAATAATTTGCAAAAACTTCTGAGATTCTGTTCTATTAAGACTGATTCCATACTGGTCCTTCACCTGGCTACCCTGATCGCACGGGAATCTGCCAGCTTTGTGGATTTTCCTAAAAAGTGCGGAAATTCCCAGTTTCGTTAAAAGATGCAAAGCCTCAAGGATTAATTGTTTAGAGGTCAGGTTTATCCTAATGTTATCAGAAAAACATCCATCACCGAAGAAAAGTCCGGCAAGAAGATAAACAGCCTCTTTCCTGCCGAGTCCTCTAAAAAAGTGAGGGAGAACCTTGTCTCTTTCTGTGTTATAGCAAAGACTGTCGAAAACTCTCGTAAAAATAGAAGAATATAAACAGAGACGGACCCCTTTGTCGCTAGTCTTCCTCTCTACAGAGCGGAGATCCAACGTATTAAAATAGGAGCTACAGAACTGCCTGAACTTGCTCTCTCTTTTGTGTGAGGCGAAGTCTACTATACCAGCTTTCTTGGAACAAGAGCCTTCAGCGGCAAAGTAACCGAAGATAAAACACAGTCTATAGTCAACTTCAATAGTATTCGGATAACTAGTTTTCTTTCCTTGGTATCCCGTGTTTGTTGTAAACCGGTCTTTTTCGATCATGTATCTACCGGGAAGTGCGAATTCTTGTAGGTTTAACGTGATTTTGGTGTCATCAAATTCCGGTACTCTGTAAATTACGGTAGCTCTTGCTTTGGCGTTCTTAATTGTGGGAGATAGATCGCCTGCTTCAGTGTACTGATTCCCCTTATGCGCTAGCTGGCCCGTTTTCTGACCCTCATTTGAACGCTCCCACCGGCCTGTCCAGATGTTATGGTTCGGGGTACACAGTAGAGGCTCCTTACCGTAAGCAGAGATCTTCACCATTTCGCCTTCGTATTTTCTCTTAAAAACTTTGGTCACAGGGCGATAGACTTTTTCCTTAGTTAAAACGAGTTCGCCTACAGAGATTTCATCTATTCGCTTGAATCCAGATGCAGTCTCGACCAGGGTGTCGGGAGAAAAACAATGGGTAGCGAAGGTATCTTCTTCAAACACTCCGTACATGAAGCCCATCGGACCTTTCTTGTATTGCCATTGTTCGAAACTCTTCATCAGAGGTTCGTTACGAGGATCGTTCAGCACCACCAAAGAGGCCAGTCTTCTATCAACAGACCACAGCCTTGCGCGAAGCCAACTGACTCCGCTATCTATCTTAAACGGCTTCTTATTTCTGGCTGGCATTCCAAGTCTTCCAGCCACAGCTGGGCTTGACTTATCCGCAGTATCAGGACATAGGAGATCAAAGCCATAAACATCGAAGATAGTGTCTTTTACGTAAACCAGCCAATCCTGATTAGAATACCCTGGACACATTTCCGTATGCAGTACGATTAGTTTATCAAATTTTGAATGATACGCAATCAAGACAGCCGCAGCCGGGTCGATATACCCGAAATCCACCCCGCATATCAGTTTCCAGCCATTCAGTCTAAGCTCATGGATAAATGCTGTTTTCTCCAAGGGTTTCACAGGCTTAACGCCATACGCGAAATAGTAGCAGTCTTCCAGAGATCTCACATGTAGGCTTCTTGAGAACTTGTTGAAGACTGTACCTGTACTTTCTGGTTTCTGGTTGAGAATCTGAGCTTTAATTTGCTCGATATCACCAGTTTCTCGAACAATCGTTCGGATGAAGGGAATGTCTCGGAGAATAGACGATTCACTTTCCTGGTTTGGAGCTTTAGCTCTACACACTAGGAACGCTGGACATTCAACACAACCAGCAAACGCTTCAATCCGTTCGTACTGTGGCTTGAATTCTTCCAGTACCGCGTTGTATTCATCCTCGGTTCGCTGTTCCAGTGTTTCCTTATTGATGTAAATAGCCACCTTAGGGAGTAGCGGCTTGTGAACAGATGTCTCGCACTTCTTCATTAGGTCAATGCCGGACCACTTATGAAGTTCGATTCCGTTCTTTTCATCCGCACTTTGGTCAATCTTCTCCTGAATAGGGCCAGAAGCTGACTTTCTAGAGGATAAATACACGAAGATTGGTGGTTTTCCATTTCTGTCAGGGTCACCAATCATGGCAGATTCTGAAAGAATGCTCTTGTCCAAGAGATCGACTTCATCGTATATAAGACAGTTGTGTAATAACACTGAGTTACAGCGATAAGCCACGAAATTGTGGTTGTCCGCGACTTCGAAATCATAAACAAAGGGCGAGGCTTTCTCGATAAGAAAGCTCTTTCTAGTCACTTTTCTTTGTTGAGTTTTTCTGTCTGAAAAACGGCAAGAATTGCATTTAGCTTCAGCACTGTGCCTGTGGAAGTCTGTTCCGCAGCCAATGCATGTCGTAGTCGTATTCCTCAGCTTATAGCGATAATACGGATGAATGTATGAAATAAGATGATAGAACACCTCTCGTTTATCTTGGGGCCAAGACAGAGTTATATCCGGGTACCGTGTTTTTCCCTTTTTCGTAAAAGATAGAGATGCACAATCAAATCCTACAAGATTGTTTATTTTTTTACACAGTATCTCAGTTTCTTCTTGGCTGTAGCTTGCACAACAGATTCGCCTTAATCCTGATATTCCATCGTCGCAAATCCAGATAGCAAGTTTCTGAAAAGTCAATTCAAGATCGTCAGGTAAACGCTTGAAGCGTGATTGGCCGGGATACCATCGCCCTCTTGTTGCGTTTAATGAAGCGGAACAGCCAGAAGCCACTCGGAGCAGTCGCTGTCCGGTATAGCCGCTCTTTGAGTCGAACATCTTTATGGGTAAAACATCTTTCATTCTGTCGGATAGCCAGGTCAAGTAGCTTTCAGCTGCGGTAGTTTTGGACATCTGAAATCTGGCGTTGTTCTTAGGTCTTCGGTAGACTCCGCCGTCCCCCAGCATGTGACCGTCCATGAGATCTTGAAAAGAAAACCCGTCTTCTTCAAAATCAGGGTAACGCTGTTTCTGATGCAATATGGGTCGCTCTGGAGTTGTGAGTATGAATTCGCCTACGTTAAGGTCGGCTGCTTTTTTGTATATTATTCCGGATTTCGAAGGAGTTGCGACCAGATGATCGGGGGTTACGGTAAAACTGAATCCTTGACCATCGACGGTTACTCGCTCCTCTTTTTCTTGCTTCATTGCAGCTACGATGTTGGCCCATTCCGTTAGTCTTGACTCTGGATTTACGCTTAAACAGGAGATTTCTGTATCTTTTTGGATTAGTGAGAAAACCTCTTCTGCGGTACACCAGCTAATGCTTTCACCGTTCTTTATTAGAATCTCAGCATTTCCTGGCAGACAGGAGGCTCGCTGAGCATTAGAGGATTCCTTGCTTGCAACAAGAACACGAAGCTCTGAGCCATTAGTTGGTCGATATTCGCTTAGTGGTAGATTTGCAATCGCCTTTAAGCGTTTG
>Ga0114918_10003596_pt1 | contig 13647 bp, 7 predicted proteins | sample LantaG_FD_87015 | JGI IMG/M metagenome (GOLD analysis project Ga0114918, IMG submission 87015) | Deep subsurface microbial communities from Baltic Sea to uncover new lineages of life (NeLLi) - Landsort_02402 metaG | ecosystem: Environmental > Aquatic > Marine > Oceanic > Sediment | place: Baltic...
GACATTGGAGAATACAGCCTCACATGTCAGAGCAACTTCATGGCTGGTCAGCGCCAAACCTATATAGACATTGGAGGTCATCGGGATGTTTGTCGCCTGACCTTCCTGTATTAACTGCCAACTTGAGCCGTTCGCTGAGTGATAAGCCGCGAAGTTCCCTGCGACATCACGCTCTAATTTCACCCAATACGGCGCGGTGAATCCGGCCAGTGCCGTGTTGAAACTGGCCGCACCTGGCTCAGTGCGACCTTGGAATGCAACTCCACTGCCAGGTGTGACTGCTGCAAGAGAATGCTTCGAGCTACCGTCCAGCGTCTCGCGAATCATCACAGCGGCCTTGGCCCAGACGTTGGTGTTCTGTACGCTCTCGACCTTCGCTACAATCGAGCCTGGACCGGTTAGCATCTTGTAAGCAAAGTGGAACTCATCGTAATACTCGCCTACCCCGGGTCCATTATTCCAGATGTCTGCGCCGGAGCCTGTCATCGTGTAAGTACCGGTTGGACCCTCAACAAAGCTGCCGACGGATCCCGAAAAGCCTCTGAACCAGATTGACAATTCCGTAACGCCTTCTGCGGTCCAGTCACGCTGGCCTGTCAACGTATACTCCACTTCCGAATAATTCGAGTAGCCCTGCTTGTTGTTGTCGTAAGCAACCGGCATAGACTGGTCGCCGCCTTGGACGATGGTTTCCTCGGTATATGAGGCAGTGGTTTCATCGCCTACGGCGGATCCGGTGCCATTACCGGGAATGTATCCGGGAGTGCCCGGCGCGCCTGCGCCAAGCCCATCATGCCAGGCAAACCATATCTGGTTCTCATCGGCATCGTAGTCCTCGAAATCATCTATGGCAAAGAAATCGCCGGTCGTAAAGCTCCAGACGTTTCCGGCCCATGGACTATCGGTACTGGTGCTGTTGACCTCATCGATACGCCAGTAGTACGCAGTATTTAATGTAAGTATGCCGGGGTCGTAGCTCTCCTCGCCGAGCGCTTTTGAACCCTTATAATCGGGCGAGGCTGTCGTGGCATTGGCCACGGCGTCCGCATCCATACCGAAGTACACCTCGTGCGAAGCGGCTACCGCTCCCGCATTCCAGCTAAGAACGACCGACGGCTTAACGTCTACGTCACCATCAGCCGGATTAGGGCCGCTGACGGCACCCAGGGTAGTGAAGCTCCAGACTTCGCCTTTATATGTTGCGGCACCATCGAACTCATCGACACGCCAGTAGTAAGTCTTGGCCAACTTGAGCGAGCCGGGAGAGTATGTCGCAGGGCCGTTAGGAGTACCCGAGGCAGCGTTGTTAACTTCGTCAAAATCTTCGCCGAAGACTATATAGTGCAATTTTGCACCGAAACCTGGTGTCCAGCTAAGTGATACATTCAGGTCGACTGACCCGGTACCTTCAGCCGGAACCGGTTCATAAGCCGTCTTGGGAGGAACCAGAAAGCTCCAGATATTGCCTTTCCACGGACTGTTCGGCTCGGTATCATTTACCTCATCGATTCGCCAGTAGTAAGTCGTGCCATTAACAAGACCTTCCGGATAAGCAAATCCGGGAAATCCGGCGACAAAATACGTATCGCCCTGATTGCCTCGGAATGTATCACCGGTGCCGTCATTTACATCGTCAAAATTCTCGCCAAAATACACATCATGCGAAGCGGCAAGTCCCCCTGGTCTCCAGGAAAGGCTCACCCATGTATCGGCATGCAGGGTGTCGTTGGCCGGAACAGGACCGAGCGCATACGGGTATACCGCGCCGGCACCTTCAAGAACAGCCAGGAATTCGTCTTCTGTGAGTACGTGGTCGTAAAGGCGAACATCGTCCATAAGGCCCCCATAGGGTTCCGTATGGTCTGGTCTACCGCTAATTGTAAACCCAGTAACGCCTGTCATTGGGCGGTTCATTCCAGTGCCACTGTGCCAGAGAACACCATTATGATATATCTTCATTTCACCGGCATCAGCGTCCTTGGTGAATATCCAGTGATTCCACTGACCTGAAAACTCGTCAGGAGTAGCGGCTTTGGAGATTCTGTCATAACCGCCTGAAGTCGAAGTACCCCCGGTATCAAAGTACACATTGCTATCACTCCAGGGAAGATGACAGGAAAATAGTCTGGCTTCGTTATTAGAGGGGTCCTGATAGGCTGCAAAATTAGTTTGGCTCATCGGCTGTAATGCTGGGTCACCATAAATCCAGAACGCAACGGTTAGTTGTTTGTCGATAGTTGCCCACGATTCAGGCGGGACATCCACATAGCCGGAGCCATCGAAATCCAAGGCCGAGCCATATTTTCCTGTCTCCCAAGTCGCATTCGTGATGGTTCCGTCATGGCCGAAACCGGACGAGTCGATGGCGACCGTGCCGGTGCCGTCATCCAACTTCCACCAGCCGACGAGTGCTGCCTCTGCTGAGTTCGTCAGAATCATGCTCAGTGGAATAACAAAGGAAATTAGACAAATTAATTGCCTGCACATAATAGTCCTCCTTCAAAAAAGGTTAATAATAGGTCTTGATTACATACCAAAAAGCCCGATAATATCCTTGATTCTACTAAATATTGTTTGCACATACACCTGAAATATGCTTGCGAATTGGGAATACCTCCTTCCTTGAGAAAAAACCAGGGTCTATGTGCATTTTTAGATCCGATAACCACAAGTTTTACCTAAATTCGTTTTACCACATTAGGACACTTGCCGTCAAGAAAATTCTTATCTTGAGCTTCAAATTCTATCGGTTTTTTTCGTATCTCTCTTAAATAGCTATTATTAGCTTGAAGGGGCGGAAATTGCCCGAAACGGTTTATAGAGGAGATTCGGGATATTTGCTGTTGTTCATTCGTTTATAAACTTGAGCTTTTCGTGCAGATTTGGTATTTTTGTGGAGAAAATACCGTAAAATCGACCATCCGCATGTCTGTTATGGACTGCTCGGGTGTTAGATTCAATGGTTAATCGTAAAATTTCAGGAGGATTTGCAAATGTTGCAAAACATAAACATTACTCGTCGCAGCCTGCTGAAACGAGGGGCAGGAATTACCGCCGGTTTGACAACATTCCCATATTTTGTTCCGTCATCGTGTTTAGGCAAAGCCGGAAGCGTTGCCCCGGGTAGCCGTATCGTAATGGGATGCATCGGCACCGGTGGGCAGGGAACACACGACACAAAAGCATTGCTGAATAATCCGGCGGTTCGGATGGCTGCTGTTTGCGATGTTAATCAAGACCGGCGTCAAAAGGCGAAGAATCTCATCGACAAGCATTACGGCGACAAAGGATGTGCGAGCTTCCGCGATTTCCGTGAACTGCTCGCCCGTGAGGACATCGATGCCGTGGTGATTGCCACACAGGACCACTGGCACGCATTGATCGCTGTTGCCGCGGCGCAGGCCGGGAAGGATATGTATTGTGAGAAGCCGACGGGAGTTGCGGTTGCCGAGGGCAAGGCAATTCGGGATGCGGTTCGCAGATACGGCCGGGTGTTCCAGACCGGCACCCAGCAGCGGTCGGAACGCAATTTTAGATTTGCCTGCGAGCTGGCAAGAAACGGATACGTTGGAAAAATCCATACCGTTAAGGTTGGCGCCCCCGGGCCTGAGTATAAACGGGCATACCTTAAACCGCCTACCGAAGAGCCCATCCCGGCGGGATTTGATTACGATATGTACCTCGGTCCGGCCCCGATGAAACCTTACAACGGCGGCAGATGGGCTTTCCCTGACTGGTACCTGACCTGGGATTACTGTGCCGGCTTTATTGTTAACTGGGGAGTCCACCATCTGGACATCGCAAACTGGGGCTGCCCCGCAGTCTGTGATGAATCGTTCGAAGTCGAGTGCAGGGGCAGCTATCGCAACGATGGTCTGACCGACAATATCAACGATTGGCAGGCCGAGTTCACTTACGCAAGCGGCCTGCGCATGAAATACTCCGACACCGGTCACCCGAACAAGCAAGGCTGTCAATTCGAGGGCGACAAGGGCTGGGTTCATGTCAATCGCCAGGGCATCTGGGCGGAGCCGGCTTCCTTACTGAATGTCAGTATCAAGCCGAATGAAACACACTTGGGTGATTCGACGAGCCACCATGCCAACTTTGTCAGTTGCGTGCAAACGAGGCGCGATCCTATCTCGCCGGTCGAGGCTGGGCACAAGGCTTCTTATCTTGGCCTTGTCCCGGAGATTGCCTGCCGGTTAGGGCGGAAGCTCAAATGGGATTCGGCTAATGAGCAATTCATCGGTGACCGCCAGGCTAATCAAATGTTGGTTCGTCCGATGAGAAGTCCGTGGCACCTGTGAAATTTATGCCGACCGCATATACTCAAAGGAGATTTCATGAATAGTCAATACAATCGCATCTTTGGCACAATTGGTAAAAGAATCTTTGCTGTCCTGGTACTTTGCTCTTTTGCAATAGTCTCTGATCTCCAGGCGGCATCGGTTAGCTTTTTAATCGATGATAAGAGCCCGCAGGCCGTGTTTGCCGCTGAAGATATTCAAGCAGCGTTAAAGGCGAGAGATCATAGTGTAAGACAGCTTCGCTTGACACAGCTCAGCGGGATTGCTGATGGTGAGCGTATTGTTCTTTCTCTAAGTTCGAACGAGGATATTGTCCATGCCATGCAGTCGGAAGGGGCAAAGCCTCTCGGGACTCTAAAAAGCGAGGGCTACAGTATCCGCACAAGTTCCAAAGCAGGGCGAACCGCCTACTGGGTCATCGGTGCGGACGCCGGGGGTCTCATGTACGGGGGGCTGGAACTGGCCGAAGTTATCCGCGTAAATGGCCTGGACGGCATCAAGGACGTCGACCACAATCCCTACATGGCTATGCGCGGCACGAAATTCAACATTCCGCTGGACGTCCGCACGCCGAGTTATACGGATTTGTGCGATGCTGCGCAAAATAATATAGCCGAGATGTGGAGCTTTGATTTTTGGAAGGACTACATCGATAACCTGGCGCGCTACCGGTACAATTATATTTCCCTGTGGAGTCTCCATCCTTTTCCTTCGATGGTTAAGGTTCCGGATTATCCCGATGTGGCATTGGATGATGTGAAGCGCTCGACGGTTAAATGGCAGGAGAATTACGACCTGTCGGCCAGGGGATTCGACAGTCCTGAGATTGTGAATAACGTTGAGATATTGAAGAAGATTACCATCGAGGAGAAAATCGAGTTTTGGCGCAAAGTCATGCGTTACGCGAAGGACCGCAACGTGGATTTCTATGTTGTCACCTGGAATATCTTTGTCTACGGAACCGAAGGAAAGTACGGCATTACAGACGATATAAACAACGCCACTACGATTGACTACTTCCGCAAGAGCGTCAGGCAGATGTTCCTGACGTATCCTGATCTGACGGGTATCGGATTGACGACGGGCGAAAACATGCCGAAAGCCACTTTCCAGCAAAAAGAGGACTGGGCGTTTAAGACTTATGCTCAGGGAGTGCTTGACGCCGCCGAAGCGCAACCGGGGCGAAAATTCACTTTCATCCATCGCCAGCATCAGACCGGCGCCAAGGACATTGCCCGGAAGTTCAAGCCTTTGATAGATCACAAGGATATCGAGTTTATCTTCAGCTTCAAATACGCCAAGGCGCACGTGTACAGTTCCACTATGCAGCCATATCATCCCGGCTTTGTCAAAGATATCCAGTCCGACGGCAATCTCAAGACTATCTGGACGTTGCGCAACGACGATGTTTATCATTTTCGCTGGGGCGCCCCGGACTTCGTGCGCGAGTTCATACAAAACATACCCTATGATGTCTCCCGAGGCTTCTACCTGGGTTCCGACCAGTACATCTGGGGCCGAGAATTTATGAGCACCGAGCCTGAGACACCGCGGCAAATCGAAATCGTCAAGCACTGGTATCACTGGATGATATGGGGCCGCCTTGGTTATGATCCGGATCTTGGTAACGAGCGTTTCATCGATATAATCCAGCAGCGGTTTCCAAGTATTTCCGGCCGGGATTTATTCACTGCCTGGCAGGAGGCGTCGATGGTCTATCCCATCACCACGGGTTTTCACTGGGGCTCGCTGGATTTTCAATGGTACATCGAGGCCTGCAAAAGCCGTCCCGGTCCGGCACAAACGAAGACCGGATTTCACGATGTCAACAGGTTTATCACGCTGCCGCCTCATGGAGGAACCAACAATATTTCCATTGGCGATTATGTTAAGGCTGTCAAAGAGTCAAAGCCGCTTTCCGGCACGACACCCATTGAGGTATCCAACCGGATTCACAGCCATGCCGACAAGGCGCTGTCCCTTCTCGGCGGCTTCAACCAAGCCGACGACAAAGAGCTGAGGTTGACGCTGGGAGACATTCGGGCGATGGCTTATATGGGTAAATACTACGCGCACAAAATACGCGGCGCTACGGAACTCGCACTATTTCGTGAAACCCGGAAGAAGGAACACCAAAATGCCGCTATAAAAGAATTGACAAGTGCGGCAAAGTTCTGGCGTCTGTACACATCAACGGCCCTTAGCCAATATAAGAATCCGTTATGGACGAATCGTGTCGGTTACTGTGACTGGCAAGCTCTCTCTAAAGAAGTGTTGAACGATATCAAGATAGCAGGCGGTTCTATTTCCGGCTTTTAAAGCAGGGGAGCATTCTGTTTACAGAAATATATTCACCATGATCAACGCCGGCGCTCACGTACGGTGCGAGCCCGGTCTACGAGTGACTTGAACACTTTCTGCTGGACTTGCTTATCGAGTGTCAATTCGGGGTGCCATTGTATGCCGACAATCCATCCTCTTTGGCCGGCGGAATCCGCTTCGATAGCCTCGACAACGCTGCCGGGTCCGGTTGCTGCAATTGTTACTTCCGGGGCGGGTTCACCGATCGAATTACCATGCAGGCTGACAACTTTCGCCAGATGGGTGACGCCTAAGGTCTCGGCAAGTTTACTGTCGAGATTCAGATCGACCGTGTGGCTCTTCAATCCCATGTGCAGGCTCTTGACTTCTTGTTCTTTGCGAAGGTTTCGGATCGTTCCGCCGAGGGCGACATTCAGTATCTGGCAGCCGCGGCAGATGCCGAGAATGGGCAGGCCTTGCTGTCTGGCCTCGCGAATCAGGGCGATTTCAAAGTCGTCGCGCAGCCGATGGACCAGCATTGTCGTGTTCGGATCGCCGCCGTAAAGGTTCGGGTCCACGTCACCCCCGCCGGTTAGAAGCACACCGTCGATCTTTTCTTTTTCAAGCAGGGCTTTTATCTTTTCCGGGCTGACAGGGACACCGGCCGCATTGGGCCGCAGAGTAATAAGGCGACCGCCGGCCGCCGTCATTACACGCTGGTAAGTCACATCTGTTATACCGATTCGGCCCAGAATCGAATTGTCCAGCGAGAATGCAATGCGTGGAGCGTCTGCAGGCAAACGTGTGTTTATCCAAACCGGATAGAGAAGATGGAATAAAACGTATATGCCGATCAGAACGGCCAGCGTTATACCAATCCGGCCAAGCCAGCGCCTTACGCGTTTGGCCGGTGGGAGTTCTTTGTGAGGATTCTTGTCACTGCTCGTCATCGCCGGGGCCGCCTTCACCTGTTATAAGTTCGAGGTTCACCTTTCCATGCCGAAGGAATACGGCCAGTGGATATAGCACACCCAGCGCAGCAAAGGGGTCATCTCGCGAGAGGACATCGTAAATGTTGTCTTTATGCTCTTCGAGAAGCTGTTTGGCTTTGTTGAATCGGGCCTTGGCGTCAAAGTAGTCCCTGACACCTCGAAAGAGCTTCCTGATGCCTTGCCGCTTCGAGCCCGTGCGGAATTCTTCTTTTGCCTGCTCCCACGAGGCGGTCAGTGCTGCCATGCCGCGTTCGTTCTCGGCGATTTCCTGCAGGGTAGCGAGAAAGGCAAGAATTGGTGTTTCTGTTCGAACATCGGTTCGAATTTCTTTCACGGGATCGATGTGACCTTTGACTGCGAGTTGGAAAAGCAGCCAGGGATAATCCCATCCGGATTCGACAGATTGTATCAGGCCGCCGAAGAAGCGGGGATTGACTTCTATGAGTTGCGGATGCGTTTGAGGTGTGCCTTCCCATCTGAAGTCCAGCTCCGCCACGCCATGCCAGCCGATCGAACCAAGCAGCTCAGCGGCGACCTTTTCCATTTCCGGAGCCTTGACAGTCTCACGCATGACGGTTGCCCCTCGCTCTGCGGGGAAGGCTCGCAGCCCGCGATATGTCATTGATGCAACCATTTTGCCGTGGTCGAATAGAGTTGTCACGCAGTAGTCGTTTCCTGGAATCGCCTGCTGAATTACAGGATAATCTTTTTCTTTGAGTTTGAAATGTTCTACGAATTCTTTGAATGTGGCTTTGAGTTCATCAAGTGTGTTGACCTTTCGGATGCCGACACCTGATGCTGCTTCACGCAGTTTTACAAAGGCCGGCAGCTTAACTTCCGAAGCAATCGATTCGAAGTGCGTCAGGTTCTCCGGAATCCATGTCATGGGAATCGGCAGGCCTTGCTGCATCGCATAGGCGGCGAGAGTTCCCTTGTTGTGCACCTTCTTGATATGTTCGATCTGGGGCAGAGCAACGCGAATATGCGGCTCGAAACGATCCCGGTGACGGGCGATAAGGTAAGTCTCCTTATGAATAGGCATAAGGACGTACGGCGTCGTTTCATCTTTCGGTTTGTGTTCGAGGACCACTTTCTCCAGAGTATCGAGGAACGCCTCCGGCTCTTTCGTTGGGTTCGGATAGCGGAAATCGGCGACGCTGTATCGCGAGAATGAGGCGGCCGTCATCGCATATTCATCGCCGGTAATAACTTCGACGCCGCGCCGCCCCAGGCTGCGGGTTGCAACCAGAGTCTGCCAGCCGCGTGAGAAGGTGATAATAGCTCGACCGGCACTGCCTGTTTTCTCGATATTTTCGCTCATTTTGAACGCCTCATTTACTATTGCATTTCCGAGCTATTCCTTTGTGATTGCCAGGCCGACTTTTTCCAGGAAATTGCTGTATATGGCGTCGGTGATCGCAAAGTCTCGTTGATCGAGGCCGAGCCTCACAATAACCATGTTCCACCCCGGGATAATGAACATGTCGTTATTGTTATAGCCGCTGGCTGCATATGTGCCTGATGGGACGCCCGGCCATTTTCGCTTGCCATTGGGCTTGATACCGTTGACCCACCAGTTGTACCCGTACATCCCACGGCCGTCTGCCCCGCTCAGAGACTCCAAAGGCATCGAAGCAGGCACGTGAGCCTTTGTTGCCATATCGACCCATGATGCACTGATCAATTGTTTGTTTTTCCATTTACCTCGATTCAGAAAGAGATGTCCGAATCGGGCCAGCTCGCGTGCGGAAATACGAATGTGCTTGTTGCTGTTTCCCGAGCCGCCATTGACCACGATACCATCGATCTTTCCGAAATCGCCCCAGTCCCATTTTGCCCTGTCCATCCCGATTGGATCGGCAATTCTTTTTTTGAATATATCCTCAATGGGCTCATTGGCGATGTGGGTCAGTACATTGGCAAACTGGTTCATGGCCGAATCCCAGTAGGCATATCTTGAGCCGGGCGGTTCGAATAGCGGACTCCGGGCAGGCCTGAACGGTGTGCGGCTTGGCCCGTGTTTGTAGCTTCCGCGGGACTCATCGCCGACGGCGTAATATCCGGATGTCATGGTTGTGAAATGCTGAAGCGTGATGTCTGGATAGACTTGCGCCATAGATGGCACGTAGTCCTTTGCAAGTGTATCGAGCGCAGCCTTGTCATCGTCGATGAGCAGGCCAAGTACGGTACTCGTAAACGATTTCGTCAGCGACCACACGCCGTGCATCTTGTCTATATCTGAGCCTTTCCATATCATGCAGCCGTTGCGGATAATGACAAGTTCCCTGACGCCGTCGGGGCCGGAGTTGTCCTTCAGGTACGATACAGCGGCTTTAAGCTTTGCTGAATCGATACCCTGTGCTTCGGGTTTGGTCTCTTGCCAGTTTTCTTCGGGAAAAATCATAGTTAAGGAAGAAGCGACAGCCGGCCTGTCAAAGGGGCCTGCCATCAAGGAAAAACTGTAAGTCACTATGATGAATATGCCCCATAGCCTTGTTTGCTCCATATGCCTTTACCTCCATTGATTTTATATGTAACGAAACTCAATCACATCCGGGCAGTAAGTCACTAAGCGTTTTATTTAGATACTCTGCTGTATCGCTCCCGGCACGGACAGGTCCCATCCTTTTCGGTACTCGCGCCGGATGAGTTTGTCGGCTTCAGGGGTATTTGTTGCCCTCAATGCTTTCGTATCCCAATCGATTTTCCTGCCGAGACGCACCGCCAGATTGCCCAGCAGGACCATTTCGGAGAGCGGGCCGGCGTAATCGAAACTGGACAGAGCCTTAGGTCCGCCTTTACAAGCCTCGATCCACTCCACGTCTTCATTGGGAACGCGGCGGATGGTCTTCGGGACGTCGGCGAACTGCCCGGCTCGGCGGCTGGGAGTAACGATCCAGTCTGTTGAGCTTCGTTTGAACAACATCATTCCATCGTCGCCGACGAGAATCATGTCCCAACGCTGTGGATTGCTGATAGCGGGCAGCTTTTTCTTCTTCCTGCCGGCCCTGGTATCGGAAGCCTGCCTGTCTGCGCCGGACTTATTTGCCTCTTCGGTTGCCCGTTCAAGAAGGTCGTACGGCGCGTTCTGCTTGCCGTCTTTATTGCCGTCGTACCAGATGTACTTGACCGCAGGCTCTTCGACCGCGGCCTTTGGCCCGACGGCACTGCCGAGACTGCCGCCGCCCACTGATGCGCGCGCGGCAAACTGGTACGTAATCGTAGACCAGTCAGGGCCGGTTTCCCCGGTCTGCCCGCCGGATTCGGCTTCGACGCTCCGGGGTGAGCCCAGGTCGAGTGCCCAATACGGCATATCCATGATGTGGCAGGCCATGTCCCCGAGCGCACCGGTGCCGAAGTCCCACCAGCCGCGCCACTTGAACGGTACATAACAGGCGTTGTAATCTCGCATTGACGCCGGGCCAAGCCAAAGATCCCAGTCAAGGTCGGCCGGTTTAGGATCGCCGGCGAGACGCTTACGTTCGTCGAGAGCTTTTTGCCCCTGAGGCCAGATCGGGCGATTGGTCCAGGCATGTACCTGGCGCACCGGACCGATGATACCGGCTCGCAGAAGTTCTACGGCGCGGCGGATTGGCTCTCCGGCATGAGCCTGATTACCCATCTGTGTCTGTACTTTGTAATACTCGGCAGCCTTTGCCATCACGCGTGCTTCATAGATCGAATGCGCCAGCGGTTTCTGGCAATACACATGTTTACCCAAAGACATAGCCATTAACGATGCAATCGCGTGTGTATGGTCCGGCGTGCTTACTGTAACGGCGTCGATGCCCTTTTCTTTTTCGAGCATAACACGAAAGTCCTTGTAGCGTTTAACATCAGTGAAGCTCTTGAACGTTTTACCGGCCCGAGTGAAATCTACGTCGCATAGTGCCACGAATTTACCGCCCGCCTGGGTTAAATCTTTCACCTCACCGGCCCCCTTGCCGCCCACGCCGATACCCGCCAGGTAGAAGCGGTCATTGGCGCCCCAGACACGCTTGGGAATGTAGGTGAACGCAAACGAGGATGCTGCTGTGGCTAAGAAGTTGCGGCGACTGATTCTTCGATTATGCATCTTTCAACCTTTCTATTGATTTGATAATACTGATAGCACAAGAGAAGCATATCACTTATCCTTGCAATTTAAAAGATATTTGCTAATGTGACCTTATGCAACCGCAAAATGTGGGAAAATCAAGCATCTCGGCTCAAGTAATAATTATAAAGCGGTGTAAATTGTAGCTGTCAGCTCTATGAAATAAGTGATTTTCGAAGGAGAAGTCATGAAACAACAAAGTAAACATCATACGTCAAGGTCAGCAAGGGCCGTTTCGAATGAGCCATCCCGGCGGCAATTCCTGAAACAGAGTGGAAGGCTGCTGGCTGGTTCGGTCGTTGCCGGCGTTGCACTGCCTCGGATTTATGCCGCCCAGGACCATACGATTCGGCTGGCCCTGGTGGGCTGCGGTGGCCGCGGCACTGGTGCTGTCGCCGACGCCTTATCAGCCACGGGCGGCCCGGTGAAGCTATATGCCATGGCCGACCTTTTCGAACCGCGCCTTCAAAGCAGCCTGAGCAATTTGAAAAAGGATTTTGCGGACAAAGTAGATGTGCCGCCGGAGCGCCAATTCATCGGCTTTGACGCATACAAGAAGGCAATCGACTGCCTGTCTCCGGGCGATGTCGTGCTGCTAACTACCCATGCGGCTTTTCGTCCGCTGCATTTCGAGTATGCCGTCAAGAAGGGCTTAAATGTCTTCGCGGAGAAATCATTCGCGACGGATGCACCGGCCGTCCGGCGCTGGCTCAAAGCAGCCGAAATGTCGGAGCAGAAGAATCTGAAGGTTGGCGTCGGTTTCATGTGGCGGCATTCGGAGGCCCGGCAGGAAACGATCCGTCGGATTCACGATGGGGCAATTGGGGACGTGCACACGTTGCGTATTTATCGCGTGCATGGCCCGGTCCATTGCCCGCCGCTGCCGGAGAATGTCAATGAACTGGCCTTCCAGCTCCAGTATCCAAATAGTTTCACATGGGTGTCGTCCGGGTTTTTCATCGACTGGCACTGCCATAACATCGACGTGGCCTGCTGGACCAAAGGGGCCTGGCCGGTCTCGGCCCAGGGATTCGGCGGCCGGTGCTACGAGCAGGCGGGCAACCAGTTCGACCACTACACAGTGGAATACACCTTCGCCGACGGTACGAAACTGCTGGCGTTCTCACGGCACATGAACGGCTGCTGGAATACCTACTCCGACTACGCCCACGGTTCCAAAGGCTCGGCTGTGCTAATGGCAACTCTCGGCGAGCCAAAGCCAAAGATATACAAGGGCCACAACATGGTCCCGGAAAACCTCATCTGGGAGTTTGGCCGGCCCGACCCGAATCCATATCGCGTCGAATGGCAGTTGCTTCTGAATGCGATCCGGCAGGATAAGCCGCACAACGAAGCCCGGCGGGCCGGCGAGGCGGAAGTAGCCGCACTAATGGGACGCATGGCGACTCATACCGGCCAGTTTCTTACGTGGGATCAGGTATTGAAATCCGACTTCCAATTCGTCCGGGACATAGACGGCATGACCTTTGAAACTCCCGCTCCCATCGGCGCTGGTCCCGGCGGCATCTACCCGGCGCCGCAACCCGGGATAACTAAGGAGGTTTGAGATGCTCACCCTTTGTCTCCGCTCAAGGTGAAGAGTTTCTTCATGCCGAGCGAAGACGAGGCATCAGACTTCGCTCACCCTTCGACTTCGCTCAGGGTGAAGAAAGGGTATTCTTCATGCTTATGTTACCCACGGGCGTTTACGATTCTTCGATTCGGCGATGGTCTTTAGGACGAGTTCTACATCCTGCTTTACCTGGAAATCGAACATGCCCAGACAAACGAAATCGGCGCCGCCGGCAAATGCGAACTTTAGCCCTTCTTCTGCCGGTATTGCTCCAGCGGCCAGGACCTTGAAGGCTATCCAGGGCACTTTTACATCCTGCATAAACTCTATGGTTTGCTCGAAATCGTAGCAGAACATATTATCGTGATATTCGGC
>Ga0114918_10003597_pt1 | contig 13643 bp, 10 predicted proteins | sample LantaG_FD_87015 | JGI IMG/M metagenome (GOLD analysis project Ga0114918, IMG submission 87015) | Deep subsurface microbial communities from Baltic Sea to uncover new lineages of life (NeLLi) - Landsort_02402 metaG | ecosystem: Environmental > Aquatic > Marine > Oceanic > Sediment | place...
CACGCCGGGCCTGGCGGTCCGAGTGGGTCCGCTTCAAGACCTCTCGCGCCAGGATCGCCACCACGAGCCAGCCGGCAGAAACGGCAGCCGTCACGTGGATCAACCGGTGATGCCACTCGTGGACGGCCGCATCCGCTCCGACGTGGTACAGCGCCGCCACGCCTGCCGTCGCCAGGGCGGCAACCAGGTAGTTCACCCACCTCGGCGCCCCGTGGGCGTGCGCAAGCACGACGACCGCCGACACCACGAGCAGGTCCACGCCCAGGTACTTCGCCGTTGTGCCGAACGGTTCCAGAAACAGGGCCCCGATCGCCGTGGCGACGCCTGCCAGATACAGCGCCCGCGGAAACCCCAACGCTGTCCGTCCCCTCAGCCCCAGCACCAGAAGCGATGCCAGCACCGCCGCGCCGAACGCAATCAGCAGCAGCACCGACGCGTACCGGCCCCAGTACCCCCCGATCTGGTCGCCGCCGAGGACGGCAAAGGCGACGACGGCGGCCAACGCCGCGCCGACGCACGAGAAGCCGAACAGATCCGCCTGCTTCAAGCCGATCGAGGAAGCCAGCAGCGTCGCCCACCACACGCCCAACGCCCAAACCGTGTGCCACGACGCGCCGTACCAGACAGCGACGTATCCAGCGCCCATGGCGGCGAGGCTCGAGACGACCAGCGGCACGATCAGCAATCCCTGCCGGTACCACTTGACGTTGAACTCCTGCCGCGGATGAAGCGCGAGCAACGCCGCCACAAGCACCATCGCAAGCGACACCCCCGCCGCCGTCGAAGCAACCCACGCGCCGGTCGCCGTACCGGCATCGGCCGCCACATGGTTCCGCACGCCCAGGACCACCGTAACGGCCACGCCGAGGATCGAAAGGTACACGAGCGGCTCGGCGCGGAACCGCCACACGGTCGCGATGAACAGCATCGCCAGCGGCGCCTGGACCAACAGAGCGATCTCCGGCTGGTACGCCGCACGCACAAACGCCACCCCCATCAGCGCCACGCCCGCCAGCACGTTGCTCGATTGCCGCCACCGCCGCTCCGCCCACCGGAAACGCAGCAGACCGCGCAGGTAAAAAATCGTGCCGACGGCGGCGATCGTCTCGGTGGCAAGTGTGCTCGTCAGCAGGTAGGCCGAGAACGTCTTCGCCGTCCCGACGAATCCGTAGGCGAGGCATACGGCGACCCAGACGGCGGCGACGGCGGCAAGAAACCTGAGCGGCACGCCGGCCTTCCGCCGCGGACGGGCAACCAGCCACAGCGCCGCGCCGGCGGCCGCCCCCAGCGCCGCCCACCAAAGCGGCGCAAGCAGCGTCTCGCCGGCGCCCAGGATCGTTGGTTCCAAGATACTCCCCGGAGTTGGAGGCGGCAAAAACGCATCATAAGTCGACTCCGGAGAGGCTGTCTAGCGAAAATCGGCCTTCGCCGTAACCCCATTAGTACTACAACGCCACTTTCCGCGATCCCGCGCGGCGGGCATTCCTGCCCGCCGCGCAAAAGGGCTAAGCGGCGCTATCGTGTTAGTTACGGGAGGGTAGCACGGCAACGCGAAGCGTGGCCGTGGGCGCGCGGCGTGCGACACGGCCGCCCTTCGGGCTGCCGTGCCACCCGGCGAGGTGACCCGCCACCCGTAATTGAGGTGTTACAGAACGGCAAAAATTCGGTTGCAATGGGTTTGGCGCTTCCTACAATGCAGCAGCGGTGGTGTGCCGTCTGCGCGAGGCGCGAGATCTGTGGCCGACGTGTGGCGGCCCGCCGCAAGGAGGAGTTGCCATTCTCAGTTCGCGCCGGACGTGGTGTTTCGCGCTGGGGATGCTTGGCGCCGGGATGGCGCTCGTGGGGATAGGCTTGGTGATATCAGGCCGGCCGGAGTCGCTGGCGTTGGCGGCAGGCGCGACCGGCCCGGGGCCGTCCGGGGACGTCTCGGCGAACGTGGTTGTCTCGGCCACGTCCATGGGAGACAGGGAGGTGGTCATCTGCCTGGTCGATACGGCCCGGCAGCGGCTGGCCGTGTACCTGGCCGACGGTCGGCGGAGCCGGCTGAAACTGCTGGCGGTCCGCGACATCTCGGCCGACTGGGAACTGACGGACTGGAACAACGATCCGCCGCTGCCGAGGGAAATCCGGGCGCGACTGAAACAGCCGAACCGGCCAAGCGGAGCCGCCGCGAGCGACCAGAGCGATAAGAAGCCGGTGCACAAGCCCTAATCGTATAATGTTTATGGAGGGCCGCATGAGGCGGCCGACTCCGGGACTCAGGAGGCAGACAGAGTGGACTTCGCCAATTTCGAAGAGGCCAAACAGCGGCTTGGAAAGACGGATGAGGAACTCCAGGCGATCATCGACAAGGGCGAACTTCGCGTCTTCCGCGACGGCAGCGAACTGAAGTTCCGCAAAGAGGACATCGACGCCATGGCCGGCGGGACCGCGCCCCCCGAGGGGGCCGCCGAAGAAGAAGCGGACGCCGGAGACACCCTGATGAGCATCGATGCCGACATCCTCTTCGCCGAAGAAGAGGAAGTGCCGGCCGACAGCGCCGCCGAAACCTGGATCGCCGCCGACACCGAGGGTGTCTTCCCCGCCGAGGCGGCGCGGGGCGTTGAAGAAGCCATGGCGGCGCCGGAGACCGAGCCCGCGCCGCTGGCGCTCAGCCCCGAGACAGACGAGTCGAGCCTGGGAGCCGTCTTGAGCGACGAAGAACTCGGCGTTGCCGAAGAGATTGGCGAAGAGCCGGTTATCGCCGTGGATGCCGAGAGCGGCCTGGCTTCCGTCACGGGGCCGTCGGGCGCCTCGGCGGTGGCGCCGAGCCGGACGCGGATCGTTACGCTGGTCGAGCCGCCGGCCCACCACGCGCACTTCACGTTCATGCTGGGCCTGGCCGCCGTGGGGCTCGGCTTGGCGGTCTTGGGCCTCATCAGCCTGTTGCAGGGCTCCGTGCCCGGGGCGCTGGAATCCCTTGCGAGTGAAAACACGCCGCTGATCGTCCTGGTGGCCGGGATCGTGATCGTAGGGATTGCTGCCCTCGTCGGTTACGTGCTCGACAAGCAGCGTGCGGCCCGTGAAACCCTGGGCGGCTAACGGGAGAGTCTTCAGATAGCCGCAACCTGACTAAACGTGTCTTTCGGGGGAAGGCCCCGATTCAGCAAACGTGAACAGTCTCGATGTCGAGCGTTTGACCCAGGAAAGGAGCATGTGATGCAACGCTTTTCGGCGGTCATCGTAATAGCACTGGCGGCCTGTCTGGCCCTCGTGTCGGTGGGGTGCGTGGATGAGGCCAAATACAATGCGGTCCTCCTCAGAAACCGCGAGCAGGAAAAACTGCTTCAGGAAAAGGAGTCACAACTGGCTACGCTCAACGAGCGGGTCAGCGCGCAGCAGGCCCTGGCGGCCAACACCCAGCGGATGCTCCAGGAAAAGGAGGATCACCTGGCCACCGTCATGCAGGAACGCGACGCGGTCCGCGAGAGGTTCGATGAACTCACGGACGCCTATAAGAAACTCGCGGGCCGAGGCTACGCGCCAGAGGGAAAGATACCCAGGGAGGTGGCCATCTCGATCCAGCAACTGGCCGACCAGTATCCGGGGCTGTTCGAGTTCGATCCGGCGACCGGGCGGCTCCGTTTTGCCTCCGACATCACGTTTGATTCCGGCTCCAACGTCGTCAAGGCCGGCGCCCGGACGGCCATTGCGAAATTGGGCGGCATCCTGGCCTCCGACGTCGCCAAAGGCGTCGTCGCCGGTATCATCGGCCACACCGACAGCGTTCCCGTCAAAAAGGCCACGACGAAGGCGCTGCTGGCGGAACTCGGCAAGCCCGCTACCAATCAGGGCCTGAGCGAAGCCCGGGCCGAAGCCGTGGCCGACATCCTGAAGGGCGCCGGCGTGGCGCCCACCAGCATCAGTACCTCGGGCAAGGGCCAGACGCAGGCAATTGCCGACAACCGGACCGCCGCCGGGAAGGCCAGAAACCGGCGCGTTGAGATATTCCTCTCCATGGGACCGTAAGGCCCCATCGGTCGAAACATAGGTGTCAGGAAAGCGGCTCTCGCCCTCAAGAGCGGGAAGGCCACCATTGCAGCGCGGCGGGTCAGAAGACCCACCGCGCTATGCGCGTGCATGTGAACTCGCCGTTCTACTTCTCGTCGGCGGTTCTTTCCTGAAGTCCCAGCCCTTCCGAGAGCGCGGGCCACAAACCGGACGTACCGAACGGCCGCGCACAGGCACGCAGCAGCGGCACATCAACGCCGAAGACTCGGGCCGTCAGGATGGGGATCGTGCCCCACTCGTCCGTTTCGCCCACGTACCACCCCCGGTCGCCGACTGCGTGGAACCGGACGTTCATCCGCTGGAACGTGGCCGAGTGAATCCCGGCGGCACCGGCGGCGCCGAGGCCCGCGCGCAGACTTTCAAGCCACGCGAGCGTTTTTCCGTTGATCGTCCCGCCGTCCGATTCCAGATGCAGGGCCAGCGCAGGCGCCCCATGCCACGGCTTCGCGCAGCGAACGTCGAGGTTCGCCGTGCCGGTGATACCCCCCCCCGGCATACCCTGAGCCCACTGCGAGAGTTCGATCCCGCGTGCGGTTACTTTAACGGCGGCGGTGTCGGCATCCGCCTCGGGCCAGTACCAATCGACCGCCAGGTCCGCCGTGCCGTGGACGTCTTCGTCGGCCTTGTCGCCTCCGCGGACGAGCGCTCTGTGGAGCGACCCGAGCGGCACGTCTTTCATCTCCACGTGCAGGCCGTCGAACACGCCACTGCGGGAGGTGGGATTCAACCGGACGGCGGCCAGCAGGCCGAGGTCGGTCTCGGCCGGCGTGGACCGTCTCGTGCCCTTCGGCGTGTCCGGCTCGAACAGGGACACGACCAGCACGGTCATGTTCGAGAGGGCGAGTGCGCGGACCTCGCGCTGGACCTTCAGCGGCCCCAGATCGAGGCTCAACCGCAGCCGCTCGACGGCCAGCGCCATCAGTTGCGACGGGTGTTCGACCTGGACCAGCCGCTGGTTCAGCGCGGCGAGGGCGGACCGCGGATGGGGCCCCGTGAGCGAGAGGCGGCCGCGCGCAGCCGTCACGTACCAGCCGTACGCGTTATGTTCGGCTTTCAGATCCAGGATTTGCAGCGCCAGTTTTCCGTCGGCGGTGGTCCACGAGAGCCGGACCTCATCGGCCGCTGCCGTGGACGGGCCCGTCGGCCGGCCGCGCCGAACCTCCGCCTCGCATCGCAGACGCGAGACAAGCGCCTGCTCCACGGCCTTGCCGTATGCCCCGCCGCGCACGTGCAGGCCGTACAGGACGAGCGCCGCCACCGGCCCGAGAACGCCGACCACCAGGAGCGTCAGCACAATGCGTCGGACGTGTTTCTTGCGTAAGGGCATGCGGAGCCTGAGAGTTCGTAGAAACCTAGCCGCGCGGCGGCCTTCCCAAGCCGCCGCGTCCTTATGCCGATGCCGATGCGTGGTGGCCTGGGAAGGCCACCACGCGGGCATCAGAGTTCCCGTGCGGCCTCTTGCCACGCCTCATGCGCTGCCTTCATCTCCTGGAGCGTATCGCCGCCGAACTTGACGACGAGGGCAGCGGCGAGTTCCGTCGCGACGACGGCCTCGACGACGACACTGGCGGCCGGCACGGCGCAGACGTCGCTGCGTTCGTACGCCGCTTCCTCAGCCTCCTTCGTCTTGATGTTGACCGAGGCCATGGCCTGGCGGAGCGTCGCAATCGGCTTCATGGCGGCTCGCACCACCACGGGGGCGCCGTTCGTCATGCCGCCCTCGATGCCGCCGGCGTTGTTGGTCGGGCGGACGAACCCGAGGCAGGCGGTGTCGCGCCGCTTCGGATCGTACGCGATGGTGTCGTGCACCTGGCTGCCCGGCCGCTCGCCGAGGGCCATCCCGAGGCCGATCTCCACCGCCTTGATGGCCTGGATGCTCATCACGGCGCGGGCGAGGCGGCCGTCGAGTTTCCGGGTCCACTGGACGTGACTGCCGAGGCCCGGCGGCACGCCCGTCGCGACGCACTCGATGACGCCGCCGAGCGTATCGCCGGCGTCGCGTGCGGCGTCGATGGCGGCCTTCATGGCGGCTTCGGCCGCCGCGTCGGGCGCGTACACCTCGCTCGCATCGCGCCGTGTGCGGCGCTCGTGAATGTCGTCGGGCACGTCCGCGGTCACCGAGCCGATCCGGACCACGTAGGCCAGCACGTCGATGCCGAACTCATCGAGCAGGCGCCTGGCGAGTCCGCCGGCGGCGACACGGCCGGCCGTCTCGCGCGCGCTGGCACGCTCCAGGATGTTCCGCATGTCCGGGTCGAGATACTTCAGCGCTCCTGCCAGGTCGGCGTGGCCGGGACGCGGCCGCGAGACTTCGGGCGCTTCCTCCAGACGCGAGTCGCGGTTGCAGACCACCAGGACGATGGGCCCCGGCAGTGTGCAGCCGTGACGGACGCCGGCGAGGACCTCGACGCGGTCCCGCTCGATCTCCATCCGCCCGCCTCGGCCGTAGCCGCCTTGGCGGCGCGCAAGGTCGGCGTCCAGGCGTGCCGTGTCCACCGGCACCCCTGCGGGCATGCCCTCGACGAGCGTGACGACGGCGGGGCCGTGCGACTCGCCGGCGGTTCGTACCACAAGTTCAGCCATGAAACACTACCTTATTAGAGGGGCCTCAAACGTGCACGTTGATGCCACCTGAAAGCGAACGTGACCCGCCGCTCCCGCGGTAGGCTCGGACAGCGCGCCGCCGTTACCGGAACGTCTTGCCTGTCAGCCGCTCGTACGCCTCGACGTACTTGGCGCGGGTCCTGACGACGATGTCGTCGGGCAGTTCGGGGGCCGGCGGCGTCTTGTCCCAGTCGAGCGTGTCGAGGTAGTTCCGGAGGAACTGCTTGTCGAAACTCGGCTGGTCGTGTCCGGGCTCGTACGCATCGGCCGGCCAGAAGCGTGACGAGTCGGGCGTCAGGACCTCGTCCACGAGGATGATGCGGCCGTCGGCCTCGCCCCACTCGAACTTCGTGTCCGAGAGGATGATGCCGCGCTCGCGGGCGTAGTCGGCGGCTTTCTTGTAAACGGCGATGCTGCGGTCGCGGAGCGTGGTGGCGGCGCCGGCGCCGATCATCTGCTTGGCCTGCTCGAAGGAGATATTCTCGTCGTGGCCCGACTCCGCCTTCGTGGCGGGCGTGAAGATGGGCTCGGGCAACCGGTCGCACTGCTTCAGCCCCCCAGGCAGTTCGATGCCGCAGATCGTGCCACGGGCCTGGTACTCCCGCCAACCGGAGCCCGCCAAGTAGCCCCGCACGACACACTCGACACCGAAGACATCGGCCTTGTGGCACAGCATGGAGCGTCCCTCGAGCACGTCGGCCTGGGCCCGGGCCTCGGGTCCCATCTCGCCGACCTCGGCGGTAATCAGGTGGTTCGGCGTCAGGTCCGAGAGAAAGTCGAACCAGAAGAGGCTCAAGGCCGTCAGGATAGTCCCCTTGTCGGGGATGGGAGTCGGCATGATGACGTCGTAGGCGCTGATGCGGTCGGTGGCGACGATCAGGATGCGGTCGCCGAGGTCGTACACGTCGCGGACCTTGCCGCGCCGCACCTCGAGTCCCTCCAGATTGGTTTCACGCACAGCGGCCGTCATAGCGCCCCTCCCATGGTTGGCTTTCTGCGGTTCCTTTTTAGCCTCGGCAGCCGGAGGGCGTCAAGTCTTATTCGTCTGCGGCGCGGGCGAGAGCGGATGCGGGATGCGGCGGCGCCGGGATTTCAGTTGAGAGGCGGCGGCCAGCCACTATAATCGTTCGCCGTAATGAAACGAGGACCGACGGCCGATGCGTCGGCCGAGGCGAAGGGAATGCGAGCCCACCTGTGTTGATCTTCGACGTACTGTTCGACGGCAAACGTCCTGCCAAACTCGACACCGACCGGATGTACCTGACGAGCCAGGAGAGTCAGCCCATCCGCGGGCGGATCCGGTACAACGCCGAGCACGGCCGTCTGCTCTGCGAACGCTCCGGCCAGGGATTGGCCGCCGTCAACGGCTGCTGGCCGATACGGGGCGGCTCGCAGATCATGCTGCGCACGGCCCTGCTCCAGGACCGCGAAGAGCCGTACCTGCTGACGATGGAACTGGCACGCGGGCGCATCTGCGACATCTGGCGCAAGAAGGACGAGTGGGGGTACGTGTACGGCGGGCCCACGCCGCAGATCAACAAGAAGTTCGACGATCTCCGGCTGCTCCTGGCGAAGGCCCAGACGGTCAAGGGCACGCCGCTGGCGGCAAGCGACCTGGCCGAGGAGTGCCTGGCGCGGGGCTTGGCCCTCGGCGAAAAGATGGCCCTGGTGGATGCCAAGCAGGGCATCGACATCAGGCGGCGTAAAGGGGCCCTCGCGAAGGTGGACTTCGGATGCCACTGGGACCCGTTTGAGGAGAAGCCGAAAGGTGCCCAGCGGTTCGGCGACGCCTTCAACTACGCCACCGTACCGTTCATCTGGCGGGCCATCGAGCCGCGCGAACACGAGTACCAGTGGAAGTGGCACGACGGCTGGATCCAGTGGCTGGAATCGCAGGGCATCGGCATCAAGGGCGCCTCGCCGGTACGCTTCACCGAGAAGGATCTGCCCGACTGGGTGTGGATCTGGGAGAACGATTTCGAGACGATCCGCGACCTGGTGTTCGACCACATTGAGCGTTGCGTGCAGCGCTATCGCGGCCGCGTGGACCACTGGGACGCCGTGACCGGGCTGCACGTCGAGAACTGCATGAAGTTCTCGTTGGACCGGATCATCGAGATCACGCGCGTCTGTGCCCACGCCATCAAGCGGACCGACCCGTCGGCCATGGTGGTGCTGAACCTGATCTATCCGTGGGGCGAGTACTACGCCACGAACCAACGCTCCATCTGGCCGTACCATTACGCCGAGATGTGCCAGAATGCCGGCGTGGCGTTCGACGTGGTCGGCGTCGAGTTCATGTACGGCACGCACGGCCTGGGCTACGGTATGCGCGACATGCTTCACATCTCGAACCAGTTGGACCGGTTCGGCGCACTCGGCAAGCCGGTGCACGTGACGGCGTGCGGTGTGCCGTCGGCGTGCGACCCGGACCCGGATGCCGAGATCGGCGGCGCCGAGCACACGAGCGGCGCCGGCGGCATCTGGCGAAAGCCCTGGGACGAGGTCGTCCAGTCCGACTGGATCGACGAGTTCTGCCGCATTGCTATCTCCAAGCCGTTCATCGCGGCAATTTCGTGGCGAGACTTCTCAGACCACAAGCCCCACTACTGGCCGCACGGCGGACTCCTGCGCAAGGACATGAATCCGAAGATCGCCTACCAGCGGCTGATGGGGGTGCGGCAGGAGATCTGGCCGGAGGGCATCAAGGACCAGGCCAACTCGAACATCGTCTGGCCCGACGGATAGAGGCCACGCCTGCGCAGCGCCGGGCGGCAAGACACACCTGAGCGATCATCGCGCGGCCCGTACAGGCCGCGTTGCTGTTGCGCTCGGGCAGCGCGCGGCGGGTGTCCCCACCAGAGCGTGCGCGGCCCGTACGGGCCGCGCGAACGGCGGGCGGCGCGCGGCATGGCGCAGTCCCTTGTGGCGGCGTGGGGCTTTCGCCATAATGCGGCCATGAGTGGTTCCGCGGGTATGCCGCCGGCCAGGAAACAGTCGCTAATCGCGCGCGGCGAGCAGGCCGTGCTGGTTATCCTGGCGATTGTCGTCGTCGCAGGCGTGGCGTATCGGGCAATTTCGTACCTTCGCCTCGGCCAGGTGCCACTTGAGGTCATCCCGGCCGCGCCGCCCACGTACCGCGTGAACGTCAACGCGGCCGACTGGGTGACGCTGGCGCTGGTGCCGGGCCTGGGCGAGTCGCTTGCAAAACGGATCGTGGCGCTGCGCCAGGATCGCGGCGGCCGGTTCGACACGCTCGAGGACCTCACGGCGGTGCGCGGGATCGGCGAAAAGAAACTGGCGAAACTGCGACCGTTTCTGTCTGCCGGTCCGGCCGCACCCGCCGGCGAGCCCGTCCGGATGGTCGAGGGGCGCGCGCCCGACTCCGCCAAAGAGCCGTAGAACCGTTGCCGCTTCTCACCTCCGGTGCTAGAATAACCTCTTCGCCAGGCCGCACGGAGCGTCCATGGACCGTTTTGAACTGGTTTCGGACTTCGAGGCGAAGGGCGACCAGCCCCAGGCCATCAATGCGCTGGTCAAGGGCGTGGAGGCCGGCAAACGCTGCCAGACGCTGCTGGGCGTAACGGGCAGCGGCAAGACGTTTGTGATGGCCAACGTCATCGAACGGCTGCAGCGGCCGGCGCTCGTCATCAGCCACAACAAGACGCTGGCGGCGCAGTTGTTCAGCGAGTTCAGGGAGTTCTTTCCGCACAACGCGGTGGCCTACTTCGTGTCGTATTACGATTACTACCAGCCGGAGGCCTACATTCCCGCGCGCGACATCTACATCGAGAAGGACGCCTCGATTAACGACGATATCGACCGCCTGCGACTCCAGGCCACCAGTGCCCTGATGAGCCGCCGAGACGTCGTCATTGTGGCCAGCGTCTCGTGCATCTACGGACTGGGCGACCCGGAGGATTACGAGGCAATGGTCATCGCCCTGGAGTTAGGCCAGCGGATTGAGAGGGACGACCTGCTGCGGCGGCTCGTGGATCTTCAGTACGAGCGGAACGACATCGACTTCGGGCGCGGCCGGTTCCGCGTGCGAGGCGACTGCGTGGACGTGCAGCCCGCGTGCGAACAGTTCGCCTACCGCATCGAACTGTTCGGCAACCAGGTAGATCGCATCGCGCTGGTGAACCCCACGACGGGCGAGATCCTCGGCGCCGAGCAGCAGTTGTGCGTCTATCCGGCCAAGCACTACGTCATGCCAGAAGGACGCATCGGGCGGGCCTGTACCGCCATTGAACAGGAACTCACGGAGCGGCTGACGGAACTTCGCCGCGAAGGAAAACTGTTGGAGGCTCAGCGCCTCGAGGCCCGCACCAAGTACGACCTGGAAATGCTCCGCGAAGTCGGCTACTGTGCCGGCATCGAGAACTACAGCCGCCACCTCGCAGGCCGCAAGCCCGGCCAACGCCCCTACTGCCTGCTCGACTACTACCCGGACGACTATCTGATGTTCGTCGATGAGAGCCACGCGACCGTGCCGCAAATCCGGGCCATGTACGCCGGCGACCGCAGCCGCAAGCAAACCCTCGTCGAGCATGGGTTCCGGCTGCCGTCGGCGCTCGACAACCGGCCGCTGACGTTCGAGGAATGGGAATCGCTCGCGCGGCAGGTGTTCTTCATCTCCGCGACGCCCGGCGACTGGGAGATCGAAAAATCGGACGGCGAGGTTGCCGAAATCCTCATCCGCCCGACAGGGCTCGTGGACCCGCAGATCCGCGTTGAGCCGGCGACCGATCAGGTCCGCCACTGCCTGGCCGAGGTCAAGCAGAGAATCGCCCGCGGCGAACGGACGCTGGTGACCACGCTGACGAAGCGGCTGGCCGAGGACCTGTCGGAGTACTTCCGCCGCGAGGGCATCAAGTGCGAGTATCTCCACAGCGAGGTCGAGGTGTTCGACCGCAGCGAGATTCTGCGCAACCTGCGAGCCGGAAAGTTCGACGTCGTTGTGGGCGTGAACCTCCTGCGCGAAGGACTCGACCTGCCGGAGGTGAGCCTCGTCTGCATCCTCGACGCCGACCGCGAGGGGTTCCTGCGGTCCGATACCAGCCTTCTCCAGACGATCGGCCGCTGCGCCCGCCACGTCAGTGCCGAGGTCATCCTCTACGCCGACACCGTGACCGGCAGCATGAAGCGTGCCATCGACGAGACACGGCGTCGGCGCGAAAAGCAGACCGCCCATAACATCGAACACGGCATCAAGCCCGAAACCATCCGCAAGGCCATCCGCTCCGGCATCGAGGCCGAGGTCAAGGGCCGCAGGGCCGCACGACGCGCCGTACACCTCAGCGAAAAGGATTTCGCACGGACCGAACTCGTCCGCGAACTCGAAACCGAGATGCACCGGGCGGCCGAACAACTCGAATTCGAACGCGCCGCCGAACTCAGAGACCGCATTCAGGAACTGCTCCATGAAACCCAAACGACCCCCTAATACCATTCCCGTCGACCGGTTGAAAAGCCATGCCCTCGAGAGCCTTCAGCCACTCCTCACGCTCGCGCTTGAAGAGGACATCGGCCCGGGCGACCTCACGAGCAACGTCCTCATCAATCACGATGCCGTCGGCGAGGCCGAGTTGGTGACCAAGGCCGACGGCGTGGCGGCCGGGCTGTTCTGCATCCAGCCGATGTTCAACCGTGTGGACAGCCGCCTTCAGTTTCAACCCAAGGTCGAAGACGGCGAGCGGGTCAAGCCGAACGACACCCTCGGCCGCATCCGCGGCCCCGTGCGCCCGTTGCTGACGGTGGAGCGGACCCTGCTGAATTTCCTCCAGGCCCTGTCAGGTATCGCGACGCTTACCGCGAAGTTCGTCCAGGCCGCGGCCGGCACGGGGGCCATCATCCTCGACACGCGAAAGACCACCCCCGGCTGGCGGTACCTGGAGAAGTACGCCGTCCGAATGGGTGGCGCCGTCAACCATCGCACCGGCCTCCACGACGGCGTCCTCATCAAAGACAACCACTTGGCCGTTCGGGCCCCGCAGCACGTCGGCGAGACCATCGCCGAACTCGTCCGCGAGGCCCGTCAGCGAATCTCCCCCGACATCCCTATCCAGGTCGAGGTCGAGAGCATTGAGTACCTCGAGGAGATCCTCGCGGCCGAGCCCGACGTCGTCCTGCTGGACAACATGAAACCGGCCGCACTCCGCGAGGCCGTGCGCCGGCGCGACCGCTTGTTTGGGAACAAAGGACCGGCGCTCGAGGCCTCCGGAGGCGTTACGCTGCGCAACGTCGGCGCCATCGCCGCAACCGGCGTGGATCGCATCAGCGTGGGGGCGCTGACGCACAGCGCGCCGAACCTCGATGTGTCGCTCGAGGTTCACCCGGCGTCACGGCCCCGGCCCGGCCAGCGCGCGGGGTAACGGATTGCAGCCCGGTTCTTCGGAAAGGAAGGTCCGTGGATCCGCTGGTCGGCTTAGCGCTTCGTCGCCGACGTTCGCGGCCGGTCCGTCCGGAGGATCTGTCCGCCGAACTGGGCGTGCCGCCGCAGCGCATCGTTGCTGCGGTCGATGAGTTAGGCCGCCTGGGGTTTGTCATCGAATCTCATCCGATGCAGGGGCTTCGCCTCCTCGAGGCGCCGCCGGGGCTGTTTGCGGAGGAAGTGGCGTGTGACCTTGTCGTCTCGCGCATCGGGCGGCGCGTCCGATGTGTGGAGACGACCAAATCCACCAACTACCTCGCGTGGGAGGCTGCGGACCGGGAGCAGGACGCGGCTGACGGCTTGGCAATCCTCGCCGAGTACCAGACCGCCGGCCGCGGCCGACGGGGCAACCGCTGGATCGCCCCGCCGCACACGTCCATTCTTTGCTCGGTGATCGTCTGGGTGCCGCTTACGCCGACTCGGGGGGGCCTCCTGACTCGCGCAGCCGCCGTCGCCGTCGCCGAGGCGATCGAACGCGGGGGCCGCCTGCGCGTCGGCAGCCGGTGGCCACACGACCTGGTGGGCGATGGCCTGCAGGTTGGCGGCATCCTGGTCG
>Ga0114918_10003598_pt1 | contig 13643 bp, 19 predicted proteins | sample LantaG_FD_87015 | JGI IMG/M metagenome (GOLD analysis project Ga0114918, IMG submission 87015) | Deep subsurface microbial communities from Baltic Sea to uncover new lineages of life (NeLLi) - Landsort_02402 metaG | ecosystem: Environmental > Aquatic > Marine > Oceanic > Sediment | place...
CGGGGAAGGCTTGTCCTTCTTGATGCCTGCGGGGATCTTGTTGTCTTAAGTGGAGACATGAAGATCTTCGTTAAGATCACCACCTCCCAGCGGGGGGAGACCGTGATAAGCCTTCACCTATCAATTTTTAGTGGAAATACTAGTCACATAATTGCTTCAAACTTTCGAAACGAAGAAGAAGCTAAAGAAGTCATTGAGTATATTTTCGAATGTTGGGGGAATCAAAAATGTGACCTCAAAAGATGGTTAGAAAAGAGATCCCGGGAGAAATGACAAATGGCTTACGGAAATTTCCCAAGACATTTGAGGAATTATCTTTATCCTTATGTTTCAGGGGCCAGCGTATGGGATCTCGGGGCAGGAGACCTCACACATTCTTTGATGCTTCAGGAACTCGGGGCTATGGTAGTTGCCGTGGATAAGGAGCCTATGCCTGAATATCCTGGTATCACAACGATTCAGAAAACTTTTGAAGAGCTTAATGTACAACTGGAGAAGATCGGGACTGTTTTTGTGTCTTGGCCCCCTAATTGGAGAACCGGTCTCGGAAAAATCGTCGAAAAAGCTAGTACCGTCATATATCTCGGGCAAAATAGTGCGGAAAGGGGTTCCGCATGTGGGGGGCCAACCTTCTGGGAGGAGGTCACTCAAAGAAGAATCATTATCTCCCATGATAAACTTCTGGAAAATACATTAATAATCTACGGGAGAAGAAAACCTCTTAAAAGGGCTCTCCTGAAAGAAGAAAGAGAGGCATTTGACCAATGGTTCCCCACTTGAGCATTCCGATGAACCTTAAAAGATTAAAGAGAAATATGCAGGAAGGATGTGAAGAGTCTACGAAGTCCCTGTTGAGGGAAGCTATCCGAGCGGCTAACCTAGAATTGCTCACTAATATTCAGGTGGAATGCCACAAAAATGGATGGAAACAGACTGGATTAGAAGCCTCCACGGCAATCGTAAGAGTCTGTGTTTTCTGTCATATCCCTTGAGAAGGAACTTTTAGGTATGGCTCAGCGAAGAAATAACAAAGTTCTCCAGGAAATAAAGCATTCTCAAATGTATCGGTTTTTGCTTCTCAGGAAAATTACCCAGAAGAGATTTAAGGAACCTTTGGATCGGGTGCAGGTTGAAAGAGAAATACGTTTAGCAAAAAGGAGAGGGGAGCTGTCAAAAATCTATGAGTTGGCTCTAACACATCCTCTTCGTCCTTTGAGTGTTTTTTCCCAGGATCTTCAGGGGAAATTAAAAAAGGAGGGCTTCCTTCTCATTCCTGGAAGTAATTGTTTAATGTTGCCTCCCGATGGGGTATCAAGAAGGGAAGCCAAAGCTAGGAGGGACACACTACTTACAGGAGGGGACATAGAATCGAACAGAGAACTTCCACAAGAAAATCAACCCCTCTCCTCGAAGGTAGAACCTGAACCTCCTCGTCAATACCGTGAAAAAACCAGTTTCACTTTCCAGGACCTTCTAAAAGGTTGACCATTCTCTGGTAAAAAAGGGCTATTCAACCGGGCTCCTCGTATGTCTTTTAAATTAGCCAATTTACGAGGGGTAATAATACGGAGGTAAAGGGCGCCTTTGTGAATAGCCCTTTTTTACCAGAGAGCTGTAAGGTAGCCCGTCCTTTAATCCCCTGGAAATTATTTTCTCCTTAAGGAATTGAGAGGAGAATTTTTCGGGTAAGGTGAAGAGGAAGCGGTCTGCTGGGTCTACCGGTGAGGTGAATCGGGCTCATACACGCGAGAGGGTAGCGACCTGGGGTTCGAATCCCCGCCTTGTAGATTGCTTCTGAAACCGTATCTCAAACTATTCTGGAAACCGTCGAGCGACATTCCGCTCGCACACTGGAGAAAAAGAAAATGGAAAAGACTCGACTTGGAGTTATCACCGCGGCAGGTGTCGCGATGCTTGGAACATGCATCCCTTTGGTCACCAGCGATATGAAACCAGACGGGTGGGTTATCTTTTGGATTAGCTTTGGCTTTTTTCTTATTACCCTGATGCTTGGAGTGTTCGGGAAACGGTCCCTCTCGATGTCAAAAGTAGCTGGCATAGGAGCACTCATATTTACAGTATTGGGTCTCGCAATGGTTCTTCTCCAAATCGTAATGCCCGGAAACACCCCCTTTAATGTTGGGTTGTTTGTGTCCCTCTTCGCAGGGATCGGGGCGATGGTGGCGATCCCCCTCTCGATGCTACAAGAGAACCATCCGAACCAATACCATCCGAACCAATACCATCCGAACCAATACCATCCGAACCAATACCCTCCGAATCAGGGGTGTCCCCAGCCTCGGAAAAGATAGCTTTGGTTAAAACCAAATCCTAGGAGACAGTCTTCCATGAGGCGCCTAACCCGACTCCTGTTCCTGGTCGACCCAAGGAAATATGTTAACTATCACAAGAAAACTCGGGGAAACTATTTTCATCGGAGACGATATCGAAATCGTTGTGAAGGAGATCCGAAAAAATCAGGTTCGAATCGGGATCTCGGCCCCTCGGGAAAAGAAAATATACCGAGAAGAAATTTATAAAAAGATCAATGCAAAGGAGACCCCAATTCGGAAGGTGCCCGAAGACAACGGGACAACACCATGAAACGCACAGAACTTTATATCAGTCTGGACATACAAGCCTACTTCGAGAGCCATGGGGTGGTCATTGAATGGACGAAGGAGACCCTGGGCAAATCCTACGAGGTTGAGTCCCCGGCTTGAATAAATTTCTAATACATCCGTGTACACACGAAATTTAATCCAGGAACTGAAGAAATGGACATTTACGAAAAAAAACCACAGTACGACATAAACTCGGGCAAACTTTGTTGGATTGAAAGGGTCAGGATAGGGTCCCGATGTGATTACACGGGGACATCTCTGGGCGGTGATTACACGGACCCAGAAGAAATGCCCTATCCATCTTATGTTCTAGACTACGGGAATGAGGACCCCATGTTCGGTTGTGTGGGAGAAGAACTCGAATTCTTCGAAGAGCACTCCCTCGAGGCTCATGAGTTTCTCTCGGGCCCGTATGAGATCTCCTACGAATCTTGTCTTCAACTGGTGAAGGAAGCGGCAGAGGAAGGTTTAGATTTTGCCAGTGCATTAAGGGTCTCTCGAATTCGCACCGCTCGGAAACTTCTCAAAGAAGGGACGATAAAACCTGAAAATTTGAGGGGATATGAAGAATGATAAAGAGAAGAAAATTTACAGGTCTCGTAGACGGAATGGGGCACCCTATATCTAGATATGCCGGAGAAAAAAAAGGATTCCGACCTGGACGACACACGGCCCTCGAAAGAGTCCAATCCGGACCCCACACGGACCCCAAATGTGACCACAACTCCAGTGTTCCGGAGTTCGATGAAGTGGCCTCTTTTGGCTTAGAAGAAAAAGAGATCCGGAGAAGGTGGCCGAGATTTTTCGGAATCTGCCCAGATTGCCAGGAAAGAGTAATCCTCTATGCTAATGAAAAACACTTTATCCGGGGGGATTGGTGATGATTTCAAGGGAATGGGCAAATAAGATATACGACATTCTTAGCCAGCAGCTAGATAAAATGCAAAAGGCTGCCAACAAAGAATTGGCAGCCTTGCACCAGGAATGGCTTGAGACACTTCAGCAGGCCCCTCAATAAGAAGGGAGGGCTCTCCTCGGGGGAAAGCTCTGGGGCTGTCTGCGAGCCCCCTGGGGAGCCTGGGCGGGTCTCTGGGGTCTTCTTACAGGCCCCGTGTTTGTTTTAGAAACCAAAGGAGCCTTCATAGGGGCCTGCTCGTAAGGTTTCTGGTGTATCAGCTCCTGCAATCCGTCAAAAACATTACTGATTGCCCCCGCTGCAAAATAAACATTCTGAGAAAAGGCCGTGAGAACTTTGATAGTATTATCCGCTTCCTTATTTCCCTTAAATGCTTTATTTAAAATACTTCGAGCCGTTGTGAGATTCCAAAGCATCGTTGTCAAGATATTTTTAAGACCCATCCTAAGCCCTTTGGAGATCAAGTCCTCAATATCAAGATTCGTGTATTTTATTGGGTTGATAAGACGGAAAGCAGCTCTTCTCCTGATCTCAAATTTACGAGGATCCGGGACCCGCCTCAAATAGTAAGACATCTTATGATTAAGTCCGAGAGCTTTCTCAACAATTTCCAATTGTTTATGGAAAGGTTCCTTATACGCAATATTTCTAGTATTCCTTAACATTTGATTAAATTTTTCTAAGCCTCTCGACATTTTTTCGTGCAGGCTAAAATACTGATCAATAAAATTCAGGGCCTTTTCAAAAGAAACCTTCTCCCCTTCGGAAAGTATTCGAAGACCTTTTAATGCTTTCTCAAACCCAAGAAACTGATAGGGATCTAACCCATGCTTGGCGATTAGGGAATTAGCTAAATTAAAAGCAGCGTCCCTCTCTCCAACGGACTCATTTCGATCTGGATCTGCGAGAAACAGCATTTTTTTAATCCGAACAATTACCTTGTTCAGGGCTTCCTGGTCTACTTCCTGATTTCCCTTCTTAGAAAGAAGATAAGCAAGCTTAACTCGCAGAGACTCAACCGTCTCCTTTTTCTCCCCCTTCAAAATAGGAAGAAGATGATTTCGGGCTTGTGGCTCCTCATAAGATAATCGAACAGCAAAATCGAAGATTTCCTTAGAAGTTTTACTGGCAAATTTAGGAGTCATTTCAGGTCTCTTATTGTTCCATTTTGGAAAGAGCCCTTCTAAAAGGGACTCAACACTATCAACTAAGAAATATAAAGGCTTTATGACAAATCTATGAGAAAGGGATCTCGGACCGGTTCATATTCATGATTACAAATGGCCGCATTCACAAATTTAGTTCCCCCAACTTCAGAGATCCCATATCCGATATGGATGTGCCCAAATATGTGAAGTTTGGGTCCGATCTTTTTCACAAACTCAAACAAATCTTCGCACCCCACATGATTTGAGAACAACCCACCAGGGGCACTGGCATCATCTCTAATCCCGTACGGAGGCCCATGGCTAATCAAAACATCCGTGTCTTGCGGGATTTTTTCCCATTTAAGTCGCCGGTCAACGGCACGTTTTAGAGTAAAAGCCCAATCTCCAAACCATGGCTGCCATGGGGTCCCATAAAATTTGAGACCATTAATGACAACCTCCTCATCCTGCAAATAGAGGGCATTACTAAGAAGTCTCTTAGCCCGCACTAGAGAAGAGTGATTTTTCCCACCCTGCAGATACAGGTCATGATTTCCTGAGATGACAATCTTATGGGGATAGGGGAGAGTCCCAATCCAATCATTGAAATCTCTCATGTGAGATTCGTGTCCCCACAAGGAAATGTCTCCGGCATGGACCAAAACATCTCCCTCCGGAACCTCTACCTGACGATGTTTGTTGTGCGTGTCGCTCAAGGCTACGATTTTCATTTCTAAACCATTCATTGAGGGTAAAGAAAGAAAGAAATCCTCCCTACTCTACTTCATTGATGAGGGAGACGGAAGAACTTTGTCGTAATCCTTTAGAATAAGGAGAGAGAATGGACTTAGCTTTTGAAAGGCTTTTTACAGAAGATGGATTTGACCTGGGCGCCGTTGAACAATTTATTCGGGAGCTGGATAGGTTAAATTGGAAAACATCTTTAGATGGGATTGATCTCTCCCCTCTTCTGGAGTTAGTCTCCGAGAGAAAAAAAAGACTTGTTCTACTCGAGGCCAAATTAGTGCAAGGTTTGAAAAAAGTCGGAGTCAATAGGGGACGACTCCGCACTAGAGATAGGGAGGAACTGATACGGGTTTCTCAACAGGCCTCAAAAATTCAGGAAGATGTGAGCAGGACCGCCCTCTGGGACCTTGTGGAAAATTTTGAGGAAAGGTGGTCCCTCAAAGGTTTTTCCCCAGGATCCCCATTTTATTGCCTGAACTTTAAGGAACCTTTCCATTTCACTTCCCCAATAAGTGTCAAAGCTGCGGAAATTAACCACAGGAAACTTTTAGAAGATCTTTTTGAAAATTCTCTCCCTCACATAGAGGATCATTCCCTGCAAGAAGATATAAACTTTGCCCTTAAAATCTCTCAGAAAGGAAAACCAGGACCTGGGAGATATAATCAAAAAATACGAAAACAGTTGAACAGGGACCAAGAGATTCTTCCAATAAACCAAAACACTCTTTTTCCGTTGAGGTCCAATCCCCTCGCTGAGCTATGTTGTTCAGCTTGGTATTTGACAACTAAAGATCCGGTTCCGGCACTTGAAACTTTCCCTTGGTGTTCGGTAGAAACCAAAAAGGAACCTTTCCCAGGTTCCTGCAGAATCTTCCTTCAGCATTTGACCGGGCAAGTTGAACTGTGACCACCCACCGCTAGAACTTCTATATTGTTCGCACATCAAGCTAGATTAACTAGCTTGATGTGCGAATGTGAACTCATAAATATAATTTCTAAAAATTTAAATCAGACAGACACTGTAGGCCTCCTTTACGAGGGACCTAAACCTTATCACGTATCCCTTAGGAGGACACAGTGAGTCTGAAAGAAACCGTAGAAAAGATCCTGCAAAGCAAGAGAGATCTCAGGAACCTTACCGTTACTGAACTTGCTCACTCTCTTTCCAAAGAACTGGGTGCGAACGAAAAAACGATACGAAGACATTTGTATCGTCTCCAGTTCCATAAAAGACAGGACAAAGGAATAACCACCGAAGATTCGCAAGAATACGACTCGGAATCGTACGATTACGATGAAGAAACTCGAGTGTACCGATTCCCGTTGGCTGGAGAAGAAGATCTCTACGCTTATGCCGAAGAAGTAAGCTCCTGGATACAGTGGTACACCAATGCCGGGGAAGGACTTCCCTTGAGAGAAGTCTGCAAAAAATGCTGGGGAAAAACTCAAAGGAACCTCAGCGAAAAAAGACTCAAAAAAATCTTCTCCCTCCTGGAAATTACAAAATTAAGCCCGCCTCTCGCCCCTCACTCTTTTAAAGAGCTGAGTCCGGAAGAGTTGGTAGAAGAGTGGAGGCTCATCGCGGAGTCCGAAATACAATCTAAATATGAAGCTGGAGAGGCAAAGCATTGGCGCTCCCTCTACGAGATAGAAAAGAAGAAGACCCTCCGTGTTCATAAGATCGTTGAAGAGACCCTAAGAACCCTCCCTGGAGTTACTCCGGTAGACTTCAACAAGGATTCGGGTCTTTGTAGGCACCCGAAAGAGGTGGGGCCCTGTACCCCCGTCCTGCTCCTCTCCGACTGGCACATAGGAATGGACGACCTGGACTATAATTCAAAGGTTCTCGGGGAAAGGCTCCAGGTCTTATTCAGAGAAGTCTCCGAATGGGTTGAAATCTATTGTAGGCCCTTTGACGAATTTCACATCGCCATTGCCGGGGATATTCTAGATGGTGCAGTAGAACTGCGGGCGGGCCATTCTTTCCAACAAGATCTTCATGGGGCAGAACAGATTGCCTTCGCGGCAGAAACCTTGGCCTCCATGATCTCAAAGATTTCTGCCATGGTTAAAGTTCCTGTAAAGGTCCACGCTGTTACAGGTAACCATGGGAGAGCAACAAAAAATTACAAAGGAGACCCGGAACGTCTCTGTGAAAGTATCTGCTACATGTTTGCAGATAAAATGACCCCTGGGATCACGTGGGAGATCCATTCAGAAATCGTTGCCCACTGGGAGATCTATTCAACCACTTGTTTTTTGACCCATGGGGACCGAACTCCAAAAAACCTGGACTCCCTGGTCCTATCACACAATTGCACTCCCCCTGCTATTGTCCTTTCAGGACATAAGCATGAGCTTAACTGCTCCCAAAAGAACCAAGTCTTCACAGTCTCCGGAGGGTCCCTTTGTGGGACTACCTCTTTCTCCAGAGACCAGCTCGGACTTTCTTCCACCCCATCACAGGTTCTGGTAGAAATCAGAAAGGATGGGCCTCGACCCGTTTATTATATTCCGGTTTAGAAGTTCTGGTCGCCCTTGAGTTTCGCGACTACAAAACGGGTCAAATCTTGCCCAGCAAGCCTCGGGTAACGGATAAGAAGGTATCGAGCCGCCTCCGAAATCCGACCCCTCTCCCGTGGGGCAAGCTCTAGCATCGTGATGACCTTCATATTGTCAACACGAGGCTTTTTAAGTTCCTCAATAAACTCCTCTCTCTTTGAGGGGGAGAAGGAATTAAGTAATCGGCTTACGACTATTACATTTTCCGGGGAAAGAAATGATAAGGGAGTCCGGACCCCCAAAGTTTTCTGGAGGAACAAGATCAGGTTTGGATTCCGTATATTTTTCGTTTGCCCATACATGTAGGCTCCGAATGCCTTATTCTCCTCAACCAGCTCTCGAAGAACGTCAATAAGACCAATCTTATCCATCTCCTTGAGCATCTGGGCAGGGCGCGGACCATTCAAAATATCCCGGGAAAAAATCTGACCCACCGCATGGTAGGGCATCGTTTTTAGTTTATGTCCATTTCGGGCCATGGCTCGAGCGACATCTTTCGGAATGGGGAAACCATACCTGCCCGCGAATTTGAAAACCCGAAGGATTCGAGTGGGGTCATCACTGAAAGTGACATTTGGATCCTTAGGACACCGAAGCCGACCTTCCTGAAGGTCCCGCAACCCACAACCCGTCAGATCAATAATCTCAGCCTTGTCCGGTCCCTTTGCCAGATCTAAAAGTTTCCACATCAATGTATTAAAAGTTAGCTCTCTTCGATTTACGTCTTCCTGAATGGTCGTAGGAGCCACACTGGTAGGCTTGTATCCCTTTCCCTCGGCTCCCCCATAGGATTCCTTCCGAGCATTTGCAATTTCGATCTGCTCACCATTCAGGTTTTGACCTCCGAGAATCCAGTCACCAATAACGCTAAGGATCGCAACCCCGTACTGATTCGTGGCCAGGCTAGTCTGTGCAGGGATTCTCTTTGAGAGGAGTTCTGCAAACCGGTTACTGTCCATCCCAGAAGCCAGACTGTCGATGACGATGTCAACATCCTTGATGGGACGTTTCAGGACCCAATCACGAACTGCTCCGCCTACGACATACGTGTGCTCGGCAACCCCAATTTTTCGGGCCTCCTGAGAGAGGAAACGCATAAGGGCAATAGATTTTTTTGACACTGAGGATAGCTTTTTCATGGGGGTTTTTCCAAAATACCAGCGGCTTCCATCAGAAGCCGCGATTAGACCTTTCAACACAGGCCCTCGAATCTTGTGATAGTTGCCGGACTCCAGCACCTGATTTGATCTTTTGGGATTCGTACCTTCTGCGGTAGCTATGGTCACATGTGGGAACTGATTATCACTTTCAAATCCAAGGGGTTTCACGAGAACCCCCTGAATTTTCCCATCATCGAACCAACCTAGAACTTCAACAAAGGCGACCTTCCTGAGATCTGGCACCTCTTTAGGAGAGCGTCGTATGGTGACATGATTCGCGAGAATCTTGGGGAGGAGTTCTTTCCCCACCACTCTTTTCCACCAGCCTAAGAGACTACTCCTCTTTGGGAGTACGAGAGCCTCATAGGCGAATTTTTTAGGTGTTTTTCCTGGGACGAGATCCCCGGGACCACATAATGGTTTGCGGGGTTTTTCCTTTACCAAATGGGTCATTACCCGGTAATTGTATCTAGACAAAACCTGAAGATAAGTCCGAAGCAGTTTCTCTTGGTCATCCCAGATTTCAACCTTTTCGAAGGGGTGCCGAGAGAGAATCTTTGCCATCGTTTGGAGTTTAAAACTCCCGGTGTCCCCACCAGGATTCAGATGAACTTCATCAAAGCTCAACCCAGCCTGTTTGAGAAGTTCCGGGATTCTCCACCGAAAGAGGTGGTCAGACCGACCCGTCATTAGAAGGGCATAGGTGTCTGGATCCGCAATAGCTTTTCTGGCCGCGGCTACGGTAGAAAGAATCCACCATTCAGATCCGGGGTTTTCCGGAACACAAGGAGGGGAAAGGGAAGCCTTTTCCACTGCCCACGCCTTGTCGTACCAGGAAGGAGGCTGAGGGCTTCGAAACAAGGTCCCATCGAAATCAAAAACTGCCAACCGCATAATGTCCCCTTAATATTCGTCAAAATAAGACGTTGGATAGGAGAACTATCATAAGTAGCATCGTTTTAGGACCTGACAGGTGACTCACAAAGGAGTGTTTGGAAATTTTCTTGGGCCGAAGTCTTCTTCAGGAAATTGTATATGAATTTTTCGTACACCTTTCCCCTTGTTTTCAGTCCTTCCTTTCCCCCATTTTTGGCCCCTGAGAATCTTCCCACAGCCTCTCCGGTATGCAGGGTAAAATAATGTTTCTCCGCGATCTCTCTGAGGCCTTCTACTTGATATTTGGAAGGACTAACCATAGCGGCAAGAGCCTGGAAAGGTTCGTACCCGGAACGGGTTGTTAGCCAGTAAGCTGCCACTAGACCACTCCGGTCAGACCCGTGGACGCAATGAATCAAAACCGATCCGGGAGAAGCTTCCTCGAGCACTTGAATAATATTTTCGATGTTGCTTAAATTGGATCGTAATTGGAAAGAGTAAATAGAGAGGCCAAGACTTTTTGCCTTCTGCCTTAATTTCCAGGGCATCCTCTGAAGGCTAAGGATATGACGAATCCCCAGAGCATGGAATTCTTCTATATCTCCCTCTTGGGGCATTCCGGAAACATAAAAAGAATCTACGTTTCGAAAATTAGAAGGAAGTGCATATACCACACTTGGGATAAATAAAAAAAGAACCAACAGGAGCCAACATTTCATTTTTACACCAAGGAAATCGTTTAGGGGAATTATGATTTTGAAAGTGAAGAAATTATCTGAAGATGCTAAACTACCAACAAGGGGGACACCCCAGGCAGCCGGATGGGATCTATACAGCATTGAAGACAAGAACATAAGGACACAAAGTTTGGAGGTTTTCTCTACAGGTCTCTCAATAGCAGTCCCTGTCGGGTTCGAGCTTCAAATTCGTCCCAGATCAGGAATGGCTTTTAAACATCAGGTCACTGTTCTGAACACTCCAGGAACCGTCGATTCAGATTATCGTGGAGAAATCAAAATAATGTTGTTTAATTTCGGCCCAGATCTCGTAGAGATCCGTAAGGGAGACAGAATCGCGCAAGCGGTTTTGAATCGACATGAAGTGATAGAATTTGAATCTTGTCAGGAACTTCCGGAAACCGAAAGAGGACCCGGAGGATTTGGCCATACGGGGTCATAGATGGATTCGGTAACTAAAGACATGCTTAACAGGGCTCTTCATGGGAGGGTTTCCCTCGAGGAACTTTCAAGGTTTCTGATCCGGAGAGGATATGATAATCAATCTTATCCTAATCGGGAAGACGACCAAGCAAATCCCTTCTCCCCATATGCGGTAAAATTCTCAAAAAACGGTAAATGGCACGTTCGAGGGAAAGAAGAAGAGTCTCCCCTTTGCAAAGAGGGAAAGGGAAAGGTTCCAGTTGAATTAAAGCACCGGTTTTTGGTTTTTTCAGAAAATTGGTGTGTTAATTGTTGCTGGAAGATGCGGGACCTTGAAGGTTTAGATAGGGGGGCACTTAAAGATCGTTTCACAGAAGAAATCCTGGCCGCTGCTTCAAGGACTAAAGGTGTAGAAGAAGCTTTCAAATTGGCTCGATATCGACTAGGGATAGATTATCCGGGAATCTCAAATTTTGGGGATTGGGTGATTGCGATACAAAACAAACATAGAAAGGGAATTTTAGGACAATTATATGTGACGGATCCTAGCGCAAAAGAATCACTTGAATTTGCTCGAAAATGGAAGAAACTAACCACAAAATAAATTTTTTTGGGGTAAACAAACGGGAAGGCACACACTGGGGTGTGCTTCAATAACTGGAGGTCTAGGATATGAGTCGATGTTACCGAGTCTCCCTGAAAGAGAGTATTACCAGGACAGTTACTGCATCGGATGCCATGACGCATCAGGTTGAGCTGGAGGGTATTCTTAGTTCTGAAGACATGAACAACATTTTGAGAGACGCTCTTAAAGAGGAAGGGTGGACCGAATCCGAGGATGGGAAGTATACCCTTGAGTCAGACGATGGTGAAAACCTCGTCTGGGATATTGAGGAAGGGACCGTTACGGCCTCTCTCGAAGAGGATAAGTCTTTCGAGAAAGAGGTGGTTGTCTCCGGAGGAGGAGAGAACGAGAAGAGCGCCAACGCAGATGCGAAGAAGAAGATGGAGCAGCAGAAGAAACGTGTCGACATTGATGCAGAGGATGTGCAGCGTCGCCTTCGGAAAAAGATCACGGCAAAGCTGGAAGAAAATGAGGCTAACCGAAAGAAAAAGCTGAATCGCGTCATCCGGAAGACTTACAACGAGGCCCTCAAGCAGAAGGCCGGGCTCCTCGGGACCATCCAGAGCATCGACGAGAACCAAGAGGGTGACGATCACTCGATGACCATCCGGGTGCTCGCATGAATTGGTTGGCAAAACACGATGCCGTCAACGTTGCGGATATTCTCCCCTGTACCGAAGTAGAAGGACCTGGGAAAAGGTTCGCTATCTGGGTTCAGGGGTGTCCACAACGATGTGTTGGATGCTGTAACCCTGAAATGCAAGAATTTGAGGAGAAATCTTGGGTCAGCGTATCTGATTTGATTGGTCAAATTCGGAAACACGAAGATGAGATCGAAGGAATTACCCTCGTAGGAGGGGAGCCTGTCTGTCAATACCCCGCTCTCGGAAAGCTCGCCTTGAGTATTCAAACCATGACAGACCTCGGGGTTATGCTCTTCACTGGATTCAAACTTGAGGATCTCCAGAAAATCGCAAAGGAAGACCTTGAGATGGAGCGGTTCCTAGACCATATTGATCTGGTTATTGATGGCGTGTTCATTGAGAAAAATAAATCAGAAAAACGCCGTTATGTAGGGTCTGATAACCAGAGAATCCATTTCCTTTCTGACCGGTACCGGAAATATGAGAACTGCTGGCCAGACGGAGACGGGGCCATTGAGATCCGATTTGACGGAAAAGAAATCATCATCAACGGTCACCCAAGACCGACTATGCTGTAGGAGTAAAAGATGGCTGCAGAGGTGAAAATTCGATTCAGAATGAACGAGAAAACCGGGGAAAAGGAAATCCGTATCGCTTATGAAGGCGAGGATGATGAGCTTCCTATCGAGCATGAACGGAAGCATCGCAGAATCGTTAAGCAGCTTATCGGAGCCGGCCTCCTCAACCCTGACGACCAAGAGAAGGTCCGGGTCACTCGCACGACTCCAATCAAGGATGGGGACGGCGGTCAGAAGGCCAAACCCAAGGCTCTTAAAACCGGCGGCGGGGGTGGGGGAAGTGGAGATGGGGGGCAGAAAAACAAAGTCCGTGCCTGAAAAAGGCACCCTGAGGACCAAATGCCCCCGAAAGGGGGGCGCATTGAACAAACATAGGAATAGGACGTGACACAGTCGACGATGAGATCTCGACCTACAGGATTGCTGCGCCCGATACGGACACAAGAGAGAGCGCGTCTCTCCAGAGGAAGCTCTCGGGATGCAGAAAGGAGAAAGAAGCCATGACGAAGACCAGGAAGGGGCGTCACACGGAGCCCCTTGAGGATGAAGCGAGTGAGGCTCCAGCGATTCCTGTCGTCACGGGGACGTTCGTTGATGAAACCA
>Ga0114918_10003599_pt1 | contig 13642 bp, 12 predicted proteins | sample LantaG_FD_87015 | JGI IMG/M metagenome (GOLD analysis project Ga0114918, IMG submission 87015) | Deep subsurface microbial communities from Baltic Sea to uncover new lineages of life (NeLLi) - Landsort_02402 metaG | ecosystem: Environmental > Aquatic > Marine > Oceanic > Sediment | place...
GAAAAAAAAAAAAAAAAAAAAAAAAAAAAAAAGTGCAAACCATAAAAAAGTTCAGTTTTTCTTTTTCCATTTTTACTTTCTCCTGTTCCCTCCACCGTTTCCCCCCGTCTTCCTCCGAGGTGGCCTCGACGCGAACGTCACCACGGGCTTGCCGGCAGAGGCCGCCGCGGCAGCCGCGGAAGCCGCGGCAGCCGCGGGAGTCGGCGCGCCGCTCGGCTTGAGCACTGCTGCCGTCGAAGAGCTCGAAGAAGAAGGATTCATCAGCGCCGCGCCGGGCAAGGGCACCGCCGCGCTCGCCGCGACCCCCAGAGGCGGAAGGCCAAACACCCTCCTTGTCGCCGGCACCTTGAACAGAGTCGACTGCACGAGAGAGCAGGCGTTGCTGGTCGCCCAGTAGACAAACACCCCCGCGGGCATCGAGGCCGTCAGTGGCACGAGCGCCACCGCCAGGAACCGCATGAAGTTCTTCATCTTGCGCATCGTGGCCGGGTCCTGGCCCTGCATGCCGTCCGCGGCGTTGAGCTCGACGGTGAGCAGGAAGATGCCGGCGGAGAGCAAAGGAAGACCATAGGTCGGGTCGGCGACGGTCAGATCCGAAAACCAAGCGGTTCCTCCGCGGCTCAAAGAAGGGACGCCGGCGTCGGCCAGCGACCTTAGCGCGCTGAAGAAGCCGATGAACAAGGGAGCCTGCATCAGCAGCGGGGCCATGGATTTGACCGGGTGGCAGTCGTGCTTTGCCCAGACCGCCGCGAGCCTCTGTTGGTATTCCTGGGTTCCGCTGCGAACGTCAAAGTTGGGACTCGCCTGCGAGTCCTTGAACCACTGCTGCAAGGCCAGCATCTCGGGCCGCGCCGCCGCCATCGCGGCCGTGTTGCGCATCTGCTTGGCGACCACGGGCAGCATCAAGGTCCGGGCCGCCACCGTCGTCGCCACGATCGCGCCCCACCAGGGCAGGTCCGAGGCCGAGTGCGCGAATTCCAGCAAAGTCTGGAGCCCGAGTTGAAGAGCCAGACCCCTTCGCGGGCGGCAACGAGGGCGGCCTGCTCCGCTGCCTCCGCGGCGGCCAGGGCCTGGGAAGGGTCGAAGATGGGCTGCTGGGTGGCTGCGGCAGCGAGGTCGGCGACGGCGGAGGAGGTCGAGGAAGAAGAAGAAGCGACGGCGTCGGCGGCCGTCGTTGATCGGAACGAATCCGAATCGAAGTGACTACTAGTGCTGGATGCCGCCTCTGCTGTTCCCTCTTCCACGTCGTTTCCATCTTTGTCCCTGCTGCCTCCGAAGCCGAACGCAAAGCCCCGGCTCAGCGCCGGCGCGGCGGCGGAGCGGTAGGAGCCCCGATGGTTGTGTAAGAAGAAGGATTCCATGGCTCGATTGGAATTGGAGGTGGAACAAGCCGAGCTCGAAAATGCTCCTCCTCCTCCGGCGAGCCGAGCCAGCGGCGCCAGCAGAGAGCGGGCGCCTCGACGGGCAGAGGCTGCTCGGAGGGCCGACATTGATGACTCGAGTTCCTCCCTCTCTCTTTGCGCCTGCTCTCTCTTGAAAGAGAGAGAGAGAGAAGTGAACGAGTGAGTGCTGCTGGCCTGAGGTCGAGTTTTGTTTTTTCCCTTGGACCGACCTCCCTCAACTTGATCACTTCCTCTTATTTTTTTTCTCGAGCAACCGAGAAAAAAGAGAAACCAACAAGCGAAAAGCCAACCATGGCGGTACGTGTCCTTTTCGAGACGGTTTTCGATCGCCAAAGGTCATTTAATGATCATCGCGCGTGCCTCGGCGCGGAGAGAGCGAGCGTGCGCGCGCTGGAAGGCGCCGCGGCGGGGAGAGGAGCAAGGGACCATGATGGGGCAACTTGATCAAGAGAGTCTTGCTCTCTTTCTTCGAGTTTGTCTCTCGGTTTTCATCCCTCCTCGTCACGGCGTGCTCTCTAGCTCCCCTGGCACCGTTTCCGCAAGATCGCATGGATCCAATGGAAGTGGCGCCAGGGAAATGCAAGGGCGAAGGAAGGAGCCTCACGAGCGGCGCAAGCAAGCGATTTGAGCCGGAGCCGCCGCTGACGACGGCCGGCCGGGCCGCCGCCGACGCTCAAAGAGCTCTTGCTGCTCCTCGCTTTCCGCCGCGTCTGATGCTCTGTTGCAATTCCTCTTTGCAAATTGCGATCTCTTTTGCCGCGATCTGAAGCGAACTGCTAGCAGAAAAGAGAGTTCTCGACGCCAGGCCAGCGAGGAACAGCTCCCAAGCCTTCGTCGTCGCTGACGGCAATCGAAACGCCCATTGCGATGATCGCAAGCACTCACCTCTCTTTTTCTTTTTCTCTCTCTCGCTCCTACTCTCCTCTTCAACCAACAACAGTCCAAGCGCGGTCGCGGTGGTGCCGCCGGAAACAAGTTCCGCATGTCGCTGGGTCTCCCCGTCGGCGCCGTCATCAACTGCGCTGACGTGAGTGCTTTTTTTTTCGACTGAGTTTTTCTTTTTCGCCAAATCGCGCGTCGTCGATCGCAGCCGCCGTCGTTCGTTCGACCTCAAGCACCTGTTCTCTCTCTCACTCACTTCTTTCTTTTTCTCTTCCAAACAAAAACACCCCCCACCTCCAACAGAACACGGGCGCCAAGAACCTGTACATCATGGCCGTCGCCGGCTGGGGCGCGCGCCTCAACAGGCTTCCCGCCGCGGCGTGCGGCGACATGGTCATGGCCACCGTCAAGAAGGGCAAGCCTGACCTCCGTAAGAAGGTCATGCCTGCCGTCGTCGTCAGGCAGCGCAAGCCGTGGAGGCGCAAGGACGGCGTGTTCATCTACTTCGAGGACAACGCCGGGGTCATCGTCAACCCCAAGGGCGAGATGAAGGGGTCGGCGATCACTGGCCCCGTGGCCAAGGAGTGCGCCGACCTCTGGCCCCGTATCGCGTCGGCGGCAAACTCGATCGTTTGAGGGAGTTTTTTGTTTTTTTTTTTCAAAACATGACTTTTTCTTCAGCGTTTCTTTGGCCTCTTTTGTTTTTTTGTTCTCTTTCGATGCGAAGCGCGTTTTGATATGTGTAAGCAGAGAGAGAGCACGATGAGAGAACGAAAGATCGATCAAAAAAAGCGGGGGGAAAGAGAAAAAACTTGTTTTACTCAAAAAGAAAAAGATACAAAATAAAAAAGGCAAAACTCTCTGTCTCCCTCTCTCTACCTACCTATCATCTCTCTACTACGTCGAAAGCGTCGCGCCTCCGAGGCCCAGCCTCCTCGCGAGCTCTTCCAGCGATGGAGGCGGGGGCAGGACGATGCTGTCGGGACTAGGGCCGTCGCTGTCGTCCGAGGAACCCTTTTTCTTCTTCTTCCTCTTCACCTCAGAGTCGAGCACGCTCCCTTCTCCTTCCTCCTCTTCTTCTCCTTCCTCTTCCTCGCCCTCCCCGTCGAACCCGCGCTTGAACTTGTCGATGTTGCGCAGCTCGGCGCTAGAGAACGGCCTGGGCCCCAGAATCCGGGTCAGGTCCTCGGAAGAGACCACCTCGCGCTCCAGCAGCTCCTCTGCCAGCTTGGTGACCAGATCCCTTTTTCCTTCGAGCAGGGCCTTGGTGCGGAGGTAGGCTGCGTCGACCAGCTGCTTCACCTCCGAGTCGATGGCGGCGGCCGTCTCCTCCGAGTAGGGCTTGTTGATCGCCTGCGGGTCCATGGGGAAGGAAAGCAGGCCGATGCGAGGGGACATGCCGTAGAGCGCGACGCGGGAATACGCCATCCTCGTCACGCGCTCCAGGTCGTTTTGGGCCCCCGTCGAGATCCGTCCGAGCAAGACCTCTTCCGCGGCCCTACCCCCCAGCGCCATGCAGGTCATGTCCTCCATCTGCGGCACCGTCATCAGCAGGTTCTCCGAGGGCAAGTATTGAGCAAACCCCAGCGCGGCAGAACCGCGTGGAACGATCGACACCTTCAACAAGGGCTCGGCGTTTTCCAAGAACCAGGCGGCGACGGCGTGCCCGGCCTCGTGGAACGCGACGGTCCTCCTCTCGACCGCCGAGATCACCTTGTTCTTCTTCTCGAGCCCGCCGATCACGCGGTCGACCGCGGCCTCGAAGTCGCGCATCGCCACGGCCGGGGCCCCGCGACGGGCGGCGATCAGTGCCGCCTCGTTGGCGACGTTGGCCACGTCAGCTCCTGCGAACCCCGGGGTCAAAGCGGCGAGCCGCTGCGAGTAGTGCTCGACGGGCTTGTCGAGCCGCAGCTTGGCCAAATGGATCCGGAAGATGGCCTCTCGCCCGACGATGTCCGGTCTGTCGATCGAGATCTGGCGGTCGAAGCGACCAGGCCTCAGCAAGGCTTTATCCAGGATATCGGGTCGGTTTGTGCCGGCAAGCACGACGACGCCGGCGGTCGTCGCAAAGCCGTCCATCTCCACGAGCAGCTGGTTGAGCGTGTTCTCCCGCTCGTCGTTCCCGCCCGCGAAGCCCCCGCGGCCGCGGGCGCGGCCGATGGCGTCAATCTCGTCGATGAAGATGATGGAGGGAGACTGGGCGCGGGCCTGGGCGAACAGGTCGCGGACGCGGGCTGGCCCGACGCCGACAAACATCTCCATAAAGTCGGAGCCCGAAATCGAAAGAAAGGGCACGCCGGCCTCGCCCGCCGTGGCCTTAGCCAAAAGCGTCTTGCCCGTTCCCGGTGGACCCACCAGCAGGGCGCCTTTCGGGATCGCGGCGCCGAGCTCCTTGTACTTGGCAGGGTGGCGGAGGAAGTTGACAAACTCCATGATTTCTTGTTTTGCTTCGTCGCAGCCGGCGACGTCCGCGAAAGTCGTCTTCTTGGCGTTCTTGTCCATGACGCCGATCTGGGCTTTCCCGACGTTGAAGATGGAACGGGCGCCGCCGCCAGCTCCACCCGAAGAACCGCCGCCGCGGCCGCCGAGACCGCCACCCCCACCCAGACCTCCTGCCCCACCGCCGATCCCGCCAAACCCGCCGCCGGCGGCCCTCGTCAGCCACAGGTACCCGCCGATCAGCAGCAGCGTCGGCGCCAGCCGCAGCGCCTCGGACGACCACGACACCTCCGAAGAGTAGGTGATGGGGACCGACTGCGTCACCGGGTCGAGCCCCAACTCCCTCTCGGCCTCCTCCATCTTACGCTCGAAGGCGTCGACGCTGCCGATGTTGAAGGTGTAGCGGTGCTTGCGCGGGGAAGGAGAGTTGGAAGGGCTGGAGGAAGAGGAAGAGGAAGAGGAGGAAGCAGAGGTGGAGGCGGAGCGGGCGCCGCGACGGGGAGACGAAGAAGACTCGCTGCTGCTTCCGCCTTGGCCCGGGAGCTGAAACTGCCCGGCGCCAGAGATTCCACCACCACTGCCGCTGGTAGAATCAATCCTCGTCCTCTCGATGACCGGAGGCAGGGGGAACCCTGCGTCGTCGAGCCTGGGCTGGGAGTGCGTGGGCGAGCGGCGGGCGAGCTCTCCGAGATCAGTCGAAGACGGATTCAAACTTCCGTCGGAGCTCATCTCGTCGACGTAGATTCCGGAGTTTGAAGAAGAAAAGGCCCCCGCGCCGCCGCCGTTGTTGCTGCTCGCGGCGCCTCCCGGCCCCCGCACGTACACCTTAACCTGCGCCTTGTTCGACACCTCGAGCCTGTCGACCAGGCCCCTCGCCAGCAGGTGGTGCTTAAACCACGCGAAGGAGACGTCTTGCACCTCCGGGGTAGGGTCGGTCAGGCGCGAGACTCCGGCGACGACGGCCGCCAGCGCGCCGAGCTGGACCACCTGGCGCCAGACGGCAGCGAGCGTCGAGGGAGACTCGCCGGCACTGCTGGTGTTGTTGTTCCCTCCGAAACCAGCGCCCTCGCTCTCTGCTGCCTTGTTCCCCCCTTCCTTGGAGGCGTCGGCGGCCGAGCGCTTGTCGCCGCGGCGCGGGCGGCCGCGGGGGTAGAACCTCTCGAAGCCGGGCCTGCCTCCCGGGGGAGGTGGGGGAGGAGGAGGTGCTGGGGGCTCTGGCGACGACGAAAAGGGCTGCTTGCGCTGCTTGGGGAGCAGCAAGAGGAGGGACTGTGTGGTTGAGTGGTAGTGGTGGTGGAGGGAAGCGGAAGGAGGAGAAGAAGGTGAGTTGAATGAAAGTGTCGAGCGAAAGAGAGACGCCACGGCGTTGTTTTCGTTTCGATCGTCAAAACCAATCGAGTTTTGCCCTCGCGTGTTTTCCTTCTGCTTCGCTCTCTCCCGTTTCAATTCACCTTGCCGCGTGCGCCGCCGACAGTCGCTGTGGCAGCCGTGCCGAAGCGGGAGGCAGGCGAAGCCGCGAAGAGCAGCATCGACGACGCGAAGGATGACGATGATGATGACGAAGCGGCTGAGGTCGTCGAGCGAGATGCCAAACTCGCGACACCTCCGACTCCGCCTCCTCCTGCTCCTCCCACCATCCCTCCGCTGCCACTCGCCACACGGTCGGCCAGCTCTCGGCGCGCGAGCCGGAGCACGGCCGCCGCGGCGGAGGCTCCGCGCATGACGTGGGTAGGGGTGGAAAGTAGAAGAAGAAGAGATGAAGAAGGGGAAATAAAAAACGAAGAAAGTGATGCTCGACCTCCGACCTTCGAAGAAACGGCGAAACGACCTTCGATCACACCCGTCTTGAGAAAAGGGACGAAGAGCTCTCTCTCTCTCTCTCTCTGTCTCTCTCTTCGGCACCCCTCTTTGCTTCCCCCTTCACACACGCACTCACACGATGGGCGTCGGCCCTCGCCCCAAACCGCTGGTCCAGCCGGTGACCAAGACGATGTCCAACGGCGGGGCGCTGCTGCCGGGCCACCGCATCGACTTCAACTCGCTGCCCATCCCGGCGGGCTACGTCCCCGGCGTGGGCCGTGGAGCAGCCGGGTTCGTTACGCGATCGGACATCGGAACCGTGCGCGCGGCCCCGGGGGCGCCACCGCAGCAGGTAAAGAGAGGAAGAGAGAGAAGGAGAGGGAACGAGAAGGAGCAGAAGAAGGGAGAGGCGTTCGTCGTCGATGTCGACGTCGCTCGTCCGTTCGTCGACATCTACCTCGACCTCTTCCACTTCGCGCTCCCCCCGCTCACCAAGCCACTCAATCAATCAAACACCATAAAACGAAAAAACAGGGACGTCCCGGTCAACCGCCTTCGACAGCACCAGGAGCCCCCCCACCGGGAGGCGGCGCGCTCAACGCCCAGCCTCCGCCGCCGCAGGACGCCGATGACGCCGAGGCCGACGCTATCTGGGATGCGGTCGACGCCCGCATGGAGGACAGGCGCAGGAGCAACGCGAGCGGAGCAGCTGCTGCAGCTGCTGCTGCTGGGAAGAAGCGGACGGCGGCAGAGGAGGCAGAGGCCTCGGCCTCGGCAGCAGCAGCTGCCGCTGCCGCTGCCGGAAACGACTCGGCGACGAACAAAAACATCGCCGAGGGCTTCGCCGACCTCAAGCGAGGGCTGGCAAACGTCACCGAGGCCGAGTGGGAGGCGATCCCGGAGATCGGCGACTACACGATCAAGAAAGCGAAGCGTGACACGTGGGCCCCCGTGCCCGACACGCTGCTCGCCAAGGCCGCCGCCGAGATGGCATCGACCTCAACGACGGTCGTCGAGGAAAACGCTTCCTCTTCGTCTGCTTCTGCCTTGCCCGCCGACGGCTCCGCCGCCTCGCTGGCCCCAGGAGGCTCCCTGACGGCGGTGGGCGAGGGGCGCAGGACCGTCGTGTCACTCAAGCTGGACTCGGCGGCGGACTCCGTCTCGGGACAGACGGTCGTCGACCCTCGCGGCTATCTGACGTCCCTGTCTTCGCAGCGCATTTCCTCGGCCGCAGAGGTAGGGGACATCAAGAAGGCGCGCACGCTGCTCCGGTCGGTGACCGCCACCAACCCCAGGCACGCTCCCGGGTGGGTCGCTGCGGCGAGGCTCGAAGAAGTGGCCGGGAAGCTGGCCGACGCGAAGGCCCTGGCGGCCAAGGGGTGCGAGCTGTGCCCTCGCTCAGAGGACGTCTGGCTCGAGGCTTCCCGCTTGGCAGCCAACAACGGCGACGCCAAGGCCGCCCTCGCGCGCGCCGTGGGGGCCCTCCCTCGGTCGGTCAGGCTTTGGTTAGCTGCCGCGGAGCTCGAGCAAGAGCAAGCGGCCAAGGCCCGCGTCGTTCGGCGAGCGCTCGAGCGGGTGCCGGCCTCGCTGAAGCTGTGGAAGGCGGCGGTCGAGCTCGCCCCGACCGACGACGACGCGCGCGTGCTGCTGGCGCGCGCCGTCGAGTGCTGCCCGCAGCACGTCGAGCTCTGGCTCGCGCTCGCCCGCCTCGAGACGCACGAAGGAGCACGTAAAGTTTTAAACAGGGCTCGGCTCGCCGTGCCGACCGACGCGTCGATCTGGGTGACCGCCTCCAAGCTCGAAGAGGCGCACGGGAAAACGGAAATGGTCCCCAAGATCGTCGAGAGGGCCGTGAAGAGCCTGCGGGCCAACTCGGTCGTGATCGACAGGGAGGCGTGGATCAAAGTGAGAGAGAAGAGAAGAGTTTTTTTTCCTTTTTTGTTTTCGTCGTTTCTCTCTTCTTCCTCCGCACCACCGCCGGTAGTTCGTTTTCTTCTTCGAGAAAGGAAATCGCAAGACCCCCCGCTGCCACGACAAGGCTCCACCGTGGCGACAATCGATTCAATTATTGAATCAATTGGCGGGGGTTGGTCACTGGCGAAGATTATAAAGGGAGCGCAGCGGATAGAAAGGAGCTCGCGCAAGAAAGAAAAGAGCTTCTTCTATTCCATCTCGCTGCGAAAGGGAAAAAAAACAAAATCGAATAAACCCCTTTGCAGTTCAGCGGGCTCTCACATCCACCAATCTCACCAAACCCTACTCAACAAAACAGGACGCCGAGGAGGCCGAGGCCTCGGGCTCCCCGGTCACCGCGCGCGCCATGGTCGCTGCCGTCGTTTCCTTGGGAGTCGAGGACGCCGACAGAGAGAGGACCTGGCTCGCCGACGCCGCCGACCTCTCGAAGAGGGGCTCGTTCGCCTGCGCGAGGGAAGTTGCCGCTGCCACGCTGGCTGCGTTCCCGGGGAAGCCTGGCGTGTGGAGGGCGGCCGTGGCGGTGGAGAAGGCAGCGGCAAAGGCAGCGGAGGGGGAGGATGCCAAGGCGGCAGTGGAGGCAGCGGCGGCGGTCGACGCCCTTCTCCAAAAGGCGGTCACTTACTGCCCCGAGGTGAGTTTCTTCTTTTCTTTCTTTCTTTTCCTTTTTCTCGCTCAATCCACACAAAAAAAGACCCTTCTCGCGGCCTACTATTCGTAATCGCCTGCTCGCGCACAAAAATCGAAAACGCGAAGCAGTTGCGGGCCCGCAGGAGGGGAAAACAAAAAATCAAACCTTCGCTTTCTTGAAGACCGGCCGCGCCGAAAGCCCAAGCGCGGAGGAAGAGGGGGGGAAAACAGAACCGCTTCTTTTTTCCTTCCCTCCCCTCTCTCTAGCCAGACCTGTTACGGAGCGAACAAAATCGTTGCCCTTTTCATTTCGCTGATTGAAGAAAATCTCACGAAACAAAAACATACAAATCGAAAAAACAACTCGGAAAAAAAAAGGCCGAGGTGCTCTGGCTGATGGCAGCGAAAGAAAAATGGTCCTCCGGCGACGTCCCCGCCGCCCGCCGCCTCCTCGCCGACGCGTTCTCGGCCAACCCGGACTCCGAGGCCATCTGGCTCGCCGCCTTCAAGCTCGAATTCGAGAGCGGGGAGGTGGAGAGGGCTCGGGCGATCCTGAAAAAGGCGAGGTCGACGGCGGCAGAGGAAGGAAACTGCGGCGGCGGCGAGGGAACCGGAGGAGGTGGCAACACGCCTCGAGTCTGGATGAAGGCTGCGATCGTCGAGCGACGCGCCGGCGACACCGCGGCGGAGAGGCAGCTCCTGGATCAAGCGGTGAAACGTTTTCCCAACTTCGACAAGCTGCACCTGATGCGAGGGCAGCTGAGCGAGCGGGAAAAGGATTGGTCGGCGGCAAGGAAGAGCTTTGCTGCCGGGTTGGCTCGGTGCCCCTCTTCGGTGCCTCTGTGGATCTCTGCCGCCCGGCTGGAGGAGAAGGCAGCGGCAGCCGCTAGCGCGTCTTCTTCTTCTGCTGCTGGTTCTGGTGCTGATTCAACGCCGAACAATGCCGGGACCTCCCGCGCCCGCGCCCTGCTGGAGCAGGCCCGCCTCGCCAACCCGGGCAGCGACGAGCTCTGGCTGGCGGCGGTGAGGACCGAAGCGCGCGCTGCAGGGCTCTGGGCCCGCGCGCGCGACGCGGGAGTCTCGAGCTCCGGGGCCGCCGCGGCTGGCCTGTCCGGAGCAGCCGCCAGCCTGCTGTCCAAGGCGCTGCAGGCGTGCCCCCGGTCGGGAAAGCTGTGGGCGGAAGCCATCCTCACGGCGCCTCGCCCCTCGCGCCGCTCGACGTCGGTCGACGCTCTCAAGAAATGCGACGACGACCCCTTTGTCGTCTCCGCTGTCGCGAGCCTGTTCGCCGCCGACCGCAAGCCCGACAAGGCCCGGTCGTGGTACGAGAGGGCCGTTAGGCTCGACCCGGACTGCGGGGACCACTGGGCGCGGTACTACCTCTTCGAGAAGGAGCAAGGGAGAGGTGGAGGTGGGGGAGGTGGGAACGTGAACGCCGAAACTGCCGCCGCCACCACCGCCAACGCCAACGCGCAAGCGGTGCTCTCGCGCTGCGTCGCCGCGGGTCCCCGGCACGGCGAGCGCTGGACGCGCGTGGCGAAGGACCCCAGGCTGGATCAACTGAAGACGGCGGAGCTGCTGCCGCTGGTGGCGGAGGACGTGGCGAACGAGCCGCCGCCGTGAAGGAACAGAGGTGGAGGTGGTGGAGTTGGAAATAAGAGAGAAGAAGAAGAAGAAGAAGAAGAAGAAGAAGAAGAAGAAGAAGAAGAAGAAGAAGAAGAAGAAGAAGAAGAAGAAGAGATGTTTTTTTTCCCCTCAGCTAGTGGTGTAACAAAGCTTGAGCCCGCATTTCCCAAAACTCTCAAAACGCAAACAGCGACTTGAACGCCTCCGTGATCCCTTTCCTCCTCGCCCCTTTCGCGTCCCAGCCGCTGGCGGCGCCCATCCGCAGGTAGTCGAGCGGCGTTTTTGGCGCGCCGCCGCTCGCGGCAAAGGGGGCCGGACGAGGAGCCGGTTCGTTCGCTCCTCCTGCTGCTGCTGCGTCCGCCATCGATGTATCTGCGGCTTGAATAGGTTCCGGAGGCAGGCCCGGCGGCATCGGCGGGGGCTGGTTGAACATCGGGGGAGGGGGAGCGACACCAGCAGCTCCTGCTCCTGCTCCTGCTCCTGCGGCTGCTTCCGTTTTCGTTGTCGCCGTTGCCCCCTCCTCTTCCTTCGCTTCCGCCCTCTCAACCAGCCGCGCCCTCTCCGCCGCCGCGGCGGCGTGCGCAGCGATCGAACTGGCGTTCTCGGCGGCGTGCTTCGTTAGCTTCGCCTCACATTCGGCCACGTCGATCCCTTCGGAGAGGTTGAAGACTGAAGGAGGAAAGAGAGAGAGGAGGGGAAGAGAGAAGAGGGAAGAGGTTGAGTGTTGAAGGTCAAAGAGCAAAGAAGGGAAGAGAAGCGAAAACGCGCTCAAAATAAAACTCACTCAGGTCCTCGCGCTGCTCGAGGTAGTTGTCAAACTCCTCCCGCGTGGCGAAGTCGTCCTCGGGGCGGTTGTAGCTGTGGAGATTGGAGGGGAGAGAGAAGGGGGAGAGGCCGAGGTCGGGGTTGATGAGAGACAAGGTCGAACGATGATGTTTTGAGGTCGGAGCTCATTCAATCGAAAAAAGACAACAGAAACGCACAGCGCCTCGACGCGTTCTCGGATAGCGCGCTCCTTGGAGAGCTCCGCCATGATCGTAGGCAGATGAGACCAAGGGTTGGATGCGAATGAGAGAACGAGCAGATAGAGGGAGAGAGCGGCGCTTGGAAGCGAGCTCTTCTTCTCTTCTTCGCCCCTCGATTGAAAAAAAACGAAAAACAAAAAATGAAAGATGGAACGAGCAAGCAATCACTTTTTTGTCTTATTATGTTGTTCGCTTCTGCGAGCAGTTTCGACGCGCTTTCTGACTACCTAAACGCCTAAATTCCTTGACGTGGGATTAGATATAGAAAGTCTCCAACGTCTCGGAAGAGCGGCCGTAGATGAAAGAGGGGTGAAAGACTCTCAATTCTTTGCGAAAATGGGCATGCACCTCGCCGCCATCGTTGGCGGAGCCGCCTCGCTTGTCGGCGCCGCGGCAGCGCTCACGGCCCGGAGCAGCCCGGCGGGCTGGAGATCCCTCCCGGCCCTGGCCCTGACCTACGCCAGCGCGACCGGCTTCATCGTCGCACTCGGAGCCACGCCCTATGCCGCGAGCGCCGGCAGCGCGGCGCTGCTGGGCAAGAGGGAGGCCGACGGGTCGCTGCCTCTCTGGTCGCTGCTGGCGTTCGCTCCCTTCCACGCCGGCCTCCGGAGCAAGCTCGCGTTCCAGAGGGCCAGAGGGACGGAGAGCAACTGGGACGAGGTGGAGCCGCTTCCTTCGCGAGTAGGAAAGGGAAGGAGGAAAGGAAAGGTTGTTCTCCCCTTCTTCCTCGGCGGCTGGCCCCACGAGGTCGACGCCTTGCCTCCGGGGGTCTCCGCCGTGCTCGACGTTACGGCCGAGCTGCCCAGGATCGCCCCCGCCGAGAACTTTCTCAACTTGCGCGTCTGGGACACGCACGGCCCGAGCCCGCAGCAGATAGAGACCGCCGTGCGGTGGATCGGCGCGATACGCAAGCGAAACAAGAGGGTGCTCGTTCACTGCGCGCACGGGCACGGGAGGAGCGTGACGGTGCTGGCCGCGGTGCTGCTGGCTGAGAAGGAAGAAGAAGAAGGAGAAGAAGGAGAAGAAGAAGAAAAGGAAGGAGGAGAACCAAAGTCTTGCTCTTCTTCTTCTTCTTCTTCTTCAGCTTCTTCTTCTTCTTCTTCTTCAGAACAGCAGCAGATCGATTCCGTCATCTCCCACATCCAGAAGTACAGGCCGCGGGCCAAGCTGAACGCGAGGCAGCGGGCGGCGCTGGCAGGGTGGCTGGAGTTGCGGCGGGAGAAGAACAAGGCCGAAAGAAAGCGAGGGTAAAAAAAATGAGAGAGAAGAAAGGAAAATTCGAAATCGTTATTTTCTTCTTTCATCGACAGAGCGAGCGAAGGATCGATGGTGAAACAACAGACGGTGAAATTCAAAACTTCAAATGGCGTCGACTTCCAACCCTCAGCGCCTCCACTGGCTTCCCTGCTCGATCTCGCACGATGGTCCTGCGCCCGTAAGCGAGTACTTCAAGCCCACGGCGACCGGTGAGTTGATAACTAGAGCCGCCGAGGAAAAGACAAAGATTGATGGCATCAAAAAAAACTCACACCGAACAGACAAAGAAGATGAATTTCGAAGCGCTCACACACGCTCCTTGCTCGACCTCCAATCACCCATCAACCACTCCAGGGACGACCTCTGGTGACCTCGTCGTCGAGGAGGCCACGCTTCGTGGGAGGAGACTGCTCGGTGAGAGGAGGAAAGAGAGAATGTTTTGAGCATCATCGACGTCGTTCGTTTCGAAAAAAAAAAAAAAAAAAAAAAAAACCCCCCCCCCCCCCCCCCCCCCCCCCCCCCCCCCCCCCCCCCCCCCCCCCCCCCCCCCCCCCCCCCCCCCCCCCCCCCCCCCACCCCCCCCCCCCCCCCCCAAGAAACACAAAACAA
>Ga0114918_10003600_pt1 | contig 13642 bp, 17 predicted proteins | sample LantaG_FD_87015 | JGI IMG/M metagenome (GOLD analysis project Ga0114918, IMG submission 87015) | Deep subsurface microbial communities from Baltic Sea to uncover new lineages of life (NeLLi) - Landsort_02402 metaG | ecosystem: Environmental > Aquatic > Marine > Oceanic > Sediment | place...
AAGGCAGTCCTCATTTATAATTTCAATACTCATCAATTATTAAATTTTCTAGCGGATTTTTTTTTATTAGAGCAATCACCACTTTCAATACTCTTTTTATTATGACATAACTTACAATAAGTTCTTACATTGTCAGGTGTGTTATTATCATGATTTCCGTCAACATGATCTAAATCCAAACACCCAATTTCAAAACCAACCCAAGATTCTTTAGTTGGTACCGGACAAGTGAAACCTAAGTGCCCATCTATATTTTCACAATATTTTTTTTTATGGACTTCAACACCCTCTCTTACACATCCTTTTTTTCGGTCAGTTTGACATCTACTACATTCTGATTTAAATGACCAATTTGACCAGTTACGTACCGCAACATCATTATCACAACCGTGATTAACACATTTTGGTAATGTATGTCCTCTTTCGAAATATTTTTGTTTTTGTGAACTTGAGACGCTTAACATATAATTAAATTTTATAATGTAAAATTACAAATAATATTTTAATCTACAAAACTTTTGAGATATTATTCTCTTTTCTAATTTTCACAATGTTATCACTCCAGTTATTAATCAATGGATTGTGTGAAATAACGAACACCTTCTCAAAATAATCTTTAATTTTAATAAAGAATTCAGACACCATTTCTAAGTTATCGTTAGATATTTTTCCAAACACCTCATCCATGACAACCAAATTTGGTTTTGGTAAAGTACAGATCTTAGTAAGTACTGAACGTAAGGCCAAAGATGCAATTGTTTTTTCATACCCTGATCCACTTGTCATAAGTTTTTCAATACCGGTACTATTATCAATCATCATAAACTCAACTTCGTTCTTGTCGTTAATTCTAATTTCAAGTTTGAAATAACAAGAATCTTCCATTAGTCGTTGGAGTTCTGAATTAATCAAAGGCATCATGGTTTTCATTATGATTTTAGAAACTCCATTTTTACCATAAGCCTCTAAATATATCTTATAGATTTTCTCTTTATCTTCTTCCTCTTTGATCTTAACAATCATTTTTTTATTGTTCTCAATCTTTTCCTCTAACGAAGATATTGAAACTTTGTTACCAGAAATCAAAGAATTAACTCTTGTTTTTTCTCTTTCAAGTTCTTCAAGTCTCAAATCAGCCTTAATCAACTGACCATCAATCTTTTGGTTCTCTTGAATTTTGTCTTGAATTTCTTCCCACCTTTTAAGTTTGTCTTTCAACGCACTTATCTTCAAGTCACAACTTTCAACCGATACTTCATATTTCTCCTTAACAAGTTTGTTTTTCTCATACTCGTCAAACTCTTTTTTCAACTTAACAAAACTTTGTTCTTTGTCGGATAAATCCTGCAATAACTTACTTTTTTCGTCTTTATGACGGATATATCCATCAAGTTCGGCGATTTTAGCGTTTGTAATTACCGCGTTCATTAACTCAATACCACAGTGTCCACATTTGATCCCACCTTCAACCTCAGACTTCAATTTGTTGATTGAGGTAATCTCTGTGTCAATCTGAACGATCCCCTTGTAGACCTCATTATATTGGTCTTTAACCTCATCGTGTTTATCCTCGTGGTAAAACTCAGATGGTTCAACAACTTTGAGTTCGTTGATTTTAGAGATATAACCTTTCTTTTCAAAATCAATCGTGTTGATTTCCTCTTGAACTTGTGTTGGATTTAATCTACTGATTTCTTGATCGATGTTGTTATGTTTTTTCTTCAACATATCATCACGATAATTTTTACCTTTGGTTATCGCTTCCTCAACATTTGTCAATTCTTTTTGACTTTCCTCAATTTGAGTTGTAAGTGATTTAATCGACCCTTCGTGAGTTGTGATATCATCTTTTAATTGTTCTGATGAATATACGTTTGATAACTTTTGTTTTGAGAACTCACCGTAGATCTCTTTTGCGGTCTCTTCTTTTTTCTTTAAAAACTCAAGACCCATGAAACGAGAAAGTACCTGACCTCTTGCTGTTGGTTTTGACTCTAATAACTCTTCAAGGTTTGATCCTGTTGTAAGGATGGTCATTAAGAAGTCTTCTTTGGTTCCGATTGATGTCTTAATAAACGCTTCTGTTTCTCTTCTTTGTTCACCAGTAAAGTTTAACAAACTACCATCGGATAGTTTCTTAAAGAAGTCCAACTCGGTTTTTACATTCCATTCACCCTTTTTGGATAACTTTCTTTCGATCTTTCTAACGATGATATAATCTTCACCATCAATAGTGATTTCACCTCTAACAGAAACAACATCTTTATTTGAGAACCTATTGAATATTTCCTCAGCCTTTGATGTCTTTGTTGTTTCGTTAAAGAATAAGAACATTAAAAGATCCACCGTAAGAACGGTTTTACCTCCGAAGTTAGGTGGATCTGATTCAACTACCACAATACCATTTAACTTATCAAAATCTAGTTTTTGATTTTCACCATAAGATAAGAAGTTTGAAAACTCGATATTACGGATATACCACTTCTTAAACTGAGCTTGGTTTTCTTCATCACCAGACATTTTGTTATCAACCATTTTATTGATTGATAAGACATCATCGACTTTATCTTTATAACCTTTTGACTCAAGGAAACTTTTTAACAAGTCTAATTGGTAGTTCTCGTCAGCAATATTTACCGAGACATCAATACTCTGCATCGTGTCAGTCTCAACGTTTTTAGCCTTTGTAAGAACGTTTACGTTGGTCGTATTATACTTCTTGGAGAAGTAATGCTTCACACTTTTAATCTTGTCTTGTGTAAAGTTTTCGGGTAAATCTTCCCATACAACTTGTATAATTGGGTTTTCATATAAAGAAAAGTCCAAATCCTTTATCATAATGTCGTAATTAAATGTTTTTGGTGGATTGAATAAATCCATTTTTATTCTTCAGTTTCTTCAATCGTTGCTTCTTCAAATTCTTTGTTGATCTTTGCAGATTCTTCAGGGTTTGGTGTAAATTTAAATGCGTGTTCAACAATTTTATCCTCAACAATTGTCATATCTAATTGTTGATCACCAACTTGAGCCTTCAATTCATCTTCTTTTAGTTTTTCAAGTTGTTGTTGGATCAACATATCAAATGCTTTTTGCATTCCTGATTTTTTTTGAGCGATTTTTGCGTTACGTTTTGCAACTTTTGCTCTGTGTTCTTTTGCCTCTTTACCCATTTTTATTTCGATTATTAATTATTATTTGGTCTATTTTCTTCAAACCATTCGATTACACTATTGATTGCCCATACTGCACCTGCTGACATTATTCCGTCAAAAAACCAAGAGTACATTAAAGGTGTATTAAATATAGTATTTGTTGGTGAGTATATCAATACGGATAATACGAATCCACCCCACGTCGAGAAACATAATGGACAGTTAATTAATCCTGATAAAAAATTACCGATAGATTTGAAAGGTAGGTTTTGACCATCTCTCCATCTTCCCAAAAAATCTCTAAGTCCCTGAAATATCGATCCGTAGACCATGATATTCATTAATCCATAACTCATGATAAACCATGCTAAAATTTGTGTTGTCATATTCTTCTATTTAAATTTGATCCCTTCATAAGGTAAGCTTGGTTTGTATTACCATTCAGAAGGTCTCGGTTTATTTTTTCTAATTCTTTTATTTGTTCGTTTTTTTGTTGGAGTTCTCCTCTTATATTTTGGAGTGTATCCTGAAGTAGTTTTGACTTGTCGTTGTTCTTAAGTTCATCTAAAGTTTGTCTAAGTTCATCTATCTCTTCATCTTTTTTAGACATTTCATTTTGGAAAAAATTCTCCTTATTAGTGTTTATAATGGAAAATTCTTTGTCCTTTTGGGTTATTTCATCTTCTTTAGTGGAAAATTTTTGTCTAAGTTCATCTAGTTCTTCATTTTTTTTAGACATTCCGTTTTCCAACTGTTGTATTTTTAACAACAGTTCGTTTACTTGAGTATTGTCCGTAATATAGACTTCCTTTTCAATAACGCGGTCGACAGGTATTTCCTTAATAACTTCTTGGATAACGATTTTTTCGACAGGGACCTCCCTGACAACTTCTTTGACAACTTCTTTAATAACTTCTTTTTCAACTGGTACTTCTTTTATTATCTCAACTTCTTTTATTATCTCAACAGGAACTTCAACACGTTTTTCAACAATTACCTCCTTTATTAAGTCTTTTTCACCTTCATTAAGTGTTTTTCCCAATAATCCGTATCTTTTAATATCAAAACCTTGTTTAAAACACAGGTATACAAATTGATCGACATCCTTAATTTCTTGGGATTCACAAAATGCAGACACAGCCTGCATCGTTTCTTTATTAAAGATTTTGGAGTTTTTCGGTTCCATTCTCAATATCTTCAAATGATTTTATGGAGAATTTCATAAAAGGTTTTGGGTTTGGTAAATCAACATAAGAATACTCTTTTGTTTCAACATCATAAATTCCATAACCATGTCGTCCAATACTCTCACCAATATTTTGTTGGATCGGACTACCGATCATATACCCTTTACCGGTCTTAAATTTAAACTCTTGTCTTTTGTGAATGTCTCCACACAAAACGGTCTCAAGTCCGTTAAACTTTTCAACATCATAAGCCTCCTCACCAAAGTCAAAACCAAGATCGGTCTTCATTCCTTGAATTGGTCCGTGGAACAAACCAATCTTGGTTCCTTTTGCATCAACAATATCAGGTGGGATATTTCCTTGATATTGTGAGTAGACACACCAGCTAATATTTTCGTCCTCATAGACACCTCTATCCTTATAGTAGACAATATTTTCACTATTTAATGAATTGATAATTGGTGATAAAGCGTCCAATCGTTCAGTATTATTCACCAAGAAGTCGTGATTACCAGGAATCAAGATTGTCTTTGCGATCTTAGAACATTCAGTTAAAACCCAAGCAACAATCTCAATAAGTTCGGGTGTCATTTGATTTTTGGAATGGACTAAATCACCTGTGAATAATATTCTATCAGGTTTAATTTGTTCGAATCTCGACAACATGTCGCGAATAATGTCGCGATACAAGTCGTGATCCTTAAACAAACGAATATGTAAATCCGAAAAGTGTGTAAGTTTCTTAATCATTTAATTGTGTTTTATCTCCGCAATAAACTTCGTATGGTGGTGAATACGGGTCTATTTTTGGTAATGGGTTGATTGGAACTGGTATGTGTTGGAATGGTAACATAGTAGTTTCAACCTTTACATCTTTAACCTGCCCCATTTTTTCAACAATAGGTGTGATGTCAATATGTTTATTTTCAAGTTTACCATATAGGTAACCTTCTAACCAAATATAAAATTCTTTGTGTGTCATGCTGTTTCTCTACAATATAAAGTAGCAAGGATCATTCTTGCAAACTTAAAGTGTTTAACTTTGTTTAGTTTTAATCCATAAAGTAAGGCAATACTTTCCAAGTATGGCTCCGCCTCACTTATTTTCATTTTACCGATTTCCATTAGTCTATGAATAATTCGAAGTCTTCATTCACATGTCCACAGTCATTACACATATATGTAGGGAATGGAACGATTGTGTCTTCAGAGCTTCCTGTTAATAATTTAGGGACTTTCTTCAACATGGTCACTTCCTTGAAGAATTTTGACTCACATTTTTCACACTTAATTGTTACTTGTTGTCGTAGGTCAATCTTTGGTCTTATGATATCATCGCTCATTTTATAATATAATTTACGTTTATTTTAAAAGGTATTTGGTGGTCCCAACTTGTTGTTGTATACCAAACGGGCGTAATTGTAACTTCCATACTGAATTATAGTTTATTTTTTAAGTTTAGTCAAATATTGTTTCATATCCATTTCTAAAATGGTATTGATTGTTTTTCTTTCAACACGATATTCAATAAATTCCCTCTCATCTGTTAATCTAACAATAATACAACCAAGAATTTTAATATCTTGATACTTTGTTCCTTCCAACATTTTTAATAACAATTTACCATATAATGGTAGTTGTGTATGATAGTGACCCAAAGCATTATTTGGTAGGTACTCAAAAGGAGTTTTCATCGGTTTAATATATCTTTGGGTAATAAAATTCTTTTCCTTATTTGTTTTATAGTCTGTAATTATTATACCATACCCATCTTTATTCTTATTCTCAATTAACCAACCCGTATCTCCTTGTCCTGTGTATCCTAACTCAGGATGTCCCAAAACAATTTCAGTGTCAATTAAATGCGCTCCTCGTTCTTTCATGGTCTCCAAAAATTGTTTTCCAGCGGTAACCATAGAATCACTTTTAATAATTTGTAAAGGATCGCAATTAAATATTGGTTCACGTATTGTCTTATTATGATCAAACATTTCTAATGAATGTTTCTCTAATAAAAAGTGAACTCTACTACCTATATTAGTTGAGTATTCACCTGATAACCTCCATTCATTAAGTAATTCTTCTGTTTTGTCAGGATCACCGCCAGACATTTCAAACGCTTTTTTTTCTGTCGGGAACTCGTCATAAAACACCTTCATAACCTTAGACACTGAAGGCCAATTATCAGTTAATTCACCATCTAAACCTAACATAGTATATTTATGACTTTCTTCTTCAAATGTTAGTTGGTATTCTTTTCTTTTATCTTCTAAAATTCGTCTAATGTCTAATACCGTTTCTTCTATATTCATAATATTGTTTTTCCTTTTTTATAATTTTCTTCACACCATAATGGTTGTAAATTTGTATAGTGACACAATTTGTACACTTCTTCTTCAGTATTAGCTGATGATAGTGGAATTATATGGTCAATATGCCATCCGTTGTGATTATGGTTATTCCAAGTCATTCCATCAGTAAATTGTTTTTCGATATGATCTTTAAGTTCTTCGGGTGTACAACCGACAATATTATATGTGTTATTAACATTAATATCAAAGTTGGTAGTTTTTATAAAAAGTTTAACCCTATTTCTAATGTTAATTTTTAATTTATATAAAACATCATTATTATATTTTTTTTGATGTCTTTCATTTCTACTTTTTCTAACTGATTCCAAATTATTCTTTTGGTAAGATACTTGTCTTTGTATTTCTTTATCAATATTAGAGTAATAAAACTTTCTATATTCTTCTTTAGTACATTTTTTACATCTATATCTTAATCCGTCTTTACTATATTTGTCTTTATTATATTCACATAACTGTTTTTCTTCCAAACATTTTTTACAAACCTTTGTTTCCATTTTTATAATCTAAAAGTAGTTTATTAACCAGTGAAGATAGGTTAATATGTAAGGATCTATAATATTTTAAAAGATCTCTATCCAATGCAACAGATACTTTCGTTTTCTTATCCTCTTCTTTTTTTAACTTTCTACCCATATACTATAAATATAACAATTTTTATAAAAGTGTGAATAATAATACTTATTTTATAATATGATAATATTCATCTTTTATTTCACCTCTAAGGTCGGCGATATCCTTGTCATCAGGTAGTTTAACCAATTTGATCCTACCCCACAATTCACCACCATTTAATTCGTGATAGAGTTTAACAGCGTTTTGCCAAGCATCCGCATCCAAACAAATAGTTATATTACCTTTAGCTTTTTTGTAAATTGTTTCAAACAAAATTTCTGACATGTGTTTACCCAACATCGGTATTGCATTATCTAAAAACAAACCATCAAAGGCACCTTCAACCAAAAAAACATCTTTATTCCAATCAATAAGATTCTCCCAAAAGATAATTTTATCCTTCTCAGCTTCAGGGTTTTTATATTTTGCTCGAGACATAGGGTTCCAACTTCTTGCAATATAATAATTCAATTCACCATTCTTATCGTATGATGGTACAACAATACGACCGGCATGGTCACCTTTATCACAAAATCCAATTTGATATTTTTCAATCATATAATCGGAAATTCCCCGATTATGTAGGTAATTTATAGCTTGTCTTCTAACAGGATATACCGGACTTGAGTCTTTGAATAGGGTGAATGAGTCGGGAAGTCTAAGGGTTTTTTTCTTTTTTTCTCTCTTAACAACGGTTTCGGGTTTTAGGACGGTATAAAGTTTCTTTTGTTTTCTGTTTCCGTATTTGTCGAATATCTTACCCAAAGATCCGTGAGTTCCTTCACTATCACCACAAGCCCAACACTTATAGACATTATCTATATAGTTAACCTCCAAGTTGTGTTTATTCCGGTCCTCATCACATACGGGGCAGTTGAAAGAAATTTGTCCACGGTTGGGGTAATGAAGTCCGTGATCACCAAGAACTTCCTCTAATAACTCAACTAACGCTTCATTTTCATCCATCCCTTATAATATAAACATAAACTTTCAATACATCAACTACACAAACTTTCGGGTTCTTTTATATTTATTGTTGATATGCCAACACAAATCACTATTTCAACTTTAACAGGGGCTCAACCATTTGACGTTTATTCTTGCGATACAGGATACACAAATTGTATTTATATCTCAACAATAACCTCAGCTCAGGTACCTTATAGTTTTGATTTACCATTCATACAAGAAGGTATGGCTGAAATCGGTCTCAAAGTAGTTGATAATAATAACTGCATTATCGAATTAAATATAATAACATAGAATGCAACCTACTTGTCTTTCTTTTGGTCTTTGGTCGTATGATGTTTCATCAAGCTCAGTAGCATGTGCTGGTCCCTTTCCTACTGAACTATTTGGTTATGGTTCTTTGACAGTAGGTGATCCTTTATATACCGCGTTAGGTTGTGATCCAGGTGACGTATTAACAGTTAGTGGTTATTATTCTAATGGATCAGTATGGTTTGAGTATGATGGTGTTGCGGAAGAAGTTTTGATTATAGATACCTGTTCAACACCAACGCCTTCAACTTCGCCTACTAATACTCCAACACCAACACCAACGTTAACACCTACAGAAACACCTACTAATACACCAACTGAGACGCCAACACCAACACCTACAGAAACACCTACTAATACACCAACTAACACACCAACAAATACACCTACTCCCACCCCGACACCATCTCCTTTACCAGTTACCAATTATTGTATAATTAATACAAGTACACTAGATGGTGATTATTTCTCGGCCGGAACTTACAATTCAAATTCATATTTTACTGGTAGTACTGGATTTATTTTTTATTCTTCAGGAGAAACAAGATGGTGTTTATCATCAACTTTAGGTGGTGTATGTGAACAATTTGGTCCTTACGCCAGCTCAAGTATCGTGCCAGATTTAGATGATACAGTAATGTATGTAGGTCCGTGTGTTACAACAATAACAACTACTGATCCTTGTGCCACTTTTGATTTTGACGCAATTTTTGATTGTTTGGTACCAGTATCTCCAAGCCCGACACCAACAAATTCACCTACACCAACTCCAACACCAACTCCAACATCTTCTAACCCATGTGGTGGTGTATCGCTATTAGCAACTGCAAGTGGTTATACACCAACTCCAACACCAACAATGACTCCAACACCTTCACCATCACCAGTAGTTACAAGACCTTGTAATTTCTCAGGTGAAGTTATCTTTAACGCATTCTCTGAATCTCTTGAATGTGCAAATAGTAAGAAATTTAAAGATTGTTTTACAGGTATAGATTACTTCACATCAGGTATTGTTTTAGTATCTGGAACCACATCACCTAAAGAAGGTTACGTCTATAATGTAACGATTAATGGTCAGGGGTATTGTGTTGTTTATGAAGGTTTGTTTGAGAATATAAGTGGTAATGATACCATATCATTAATTACTGAGATTGGTGCGTCTGTTGACGGAGCGTGTTTAAATTGTACACCCAATTTAACCGCAACTCCAACACCTACACCTACAACCACACCTACACCAACACCAAGTTCAACACCTTGTTTATCATTCCAATATATCATAGAAAATCAGAGTCCATCACTTGTGAAGTTTCCATATATCGACTGTGTAGGTAACCAAAATCTTAACTTACCAGCATTTTCATCGAATATAATTTGTGCATCGGTGGTACCTACAAGTACATCACCTAATATTACCATAACACCTGTAGGTTCGGCTTGTTTATAAAAAAAAATATCGGTCGATTGACCGATATTCGAAATTATCTGTGTATTACCCGATAATTAATCCCAAATTTCTTTGAGTCTCATAAATCCTAATACACAAGTGTAAGCATCTGTTTGATCAAAGTTTTCCTTTTTGAGGGTATTATTTTTAGTATATAACCATTTAATTTGTGGTTCTTTTTTGGCAACCTTTTCCCAAATAATCATTTTCTTATCAGCATCTTTTGGTAAACCTCCGAATAATACAAACTTTTTCTTGTCATTTTCTTGTACTAAATCAGGAAATGCAAACTTTCTTGAATTATAGGTTGAGATGAATTCGGGTACGATACCTAAAATATTATAAATTTCTTTAAAGATGAAACTATTAAATCTTAGTAGAGTTTGGATCGTGTAGATATTGTTTGAGTTCAATAATGGTTCTTCAATAACCACTCTTACAATACCTAATTCTTTATACTCTTTAAGTTTCTCAGCGAATACTTCCGACTTCAACAATAATTCTTTTAATTTATCATCTTCACCCTTATCCATTTTAGGTCTCGGTGATATGTGGGTTAACTCTAATAATTCTTGGGTCTTAATATCAAATAAAGCCCATCCTATCGTTCTTGTGGATACGTCCAAACCTAAAACTTTAGGTGAGTTTTTTAAATTTTTTGCCATAAACAATAATGTTTTATTTTATAATAACCTAAAACTATAAAAATTGTAGTTTTATTAGAAATCTAACTTTACAACGTATTGTTGGATACCTTGTCTTAATACTGGTGATTGTAGTTTAGACATCACCAAAATATCTTGGTTATCATCTAATAAGGCAATCTCCGTAACATACGATGGCGTACCAGGTGTCCATGTTGGGTTCTGAGATATTAAGAACTCATTAAAACTCAAATTGATCTTATATTTCATTTCATAAATGGTTGCTTGGATATCTGTTTCCAAATTACCATAAAAGTAATATTCATCACCAAAGTTTAATTGTTGTCCTGTCGCACCATTTTGTGGTAGTTGGATATAATTGTTTAGGTTATAGTATGGAGCTGAACTATAATTTTCAGCGGTAACTACGAATGTGGATGCTGTTAACGACTGTTGAGTAACGTAACCATTTATAAACATATCACTAATTTGATCTGTAAAATCAATCAATCTCCATAGTGAAGGATCAGGTCGTTGTCCTGCAACCGTTTTTTGGGCTAACACTTGGAATTGTGTTGCGTAGAATCCAGCAGGAACCGTACATGTCGGACAAGAAGTCGTTGTTGTACTAGTAATTGGGTTTATTGTAGTCGTAGTTGTTGTTGGTGACATAGTTGTTGTGGTAGTGGTAGGACTAAATCCTGGTTGTACTAAACAATTAAATTCACCTCCAAATCTAACCGCAACATTCTGTGGAGTATCTGGTGTACAAACATTAGCGGTACCAACAACACTTGTGTAATAATTACTATGTAGAGAATTTGTAAATGTTGTTGTATTAGATAATCTATATGTTACCCACAGCGTTTCCACACCACCCGTTAAAACTCCTGTAGTGTTCGAAACTCCGCAAGTATTTGGTGTAATTAATGAAACTTGAGGTGCTGGTAAAGTCCAATTTCTATTTGCCTTGTATGAAAGTGCCGCAACAATTTCCTCGTCATCAATAATAATTAATTTAGAGTCAGGGAAGACCTTACCAATTCTACTTGGTAATCCATTAGGTTGTGCGAATGTATCCCAAAGATTGTAATATCTTAAACCAGGTTGATTCATATTATCCGAAATACTTGATTTAATATATTGTACTTGGAATAGATTTTTACCATCAAACCCTGGAGGGTCCACCCAAAAAGTTTGTCCATAACAACATTCAGGGTTTTTATGCCACATTAATGTTGGAATATGTAATTTGAAGTTTCTTGCTTGTCCTTGTGTGTTATCCGCATTTTGAGCATCGTAAGGTTCTAACGCGAATTTTTCACCATAGAAGAAATCAATAGTTTGATTAGTATAATGAATAATCGCAATAGCCTTTTGATCTTCAGGTGTAACAACCGTTTTTTCACCAAAAGAGTTATAATAATAAACAGAATCTGTGGATGTTTGAGCATTTGATGTGGTATACCCAAAGTATTCTTTTTGACCAATATAATTGACCGATCCAAATTTAGTATAATCTTGATATGTATTAGAATTTAAACCCGCAGGACTCTCAGTCCACGGAATATTCATATTCCAAATTTTCACATCAAACTGATCCGTATCACAAACAGATTCAAAATCAATCACGTTAGGAGCCCAATGTGGTTCAGGTGTGAAACTATCATATAAAGGAACCATTTGTGGTGGATAGATTAATGTCCTACCATAACAATCAGAAGCTAAGTCTGTAAAGTCAGGTGTTGTTCTATCTAATGTTAATACGTTACCACAAACCGCAACAATTCTATAAGTTAAAATTGAGAAACAACTCACCACGTCTTTTAAACAATCAGGTGGTGGTGGTACGGGACACTGTGGTGTATTTGATGGTGTTAGACACGGAGTTTTCGTTGGTGTTGGTGTCGGTGTTGGTGAAGCACAAACATCAGACGAAGAACTCGATGGTGTTGGTGTTGGGGTCGGTGTTTGACCTGCCGACGCACTTGGTGTTGGTGTTGGGAAATTAGAACAAGAACAGTCAGTCATTGCTCTACCATCATAATAGATTGTTATAAAATCACCTACACTAGGTGTATTATCATTTTGAGCATTACAATCCATTCTTTCAACGGTAATTTCATTTGTACCGTTTAGAGTTGACATGTTTACAACATAATTAGGTGTAACTACATAACTATTATTTACAAGTGCTTTCCAATCGATTGTTGATGCTGTTGTTGATCCGGTAAAAAATCCTCTCATCGCCGCTCTGTTGTAAACTGACTCTATACCTGAATCCATGAAAGGAATACCATATATGTTTGTTTGACCTTCATCAACCAAATAAGGATACTTAACATATTGTCTATTAGATTCTGGAACGCCAGAACTATTTTGAGCATTAAATTCAGGTTCTAAAACAACCGTATTTGCTTGATTATATGTGTTAGGAAGTTTGTTATATGAAACTTCACTATCACCTAAAGCAAAATAGGTAATTCTAAAATTACCTTCAGATAGTCTTTGTCTACCTGTATCAGTTACACGAGTGTTAACTAATCCTGACGTATTTTTAATTATGTATGCCATTTAAATGATAAATATTCTAATATTCATTTTATATAACCACAGGTCCAGGTGGTGTTGAGTTTATCACGTTTAGATTACAACAGTTACAGTTTTCTATAGCGTTATTAGTAATTAATAATTGATAATAACCTACAGCATCTTGACATGGTCCAGTTGGGTTATTTGAAATTGAGTTTGTTATTGATCCATTTATTATTTGATTGCTCGTCATAGTAATTGTATTCTGAAAAGTTCTTGTTTGTTGGGTAACATTAATTGCTCCTCCCACAGTACAAGGTCCTCCAAGAGCATATGTATTTGAGTTCGTATTTGTTAATGTCATCGGTCCAATACCAGTAATTACCGCAACATTAACATAAACTGGTAATGA
>Ga0114918_10003602_pt1 | contig 13638 bp, 7 predicted proteins | sample LantaG_FD_87015 | JGI IMG/M metagenome (GOLD analysis project Ga0114918, IMG submission 87015) | Deep subsurface microbial communities from Baltic Sea to uncover new lineages of life (NeLLi) - Landsort_02402 metaG | ecosystem: Environmental > Aquatic > Marine > Oceanic > Sediment | place: Baltic...
ATCCGCGTCGACAGGATCAATTACAGCGACGGCTCCCATCCGGAAAATTGCCCCGGCTCGATAGACCTCTGGCCCATAGAAGCAGACGGCGCCGGCATGGCACTAACGCGAATAATCCCGGCCGACTACGGCAACGATCCCGACAATTGGTTCGCCTCGGCCCCGTCGCCCGGCGAGTAAATCCTGAGAACAGATAAGATAATGGAGATGCTTTCCAACTCTATTTTAAACGAGATAGCCCGATCTGTTGTCCCGTCTGCTCGAGATGTTTGCCGTATTGGTCGGTGTAAAAGTCGTTATTTCGTGTATAGAAACTTCTGGGCAAATCATAATGGAATCAGTATAATCCTGGATAAATTCTGTTCATCGGACTTTCTCTAAATTATGTTTTTGTTATTTTCAGATTTACAGGGATAATCGTTGAGTGAGAAAAGCAAATTAGCTTCGATAGGTACAGCCGCAAAAAAAGCTGGCGTTTCCCGTCAATCTCTGCAATATTATCTTATGGTCGGGCTTCTTGAGCCTACGGAGGTTACGCCGACCGGAAGGCGACTGTTTGATGAGAAAGGTATCGAAAGGATTAAAATTATAAAGAGACTTAATAAAAGCGGCTATCCTTTGCGTGCCATAAGGGAATTGTTTATGGAAGGCCGCGGCGAGTTAAAAGGAGATAATTTGTGAGTGATTACGAAACTTCCCAGAGAAGGCGCAATATTGTTGTGGGCCTTTTTGTGATATTGGGTATATGTGCGTTTGGCTGGCTGATATTGAAGTTCGGCGATTTGCCCGGCATTGTCACCAAGATGGATTCTTTTGAAGTTTTCGTTCAGTTCCCGACGGCGACGGGAGTGCAGAAGGATACGCCTGTGCAGTTTTGCGGCTATCAGATTGGGAGAGTCACAAGTGTTATGGCTCCGGATGTACGCGAGGATTTAGAGACGGGCCTGGAGTATTATCAAACAGTGGTTGTTCTCAGCATCGACAAGAGGTATGTTGCCATTCCCTCCAGCGTTGTAGTGAAACTGATGACACGGGGATTGGGCAGCAGTTATATCGAGCTTAAACAGCGCCTCGACGCACCTCTGGTTCCGCTCGATCCGAACCGGCCGGAAACAAAATACCTGGTGGATAAAATACCCCTTCAGGGCTCTACCGGCATGACAAGCGAGTTCTTCCCGGAAGAAAGCCAGAAGAAACTCGATGGATTGATCGAGGGCCTTGGAAATCTCATCAGTAACGCTAATGATATCATCGGCGACAAGAACAGCAAAGAGAACATAATGAAAACGCTTGCTAATCTTGTCCAGGCGTCGGAGCAGGCCAAGGATACGCTGGAAGAATTCGAAAAGTTTGCCGCCGCGGGGACTGCGACTCTGGAGAATGCTGATTCCAAGTTGGAAGATGTGGTTGCCGCTGTAGTCGATACGAGCGAAGATATCCAGAAATTTGCCGCTGCCGGGACATTGACTCTGAAAAGTGTCGATGCCAAAACAGAACAGCTCGTTGCCGCGATGGTCGATACGAGCGAGCAACTGAGCAAGGCTATGGGGGAACTTAAGCTGGTTTTGGAGAAAGTCAACAACGGCCAGGGCAGCGCTGCAAGGCTCATCAATGATGGAAACTTTTACGAAAATCTGCTTGAAAACACCGAGCAGTTAAAATCGCTTCTGGAAGAGATGAAATCCTTTGTCGCGGAGTGGAAGGACAAAAAAATCGGAGTCAAGTTGTTCTAAATGTTGATGGGCGGTTGAGGCCGGCGCAAACATTCTGCTGCGGCAATATATTTCCGCTATGAAAGACATTGCCGGTCGAACCTGCGCCGGGTCCCAGGGGGCGATGTTATTGGCCGTATATTCTTTTTCGGTCCCGTGGCGTAATCGAGCTGGGCTTTTCGGGATACTGGCCCTTATCCCCGGTTTCTTCAATCCATCGTTCCAGAATCGCCCGCATTTTTTTGAGGGTCTGCCGGTGTTCCGGTGAAGCCGCGAGGTTGTTGATTTCGTATGGATCGTTCTTTATATCGTACAGTTCCTCGTCCGGCTTCCGCGGCGCCATGAACAGTGCCTGGACGGGCGTCAGCTTGCCTTGAGCGTGAAGCTCTTTCATGAGATTCAGCATCGGGTAAGAGTTTTCCTTGTAGGCATTGGTCTGCGTGTAAGGCCGTTCAGGCATGAAATTGCGAATATATTTGTATTGCTTGTTCCGGACGCAGCGGATGCGGTCGACGGTCTCATCGCAACGGTCGCGGGCGGCGATGATATACTCGTGCTGATTAACGGTCTTCCAATTATCGTTTGCGCCGGGTTCGAGATAGACTTTCCCTTCGATATGCCTGGGCAGGTCGACGCCGGCGATTTTCAGCGCCGTTGCCGAGATATCGATCGAGCTTACCAGGTCGTCGCATACCTGCCCGGCTTTGAGCTTGCCCGGCCAGCGAACGATCAGTGGGATATGGATACCCCCGTCATAAAGCCATTGCTTGCCGCGGACGTGACAGCGGCCGTGATCGCCTATGAAAATAACGATCGTATTGTCGGCAAGGTTTTCGTCATCGAGACGTTTTAGAATCTTGCCGATGTATCCGTCCATCATCTGAATGGAGTCGAGGTAAGTCGCCCAATCATTTCGTGCGACCGGGTGGTCGGGGTAGTAGGGGGGCAGCTTGACCTTATCAGGATCGACGGGATTCTTTAGCTGGTCGGGCAGATTTTTCCAGTGCCCGCCCCGGTGTGTGACACTGATGGACAGTTGCGCGAAGAAAGGCTGGCCTGCTTTGCGCTGGTTCCAGTCATCGCCGTCAAAGGCGTTCTTGTACTTGAAGTTGAAATCCGTTTTGCCCGAGCCTTTTACTCCTGGGGCGGCGGTTTTAACATTCGCCGTGAAATAGCCTGCATCCCGGAAGTATTCGGTTATCAGCCGGACCGGTTCGGGCAGCGTGTAACCGTCGTTGCGATGGCTGCGATGATTATGAGCTCCGATGGAAGTCTGGAACATTCCCGTAATCATTGCCGAGCGGCTGGCCGAACAAACCGGGGCGGTCGTAAATGCGTTGTTAAAGCGAATCCCCTGGCCTGCGAGCTTGTCAAGATTCGGAGTTTGCACTAACGGTGTCCCGTAGCAGCTCAACTCAGGGCTGATGTCTTCGGACAGAATCCACAGAATATTTGGCCTGCTGTCTGCCTTTTGCTCTGCAAAAAGCCTGCCCGATGTTGCCATGGCAGCCGCTCCCATCCCAATGATTCTCAGGAAACTGCGGCGTGTATAATTATGTTTGCTCATTCTCATTTCTCCTTTATTATCACTACCGTCTGGTTGATGTCCGGCGCGGTGGCGGGGAAAACGCCCTCTTGACCATCGGTCGTGTTTACCTCAACATAATACTCCAGGTCGGTTTCGATCCGGCCGGCGGGAATCCGTGTGGAATATACGCTGCGGGCAATGTGTGTAAGTGGAATCTTTTCGTAGTTGCCTTTGCCTATTGTGCGGAAATATAGTGATGCGTCTTTGGGAGCGGCTGCGGCCAGAATAATTACTTTGAGCTGCAAATCCTCGCCGGCCGAAAGGCTGCCTCGCACGGTCGGCACAATTAATCGCAGCGGGCCATTATATGAGCCCGAAGGCATTGCGTCGGACGGCAGCTCATCGCCCATAAGTTTTGCCAGTTCCTTCCCGGGTTCGGTTAGCAAAGTTGGCATTACATGTTGCTGGAAGTTTGTAACATTGCCCATCGCACCGTTCGTGCTTACGGTTGCCAGCAGATACCGGTGAGCTTCGGCAAATTGGGCGACAAGCTCCTTTCGAATCGGCAGGGCAATCTCTCGTGCCAATCGTTTGCGGTTCTCCGGATTTTTTTCATCCTTGATCTTTTTCATCGCCACGTTAAATCTCGCCCATGTACAGCTAACTTGTCCAACCGCCCGAAGGTAGCGGAAGTTGTTCAGCCAGTAGTCGAATCGTTCGATGTTGCCGCGTCCTTTGATATTCGGGCGAATTTCGGCCAAATCCTCTATGAATTCGTATTCTTTGCTTACCTGCTCCCATTCCCTTTCGTCCGGCCTGATGCCGCCGGGGCCGCCGATCCAGGTGGATGGCCGGGGCAGGTTAGTATTTTGCTGGTTTTCAGCAGTCGCCGATGGCCCTCCATCGAGGCTGATAAATAACCTTGCGATTGGTTCGGCTGCCTCCGGCCCGAATTGCGACAGTGCCCAGTCGGCATAAAAATCGTCTGCGGGCAGGTCGCGTGATCTGCTGTCGGTCTTCGCAGCCGGCATATCAGCCTCGTAATCTTTATAAGCAGGGCCGCCGCAGTTGATTTTTTTTGTTATGCCCTTGCCCTGCACAACAAAGGCCGCGATGAACGGAAATTCCACCAGGCTCTCGAAACCGATTTCCAAAAGGCCGTTGTCCGTCTTGACATCTTCAAAAGTGTAATCCAGCGCCCTGTTCTGGCCGACCTCGGCGAAAACGTCCAACTGGTCAATGACTTTCTTGCCCTGTAGTTTGACGGCGAATACACGCTTGCCGGATTCGGCGTAGTGAGGCTCGCAGAACTTCAATGTCACAGTATATGTCCCGTTCGGCACCTTAAGGCGATAGGCTTTCACATCCCAGATGACCGTCTGGTAGAGCGGATCGTTTTCAGTATCGGCTATGGCATTGTTTGGAAACCCAGCGACATTGCCGCCTTCACGGCCTTCTGAGAGCTTTGGTTTGGGCGGCTCGATTTTTTTGCCGAACTCCGGGTTCCAGTCTTTCTGCTGCCATGCGGCATGGGCGAGTGCTGAAACATTCGGTCCGAGGATGCGCGTTCGCCAGTGGATGCCCATCAGTCCCGTACACCCGTAAGCCAGGGCATCCGCCGCATCGCGCCGCATTCGGCCCGCCCAAAGCTGCGGGATAATCAGCGCCGGATCGTCTTCGAGCCAGGGGATGGCCCATTGGGGCCGGCCGGTGACATTGGCAAAGCCGGACTCGACCGGTGCGAAACCGACGTTGCGATTGATGCAGCTCATCGGCATTTCTTTGGGCAGTGAATTATCGAACATCGCACGGTCCTTTGGCGGTCCGAGGACCCAGCCGCACGTCGCTAATGTAAACGGGGCGTTGACTTGCTTTGAGGCGGCAATGGCGGCTTGGAAATCGGCCACAGTAGCTTCGATCTCTTCGTCCTTGGGATTGCCCCACGTCCAGCCTTCGGGAGTCCAGAACCAGTAATAATCCAGTGGATAGGCCTTGGCGATTCGCCGGAACATGCCTTCGTAGAGTTCCTGCACGACTGCCGGATCGGAAGGGTCTTTGCCCATATTTTTGATGCGCTCTTTCACGGCGTCGGGAATTATGAGCGGCGTTTCAGTGCCGACACAGGTTTTGACGCCGAGGATGTGGGCATATTCGAAGGCTTCTTTGAGCGTGTTGCCGGTACGGTTGAACAGTTCGTTTGATTTGTCCTGGCTAAGCTGTGTCCAGGGATTCATGCCGCGCATATAGTCCGGGCCGTAGTCGTCTCGTTCGAATATTTGCGCTGCGCCGAAAGTGTAGTCGCTTGTCTTTGCCGGTTTATAGCCCCATGCACCTGTAATGTTTGCCGTAGTGAAATGCCTTGATGGATAGCTGAACTTTACGGTTCCGTCTTCGTTGAAGTCTCCGGGCATGCCGATCCATACGGTTGGCTCGGGGCCGACGCCGCCCTGGGGATATGTGTGCAGACCGAAGAAGTTCATACGAAGCTTTGGCAGTTGTGCGACAATAGCTTTGTAATCGTCGGCATTCCACCAGTCCGGCCCCTCTGGGAAATCGTGGAACGGTTGGATTCCCCGCATGTCGAACAGTGGTTTGCCTTTTTCATCCAGGTCGGGTATTTTCAGAGCGATACGCTCATCGGGGATTGTGTCACCATGCATATAAAAACGAACGCCCAGATGCTCGGCGAACCGATAGGCTGCGTAGAGTGTCCCGATCGAATCGCCGCCTGTAATCAGCAGGGCTTTCCGATCACTGAAATTAATTGTCTTAATCAGATATTGCTGATGTTCCAGCGAGCCTGTCGAAGAGGCCAGTTCCGCGTTTTTGTCTGTTATTGTTCTGATGGCGGGGTGGTCCTTCTGTCCGACGATAATTAAAGGCATTTTCGAAGGCAGGTTTTTGTCGCTCCGAACGATGGGCAACAGTTTGCCCGTCCGCAGATACACATAGCGGCGAACCTCTTGTGCCGCTAAGCATTCGACAGTCGTTGCGTCCGATGGGCTGACGATCGTGATACCCGAAACGTCATATTCCGGCCCATTGTTTACCGAGCAGCCGATCGAAGCCAGCGATACGAAAAGCACGGCCAACGTTAAAAAACGAATGCCTTTTCTCATTTTAACGATCTCCTTATGCTGTTACTATTTCCGGAAGTTCTATTGTGACAGAATGAACTCGGCCAGATCTTTTATCTCTGATTCGGTCAGGTTTGATGTAACTCCGTGTTTGTCGCCGGGATTGCAGGTTGTCAGCACTTCTTCAATCGTGGCGGCCCGTCCATCGTATAGATATGGCGAGGTCCGCCATACCTCGACGAGTGTCGGCGTGTCGAACTGCCGGTCCTTGTCCAGGTCTTTGCCGGTGCCCACGTTGTGCGTTTTCAAATCGGTGTGCAGCGGTCCTGTATGGCATGAAGCGCAGCCTGCTTTGTCGAATATCTTTTGCCCTCGCTTGGCCGACTCGCCGAGCTTGCCGTCAACAAGATGAGGGCTGGGGACCGGTTTGAGGCTCTTGAGATACTCGTCGATAGCGACGGCCTCTTCTTCCGGGCGCACTGCAAACTGGATATGCCTGATGCCGGCACGCACTCCAGCCTCGGCGTTTTCACGAATACCCGTAATCATCGCCGGCGGCGTTTCGTGCGCGAGCAGCAGGCTCTTGGTATTCTTCGGATTTCCCAGGCCGTCGTTGAGCAGATCCCAGTTCAGAGCATCGATCCTGGCGTCGGAAGGATGACAACTGGCACAGCTCTGCCAGCCCTGGAAACAAAGCTCAGCGTTGTTGAACAGCATTTGACCTTTTCGCTCGGCTGTCATATCGATCTTTGGGCCGAGGGCTATGGATTTGGTCTTGAATCTCGATTCGCTGTTTATATCCACGATGGCCATGCTATCGGTGAAGTACTCGGCGACATAAGCTTTGTCACCGATGATGGTGAGTGCTCGCGGGGCTTTGCCCGGCAGTTTGATGCGCTGTCGAATACCGTAAAGAAAGCTCAGTTCGTTGGGAATGTTCGAGGCGGCTACGCTGCCGGAGCCACTTGCGTCGTAGGAGCCGCCGGAAAAGCTCTGAGGCTGCCTGCCGATGCGTTTATTGTAGCTGTTGATCTTCTCCATCAGGGCGGCTATTTCTATTACGCTTAACTCGTGTGTCCCGGCATGTGTCACGCAGAGATATTTCGAGTCGCTCGTGCAGGCAAGGCCCCACGGATTCGCGGCACCATAATCCACGTCATCCAAAAGAACCGTTTCTATGAGTCTCTTACGCCTGGCGTCTATGATACTGACTGCGTTCGTATTTATCCATCCTCGTTCCAACTGGGTGGTTGGAACCGTGTACCGGGCGAGAATATGCGAGGCGAAAACAAACCGTCCGTCCGGCGAAACGACAATGCCCTGGAGATTTTGGCTTCCATTCGGTAGAACAATGTCGATATCGAAGGCCATCGTCTTAGCGTTTATGACCGAAATATTGCAGGCTATCGAGTCGGCGCTCGCCGAGCCGTATGGAAGCATGTTGCCCACGTAGAGCCAGTTTCCATCGGGGGTAATATCGGCGGCGACCGGTTCCCGGAGGGCGGAGATCTTTGCAAGCTGCTTATCGTCCTCGGTGCTTATAACCCAGATATTGTTATCGAAACGATTGCATATATATAGAAACCTGCCGTCCGGACTGAGCACGGGTGATCCCGGGGTGTGGCCCGCGGGCAGGGTGCGGAGCAATTTGGCATTGCGTGTATCTATAACACTGACACATCCTTTCTGTCCGCCACAGGTGACGTAGAGGAGCGATCCATCGCCGGCAAGGGCAAGGCCAGTCGGATCTGCGGGTACGCTGATTGTTGCTGTTACCTTCGCCGTTTTCGTGTCAAAGACAGCAATCTGTTTGGCGGTGGCTTCGGCAATGTAGATTGTTTCGCCCTGACTGTCTGCAACTAACGCCGTCGGGGACAGGTATTCTTCAGCGGCATAAGTAACATAAGTGAAGCTGATCAGGACGATAGAGATGCTCATCCATATTGTTGCTCGGTTAATATGACATTCTTTCATATTCGGTTGTCTCCATAACTACTTAATTCTGAATTGTGCAGTGTTTCATCAGGCTCGACAAGACGTGCCGAAGCTGCATATTTTTGTTTCGTAATCGCTATTTCGGACACGACTCGGAATCCGACGTTGTGGACGCGCTGCCACGACGGATAACTCAATCGAAAAGCGGAACGGCACCGCTTCGGACGATCACACCATGAGCCGCCTCGCACGACCTTCCGGCCGGGTTCCGTGAGGGCATCGGGGCCATCGTTAGCTCTGTAAGGATATGGCTGATATGTTGTTCTCGTCCATTCGCAGGCGTTGCCGTGCATATCATAAAGTCCCCATGCGTTAGGCCGATAGCTTCCTGCGCCGGTTGTGGCGATTGCCCCATCGTCGAAACTTATATCGCAAAGGATGTTGCCTCCATAGACGGCCGATTCGAGGATGCCTTTACCGAAGTGGGCGGTAATATTCGACTCCAGGCCGCCCGTCGGCCCGGGGTGTACGCTCAGCGATTTGTCGGCGACGTTTGCCCATTGCGAGAAATCCGCATCTACTTCGCCATACGAAAGTGGACTTTGCGAGCCGGTCCGGCAGGCGTATTCCCACTGGGCCTCGGTTGGCAGCGTAAAGTTCATGCCCGTTTCCTGCGAAAGCCATCGGCAGAAGTCCATCGCCCGCTGCCATGAGATACGAACGGCCGGCTGCTCAGGCTCGGCAAGGGACAATCCGGGTCCGTCCGGGCCCTGGAAACGCTTCGTGAAATAACCGGAATCATGAGCCGGGTCGAATCGGTGATATTGGGCGTTAGTGACTTCGAACGCCGCCATCCAGAAGTCGCAGCCGATTGTGACCGGTGCGGGCGGGCTTTCATCAGGTTCGCCGTTCGCATCCCCCATGATGAACTTGCCGGCGGGAATACGCATCAGTTTCATTGTCACATCTGCTCCCAGGTCGATCGTCCTGGCAGCCGGCCCGGCGGCGTTCTGGCGACGCTGGGCCTCTTTGGCGTCGAATGGCCAATTAGAGAGTTCGGGTGTTTGCCGTTCTGTTTCATGGATTCGCACAGGTAGAACAGGCTCGATATCTTTGAGACGCAGCTCAGGAATCGCCTCGGGATTATCCTTTGGTCCGCCATAGAGTTGGCGCAGCTCGCGCCTGCGACTCTCGGCGCCTTCGGGGATCGGTCCGACCTCGCCCCAGGTGCCGTGACACGGGCCGTTCAGGTCGATCCATGTGATGAGCCGGTCCCAGGCTTCCGCGTCTAATTTGACGTTATAATGACCTTTGCCGAGCATTTGTATAAGCTCGCTCGTATCGGCGTGATATTCGCCGGGTACCAGCAGGCCGACGTGGTCCTCGACGTTAACCCTGCGAATATATGGTATGAGGGCTTCGTATGCTGGCGTGTACTTGATCTTAGTACCGCCGAGCGTTTCTCGTATGACCGGGTGCAATCGAGTTGCCCCGAGCTTCGTAAGCTCTCTTCCGTGATAGTTTGCCACGTAACGTTCAGCCCGCAGGTCGGGCATTTTTTGGCCGTGCATTGCCGCCTTGCCGTTGTGGCAGCCGACACAATATTTGTCCAGCACAGGCTGCACATCTCTCTCGAAATCCAAACCCCTTGGCGGGCCGTACCACGGCTCGATCTTTGCCGCCGGACGCTTTGCGGCCAGCCTCTGACGAAGAACGGGAATGTTTTTGGGCTTCTCGTGGCAGCCTACGCAGGATACGGTCTCGCCCGGCATCGCGGTGAACCAGCTCCGCATCAGTTGGACTGCCTTGCCCTTATCATCCAACGGCTGGATGCTGAGTGGCGTGTTGGCCGGAACGCCGAACATTGCCGAACCGTCTTCCTGGATGTCCACGGTGCCGAGAATCCGCATCACTTCCCATGGCCCGCCGCAGCCAATCTTATCCGGCCCGGCCATTCCGGGGTAGCCAAAATGATAGGCCAGAACCCGCAGTTTTTTCACGGTGCCGCGCGGGACACCGGTCAGTCCTTCTCCGGCGTAAATATCGTCGAGGTAAACGACCGCATTGTCACTCGCCGGGTCGACCCTGTCAGGAACAGCAGGGGGGCGAGGTGTTTTTGCCAATGGAACAGGTTCGAACAGGTCAAATTTGGGCCGCACATAAATCGGCAGCATATTATCGAAAACGTCCACGAGGTAGATACCCCATGGACTCTTTTGATTCGGTTTAGATGCAACCAGGAAATATTTATCGCTCAGCGGATAGGGATGGAGAAATTTCGGCCAGGATTTGTTGACCAGGCTGTCACGGATGACGGTTTGGACGGGTTTTCCTCGTCCGGGAATTCTCTGGACGACACCACCCGCTCCCTGCCAGCCCTTGGTAGTATCCAGCAGACCCAGCTCGCCCATCCGCGGCACGCCGTGATAGCCGGCGATGATGGCAATGATTTTGCCCGGGGCTCCCGGTATCCCTCGTGGAAAATAGAGTGCATTCGGCCAGTAGGAATTGCTGCCGTACACTGCCCGCTGGCCCGTGCCGTCCGGATTCATCACCATTAAAGGGCGCAGGTAAATATGCATGGGTCCGGTATAGTCCCACCGGCTGAATATTACCTGGCCTGTCGGCAGCACGGCCGGGTGAAGATCGAGGTCCTGGTCGTAGCACAATTGCCGAACATTACCGCCGTCGGCATCCATCAGGTAGATATTGCAGGCACGCTCGACGCCGTGCCAGCAGGGGACCGCTGTGTAAGATGCGGTCGAGGCGAAGACGATTCTGCCGTCGGGCAGATAGCAGGCGTCGAAGTTGTCCACGTCCGGGTGATCGCCGCGTGAGACCTGGCGCAGGCCGCTGCCGTCCGTGCCGATCTCGAAGATTTGCCATGCCGGGCCTTTGGGCATCGTGAAGAGAAGCTTCTCGGCGTCGTAATGGAGGTCCATTTCGCCGACAAATTCCGTGGCGGCGGGGCGGTAAAGCGTTCGCAGCTTTCCATCGGGACGCATCGGTTCGAGGATCGCAATTTCGTTATCATAGCCGGTTCGTTCGATACCCGTGTTGCATTTGTGGTTGACGGGCAGGCCAAGCTGTCCTCGCTTGCGTTTGAGCAGCAGCAGCTTGTCAAAATCGAGCAGTGGGTTTGAAAGCAATGAATCGTACCGCAGCTTTTCAAGTTTGTCTGCGAGTGTCGATACATTGGCTTTTGGAGAATTATTATTCCGGCCGAAGGAATCAATCGCAGTTTTGCTCAGTTTTCTCAAGCTGTCAAGACGATCCAGGTACTGCCCGCCTTTTGGATACTCCTGTCCAAAAGTCTCGATCAGGTCGGTAATAGCAAGACGAAGTGACTCGAAATCGAAACTTCGCACGTATTGTGTGGCTTTGTCCTTATTGAGATTGAGATGGCGTGCCGACACTTTGGCTGGCTCACCGGCAAGTCCCGGAATCGAAGAAATTCCTAAAATGAGCAAAACAAGATTACTGCACAAAAGGCTTCTGAGAAGATTGTTTCTAAAGTTGGTCTTCCTTTGTTTCATTGCTATATTCTATATGTTATTACTCAGCCATTTAGTCTGAAAATCGTGTGTTGGATTACGTCCGTCAGGACTTGAACCTCCGATTGTTTTTTAAGAACAAGATACTACGAAATTCCATGTCCTGAAAAAGTATTGCGAAACCTCGTAAACCAATCAGTACCAAAATAACAGAAATAAGCCAAAAATCAAGTCCAAAACATCCCCGATGACATGGTTGATATCGAGTTTTTGGCCGGAACTGCCGGTATGTTAAGAGTGTGATAAGAATATTAGTTGAAGCAGCTTTGCAGGGCACGTATTTATGCGGATCAGCCACTTATTTGCTTTGAATACTCCTTCATGTGCAACTTTTCGATACCGGATTGGAGACTTTTGCTTACTTATCGTTGATCTAAGGGCGTTCTGATCTCCCCTTTGCATTTGCGCTGGTTTTCCGCTCTTCCGTAGTACAGCCTGTTCTTCTGTGTACCCTTTTTAGAAACGCAGAGAAAAGCTTAGTTCGGTTTTCTACGGCAGTACCAGAACCCACATACCATGACTATGATTATTATCCACTCTGCAACACCCATTTTTGCCGATTCCTCCGTTGAAATATGCCCGACTAAGGCCGCCGGAACCTGATAAGGAACGCAAAAACAATACCCTTGTGTCCTCCGGCGAAAGGTGCACCGGTTCTTGTGCATCTCCTTATATAAAAACTGGCGGTTTGAGTTGGACCGCTAAAAAGTCCGGAGCAAAAAAGCTGTTTAGTTTTCAATTCTGAATTGCGGGGTTGCTTCGCTCAATGATTACCTGATTATATCACGAGCTTATTCCGTGCGTCAAGCAAAATAAAAATTTGCTGATATGTTGATATGCCTTGATTAAGCATGAAAAATGCGGGTAAAGATGAATGGTCTTTCACGACGTTTGCGGACAGGCTTCGCGAAGGAATGACAAATGTGGCGTTTCGTTCAGAATGAGTACGATTCTCGCTGCAAAAGCCCCACGGATTCCAAAAATCAGATATTCACTCTGACGATTTGTTTTACAAATTAACTTTGTCCTGGAGTTCAGTAATGGCTGTCTGAATCAGCTTTAGCTGGTTTTCGAGCTGACGGACCTTTTGGATTTCGATCTGCAATTGAGTTTCAAGATTGTCTAATCTTTCCTGAGCGCTCTGTGCCTTTGCGACAGCGGCATCGCGGGACGTTGTCAGCTGCCCGACTTGTTCTTGCAATTGGTCTTGCGAGCCTGTAAGTTCCCCGACTTGTTTTTGTAACTGGTCTCGCGAGCCGGTAAGTTCCGTGAGTTGCTCCTGCAGCTTGTCACGAGTCTGCGTAACGATGTCTATTCTCGCCTTGAGATCGTCTCTTTCGCTCTCGGTCTTTGCTAAAGCGGCTTTAAGATTTTCCAGCTCGGCTTTTTGCTCTGCACCAAAGTTGCAGCCCATCAGGGCGATCGGAAGAACCAATGCTATCGTAAACGCGAGAATCAGAATCTGCTTCATCGTTTCGCTCCTTTTCTTTTGAGTTAAATTTGTTGAAAATTTGCCAAACAATTGTTTCCTAATATTACATCGGCTATAAACAAGTTCGAATTGAAGCAAATCTCCTGTGTATTGACCGACTTTTTCCGATAAATAAATCTTGCGGAGTAAAAAGAATTTGTGTTCTTACTTTGATGCCCAAGAGCTGGATTCGAAGATGGTGCCAATAATAAACCTGTATCCGTCACCTTTACCATTCGGGATAGACTGAAAGGACAGCGGGTAATATACTGGATGAAGTCATTTCAAGGATGGAGTTTAATGGCAAAAAGTCGTTTTTGAGTTGGTAAATAGAGGACTCCATCCTGGCATGTGAGTGTAA
>Ga0114918_10003603_pt1 | contig 13634 bp, 39 predicted proteins | sample LantaG_FD_87015 | JGI IMG/M metagenome (GOLD analysis project Ga0114918, IMG submission 87015) | Deep subsurface microbial communities from Baltic Sea to uncover new lineages of life (NeLLi) - Landsort_02402 metaG | ecosystem: Environmental > Aquatic > Marine > Oceanic > Sediment | place...
AGAAACGATATATTGCTGATATAGATGGTGATATTATAGTACGGGGTTGTAATGATCCAAGGAAACCCGGATATAGAAAAAATCCACCGAAATTTGCTGCTGTTGAAACTGGATTAAGATTATTAGAAGATATGCAAATGACAAGAAAATTAAAGAAACTTATATGTCTGAGTCAGATAAAATAGTATTAGAAGGTATATTTGTAGATTTCGCACCTGTGAGTTATCCAAATGGACAACCATATGATAAATATGAATGGGATTGGAATTTAGATAAATGGGTCATTACTGATAAATGGAAAAGATTTGAAAGAGGACTGAAAATAAAAAATATAAAAAGACATGAAAAAAAGAACTGAATGTTATATTTGTAATCCTATTGATCTTGAACTATTCTGTCCAAATAATCCAGAACATAAAATTACGTGGAGTGAATTTGAAGAACATATATGGTGTTACGATTGTCAGAAGGATATTAAATATGAACCAGGTGGAGCTGGACCAATCCCTGTAGAAATATCTAAGTTATTAGGTATTGACTATCGTAAATATAATATAGAAACAGGGGATATAATAGAAGGAACTGGATTTTAAAAAATAATAAAAATTATGTGTAAACAAACAGACATCGCAAGAAAAATAGTACAAGACCACATTAGAAACCGTGAAAATTTTAATTACGGTGAGCTCCAACAAGAAATAGTTGATGCTGGTGGTATTTTATTAGTAGATGTAAACTATACCTTGGGTTCTTATATTACGGACCTGGATGAAAACGGTGTGATAGCATTTCACGCTAGAGAAGATATTTATAAAATTAGAGGGTTTAAATGATGAAAAATATTTGGATATTATTATTTGTTTTAGCTTTAGGATGTACTGTTACATCTAAGGTTCAAGAAGGTGTTATTTATAAAACTAGGGTTTATGCTGGATTTTATGGTGATTCAACACCGATTGACGATACATACACAATGATTCAAACATCTTATGGAATATTTAAGATAAAGCTGAATCCAGAAATACCTGATAGTGCATTATGTTATATAAGATTGGAATATCCATCTTATGACTTTCATCCGGATATAGCTAAACAAATGACAATAAAATATTTCACTTGGGAAGGTGCAGATTTAGAATATAAAATTTACAATAAAATTAAAGATGTACGTTGATGAATAAGTTTATATTATATGAAATTGGATATGACTTATATTCAAAAGATATGGATAAAACTTTTCCTAATCTGCATAAAAAATCTAGGGATTTTTTTGTAATGAGTTGTGAAATGGGTAGTGAGTTTCTTTTATCTTATTGTTCTAAAGCAAACGATATTGTTAGGGTAAAAAAATTAAATAAAATTAAAGAAAAACTAAATGGAATTTGAATTAAAATTACATAATTTAAATGATACATTGGGGTTATTAGATACACTCAATAACAATAAGTACGTTTATTTACACGGTACATCTTATGATGTTGTTCGTAATGATATGATAAATATATTTAATAATGACCGTTCACCAAAAGGTTTTTATGTTATGTATTGGATTGTAATAAATCCCGAAATAAAAAAATATTCTATTCATTCTAAATATGTAGATATAAGTTATTTAAGAAGCGAAAAATTAAAACAAATGAACTTGTGGTTATAAACAAAATATAAAATATGTCAAAAGATTCGATAATAGAAAGGTTTGAAAAATACAAAGGTCAATTTGTCATTAATGATGATTGGGAAGTAGTTAGATTACTTGCTGTCGCATCTGATGATTTGGATTATTATTGGGTTTATTGGGATGGTGTAAAAATAACCTGGTCATCTTGTGTTGGTAGTTTTGTTCCTTTAAAGGGGAAAATAGACGAAGAATATTATACAAATTTTATACGATTAGCTTATTATAATCATTATGATTTAGTAGGATTAGATAGGGATGAAGATGATGAAACCAAAAGGGTAATGTGGGAAGTAATGCGTGAAAGAGCAAAAGAAAAAGCTATTGACCGTAGTGACCCTTATGATAAATATATAACAGATATATGCTGGAAATTGATATAATTAAAAATGAAGATATAGATATATATGATTATGAAGATGCAACTGAACTTGATAATATAGCATATGAATTATATTATAAAGAAGTGCAACTTAATTTTAATCAACAAAGTGTATATTACACCCAAATGGGTTTTGTTGGTAGTGTAGGATGTGAACCTTTTTATGAAGAAGCTACCCGAATACTTAGGGATTTAAAATTGAAAAAGATAAAAAATGAAATTGTCAGATAGAGAAAAATATCCAGGGTTATATAATATAGATGCAACTGAATTAGATGATGTAGCATATGGGTTATTTTATAATGAAAAAATGAATAAAATAAGTACAGGTGATCATCTGTGGACCCAAGAAGGGTTTCTGAATCGAATAAGTGATGAAGAAAAGAATGAATATTATAAACAAGCCACTATATTACTTAGGGGTTTAAAAATAGATAAATTAAAAAATGAAACCGAAATTTAAAAAGTTTAATTGGTTAGTAAAATTAATAACATTTAATTGGCCATTAGCAATTACATTAGCACCGTTTGGTATTTATGTTAACCAAAAGTACAGAACATTAGAAACAGTAAGTGATAAAACAAAGAATCACGAAAGTATTCATTGGAAGCAACAAATGGAATTTATAGTAGTTGGACTTATTTTATCATTATTAGCTAGTCTTATGTTTATATGGGTTAGTTTCCATTGGTGGATAATTCCAATATTAGCAATATTTCCATTCTTATTTTACTATTTAATATATTTATTAGAATGGTTAATTAGAATACCTGTTTGTGGAAAAAGTGCTTATGTATCATTATCTTTTGAACAAGAAGCTTATGGTAATGCTGATAATCCTAATTACTTGGATAATAAGAAATGGTTTAGATGGGTTAAATACTTGAATAAAAAATGGGGAGTAAAAATTTAGACTTTGATCCAATAGGGGAATATCTTAAATATAAATATAACGATAAAAGTATATTTATATTAGAAGAAATAATGAGTAAAAATTGGTATGAAACGATTGTTCACTTCGGAAACGAGGCTGAAGAATCGTTTTATGAAATTATAACTTATGATAGATTAGATAAGTTTGAAATGATTTATAATAGGAAATATAAGTTAAAAAAGATAACTGATGGAATTAAATAAAACAAATGGTTGTTGGGAAGAATATGGTACAACAGAATTAGATGATGTAGCATATCATCTATATTGTAATTTTGTCAGGGAATTTATTTTTTCCAGTAATGAAACAAGAGCAAAAATAGCAAATCAATTTTATGTTATGGATCAAAAAGATAACGAAAAGAATATTTATAAAAAGTATTATGTCCAAGCTGAAGCTATATTAAGAAATAAGAAGATTAATAAATTAAAGAATGGAATTTGATAAGTCAGAAAAAGGATATTGGAATGCTACTGATTCAACATATTTAGATGATGTAGCTTATAATTTATTTTATACTACCCAAATAAATAACGGGTATAAGTATGTTAATCAACTATTTTTTAGACACCATAGAAAAGGATACCCTTATTCTAAATATTATCAAGAAGCTAAAATATTAATAAGAAATGAAAAAATTTCCAAGATTCAAAAACCGAAAAATAGATAGAGTAGGTTCTTGGGATGGGGAAAGTCCTACAATATTAGATAATACTGCATATCAACTTTATTGTAATTCTATTATAGAATATAATAAAGATTGTGAATTATTTGCTGATAAATTAATTATGCGGCAATGGCATTTTATAAATGAAGAAGGTGATGAATTTGAAGAATTTTATAATGATGCTAAAGTAATATTACGAAACAAAAAGATTAAAAATGTTAGTAAACGAATACAGACAAAAGGTAATAGATTTATTAAAAGAAGAAAATTATAAACACATAAATAATCAACACGATATGATGGTTCAATTTACTGAATGTTCATTCTTTGATGATATTATTTATTATTTATATTGTAAAAGAATGGTTGAAGCTAATAGGGTGATATATACACAACACGAATTTTTACATCTTATACCTAGTTTATCATCACATTATCCTAGATACGTAGAACCAGCTAAATTAGAATTAAGAAATTATAAACTCAATAAAATAATAAGTAATGTATAATCTTTATTTCTTAGATGGAACATTATTCGCAAATGACTTTGAACGGGTAGTTCACGGTGGTCGGGGTGACTTTGTTGAGCTCACGAATCAGCAAATAGAAGTCAATTTATTATCCAAATTTAATCAACCACTTCCGGACCAGGTAAGTGATGAATCATTCTATTATTATTGGTTAGTACCTGAAGGAAGGGAAGAAAAAGTGTATTGGCAAGTCAACATTGTTGGATATGCTGACTATAAGAAGGGATATTACTATATTTCACCTAAATTATTAAAACCATTTAATGAAGATAAACGAAAATATCATTCCTTATTTTAAAGACGAAATAATTGAAATAGGTCAATGGAATTTGGATTCAAATTCCCAATTAGATACCCTTGCTTATTATTTGTTTTTAAAGGATTCTTATAAGTCAAAAGAACATGCAATGTGGCTTGAATTAAACCCTAGTGTTATTCTGGATCAAAAATATTTTGAAACTAAAGTAACTAAAGCAGGACAACATTATTATGAAATAGCACTAAATATGATACGAAAGGAAAAAATAAAATGTTTGAAGAAAAAATAAGAAAGTATGTTGATGATAAATTAAAAGATATTTGGTTTACATCAAAACATTGGGATGGTAATAATCCAAATCCCGTTTTTTACTTATCCCCTTTTATACGTGGGTATGAAATAAAGATATATGCAATAAACGAAAATAATATAAGGTGTGAAATTAATGATACAACAATGATGAATGATTTTTGTTCTTCTTCTTGTGTTGTATCTAATTGGGAAAAAGATCATTTTAAACCAATAGATGATTGGATAGAAAATTTCTTATCAATACCAGAAATTAAATTGGAAATAAGAAACGGGAAAATTAATTTTATTAAAGCAAAAATAAATGTTTGAAAACGAATATGGTGTAATATTATATATGGAAGAACAATTTATAAATTTTGGGTTTATAAAGGAAGAAGATTATTCCTACCGTTTGGTTGATGGTATGGGTATTTTAGAACCCATATTTTTTATTAGAATGCGTAAAATAGGAGTTTCTAATACTTGGGAATTTAAATTATCTAAAACTAGTCACACAGGACATATGCTTTTGGGTAGCACAATTAAAAGAGTAGAATTACTTTTGGGTGGGTTTGAAACTGATATATTTCTTAAAAACTTGGATAATTTTATTAATAGTATATTTGAACTTGATGACCTTAAAACGATATTAAGAAAAAAGAAACTTAAAAAACTAAAAGAAAATGTTAGTATATTTTGAAGTACATTTCGATGATGCTGGTGGATATTGGGTTGATAATATAAAACCAGGGAATCCAACTAAGTTAGGAGTTAACCCACATTACGGGTTTTTTGTAAAACATGTTGAAGGTAGTAATCAAGATGATTATGGTGTTGTAATGGATATGGATTCTGATGTTTATAATGTAGATGGTCAACTTGGTCCAATTCTAAAAGAATTTAAAGAAAAATATTTATTAGAATTAAGAGAAAAGAAACTTAAAAAAATAACAGAGAATGTTAGTAAGTAAAGAATCATATACAACCAGGGTAGAATTAAAACCTTTGAATAAAAAGAAATATTCACAGAAATTAATTAATAGAGCATATAGACTTTATTTAAAAGATTTCAAAAAACAAGGTTTTGATGGTAGTCGTTATACAATACACGGATTTGAAAGGTATGCGTATAATCGTGATTTGTTTTTACAAATAGCAATACAAGAACAAAGAGATAAAAAGATAAAAGGAATTTTAAATGAAATTGGATAAAAGTATAGGGAATTGGGTAATACCAGGTCATAATACAAAGGTTATGGAAGCTACACCATTAGATGATTTAGCTTATCATTTATATTGTCGATATGTAGAAAAAAGTCAAAAAGGTTATGAAAATGATTTAGCTATGTTAAGTCAATATGCTTTTGTTTTTTACGGTACACAACTAGATGAATCATTACGAGAAGGATTAGATCATTTTTACAACGAAGCTCGTAATGTTATAAGAAACGAAAAACTTAAAAAGTTAGTAAATGGAATTGGATAAAACTATAGGTCATTGGAAAGATGGTGTAACTGAATTAGATAATTTAGCTTATCATTTATATTGTCAAAAACAATTATTTAATGATGATCCAGCATTTTTAACTCAGAAATCTTTTCTTTATTGGGGGAAACACCCAGATGCATCACTCAATCAAAATTCGTTTAAATTTTTTGATGATGCTAATATTATTATAAGAAAAGAAAAAATCGAAAAATTAAAGAAAATGTTAGATAAAGTTTCAAATTATAATAAAAAGAAATTAGATAGAAGTAAAAAGAAATTTTTACATAATATGTCTAAAGATTACTTTATACCTGTTAGACCAACATTATTAGAAATTAAAAGAGATAAGATTAAAAATATAAAGGGTAGAATTGATGGATGATAATGAATTTTGGGATATAGTTTATAATGATCATTATGAAATGATAAGTGAAAAATATAGTCATTTATTATATGACCAGAAAATTACAACAGAAGAATACTTAGATATAATTGAAAGAGAAGTAGGAAGAATTATGAAAATGGAAAAACTTAAAAAGTTAATAAGTAATATAGAAAATGACGAATTATGAAATATTTAGAAAACGTATTATTAATTCCCTTTAATATCAAGGATAAAAATGGGATGTGGTTTGATGAAGATAGTTTCTATTGGGAAACATTAAACGAGAAAACCCTTTTTGGGGTAATAGGTGAAGATTTTGAAGTTGGTGCTACATCACTTTCAAAAGCATCCCACCAAATAATTAATTTTCAAATAAAAAATTCTGGGGTTTATGGTGATATTAGAATATTAAATTCATCAGAAGGTGATAAGTTAAAAGCTTTTGATGATAATAACATTGATATTGTTTTTAGAAATTCAGGGGCGATTGATTATAATGCTACTAATGGGTATTGTAAAGCTCTTGATATCTGGGGATTTAATATGATGTTAAAATCAGACGATATATATGATGAAATAGTATGGAGAAGTGGTAAACTAAATAAAATTTTAAGTAACATCAACTAATTCTGAAAATAGGGATAAAATATAAAAAGCACTAAGCTAAAAAACAATATAAAGAATAATGAAAATTAGAAATGGATTTGTAAGTAACAGTAGTAGTTCAAGTTTTTTAATCTTCGGGAAACATTTTAACGGTTTAAGTTTTTTAAAAGACAATGAAAAAGTTCAAGAATTGATAGAAGCTGATGAAGATGTGTATGAAATCATGGAATCAGTTCTACCTTATGAAAGGGGTGCTGATATTGAGTATCATTTAATGGAATATGATGATGATATTTATATTGGTCAAAGTTGGGATCACGTAAAAGATGATGAAACCGGATTACAATTTAAACAACGAACAGTAGATACTATAAACAAAAGTTTAGGTACTAATTATACTATTAAGGATTTAAGTACTCACGAACACGCTTGGTATGGGTAAAATATTATATGATAAAGGTGATAAGATAGTTTTCATTGATGAATCAGAGTGTGATCATCCAAATGTACCTAATTTGTATGATGTATGTACAGTAGTGATGGAATTTGAAGCACAGGGTATGGATTATGACCAAGATAGGGTTATTGCTATTGTAGAAACCCCTTCTATTGTTTATAGACATAATCAATTTATATCATTAATAGAATTTCGTAAACAAAAAATAGATAGATGTTTAAAAAGGGTGATAAAGTAATTGTAATTGACATTGATGGGTTAAATACCCAGGATGGGTGGATTGTTGAATTATATGGTGAATATGAAATAGAAGAATACACAACTTATATGGATCATAATGATGGTATAACAAAAAGTGTTACATTTCTAAAAGGTGCAAATGGTGCATTTCACGGTAGTAGGTTTATATCTAAAGCACAATACCGTAAACAAAAGATTAAAAAATTACTAACTAAGTATGACCAATAAGGAAATACAAGAAATGTTTGAAAAAGCGTGTGAAATTGCAGCTAAACGAACAAGATCAGGTAGTGGTGATTATATCATAGTTCATCCAGAAGTAGCAGAAGGAATTGCTGATGCACTTAAAATGCGTGATCGAATGATGAAACTAAATAAACTAACAAAAAGAATTCAAAAATAATAATATATAAAGAATTGGTTAGAAATTTTCTTGGGAATTAGAGGTGCAGGGAAATTAAAAAAATGATATAGGGAAAGATATGATAATAAACAAACCAAGTCCAACAGATTTAAGCGGGTTTTACATAGTATACAAGGGTTCAGTTTTAAACGAGGACCCTAAAAATTATGGTATAAGTCACTTATTAGAGCACTTAATGTGCAAACAGTTTCAAAAATTATACAATGACTTTGATAGATATTCTATCAATTGGAATGCTTATACTTCTGGAAACGAAGTAGTATTTCATATGAAAGGGTTAGATGAATATCTTTATAAGTACAGACACGAATTACTTAATTCACTTTTAACATTTGAAGTGACAAAAGATGGGTTTGAAAAAGAGCTCAGTATTGTTATTCAGGAATATAAAGATACATTCCAAGATCAGTTTTCATCATCTTATTATAATCTATTGAGAAAGGTTTATAAAAATTACGGACCAATAGGAAAACTTCAAGCATTAGAAGGAATTACTTATGAAGATGTATATGCATATTGGGAAAAACATCTTTCTAAACCTTCAATGATTGTAAATATATCAAAGAATTCTGAATTTACTGGATACAATGATTTTAACCCAACTTATCCTAACCTATATGTTGAAAGTAATGAAGATGAAGTTGTCTATGAAAAAATGTTAGACTTCAATAAAGTTTGTGTAGCTGGTTATCTTGAAGTTGATAAAGATATGGCTTATATTGATTTTGTATTAGATATGTTAGGTAAATCACTTGAATCACCATTTATGAAAGAAATACGTGAGAAAAGAGGATTAACATACGGTGTTCATAATTATATAGCTGATATATCCGATAACCAGGGATTAGTAACAACATCCCTTATCACAACTGATGAAAATGTACAAGAAGTGCTAGATATTTATAAGAAAATATTATCTGACCCTGGTACTTATTTAACAGAAGATAGATTTCAACTTATTAAAGATTATTATACTGTTAAAAAGAAAAAGGATGAAATCAATGCTTATGCAAATCATAAAAAATATCACACTCCTGAACATTGGATGATTGAAACTATTTTAGATGATATGACATTTGATAAAGCTAAACAAATCTTTGATCAATACTTAACATACGACAATTGGAAGTGGATGTCTGATAAAACTGCATTCTAATAATAAGACCCACATTTTTTGTGGGTTTTGTTTTTTAATTAATTATTACTATCTTTGTAACTTAATGAATAAAGATTATAAATATCGCTTTAAAACAGTTCAAGAATTTGAAGATACTGATGGACCAACTTGGAGAAGGCTTGGTGCAGGATTTATTGAATGTATGGATTATCTTTTGGGTACAGAAATAGATAGAATACATTACGAACATTTAATAAAAGATGGTCACATTTGTATAGGTAATGATTATTTTCGTGTACCTAAAGAAAATGATTATGGTCATTGGGATATTAGTATGAATATGATAATTCGAATAGAATTAAACCCAAGTTACAAACCTAAAACTTTTATACGTGAATAAAATTATATTAAAAATAAAATTCTTTAGTGAAATGTCATTTGAATTAACACTAATCTATGTTGATAAAAGATTATTAACACAGAAAGATGGAAATTTTGTATATTTTCATAGCAATTCATATGATTTTCTTCTTTATTCCAGAAAGGAATTAAGGAAAGGTGAAAATTCACTTCGTTTACCATCAGGGGAAAAATATAAACATAATATGAAAAAAATGTTTAAATTTTCTACTGAAAGAGAAATGTATATGTGGTTGAAGAAACTACATAGAACCATTAATGAAGCAAACGATAATTATACACCGTTTGTAAAAGACCCCGAATATGTATTAAGACCTAATAGTATGATTTTAAATGGTGAATTTTGGGTTCTTTAATATATTATTTTTTATCAACTAAATAACTTTTTTAATATATAAATTATTATGAAAGAAATGTTAGATAAAATTAAATTAAGAGAAGTTGCTCAAAACCGAATGAGGATTATTGAGCTGAATGTTATAAAAGAAGATAAAAGGAAAGATTGGGATAATAGTAGACCCTGGGAAGAATATGTTGAATTAACTAAAGTGGAAGATGAAGAAATCATCAAGTTAGATAGACGTATCCGATTACTTAGACCTTATGAAGTTTCAGAAATTCCTGACTATGGTGATGTGATGACATTAAATGAATTTAAAAACGCTTGTAGAAATGGTGGATTTATTGATTATGATGGTTCTGGGAATTATATTGATGGTGATAAAATGACCGATATATCAATTTATCCTAGTGATGTTAAAGCTAAATCACTTAGACACGAACTTAATAAAATTATCTGGTTCAATAGATAATTAAAACTTGTTTTTAATATATACTAAAAACAAAGAAAAACTATGCACATTAAATTCGAAAAATTTCTCAACGAAGGTATATCCAGAACTTATAATGATTTTTTAATGGATTTACTAGATTACTTAGTCAACGTAGGTGTAGATACAGTAAAAGCTGAAGAATGTATATATTATTATCAGGGTAAAGGTTGGTTACAAGATTGTTGGGAACAAGGTTGCAATATGAAAGAGACTGTTGAACAAATGAAAGATGATGATGGTAAAATAACATGGTTTAAATAATGATTAAAAAATTTAAAGAACATATCGTAGAAAGTGCTGTGTTGAAAACCAAAAAAGGTTCATCAATAAAAAGATATAAAGATGTAGGTAAAAAGATGGGAAATGATTTATATTTCCATAAAAAATATGTCGATGAATATATTGATAAAGATTTCTACAATGATTTAAAAAGTCACTTACCAGAAGGTGTTGAATTTAACATTATAAAGTATAACGACAAAAATGAAACTATTTCATTTATTAATTCCCCTGATTTTGATACAGCAGATGAACCAATCGTGTCAGATGCTTATAAAGTAACAAAAGAAGGAACAGTATCAAAAACAAAAGAAAAATCAACCCCACAAATCTATCATCACAAATGGATGTTCGTCAAAGACGATTACAGGGGGTTTAGCGTACCTAAATCAGTCGATAGGAGTAAGAAGTGGCTAGAAGTATCAGATAAGATAAATATGGCTAAAATCGGCTCTAAAGGCTATTGGGAAGATGAAGTGTTACCATTATTGGAAAAATCTTTGTGGTCAAAGCAGAAACAAGAGTATACATCAGCTAAAACATCAATAAATCAAATACCAAAACCTGTTAAATACTTGTTAGAAGAAAATTATTTAAAAGATAGGTCAGTTAATTTAGATATCGGTGGTGGTAAATATGAAAATATGTCACTATTACTTGCTAAATGGGGTATAATGAATTATGTATATGACCCTTATAATAGATCAGATGATCATAATGAAATGGTTATTGAAAAAACAAAAGGTGGACAAGCTACTACAGTAACAATATTTAATGTCCTTAATGTTATTAAAGAAAAAGAAAACCAAATACAGGTATTAGAACAAGCTAAAGATGCACTTAAAGAAGGTGGACAAGCTTTTATCTATTCTAATTATTATGTGAAAGATAAAAAACCAGGTGCTATACCAGGTAGAGATTCTTATCAACAGTATTATAAATTAAAGGATACATTACCTTTAATCCAAGAAGTATTTCCAAAAGCATACTTAGATCGTAAAGTATTATGTGTAGTTGCACCTAAATAAACTTTTATATTAATATAACCTATAATTACTATTATGGAAAAATTACTAGATGAATTAAAAGAAAAATTAATCATTCACTTAAAAAGAAATGGTGATTTAGATAAACCTTATATTTTTAAAGGACCTAAATCATTTTCCAAGAATGATATTATTAATGAAGTACAAAATGGTACTGAAGATGGTAATGAATTTATTAATGATATTGTTATCTTATCATTGGATTTATTTGATAGGGGTAAAGAAAAATTCGAAAACCACGAAAAAGTATAATCATGGATAATATTATCAAAGCTCCATTTACTAAAGACCAAGTTAAAAATTTAAATGAATTTCAAAGTATAGGGTTTATGCACCCGTTTACTTGTGGTAATGATCATAGTGGTGATAATTTACTTGTTGCAACTGAAAATGGTTGGGTGTGTCCAACGTGTACATATACACAAGATTGGGCTTATACATCTATGACCAATGTGGAAATAGTTAAAGAAAGTTTCTTTTCTACCGACTTCGGAAAGATATATAAAGAAGGACAGGAAAAAAGAAACCGAAATAACAATGGCGAGATACTATAAAAAACCAGTTAAAAAGAAATCAACAAAAGAAATTCCCGTATGTGGTGATTGCTTACTTGATCCAACAGATAGCGATTTAAAAGAAACAGATTTCTATTGGGTGTTAAAACATAATCCGGAATACCCTTCAATGGATCATCATACATTATCGTGTGTTAATTGTGTTGAAAAGGAAAAACACACAGTTGTTAAAGCATATAAAGTAATTAAACCGAAAGGTCGCCCTAAAGGAAGTAAGAATACTAAAAAAATAGAATAGAAATTTTATATATAAAAGAGTAATAAGAAATTAATATATAATAAAAAAAGAAATTAAAAGATATGCCTATATTAGATTATCCAGTACAGAACGTAAAATATTATGCTATTAACGAAGTGTACCTAAGAGCTGATGCAGCTTCAGTTGCACAATATTGTACAGAACAAGGATTAACTTTAACAAGTTTCGAACCAGAAGCACAAAGATTCTCAAATGACGGTGGGTTAGCTTATCAGTATTGGGATGTTACTGAATCTGCTTGGAAAACAGAATTTGGTTTTTCACAGATTGTATTGCAATTGATTTATGCATAACAAATAAATAAAGAAATTATAAAAAGAAGATGTTTTTTAAATATCTTCTTTTTTTGTGGAATTTTTTATCAAAAACACACCTTTTTTAAAAAAATGAAAGGGAATACAAATTTTTTACAATTCATATTCCCTGGATATATATAGTGGTTATAGTGGGTTCTATATACTTTTCATTATATCTTACACAAAACTAATTTAAAGTGTGGATGTGTGTATTTATATATTAAATTTAAAACTTAGATTTTTAATCAAAACTAATCCTTTTCTCTTCTGTTTCAATATCGTGTGTTAAAGGTTTTGTTTCATTTTTCAAAGTATAAATATCAGCTAATGACATTTTACCAGTAATCAAATCTTTATCGAGATTAATTGCATCTGCTAAAGCAAGTGCTCTTTCTATTGGTAATGCTTTAAATTCTTTTCTAGCTAATAATCTTTCAGGTCTTAATAATGCTTCATCTACATTTTTAAG
>Ga0114918_10003604_pt1 | contig 13631 bp, 8 predicted proteins | sample LantaG_FD_87015 | JGI IMG/M metagenome (GOLD analysis project Ga0114918, IMG submission 87015) | Deep subsurface microbial communities from Baltic Sea to uncover new lineages of life (NeLLi) - Landsort_02402 metaG | ecosystem: Environmental > Aquatic > Marine > Oceanic > Sediment | place: Baltic...
TCTCACCCCTGACAGTGTTATTGGTATACATATATATATATATATATATATATATATATATATAAAATGTACTTTGTATATATATATATATATATATCATTTTTCGCTTATTTATTTAAAAAATCACATTAAAACGAAATTGGCATTTTTTTTTAAAAAAAGAAAAGTTTTTTAGGTTCAATTCCTGGTGGTTGTGTTTTTGGAGTTTTTTTTGTTTCGGAAGAAAAAGAGAGGGGGGAGAGAGAAAGTGTGAGTTTTTTTTTGAAGTTTTGTTCAAGGCCTTTTTCCTCGCTGCAAAAAGAGCAAACCAAGCCTCACCTTGACCCAGAAGCAGGCGCAGTCAAAGTTGGTGAGGCACCTGGGTTGTGGTTTTGAGGGAGAAAGAGCGAAGAGAGAGAGTTGGTTAAGTTCTTTTCTTTCTTCGGGCTGCTCCGCCGAACGAAACAAAAAAAATGATGGGAAAAAACTTCCTCCTTCTCTCTCTCTCTTATCACTTGTGGAAGTTTGTCGAGAGCGAGTCGACCCTCTCGGCCCCGGCGAAGATGTCCCTGTACTCCGGGCAGAGGGCAGCGACCCCGGCGTAGGCGGCGTCGACATGGAGCCACGGCTTTCTCGGAAGGCGGCTTTTCTTCTTTTTCTCTTCAACTTCTCTTTCTTCGCTGTCGCCGCCGTTGCTCTTTTCTTTCTCTTCCTTCTCTTTCTCCTTCTCCCCCGCAGCCGCGTAAGCAGCGTCGATCGCAGCAGCCACTGCTCCCAGATCATCAACGGCGCAGGACGGCGTCGTCCCGACGGTAGCAACGACCAAACAAGGAACGAAGCCTTTTCTCAAGTCCTCCTCGAGCGCCGCACGCAGCGCCGCGGCGTCGATCTCAAACCCGTTGCTCTCGGGGGCCTCGACCTCTCGGACCCTCGAGAACGGGATCCCAGTTACCATGCACGCCTTCTGCACGCAGCAGTGAGCCTGCTTCGAGGTGTAGACAGTTAATTTCGATGCGGTGGCGGTGTCCTCGTTGTGCGACCCGGGCGGAAAAGTGTGAGCTTTTCCTTCTTTTTCTTCTTCGTCGCCGTCGCCGTCGCCTCTGCCGTCGTTGTCGTCGTCGTCGCCGTCGTCGCTTGTCGGCGCCCTCGCGAGAGCCCGCGCCCTCGCCGCCAGCAGCGCAACCAGCGCAGCGTCCGACGCCGTCGACTGGATGCATCCTCCTCCTTTAGACGGTTCCCCGCTCGACGACGACGAAGACTCCGCCTCGGGCGACAGGAAGCACTCGGGCAGCCCTAACGCTTTCGCCAGCCAGTCCAGCACCACGCCCTCGAGCTCCGTCGCCGCGGGCGAGCCCGCCCAAGAAAAACCGATGACGTTGAACGCCGCGCAGAGCATCTCTCCCAAGATCCCGGGCAGGCTGGAGTTGGCCGGGTAGTAGGAGAAGAAGTTGGGGGACTGCCAGTGGGTGAGACCGGGCAGGACGAGGCGCTCGAGGTCGCCGAGAAAGGAGGAGAAACCTTGGCCGCCGTTTCCGTCGTCGCCGTCGTCGCCCGCGGGTCGCTCGGGTGCCTCGCGCGGGAGTTTCGGCCTCAAGTACCCCGGCTCCACCTGGGAGGCGACGGGCCACGGGGGCGTGGGCTGCTCGAGCCTCTCCAGGTAGGAGATGATAAAGTCCACGGCGGCGTGGGCGTTGGCGCGGAACTGGTCGCGGGACCAGGGGTGGCGGAACTCCGAAGAGGTCGGCGGCGGCATTGTCGATGTCTTCGATGTCGTCGAATTAAGCTTTCGTTTCTCCCTCTCTGTTTGCGTTTCTGTTGGGGCTCGTGTGATCAGAGGAACAGCAGCACGCGAGAGAGACGACGGGGGAAAAACGAATTGAAAACAATGGCTTGATGATCAGATCGAAAAGAAAAAAAAAACTCGACGAAAAAAAGCAGCTCCGACTTGCAGCAATGCTTCAAAAAAAATAAAATTCTAGAAACTTTCTCTTTCTTTTTCCAAACGTTTCTTTTTGGTACCTTCCTTAGCCCCGCGATGCTCCAGGCTCTGGGACAGGTCTCCCGCCGGGCGGCGCGAAAGGTGAGACCCGTGGTGTGCCTCTTGTGTGTGAGCGCGTGGGGGACAAGTGGGTGGGGGGGAGCAAAAAGAAGCAGGGCGATCGGAAAAATGCATTGACAGCGGCGGCGGCGCTGGCCGTCGACGTCGTTTTCGTTTCCGTCGTCGGTGCATTGAAACCTTTTCGAGCCTCGCTCGAGCATGTCCACTCCTTTTTGGTCTCGATCGCCTCGCCAGAGGTGCAGAGAAGATAGATCAGATCACGCTCGCTGGGATCGATGGATCCGAAATGTATCCCACTGCGTTCTAGCAGCGCGAAAAGGGTACAAAGAGAAAAGCAAAAGAAGCAGCAAGAAGCAAAACAAAAAGCAAAGGCAGCGGCGGCCGACCGATCGATCGAACTCGTTCCTTGTCTCACTCTCTCTCTCAACCCCGACCCCCTCTCTTCCCACCGACTCCCTTCCCAAACAGGCCGCCCTCCTCTCCTCCTCTACTGCCACCCCTTCCGCCCTCACCTCGGTCCGCAACTACGCAGCGAAAGAGGTCAAGTTCGGCGTCGAGTGCCGCTCGGGGGTGCTGCAGGGCGTCAACATGCTCGCCGACGCGGTGCAGGTGACTCTGGGCCCGAAGGGCCGCAACGTCGTGATCGAGCAGGCTTATGGCGGCCCCAAGATCACCAAGGACGGCGTGTCGGTGGCCCGTGCCATCGAGCTGAGGGACAGGCACCAGAACGTCGGGGCTGCATTAGTTAAACAGGTGGCCTCGGCGACCAACGACGTCGCCGGCGACGGCACGACGACCGCGACGGTGCTTACCCGCGCGATCCTGAACGAGGGCGTGAAGTCGGTCGCCGCGGGGATGAACCCGATGGACCTGCGCCGCGGCATCCAGGTGGCCGTCGACCACGTCGTCTCGGCCCTCAAGGCCGCGGCGAAGCCGATCTCGACGACGGCCGAGATCGCGCAGGTGGGCACGATCTCGGCCAACGGAGAGAAGGAGATCGGCGACCTGATCGCCCGCGCCATGGAGCGCGTGGGAAAAGAGGGCGTCATCACCGTGGCCGACGGCAAGACACTGGAGAACGAGCTCGAAGTCGTTGAAGGCATGCGGTTCGACAGGGGCTATATTTCTCCTTATTTCGTCACAGACCCCAAGACGATGAAGGCGACGCTCGACGACGCGTTTGTGCTGGTGGCAGAGAAGAAGATCTCGAGCCTGGCCCCTCTGCTCCCTGTCCTCGAGGCTGTCATCCAGGCGCAGCGCCCCCTGCTGATCGTGGCTGAAGACGTCGAGTCGGAAGCGCTGGCCACTCTGATCGTGAACAAGCTCCGCGCCGGAGTCAAAGTCGCCGCAGTCAAGGCCCCCGGGTTTGGGGACACACGCAAGGCCAACTTGCGTGACATCGCCGTGCTGACCGGAGCAGAGGTCGTCTCCGACGAGCTCGGCATCTCGCTGGAGAAGTCCGGGCTCGACGTGCTGGGCCAGGCGAAGCAGATCACGATCTCGAAGGACGACACCATCATTTTGGATGGGGCGGGCGAGAAGAGCGCCATCGTCGAGCGCTGCGACCAGATCCGCGAGGCCATCGAGGCCGCGACCTCGGACTACGACCGCGAGAAGCTCCAGGAGAGGCTCGCCAAGCTGTCCGGGGGCGTGGCCGTGCTCAAGATCGGCGGGGCCTCCGAGGTCGAGGTCGGCGAGAAGAAGGACCGCGTCGTCGACGCGCTCAACACAACGAAAGCAGCTGTCGAGGAAGGCATCGTTCCCGGCGGCGGCACGGCCCTGCTGTACGCTTCGAAAGGGCTGGACGCGGTCCGCGAGTCTCTCTCGAGCTTCGACCAGCAGGTGGGCGTGACCATCGTCCAGCGCGCGCTCAAGGTGCCCCTGATGACGATCGCCAACAACGCCGGCGTCGAGGGGTCGGTCGTGGCCGGGAAGCTGCTCGAGAAGACCGAGGAAGCAACCCTCGGCGGGTGCCTGGGTTACAACGCCGCCACTGGCGTTTATGAAGACCTCGTCGCTGCTGGTGTTTTGGACCCCCTGAAAGTAGTGAGGACGGCGCTGCTGGATGCGGCTTCGGTCGCGAGCCTGATGACGACGACCGAGGCGATCGTCGTCGACGCGCCGGAGCCGCCCAAGGCCGGCGGAGGGGGCGGTGCCGCGGGAGGGGGCATGGGGGGGATGGGAGGAGGCTACGGGGACATGTTTTAGGTTTTAGTAGAGAAGGAGGAGATAATTCGCCTAGGAAGAGACGAATGAGGAGGAGAGAGACCCGCGGGGGAAGAGACAGAGAGAAGGAGAAAGAAAAAAGCACGCGCGCGCGAGAGAGAGAGAATTGTTAAAACCAAAAAAGAGCAAAAAAATTAGAGTTCATTTTCATTTTACAGTTTTTTTCCCTCCTCCCTCATCTTTTAGCTATCGCTGCCCTCCCGCAAGATCACCGTGAACTCCGCGGCAGGGGGCACGGGGCTTGCCGCGGTCACGTCCGCCTCGACGCCAAGAGCCGAAAGCGCTCCTTTGACGATCCCGGAATGCAAACGGAGCGTCGTCGCCGCCGCGACCGCAGCGGCGAGCGCAGCCGAGGTCGCGTCCTCTCGCTTCTCCGCCGCCGCCGTTGTTGCGTCCTTCTCCTTCGTTTTCTCGCCTTCCCCGCTCGCGGACCCGACGCCGACGTCGGCAGACAGGCTCGCGAGCCTCCGGAACGCAGCGTCGCGAAGAACAAAGGTGCCGCGGTGGTTGGTCCTGAGAGCGTCGACCTGCTTCCCGAACGCCAGCGTCCAGATCTCCTTGCAGGCGTGCTTGACCGCGTCGAGCGTCGTCGGGTGGCGGAGGCCCTCCCTGCGGAGGGAGGCGCGTTCCGCGAGGGCGCGGCCGATGCGGTAGCCTGGTGTTGATTGGGTGAGGAATTTGAGAGGGAGGGAGGGAGGGAAGAAGAAGTTGAGATCGAGGAGGTCGAAGAGGTCGAAGAAAAAAAGAAATCCATCAACTCTCTGCTCCTCACCTATCGCGTCCACGGCCGCTCCGGGAGACACCTGCTCCTGTCTGAAGAAGTAGTAGGCCGTGAGCTCGTTGCACAGAGCGTCGAGCGCCGCCTCGGAGCACAGGCGCTGGTCCGGCGGCGTTGAGAGCGCCGACGCTGCCATCGAATTGCTTTTTTTTCTTTTTTCGATTTCTGAAAAATTAGAGCGAAGATCGATCAATCACACGAAGAAGAAGAAGAAAAAAGTTTTCAATGCTTCGCGTTTGCACCTCCCTCGCAGCAGCCTTCTTGGCCTGCTTCCTCTTCTTCTTCTTGCTGCTCCTGTCGCACTCTCTCGCAGAGCACATCGAGTTCGACGTCTGGCACCGCCTCGGCTCGCCGCAGAACTCGAAGTGGAGGCCCGCGGGGACGCTCTCGGGACAAGTCGACACCGAAGCGCTGGTCGATGCCGCCTCTGCTGCTTTACGAGGCGGCGGCGGGCGCGTCTCGCCGCCGAAGTCGGCGTCGCCCGTGCTGAAGCTCGTGCGCGACGAGAAGAACGCCATCAGCGCAGAAGAGGCGGCGAGGGCAGCGGAGAGAGGGCAGAGCTACTCGCTCAAGCTGGTTCGGAAGCTTCAAGATCATCAGCGATCGAGCTCGAAGAAAAACCCGAAATTCTCTTCCTCTTCTTCTCGCGCTCTCTTCACCTCGGCCCCGCCGCACTGCGCCGCCGCGGCCTTGACCGGGGCTCTGCCTCTCAAGCTCGACGGGAGCTTGCCTCGCAGCACGAGCGGGGGCGGAGAAGGAGGAGGGATCAGGGTCACGGGCGTCTCCTTCGACTTTTACGGGGGAGGGGGGTGCAAGGGCGGAGGAGGAGGCGGGAAAGGAAAGACGCCTCAGGCGCAGCAGCAGCAGCAGCAGCAGCAGCAGCGAGTTCCCCTCTGGCTCCCCGCCGCCGCGCCTCCCCTGCTGCCGCCGCCCCCGCCACCCGCGGCAGCGAAGAAAGCCGCGGCGGCCGCGGCCCTGGCGCAGGCGCAGGCGGAGGCGGCGCGGAGGCGGGCAGCAAACGGAGGAGGCGAGGGAGGCGAAGAGGGGGAGGCTGAACCTCCGCCTCCGGACAACAGGACCTGGCTGCAGAAGAACTGGGTCTATGCCTTGCCGATGTTCATGATGGCGATGAACGTGATGAACGCCGCCGCCGGTCCTCCCCCGCAGCAGCCGCAGAGGAGGGGGCAGGCTGCCGCCGTTGCTGGTGCCGGAGCTGCAGCTGCTGCTGCCGGTGCCGCCGCGGCGGGAGCTGGAACCGGAGGAGGAGCAAGTGGAGTCGAAGGCGTTGCGAGCCTGGACTAGTAGGGGAAATCTCGGGAATCCAATTGTAATCTTTCAATCTTTCATTCTTATCAGCTCTTCGAATGTCTGCGGAATCGGGGAAGAAGAAGAAGAGAAAGAGAGTCGGGGTGGAAGAAGGAAGGAAGAAACGGGGGGGGGGGAGGGGGGAACGGCCAATCCATCACATCGATCGTTCTTTTTTCTCTTTCACTCTTCTTCTCGCCCACGCCACCACCACCATGGCGTCTACATCTTCTACTCCCCTACGCCCGCGCTGGCATGCCCTCGACGTCTTGCTCACGCGCCCCGGGCGCATCGTCGCCCCGGGCTTCGAGCCCGCGCCGGAGCTCGCCGGCATGCTAAAAAAGAACCTGCGGGTGCTCGTCGTCGGCGCAGGCGGCCTGGGCTGCGAGCTCCTCAAGGACCTCGCCCTGTCCGGGTTCGGCAGGCTTGACGTCATCGACATGGACACGATCGACGTCAGCAACCTGAACAGGCAGTTTCTGTTTCGGTAAGGGGTGGAGGAGAAAGGGAGGAAGGAGAAGACGATGGCGCCGGAAAAAAAACAAAACAAGCCATCATCTTTTTCTCAACCTTCTTCTTCGACCTCGAAAAACGACAAAAAAACTCAACAAAAAAAACTCCACAACAACAACAGCCCCTCCGACGTCGGCAAGCCCAAGGCGGAGGTCGCCGCCCGCGCCGTCGCCGAGCGCGTCGGCGGGCGCGTCGGGATAGAGGGCCAGGAGGACGAAGACGAGATGGAGATGATGGAGGAAGACGACGACGAGTCAGAAGGAGGAAAGAACGGGGAAAGGGTCTCTGTCGTCGTCACGCCGCACGTCGGCCGGATCGAGGACAGGCCCAACAGCTGGTACTCCAGGTTCCACCTGCTGGTGCTAGGCCTCGACTCCCTCGACGCGCGCAGGCACATGAACTCCGTGGCGTGTTCTTTCTTGGAGTTTGACCGCGACGAGCAAGGGAACGCGACTCCGACTCCAGGCACGGTCAAGCCCCTGGTCGACGGAGGCACCGACGGCTTCCGAGGCCACGTGCGCGTGATCTACCCGGGGCTCACGCCGTGCTTCGAGTGCACCTTGTGGCTGTTCCCGCCGCAGACCACGTTCCCGTTGTGTACCTTGGCGGAGACGCCGAGGTCTTCAGCGCACTGCGTGGAGTGGGCGAGGCTGATCGCGTGGGAGGGGGAGCGGGGAGGGGAGGAGTTTGACGCCGACGTCGTACGTTTTTTTTTTGAAGTTTTTTCGTTTCATTTTTAACCTTTCGTTTTCCTCCATCATCTTTCTCACCTTTTCCTCGCCTCTTCTCTTTTCCTACCCCCAAAAAACAACATCACAACGACAACAACAGGAGGAGCACATGCACTGGGTCCACACCAAGGCCTCGGAGCGCGCCGCGGCCTTCGGCATCCCCGCCTTCTCCCCGCAGCACACCGCCGGCGTCGCAAAGCGCATCGTTCCCGCCATCGCCTCCACCAACGCCGTCGTCGCCGCGGCCTGCTCCTTGGAAGCCCTGAAAGCCGCAACGCTGCTGGCCCCCTCGCTCGATAACTACTGCCTCTACAACGGCGGGGACGGGGCCTACTCGGCGGTGGTCTCGCACGAGCGCGACGGAGGCTGTCCGGTCTGCTCCCCGGGCGTGCCGGTGACGGCCTCCGCGTCCTCGGACACTCTGTTGGACTTCGTAGAGAGGCTGAAGCAGGTCCCTTCTGTGTCGGCTTCTCTGGGTCTCGACAAACAGAAAGTGGACGATACCGTCGCGGGACCGGGGGAGCCCGGGGCGGCAGCGGCGGCAGCGGTGGACAGCAAGAAGGGGCAGCAGATGCTGCCGTCGTCGGTCGCGGTCGGCGCGCGGGTGCTCTACGGCGGCGGCGCGTTCGCCGCCTCGACCGCCGGGGCCCTATCTCGCACCCTCGGGGAGCTTCTCGGCTCACCGGGGGAGGAGGTCTCGTCATCTTCTTCGCACGACCTGTCGGTCAACTTCAGGGTGCTGGCGGCGCCGATGAGGGTGAGGTTGACGCTGGAAGCTTGAAACCTTTTCTTTTGATTTTTTTGACTTTCTTCTTCTTCGCACTTGTCTCATTTGTAAAAAAAGAACTTTTTTTTTTACTTTTGCACAAGGAGGAGGAAGAGGATCGGACTTTGATTGTTGGTGCTGTTCGTTGGTGTTGTCTTCATTTCGGAAAAGGAGGAAGGCCGCGAGCTCTTTCCCCCTCTTGAAAGAGGAAAAAGAGGAGCGGGGAAGGGATACAAAGAGAGGGAAGGAGGGTGAAGGGAAAAAAAAGGCATTCATCGTCGAAAGAGAAAAACAAAAACTCAAAACTCCAAAATCAAATTTAATCTTTTACTTCCCGCCGCGCTCCGCCGAAGACAGCGGGTCCTTGTTCCTCCTTCCCGAGCCCCCCGTCGAGAGCGAGCGCATGCGTCGCAAGGAGCGTTCCGAGGGAAGAGGAGTAGAAGAGGTGGAAGTGGAAGGAGAAGAAGAAGCGTTCTTGTTGTTGTTGTTGTTGTTGTTGCCGCCTCCGCCGCCGAAAATCGTTCCGCGCGCGAGCAAGCGCGAGAGGCCGCTGCTGCCTCCTCCTCCTCCTCCTCCTCCTCCTCCTCCTCCTTGGCCCGCGGCCTCTTCATGAGCTCCTCCTCCCCCTCCCCCATCCGCCCCTCCTCCACCACCGGTCATAATGCCGTTCCCCGAGCCGGAGCGAGACCTCCCCCGGGAAAAGGCCCCGGAGAGCATCGAGCCCATGTTCTGAATCGAGTTCGACCTCCTCCTCGAGGAAGATGACGACGACGTCGAAGCTTCCTCGTTGAAGCTCACGCCCCTGTTGCTCCCATCGGAAGAGCCCCCGCGCGCCGCAGCAGCGGCAGCAGTGGCCGCCGCGGCAGCGCTCGCCGCAGCAGCTGCCGCGGCCTCGGCGATCACGCCCCAGGACCCGTAGGTCCTCTCGAACGCCTCGACGCGCGCCGCCGCCCTCGCCAGCTCCGCCGCCCGCTCCTCCCTCGTCTTGCCCGCCGCGGGGCCCCGACCGCTCTCGACCTCCTCGACCAGCTCGGCGTGCCACGCCCTCCTGTTCTCGAGCACGTGGCCCATCAGCGGCGCGAACCCGGGGAAGACCCTCGCTGCCTGGTGGAACAGCGGCGCGACGACGAACTCGATGAAGTTGCCCTGCGACCCGGGCAGGGAGGTCGTCGCCCTGTCGCAGAGCGGCGAGACCGGTAAGCCCGCGGCTCGCTCGGCGTCCCCCTGCGCAAAGAACTCGGCCAGCACGCGGTGGGCCCACTGGACCGTGATGGGTCGCGGCTTGGCGGCGTTGGAGATGTCGGCGCAGTGCAGGAGGATGGCGATGAGGAAGGGCCTCTCCTCGGCGGTCGGGAACAGGAGCGCGGGCGACGACGAGGAAGAGGAAGAAGAAGAGTTTGAAGAAGCGACGGCGGCGGCAGCGTTGTTGTTGTTGTTGTTGTTGTTGTTTCCGGCTCCAGCTCCTCCTCCTCCATCACACGAAGCCTTCGAAGCCGCGTTCGCCGCGGCGGCAGCAGCTGCAGCGGAAGCGGCGGAGGCCGCGGCGGCGGCAGCGGCCGCTGCCCTCGCCGCCGAAGAGCCCCTCCCTCCTCCTCCGCCGGCGGCAAACAAAAAGCTCCCGCTCCCGACGGCGGCCGCGGCCGCCGCCCCCGCCTTCGCCTCGGCGGCGTTGGCCCTCGCGATCGCCGCGGCGTTCATCTCGTAGAAGACCTCGACCTTGCTGACCATCGGGAAGTGGTAGGTCATGTCGGTGTGGAGCACGGCCGCGATGAACAGCCTGCGGACTTCCTTCCAGGACGCCGGGTCGAGCGACGCGAAAACGTCTCCGGCCGCAGCCGCCGCTGAAGCGGAAGCGGAAGCGGCGGCGGAAGAAGAAGAAGTCGAAGGAGCTCCGCCTCCACCTCCGACCGCGCTGCTCCCCAGCTTCGCAGCCAGCGCGTACGCCCCTGCAGCAGACGCGTGCTCCAGCACGCTCGTGTCGTTGTAGAGGGCGGCCACGGGGGCCCTCGCAGCCACGAGGTACGCGTTGGAGACCCCAGGGTGGTGCATGTCGTGACAGAGAGCTGCCAGCAGCAGCGCGAGCCTCTCGGCGGCGGTCAGCTTGGCCCTCACCGCCGCTGCGTCCGCCATGCGCATGGAGGTGAAGGCGACGTCGACCGCGTGGGCGAAGTTGTGGTAGGGGTTGGCGTAGGAGTAGGTGGTCGCGACGGCGCGGGCAAAGGCCCAGAGGGGCTGCGGATCCGGGAGGATGAAAGTGGGAGAAGCAGGAGAAGGAGGAGAGCTTGCTGTTGTCGCCTCTGCTCCCGCTCCCTCTGCCGCTCCCGCTGCTCCTGCGACTGCCGCCTCCGTCGAAACGCCGCAGACGGCGGCGGCCCTGAGCCCTCGAGCCGCCGCCCCGGGAGGCGCCGGCGTCAAACCCGCCCTCACGGCCATCGCGACGACGACGGCCGCGCGCGCGTCGTCGCCGCCGGCCAGGGTTAAAGAGTCGAAGCCCCAAGACTCGAGCGCTGCCGGGTCGACCCGCGCGAGCGCCGCCTCGAGGGAGGCAGCGTCCGCGCCCGAGGCCGCCGCCGCCGCCGTGGCGGTGGTGATCGCCGCCACGGACTGGGAGCGAGAGGCGGGGGAGGCGACAAAGGGGGCGGGAGCGGAAGCAGAGGAAGAAGGGGTCGGTTTCTTCTCGTTCGTCGTCGCCGTCGTCGGAAGCGCGGCAGCGGGAGCAGCAGCGGCGCTGTCTTCGTTCGCAGCATCAGAGAGCTCCATCTCCCCCACCGAGGACGCCAACAAGGCCGCCGTCGAGCTCTGCTGCTCCAGGAACGACGACGAAGAATCCAAGAGAGCACCGGCAGCAGCGGAGCCAGAGGCCCCCGCCGAGCCCTTTCTCGAAGAGCGGCCCGACGGCGACGCCGAGTTTGCCGCCGAGGCCGAGGTCGAAGACGAGGGCCTGCCGGACCCGTCCCCGAGGTCGGCGGTGCCTCCGCTCGCGTCGAGGATCAGAGAGGCCTGAGATAAGAGAGAGGGGACGTCGGGGACGGGGAGGGCAGAGGCCGTGCGCGGGATCGAAGAGGAAGAAGAGGGTTGAGGAGGAGCAGCAGCAGCAGCAGACGAAGAAGCGTTTGCGTTTGGAGCCGGAGCGCCGCCGCCGCCTTCGCCGACGCTTCCACCTCCTCCGCCACCTCCACCTCCAGCCCCCATCGTCCCGAGCCACGCCCGCGTCGCGTCGTCCGTGCTCTCCACCTCCAGGCGGGCCATCACGGCGTTCCCCCGCAGCCCTCCCGCGGGACCGACGTGCGCGACGATGGCGGAGAGCTTGGCGACGGCGGCCTCGAGCAGCCGGAGCTCGCCGTTGCCGTCGTCGTCGTCGTCGTCGCCTCCGTTGCCGAGATCGTCTCCACCAGAGGAACCTAACCTCTTTTTCTTGTTCTTCTCCTCCGACGAGGAAGCTCCAGAGCCAGAAGAGCCGTTGGAAGAAGCGGAAGAAGCTCCCTTTCCTCCTTTGTCTTTTTCTTTCCCTCCTCCGTCAACGGCGTCGAGCACCGCGCCGGCATCCCTGCGGAGCGCTGCGAGCACCCTCTCCACGGGCCCGATGACGAGGCGGGCCGCGCTCCGGCCCAGGCCCGCCGCTGCTGCAGACACCCACGCCACCACGAGGGCGGACAGGGCCAGGGAGAGCACGGCCGCCCTCCTGTTGGCGCCGGAGGTGTCGAAGGTGGCAGAGGCGGAGACGGAAGAACTTGAAGAAGGAGAGGAAGAAACTGAAACAGAGTGAACATCGGCTGCTCTCCTCGGCAGCGGCCCCAAGACCCCCGTTCGATCGAAGACCTCCCCGCCCACCGTGACGATCTTGGGGACCATCAGCGGTTTCTTCTTGTTGTAGAAGAAATCGAAGAAACTGTCGACATCTGCTTCGAGAGCGGCGCGAGAAAAAGAAGGCGAGGAGGCGTCGCCGAGCGGGGCCAGCAGGGAGAGCATCCCTGACTGAACTGTTTGGCCGGGAGTGCCGCGGTACTCCATGAAGGGGGCGACGACGACGGCGACGAGGATGACGAGGGCGACGTGCTGGGTGTTGACGTCGGCGAGGCGGGCGCCGACGCGAGGGGCGTGGAACGGCTTCGAGTTTCTCGACGAAGAAGAAGAAGAAGAACCCGAAGAAGAAGAAGCGCCAACTTTCCTCTTCAGCCTGCTCAGCGCTCTCCCCAGGACGGAGACGACGTGCAGGGTGCAGAGCAGGGAGGCGAGCCTCCCGGCGCGAGGGGCCACCGCGGCGGCGCGGGGCAGGGACCAGGCGTCGCCGGCGAAGGCGGCCGCTATCGTCCGGGCGCGCAGCCACGAGACGTCGGAGCTGTTTTTTTTAAAGGGTTTTTTTTCGAGCTCTTTTTGGTCAGTTTTTCTCGATGTTTCGAGCGCTTAAAAAAGGGAGCAAAAGAAGAACAGCAACAGCAACAAAACTCACGCCACGGCAGCGGAAGAAGCCAGCTGCAGCACGATCTCGAGCCACGTCGAGCCCGCCGCCCCCTTCCGCCTGCAGACCCCTCCGAGCACGGAGACGCTCCCCAGAAACGAAAGGCAGACCCAGAGGCAGGCGTCGATCGCCGCGTCCGTGCCTTTCGAGACGGGAGGGTCGGTGACGAGGGCGATGGCATCCGGTGCCACGAGGGAGAAGGCGAGGGCCGCGGCCTGGGTCCACTGCGAGAGCTGGGAGTCGACAGTTCTGTAAAAAACGTTTTTTTGAATTTTTTTTTTTTTTCGGCGGCGGTTTTTTTTTTTCGTAAGCAAAAAAAAAAAGGAGTTTCGCGAAACGCGTCAAACAAAGCTAACCAAAAGATCGACTTCTCACTTGACGATCCTGTCCCTGATGGGTCTGGGCACCCTCGGAGCAGGAGAGCCGGGAGAGGGCTGCTTCTGCACGGGGACCGCCGCGGCCGTCTGCCGCCGGCGGAGGAGGTCGTAACTGCCGCCGCCCGCTCCGGCGACGCTGGTCGAGATGGAGCCTCCAGCGCCGCCGCTCTTCTCCTTGCCTCCTGCTGCTCCTTCCCCTCCTCCTCCGAACCGGCTCTTGAGCGTCTTGGCGGTGTTCTGCAGGGCCCCCGGTGGAGGCGTGGCCCTGCGCGCCGCGAACTTGGAGACGGAGGCGGAGCGAGCGGCAGCGGCAGCAGCCGCCGAAGACGACGAGGACGAAGCAGAGAAAGCTGTTGACGCGGCAGTGCCGAAGATCGACCCCAGCGGCGAAACCCGCGGCGGAGAGCCTCCTCCTCCTCCTCCTCCTCCTCCTCCTCA
>Ga0114918_10003606_pt1 | contig 13627 bp, 12 predicted proteins | sample LantaG_FD_87015 | JGI IMG/M metagenome (GOLD analysis project Ga0114918, IMG submission 87015) | Deep subsurface microbial communities from Baltic Sea to uncover new lineages of life (NeLLi) - Landsort_02402 metaG | ecosystem: Environmental > Aquatic > Marine > Oceanic > Sediment | place...
AAAATGTTTGGAAGATAATCCAGATATTATAAAATTACCATCTGATGTTCCATTAACAGAAATGACTTGGGATAAGTTAAACCAACCAGCAAAACATTGGGTAAGAAGGTGGTTTACAGCCTATGTAAAGGAGAGTTTGGGTAGAGTTAGGGGTAAATATAGCGGAAATATAAAAGCACCAGATTCAGAGTTAAAATTAGATTATGAATCATTGATTAGTGAAGGGAAAGATGAAAAATCAAAACTTGAAGAAGAGTTGAAAATGAGATTGGAAAGGTTAAGACCTGAAAAACAAATGGAAAAAGAAGCATTGATTGCAGAAAACTTAAACAAACAATTAAAGTTTACAGCAATGCCAAGACAAATTTATGTGATATAGTTTTGATTATTAAATTTTTTAAGTTATCTTTGAAATAAAAACAATGGCAATAATAAAAACAATACCAATTCAGAAGGTCATAAATGGTGCATTTGTCAATACGTCAGATATGTCCATTGTATCAGAAACAGAATACTCCACATCTGGTGAAAGTTTTATTATTGTTAGAGCAATACCCCAATGCAAATTATTCCTCCATTCAAAGAATACAGACAATGTTACAGTAAAGGCAATGACAACAGTTGTTGTTGTACCTGACAACAATAAGATTGATGAGGAATATGATGAAATTGTTTTGGAAAAAGGTGCATGTGTTGAGTTCAAGCATTGTTCAGGAACTTGGTATATTGTTAGTTCTGATGGTTTAAAAAATTAATTTATTCACAATAATAAAACAAACAAAATGAAGACAGCCATTAAATTATTAAAAAATGGATTTGTTAAGTTGTTTAGACGTAAGGAAAACACTAAACTTACTTTTAAATCTAATGGACCTTTTATGTTAAACCCAATAACAAGAACTTGGTATGATGCTAATGACTGTGAGGTCAATGAACCAAAACATTATACCGATGAAAGAACATTTGGTATTAATGATTATGAAGATTTTGTAAAATATTTAGGTGACACCAAAACAAATTGGAATCTAAAAAGTAAAGGTTTCTATGATTTGTATGCCAAGTATGGTCTCAAAATGAGAAAGTAAAAGAATACCCCCAATCTTTAATTAGGCTGGGGGTATTTAATATTATGTAATTTTAATTTAAATTATGACCAGAAAATCATCAAACAAATTACTCCAAAAGGCAAAGAAATCAAAAAGTAATGAGTTCTATACACAACTTTGTGATATAGAAAGTGAATTACAACATTATAAAAATCATTTTAAAGATAAGGTAATTTTTTGTAATTGTGATGATCCTTGTAGTAGCAATTTTTTTAAATATTTTGCTAATAATTTTGAGGAATTGGGAATAAAAAAATTGATTGCCGCTTGTTATCAAGAACAAAAAAATGGTTTCTTTTTTGAATATACAGGTAATGAAGGTGAAACCTCAAAACCAAATTCTAATGACATAATCTATTTTAATGAAGATGGTGATTTTCGTAATGCTGAAAGCATTGAATTATTAAAACAATCAGATATTGTTGTCACAAATCCTCCATTTTCTTTATTTAGAGAACATGTAGCACAACTAATAAAATATGATAAGAAATTTTTAATAATTGGGAATATAAACGCAATTACATATAAAGAAATTTTTAAACTAATAAAAGATAATATAGCTTGGTTAGGGATAAATTTAGGCAGAGGTATTTCAGGTTTTATTGTACCTGACCACTACGAACTTTATGGTACAGAAGCAAGAATAGATAGTTTTGGAAATAGAATAGTTTCACCAAACAATTGCTTATGGCTAACTAACTTGGATAACTTCAAACGACACAAAGATATTGTTCTAACAAAAAAATACTTTGGAAATGAAGATGATTATCCAAAATATGACAATTATGAAGGTATAAATGTTAACAAAACAGAATACATCCCATTGGATTATACTGGACATATGGGTGTACCTATTACATTTCTACACAAATTTAATCCTGACCAATTTGAACTAATTAAATTTAGAAAAGGGGATAATGACAAAGACTTATCAATAAATGGCAAATGTCCATATTTTAGAATACTAATTAAAAAAAAGTAAGACTAAACAGGTAAAAGAAAACCCCCAATCTTTAATTAGGCTGGGGGTTTTTCATTTTAAACATTTTCATATATTAAGTTTGGGTTCACATCTATCTTTTCCCAGAATTTAACCTCATCTTCTGATATTACCATTACATCGTTTAAATCATCTTGATCCTTCTGCGCATAAGGAATACCATTAATCAATTTGCATTCTTCCGTTGTAAAGAATTGCCTATCTGCTGGGTCTTTTATAAGAATCCTGTCCCTAATCTCTGGACTAAAAGCAACCAATAATGGGCTTATTCTTTTATTAAAAGTTACAACAGCCCTTGGAACATTATATTCCCCAGTCAAGTCAGGAGTTTTTTCAAACACATTCTGGTCAATATAATAACAATTTATTTTAACACCATCCTTTGTTTTTGATACATCACCATGTGATTGTTTTGTCCCGTTATTAACATAATAGATAATATCACCAAGATTAACATGTAGTTTCTCCTTTATGATTAATTCCATATGTGCCATCTTGCTTGTTGCACTACCAGCCTTATTTAATGTTTTTGACCTTTTTATATAATCTTTAACATTTTGTTTAACTTTTGCTTTGCTTGCAATTTCAATTAGGGGAATTTCCTTATTATAAATCTTTTCAAAATAATTATAATATTCCTCAATAAATTCTTTTCCTTTACCTTCAAGTAATAACTTAACGGCAACATCAATAAATCTTTCAATGTATTGGGGAAGTTTCTTTGATTTTATTGTATTTCCTGTCAACTTTATTTTGCCATCATTTTTCATGATAGCATAATTTTTTCTTGCAAAATTTACACAAGAAGCCCAATGACCATCTAAATCCAGAGCCATTTCTTTTTTCATATATAAATCATTGTATTCTGCAACATCAGCATATATGCCTTTGTAAATCTTACCTTCTTTAACTTTCCAGTTATTACCTTTGCCAACATATTCCCTATTCTCAAAATCATCCGGTGCTGAAAAGTTAACGCCATCTGTATCACAAACTAATGGAACATAACCCCTATACATAAAGAATTTAATCATATGTCTTAAATATAATCTGCCTGTGCAAGTTATCTCTTCACCTTTGTCCATTTCAGCCCAGGGGAAAACTAATGGTGCAGATAAGGATCCAAACAAAGAGTTAATGAAAATCTTTATTGGTAATTGCTTATTATCATATGTTGCTGAAATTTTCTTGTCTTTGTCCTTCCACTCTTCTGCCAAGTTCTTATAATCTATCCTTGCATTTCTAAAAAACTTTAACATACCTTTCAAAACACCAGTTATATCACAAGATGGGAACACATCATGAGCCAATTGTATGGATGGATATAGGGATGAGAAGTCAAGTTTTATGATATTCTTTGAATAACCCACCTTAACCAATCTTGATAATCCCCCAACAAAGTTTCTCTTGCCCTCACTTTGGGGTATGGCCAACTGATTATTATATGACCAAGCCAACATCAACACCTTCCATAACCCTGCTGTACCCATTGTATAAATCCTTTCAAAAGGTAATGGAACCATCTTTGCCAATAAGAATGATGCTTGACTAAATTCTGAATCAACTCTCATTGTTTCTTCCAAGTCATCATCAAGATATGCTTCAACAAGTTTATCACCTGTAATTCTCTTATATACTTTTGGAAATCTAATATCAAGGTCAGGATAATCTGATGCTAATTTATATTTGCCATTTTTAACATTTAAGAAATATTCTTCTTTGTCTTGATACATTTTACCAATCTTTGTGTGTTCAATATACACACGATCTTCATCTTCTACATTTATATATTTTGTAATATATTTAAGACCAGCAGATTTTATATCACTATTAATTGCTTGTGCTCTTCTTACAGAGTGAATTACGTCAATAACATTATATCCCCAAATAGAGGTCTGTTTGTAATTCTCAACATCACCACCTAATTTCAGCATAGAATCCCTTCTTGTGAAAGATTTTGTTGGGTTCAATGATTTACAAACAGTTGGTGCATGTATCTTTAATATCTCACATCTTTTGAAAATCCATTCCCAGTCAAACGTTGATGAGTTATAACCTGAAATGATTGTTGGTTTAATATCATCAATAATTTTAAAGAACTCCACAATACCATTTGCTTCATCTTCTGGGTTGATACATTCTATAATCTTGGAATAACCTTTATTGGTTTTAATACCAATCATAAATATTCTACCATCAGTAGGCTCTAATGCTGTGGTTTCTAAGTCAAATACAAGTCTTGTTATATCATCATAAGAATCAAAACCTTTAAATAGCCTTTTACCTTTGGATATGAGATATTGGTCAACTGGGGGTAACATAATAATTTTGGTTCTCCCAATCTCCCCCTTTGGATCCAATCCACCCTCCTTGAAGAATGCAGTCAAATTCCTATAACCTTTTAATGATTGAACCAAGAACTTCATTCCATTTTCCAATCTTGGATGGTCATCTGTTCTTAATTTTGTTATCATAATTCCATGCTTGGTCATTGCTTCCTTTTGTAAAGCCTTTGACTTGTTGTAGAAATTTAATGAATTTAAATTACCCACCCAACAAAATGCGGTAAAAGTATCTTTGACAATTTGTTTTCCTTTATTGGGAATTTCTTTTATCTTATAGACACAATTGGACATAAAATCATATTCAATAGCAACAATATGTTCTTCTGAATCCATTCCATTAAGGAATTCCTCAATATCTTGAGTTGATATCATAAGTATGTAATTTAAGGGTAATTATAAAACTATTAATTGAACTTCTTTATAAATGAGTCCAAGATAATAATAGTCAATTCTTCCCTTAAAGGCAATATGAGGTCCCCATCTTCATTTCTAATTAAGAACTCTCCTTTATATATGCCTGGTGTGTTGGTCTCTCTTTTCTTGAATTGATAATATATATAATACTCTACGGTGGGGGTTGGTTCTATTGTTTCTTTTGCCACTATATATGCCTCCGCATTTGCAATTTTGTATGAATTATTTTTTGTATCAATCATAGAAAATAATATGGTGGAGGTTTCCAAATCTTCCATAAATTTCTTATAATCTGATCTACCATCTTTTATTGGTTCAACTTTCAATATAGGTAAATCTGCTCCTTTCTTTATGTAAAAATTCATATTATATTTTTTAATAAATATATGAAAAATATAAATTCAAAAAAACGTTGCCTAAAATATTTTGTTTGGTTATACTTGTAAAGTCTTATTTTAAATAAATTAAATTTTTCACAAAACAATTTTACTATGAAAAACATTTTTAAAACGTTGATCTTATCATTAGCAACGTTAACAATTGGTTATGGTCAAGTAACAACTTCAGCCATATCAGGAACAATCAGAGATGCAAGTAATGAGGTGCTTATTGGTGCAACCATTGAAGCAGTTCATTTACCATCTGGAACAAGTTATGGCACATCCACAGATGTTGATGGGTTATATAGAATTTCAGGTATGCGTATTGGTGGACCTTATAAGGTTACAGTTAGTTATGTTGGTTATGCCACAAAAACCCAGTCAAATGTCATCTTGAATTTGGGAACAACAGCAAATCTAAGTTATTCACTTGATGTGGTTGAATATGGTTTAACTGAAGTTACAATTAGTGCAAACAAGAATGACATCTTCTCTTCTAATAGAACAGGGGCTGCTGCACAATTTAATTCATTAGCCATTAATAGTTTGCCAACAATAGGTAGAACAATTGATGACATCACAAAATACAATGCTTATGGAAATGGGCGTTCATTTGGTGGTCAAGATAGCCGTTTTAACAACTTCACAATTGATGGTTCTGTATTCAATAATGGATTTGGTCTTGGTTCATCTGCTGCTGCTGGTGGTAGAACAGGAACAACAGCAATTTCTCTTGATGCACTTGAAGAAGTGCAGTTGAATATTGCACCATTTGATGTTAGACAATCAGGGTTTGTTGGTGCAGGCGTAAATGCTGTAACTCGCTCTGGAACAAATGATATTGAAGGTTCATTTTACCGGTTGTTTAGGTCAAGTGATTTGGTTGGTAAAACAGTAAATGGTATTAAATTACCAACAATCTTTGTTGATGAAAAAACAACAGGCTTTAGAATTGGTGCCCCAATCATTAAGAACAAGTTATTCATCTTTGCAAATGCTGAACAATTTGTTGGATCAACCCCAGCATTAAGTTGGCAAACAAACAAGCCTGGTGCAACAGGTAACGTATCAAGAGTAACAGAAACTGATTTGAAAGATTTGGCTTCATTTATGAAAACAAATTTCAATTATGATTTGGGTCAACTTGATAATTTTAATAATGATGTAAAGAGTACAAAAGGACTTGTGCGTTTGGATTATAATATTAATCAAAAGCATAAGGCATCTTTAAGATATTCTCATCATGATTCAGAATCTGAGCAAGTAATTAGTTCATCAAATAGTTCTAATACAGCAGGTAATGGAAAGAGACAAAACTCTGCTTTTGCAATCTCAGGTGAAAACACTGGATATATTATCCAAGATAACACAAGATCAGTAGCATTTGAATTAAATTCTGTTCTTAATGCAAAGATGTCAAACAATTTTATTGCCACTTTAAATAAACAGATTGAGGATAGAAAGTATAGGAATGAATTATTCCCAACTGTGGATATTTTAAAGGATGGGACAACTTATACAACAGTTGGTTTTGACCCCTTTACACCAAACAACAAGTTGAATTATAGCACATTGAATTTGACAAACAATTTTAATTTGTCATCTGGAAAGCATTATTTTACTTTTGGTGCAGGTTATGAGTATTTTCAATCAAATAATGTATTCTTCCCAGCATCAAATGGTGTGTATGTATATAACTCCATTGATGATTTCAAGAAAGCAGCATTGCAATTCAAAAATGACCCAAGTAATCCACTTTCACCAGTTACTGTTAATCGTTATAATTTAAGATACTCATTGCTACCAGGGGGCATTGAGCCAATGCAAACCTTAAAGGTTTCAACAATAAGCGCTTATGTTCAAGATGAATATACATTAACTGAAAAGTTAAAGATAACTGCAGGTTTAAGAGGTGATGTTGTTATGTATGATAATTCAACAGCAGCAGATTTTTATAACCCAGTTGTTGGTGGTTTGACTTTCACAGATAAAAATGGCCAACCTACTAAGATTAGCACAAACAAATTCCCAAGCAGAGCATTATTGTTATCCCCAAGATTAGGATTCAACTATGATGTGGATGGTGAAAGAACAACCCAAATTAGGGGTGGAACAGGTATATTTGTATCTCGTATTCCACAGGTTTTGGTTTCAAATCAGTTAGGTAATAATGGTGTGAATACAGCTGTAATCAATGTAACAAACACAACAGCATACCCATTCACAACTGACCCAAGCAGATTTGCACCAACAACAACAGATATTACAAGTTTACGTCCTTATGTTATTAATGCATCAAGTCAGGATTTGAAATACCCATCAGTATGGAAATCAAATATTGCAGTTGATCACAAATTACCATTTGGTTTAATTGGAACAATAGAAGGTGTATATGGTAAGACATTATCTGGTTTAAGATATATTGATGCTAACCTAAAAGCACCAGATAGATATTTGGCAGACGAAAGACCACGTTTCCCAGCATCAGGTGTTGCAAGTTCAGGTTCTGGTGCAGCAAATACAGTTGCCATTGCAAGATTTTTAAATCCAACTATTGCAAATGCCTTTGTTCTTACAAATACAGATAGAGGTTATTCTTATGCTTTAACAGCAAAGATTGAAAAACCAGCAGTTAATGGTCTAGGTGGTATGATTGGTTATACTAATGCAAAATCAACTGACCTTCAATCCGTTGGTAGCACAGTTCAAGCAAATGCCCCAACCGTAAGTGGTCAAAACTTCTTAACCCCCTCATTTACAAATAATGATTTACGTCATAGATTTGTTGGATATGTTAACTATAGAATCAATTATGGTGGTAAGTTTGGAGGTTCAACAGAAATTACATTAGGTGCAACATCTGCAAGTGGAAGCAAATTAAGTTATATCTATGGAAATGATTTAAATGGTGATGGTCAGATTAATGATTTGATTTATGTGCCACAGAATGCCACAGAATTGACATTTACAACCCTTACCGCAGGTGGAAAGACTTTCACCCCAGAGCAACAACAAGTAGCATTAGACGCACTTATTTCAGGTGATGAATACCTTAACTCACGTAGGGGAACATATGCACAAAGAAATGGTGGATTTTTCCCTTGGTTATCAAGAGTTGATTTATCAGCAGTTCAAGAGGTTTATGTTAATGTTAATGGTAAGTTAAATAGATTACAATTTAGAGCAGATATTCTTAACTTTGGAAATATGCTAAACAATGCTTGGGGTGTAGGTTACTCAACAACATCTGGTAGCTTTGGTACAGCAAGTCCTTTGACAGTTGCATCAGTATCAGCAACAGGAGTGCCAACATATAGAATGGCAACAAGAGTTGTTGATGGTAGCACACAATTACTTGATAAGACATTTGTTAAGACAATTAGTGTTGGAAACGCTTGGCAAGCTCAATTAGGATTACGCTATTTCTTTAATTAATAAACAAAAGGTATCCTCAATGTAAGGTTGGGGATACTTTTTTTATTTTTACTAACTTGGAATTAATAATAATTTATCATATATTTATATAGAAAAATAAAACAATGTATAAAGAAATAAGAGAACAAATAAACAAAGTAATAAATTGGAATAAATCCTTAACTAATGATAACATTATTAGTGAGGGGGTTAATCAGATTTTAAAAGAAAATGGATTTGTAGTCCAAGATATATTTGATGTAGAGAATATAAATGGTCTCATTGATTCAATGAAATTATCTGAAGTAATGCCACTTTATTTATATGAGGGAATTGACTTTGAACTTGCTAATTCTGGTGGTGTAATTATATTTTCAACAGACTTAAATTCTACATTAGGTAAGGCTGAAACTTTTGAAGATAAAGTTATATTTTTCTTTGATAGTAAATGGAAAACATTTTTAAATAGATTAAATGTTTCTGGAAGACTTAAAAAAATACTATTAGATAAATATGAACAACCTGGATACACAGTAGGTAGAAACTTTAGAGGTGCTTATAAAAGCAAAAATGGAATAACATTCAATGAAAAATCTTTTACTATTGATGTTGCTGGTATTGATTCTGATGCTTTGGTTTTAATAGCATCTGAAATATGTAGAGAGTTTAAGCAAGAAACTGTAATGGTTAGAGATTTTAATAAAAATAAAGTACTTTTTGTAAATGAAGAGTAATGCAACATTAGACACAAATTAACTATGAAAAATATATTTTTTATAACCTTAGCCTGTTGCATATTAACAGCTAACGCAACATTTGCCCAGGTGAAAAAGGCAGAAATCATAGCCACAGGATTGACTTGCTCCATGTGTTCCAATGCGATTTATAAACAACTGAATACCATCGTTGGTGTAGATAGCGTCCTAACTGATTTAAATACCAACACTTTTACCGTTTTTCTTAAACCTGACAATAAATATGCGCCCAATTTATTTAAGGAAAACATAGAAAAAGCAGGCTTTTTTATCGGATCATTGATAGTAACCGTGCCTGGTTCGGTCATTTCAGGGAACGCCAATCAATTTATACCTTTAGGTAAGAACTCTCCCATTAATGAGGAAGAAATCTCTATCAAAATTTTTGATGAAGGCTACGTAACACAAAAGGAGCATAAAAAGTACTTGAAAACGTTCGCTTCTGTTGGAACTTATGCACAAAAAAAGGCCGATGTTTTTCATTATAAAATAGAAAACAAATGAAGAAGTACCTATTGAGCATAGGTCTTCTTTATATCATTTCTTTTCTAGGGGCACAAGAATTGTTCGTTGTAACTGATCCTGCAAGCAATATGCCTGCAGGATCAAGCAATATTCGATTATCCCAATCCCTTTTTAAAGAACTTTTAGAAGACGGCTACAATTATCATTTAATGCCAGAGGTTTCGTATGGAATAAATAAAAACCTCATGATTAGAGCGGCCAGTTTTTTAAGTAACCGAAACAACAGGTTGTATTTAGAAGGTGGAAGTTTATTTTTAAAATACCGCTTTTTCTCTTCTGATGACATACACAGTCATTTCAGATTGGCCGCTTACGGACGGGTAAGTAAGAACCGTGCAGATATTCATCAGGAACAAATTGAAACGATGGGACACAACAGTGGTGCTGAGCTCGGAATAATTGCCACAAAACTGGTTCATAAAACCGCCATTAGCAGCTCCATCAGTCTAGAGAAAGCTACGAATAACGATCCAAATTATGTTTTCCCTGAAACGCAGGATAACACAGCTATCAATTATTCTTTGTCCTGGGGACGATTGATGTATCCAAAAACGTACAAAAGTTACAAACAAACCAACATTAATGTAATGTTTGAGTTTTTGGGGCAAACCTTGAGTGATAACCGTAAAACCTTTATAGACGGAACGGCGGCCATTCAATTTATTGTCAACAGTCAAAGCCGCATTGATCTGGCCTATCGGAAATCTTTATTTAGTAACATGTTAAGAAGAGCACCAAACGGTGTTTATCTTAATTTTGAGTACACCTTTTTCAACTTCAAAAAATAATGGTAATGAATAAACTAATTTTCGCCTTATTTATATCTTGCTTTATGCAAGTTTTGGCTTTCGGTCAGACATCCTCAAAAATCGTCAAACTTACCTATGCCGATAGCATAAATTCCGGGCTGATTAAAGAGGATCTTAAAAAAGCAAGCACTCCCCGGGTAGCCTCTGTAAAAGTAGGAAAGACGCAATTAACATTAAACTACTATGCACCAGGCGTAAGAGGAAGAGTTATATGGGGTGGATTGGTTCCTTTTGATCAGGTTTGTTATAGCCAAAAAGATGCAGTTAGAGAATTATTAAAGATACAATCAAATATTTAAATTCTGCCAAATCAACAAATAAAAGATAGATTTGGCAACTTATAAAAAAATTTAAGAATTAGGGGAAAGGGGTAGAATTCTACCCCTTTCTTTATTATATTTGTATTCATTACATAATTTAAAACAAAAAAATATGAGATTAATAACTTCAGAGAGTGTTTCTTGTGGGCATCCAGACAAGGTTGCAGATCAGATTTCAGATGCCATTTTGGATGCTTACCTTACATTAGACCCCAATGCAAAGGTTGCAGTTGAAGCAATGGTAAAAGACAATTGTGTGGTATTAGGGGGCGAAATTACAAGCACTGATACAATTAATTATGAAAATCTTATCAAGGCTGTGATTGAAGATATTGGCTACCATGATGCTAATCATGGATTCTATTTCAATAATCTAACTATAATTAATTTGATTGGAAAACAAAGTCCTGAAATTAATTCTGCTGTTTTACAGAATGGTGAAGAATCTTTGGGGGCAGGCGACCAAGGTTTTATGACAGGATTTGCAACAAATGAAACAGAAACATATATGCCAATTGGTATGTATGTTGCAAAGAAATTGGCAGATTATGTGTATAGTCTTCATTTAGGCCCAGACATTAAAACACAAGTAACAATTGAAGAATGGCCTGACCTAAAAAGAATTCATACTATTTTGGTTTCTACAATGCATAGGACATTTAGTTTGGAAGAGTTGAGGACAAAACTCACTAAATTCATCTATGATAATAATATGGAACTTCAAGATGATATATTTGCACTTATTGATAAGGAAACAAATATTGTGATAAATCCGGCTGGTTCTTGGTATATTGGTGGTCCAGTTGCAGATTGTGGTGTTACAGGAAGAAAGATTGTGGTTGACCAATATGGCCCATATAACCCTGTTGGTGGGGGTGCATTTAGTGGAAAAGACCCAAGCAAGGTAGATAGAAGTGGTGCTTATTTAGCAAGATATATTGCAAAAAACATTGTGGCAGCAGGATTTGCAGATAAATGTGCTGTTGAAATTGCTTATATGATTGGCGTTGCTAAACCAGCATCACTAAACATAAACACATTTGGACAATATTCTAATGAATGGTTGGAGGATATTGTTAGCAGGATATTCCCAATGACACCATCTAGTATTATCAGTCATTTTGACTTGAAAAGACCAATTTATCTTGACTCATCAAGAGGTCATTTTGGAAATGATACAATGCCTTGGGAAAAATTGGATATGGTTGAACAGTTGAAAGCATTAAAGATTTCTCATAAGGTTTAAATAATTGTCAATAAAATCCTGGGGGTAGTTAGACTTTTTCATAGTTCTAACTACCTCATTTATTTTATCTTCATCTGATAATCTTGGATTTGAACTAACACCACCCTCAATTGGCCAACCATTTAAATCTGATGTGGGTAATTTATATTCTTTCTTCTCTTGCTTTGATGTGATGTTCTTAACCTTCTCCCATATGACAGCCAATAAACTATCATCATGCCACTTATATATCATACCTTTATAACCCATCTTCTCCAACATACCTGATATATAAATCACTTGCATTTGGTATGGTATATTCTGACTCCCATACATCTCGGCAGCAATATCATATAAATTTAATGGGTCTTTATTAAATGGATATAAATCCTTTAAATCAACTGTTGCTGTGTATAATGTCCCAGAAACAATCCTTTCTTTTTGATTTAAATTTGTATAAAAGAATAATCTTTTCTTTCCCCACCATTGCTCTGAACTTGTATATGAATGTTTTCCAAAATGAGATGGATCAAGATATTCCAAATCTGGATTACCAAAATGATATAACTTCACATAATCACCTTCTGTTTCTAGTTGTGAAAGCCAAAAGTCATTAAACAATACTTTATTTGGTTTTTCTGGCAAATTATCTTTTGTTGCTAAATCAAGTTCTTCCCTTAATATTTCTTTTATTGATTGGATTAATTTCATACATATAAATATATCATAATCACATTTTAGCCAATATTAAGTTGTCCTGTAATTCTGTCACACCAACCTTTTGATGTTGAATATGGCCAAACAACCCAATATTTTGGCTGTTTTGTTGTTTGGAAATCTCTCCATATCTTGCAATATTTATCTGGGTCATTCATCATTGAATTAATCTCATTCTTATCAGCATCTCTCCTATATAATGTTTCATCATTCTCATCATGGAATGCAACCACCCAATATTCATAATCTTTTTCTGGAACTGAATCATATTGGACATCAATGCAATGCCGGAATATAATGGAAAAACTATTCTCCCATTCTTCTTCTGTCTTATATTCCTCCTTAACTGGGGGATTCTTCTTATCTATTGTCCATTGTTGAACTGCACGTTTTGCAAAATGAATTCCAGCATATTTTTCATAATCCCTTAATGTTCTAACTGGACCAAACCCATATAATCCATCATGCCCCTCTTGTTCCACACCATCCACACCAAACAATCTCTTATTTAAATAATGTGCTCTATCATTACGTTTAACCCATTCCTTATCATCATCCCATTGTTTAACCTTTCCCTTTCTTGTATATTCATGATATATGATTGGAAAGTGGGGGTG
>Ga0114918_10003611_pt1 | contig 13613 bp, 4 predicted proteins | sample LantaG_FD_87015 | JGI IMG/M metagenome (GOLD analysis project Ga0114918, IMG submission 87015) | Deep subsurface microbial communities from Baltic Sea to uncover new lineages of life (NeLLi) - Landsort_02402 metaG | ecosystem: Environmental > Aquatic > Marine > Oceanic > Sediment | place: Baltic...
CCCCTGGCTTCCCGGGGCGCCCCCCCCCCCCTCCCTCCCCCCCCCCCGCTCCCCGCCCGCCCCCCCCCCCCCCCGCCCCCCCCTTTCCCCCCTACCCCCCAACCCGCGGCCGCCCCCCCTCCCCTGTCCCCCCCCCCCCCAGCCCCTCCACACCCCCACCCCCCCGCACCGCCGCCGGCTCCACGCACACCATCCGCTTGTATTCCTCATCCCCGAAATCACTCAACCCCGCCGCCTTCTCTACCCATGGGTTCCACACCACCGCGTCCACCAGGCCGTCCGCGACGATGCGCACCCGGCGGCCGTTGGACCCGTCCACGACGACCAGTGGCCCTGGCGGGCTCAGGTAGATGCGGTCCACCTCCCGCTCAAAGGCCAGCGCACTCCCCTCATCCACCTTCTCCACCCGCCCGGCCGTCGAGTCCAGGAACCGCCCGCCCGGGCCCAGGCCCTCCACCGCTGCCTGGCCGATGTCGCCCACCCGGAAGTAGGTGTGCAGGGCGGCCGTGAAGGGGAAGGGCGCGTCCCCGGTGTTTGTGACGACCAGGCGCTGCACCAGGGCGCCGTCGGGGGCCCGCACGCCCACGGACACGCGCAGGTGGAAGGGCGGTGGGCAGGCGGGGGAGCCACGGTGGTCCAGCAGCAGGGTCACTTTGGAGGCGCTGTTGTCGGGCGCGGATTCGTCCACGACGAAGGCGGCGTTCCGCGCAAAGCCGTGCTGGGCGGCCATGGGGCCCATGTCTGAGAACTGGGGGAAACAGACGGGCACGCCGCCCCGCAGGGCTTTGGGCGGCTTGAAGACGGCGTGCTCGCTCATGAACAGCAGCTCGACGCCGGCCAGGGAGGTCCAGGAGGACACGTGCGCGCCGTGCAGGTAGACGGTGGCGGTGGAGGACTGTATGGGAAGGGGGGCAGGGGGCATGATCACGAGGGGCGGCCAAGGTCGGGGACATCGGTCGCTCCTCTCTCTCTTTCTCTCTCTCTCTCTCTCTCTCTCTCCACGCACAGTCCCCTCCTTGCGCCACCTACCTCAGGCCCCTGCAGCGTGATCACGTCCATGCCGTGGGCGTCCCGGGTGATCGCGGGCGGGGGCATCGTGTGTGGAGAGAGGGTGTGGGGAGGAGCAAAGAAGAGACGAGCAGCGTGGTCTGGGCCTTGGGTGAGTGAGAGCGACCAAAGTCCCGTCCGCGCGCTCTCTCTCTCCTCTTCCACTCCCTCTCTTTCCCGCGCGCGACCGCCCCTGCGTGCGTCAACAGGGGCTGGAGCAAAGATCTCCACACACGCACACATCACACACACATATCGTGCCCCCCTCCCCCCATCTTTCATTCAAGTTGGCACACGCACGGCGCCGCGTCCACACTCTTCCCTCTTCCCTTTTCTGTTTGCGATGGCAGCGCAAGACTCGCCCAGCCACCGCGACCTGGCGGACTACGTCCTGGCGGCCCTGGCCGGGGCGGCGCCGCCGGACGGCCTGCGCGGTCGCCTGGCCCGGGCGAGGCCCGCGTTTGTGGACCTGCTGCGCGTGCCGGTGAGAGACAAATAGGGAGCGCGGGGCGGTGGCGGGCCGGGCAGCGTCGCGCGAGAAAAAAAACAAACGCATGCGCATCTGGTTTTGGAGGGGTGGGGGCGCACCTTGCACCCGCCCCAGGGCCTTTCCTCCCGTCGTATCGCTACCTGGAGGTGCAACATGAGGCGACGCACACACACACGGGCGCGCAGCATTCTGACCTCTCTCTCCATCCCCCCCTCCAGCCCCCCTCCCCCGCGTCCCGGGCCGAGGTCGCGACGCTCAACCCGCAGACCCCGCTCGGCCGCCTGCGCCTGGACGCGGGAGACGCGGCCCAGGTCTGCCTCCTCTCCGACGAGCTGCACCTGGACGAGGTTGCGGCCCTGGTCTGCCTGGTGTCCGCGCAGGATGAGGTACGGAGAGGCAGAGAGAGCGGAGGCGCGCTGTGCTCTCTCACCTTTTCCATCCCGCTCCAACCTTGCTCACAACACTCTTCGTCTTTCCTCTCTAGCGCGGCGACGCGTCCGCGGACGTCGCGGCCGGCATCTTCTTCGACGAGCGCCGCGCCCTGGTCACCGTCCTGCACGCCCTGCTGGAGTGCGTGGCCGTGGGTGGGGGTGCGGGCGGCGAGGGCGACGGCGAGGCGGCCGACGACGACGCTGCCGCCGCGGCCGCCGTGGCGGCCGCCTTTGTCACTGACCTCCTCTCCGCCCCCCCCGCCAGCGCGCCGCCCGCCGGCGCCGACCCGGGGGGCCCGCACCGGTCCGCCCTCATCGCCCGCCTGTGTGAGCTGGTGCGGGACACGGCCCTGGAGCCGAGCGTGACCGTGGCGCAGCCCCAGGCGGCCGCCCTGCCGCCACCGCCCGCATGGGGAGGGCAGGCCCTGGCGCCGCCGCCCCCGCCCCCGCCCCCGCCCGCCCCGCGCCTGGCCACCCTGGTCGACGAGCGGGGCGCCGAGGTCTCCCGGGCCGCCGTCGTCGGCGCGGAGCAGGCCTCCCTGGCCGAGTGCCTGCTGCACGCGGTGCGCGCCCGGGCGGCGACCTCTCCGGGCCTGCACCCGGCGGACGCGGGCCTGGTGGCCGACGCGGCGGCCGGTCTGGCCCTGCGCTCGCGCCCGGGCGGGCCGGAGGCGTCTTTCCCGGGCCTGCCCTGCGCGGCCCGCCTGGTGGGCCTGGCCGCGGTGGCGGCCCTCGTGCCGCCGCCCCTGCCGCCCTTGGGCGGCGAGGACGGCGGCCCGCCCTCCGCGCCGGCCGGCGGCGGCGGCGACGCGGCGGACGCGGCCGCCCGGCGCGCGGCCGCCGACGCGGGCGCGGCTCGCCTGGCGGGGGATACTGACCTCGCAGCCCGCCTGGAGCGGGGCACTGCAGGCGCCTCCTCCTCCTCCTCCTCGCTCCCCACCACGGAGGAGGAGGGCCCGCTCGCCCCGGCCCTGCGCCTGGCCTGGGGCGTGCTCCTGTCCTTGCACGGCCCGCCCGCGGCGCGGGCCCGGGCGGACGGCGCCGTGGCCGGCGCCCTGGCGGCCGGCGCGCTCGCCCGCCTGGCCGCGTGCGGCCTGTCGGCCACGGCCCTGGCGGACGCCACCCCGTCCGCCCGCCGCGCCGCCGCCGCGGTCGGCCACGACCTGATCGCGGCCCTCCTTGACTCGGACGCGGGGCGGGACGCGGTCATGGACCTGGCCGGCCGGTCGGCGGCGGGGAGCGGCGGCGACGGGGCAGGGGTGGGGCACCAACCCCCGCCCCCGCCCCCCCAGCCCGCCTTTGGCTTCCCCGCCGCCCCGCTCCCGCCCGCGCCCTGGTCCCACCTGGCCCGCCCGGACGGCTTGAACGACCTGCTGGACGCGCTGGCGGCGGCCTTGGACGCCGCGCCCGAGCTTTGGCTGGACGACGCCCTCCGGTCGGGCGCGGTGGCCGAGCTGCTCGAGTTCGCCGGGCGGCACCCTGTGTTGACAGAAGCGCCTGCCTGCCTGGTCTCCTACTGTTCCGTCCTGGCCGCCCTGGCCCGGGCGTCCGCCCCCGCCGCGGAGGCGGTGCTCAACCAGCTGCGCATGCCGGCCGCGGCCGGGCGGTGCGTGTCCTGGCGGGCCGGGCTGGGCGCGATGCGAGAGTACTGTGCCCGCTACGCCGGCCCGGCCGCGGCTGCAGCCGCCGCGGCAGCGGCCGCCGCGGCGGCCACCCTGGACGGCTACGGCGGCGGTGCCAACGGGGCGCCTACTCCTCAACCCGGTGCCCCGCCCCCCGAACTGGCCGTCCCTGCTTCGGATGCGGCTGGCATGGCCGCCTACGCCCGCCTGGCGGCGGCCGTCCTGGCCTCCGCGCCGCCCCGGGCAGCCGCAGCCTGGCGCGGCTGCCTGGAGGCGGAAGCCGGCGGCGCGCCGCTGGCCGAGCTGGCCGTCCAGCTGATGTGCCACCCCGTGCCCTCGCCCGTGAAAGCGGCGCTGGACGCCCTGCTGGACGCGCTGGCCCGGGAGCCCGGCGCGCCCCTGCCCCTGCTGGACCGCCTGGTCGCGGCGGTGGTCGTGTGTGGGGCGCCGGGGGCCGGCGGCGGCCTCCACCCGCCTCCCGCCTCGATGCCCCTCCTCCTCGGCGGCGGCGACGCCTACCCCCCCTCCTCCACCGCCCCCGTCGGCTACCCGGGCGGCCCCCGCTACGACGCGGCCTACCAGCTGGCCGAGGTGGAGGCCCGGTCCGAGGACTACAGCGAGACGCTGGCCCTGGTCCGCCTGCTGACCAGCCTGGCCCAGGGCGTGCACGCGCCGCCGCCCCTTGGGCCGGCAGGGGGACCGCCCGCGGGCGGCGCCCCGTACGCCCACCTGGCCGCCCACGTGCGGCGGGAGGTGCTGGGCCGGGCCCTGGCCCGCCCCGCCCGGGCGGTCGCCCAGCGGTGGGCCCTGGCGGCCGCGGGCCTGGAGAACGTGGGCGCCTGGCTGGGCGGGGCGGTCTCCCTGGCGACGCGGGCAGGGGGCGGCCTGCCCGCACCCCTGGACGCGGGGCGCGCCGGCCTCGGCAATGCGTCCACCTCCTCCTCCTCCTTCCACCTCACCACCCCGGCCCTGGACGCCATGCTGGACCTGCTGGGCGAGGGCGACGCGGCGACCGCCATTCTCGGGGTGCTGCTCCCCGGCGCAGACGCCCTAGCTGCCGAGCCCGCGGCGGGCGGCGCGCGCGCGGCGCGCGAGGCCGCCACCCTGGCCGCCCTGCGCGTCCTGCGCCTGGGGCTGACCCTGGACGGGCCCGTCCTGGCCAGCCTGCGGGCGGCGGGCGCGAAAGGCGGGTACGAGCCCCTGGACGCCCTCGTCAGGCGGGACGTGCGCAGGCTGGGCGCGCTGCTGGATTTCACACGCTACTCGCCCCGCCCGGCCATCCAGGCGGCCGCCCTGCGCCTGGCCCGCCTGCTGGTGCCCCGCCTACCCGGCGCGGTGGCCGCCCTGCTGCAGCCGCCCGCGCCGGGCGTCGCCCCGCCTGCGGCCCGGGTGCGGGACGGCGTGGCCGCCTGCCTGGCGGCCGGCCTGTTTGGCGGGTCCGGGCGGGGGGGGGTGCCTGCGGGGGGCGCCGCTCCCGGCCACGGCGGGGGCAGCGATGGCGACCCCTGGGGCGAGGAGGAGGAGCATGGCGAGGACGGCGCCGACCGGGCCTCCGACCCGCGCGCCTCCCTGGTCCTGGACCTGCTGGCCGCGGGCGCGGGCGGGCCCGCCCCGACCCTGGCCCACCTCCTGGTGGGTTACGACGCCGGGCGGGGCCCCGCGGGCGTGGCGGCCTCAGTCCTGGACGGCTGCTTCGGCGGGGCGGCCGCCTCCCCGCTCCTGCGCGCCGCCCTGGCGTCGCCCGCCCTGTCCACCCGGGATCCGGCGGCCGCGACCGGCTGCCTGGACGTGTGGCTGGCCCTGGCGGCCCACCCGGCCGCGGGCGGGCCAGCGCGCGCCCTGCTGCGCTCATCCCGCGCGGTGCCGTCCGGCCTAGCGGCCATCGCGGACGCCCGCCTGGAGTTGGCCGGGGCGGGGGCGGCGGCCGTGGCGGCCGTAGCGGCCACCACCGCCCGCCTGTTGCGCCTGGCGGCGGAGGAGCTGCTGAGAGGGGGCGGGGGCGGGAATGGAGAGGGGCCGGGCGGTGGCGAGCGCGCCGCGTGCGGCCCGTCTGACCTGGCGGCCGCCCTGCTGGGCCCCTCCTCGGGCGGTGAGCCCGCCGCCCTGGCCCTGCTGACCCTAGCGGTCGCCCCCCCCGGCGGCGACGCCCCGCCCCCGCCCTTCAGCGCGACGGCGGCGGCGGGGCGGGCGGCGGCGGCGGCCCTGCCCGCGGACGTGCGGGCCGCGGCCGCCTACCTCGGCCTGGGCGGGCTCCTGTCGGGCGCAGAGGGCGGCGGCGGCGGGGCCAGGCCCGGGAGTGCCGCGCCGCGGGCCTCCTTCCTCCTGACGGGGAGGTCCGGCGGCGGCGGCGGCGGCGGTGGGGACGGCGCCCCCGTGGAAGCGGCCGTCTACGACGTCCCCGCCCTGGCGGCCGAGCTGCGCGGACGCCTGGCCGACGCGGAAGCGGCCGCCCGGCGCGGGGGTGGTGGAGGGGGTGCCGGCGAGGACGCTGCCCCTGCACCCTCCCCGACCGCTGCCCGGGCGGCCTGCCGGGCCGCCCTGTCATACGCCACCGAGTGCAATGGCGCGGCGGAGGCGGGTGCCGCACGGCGGGAGGTCGCGGTCGCCTGGGCGGCGGCCCTGACCCTGCTGTTCACGAAGCGGTTTGCCGCCGCGGCCGGCGTGTGTGGTGACGCCTCCTCCTCCGCAGGCTTCTCCTCATCCTCCGCTCCCTCAGCCTCACCGTCATCCCCGGAGGCCGTCGACGCCGCCGCCGCGGCCGCCTTGGACCTGGCCCGCGGCGCCCTGCGCGCGGCCGGCGCCGCCCTGCCCGCCGACCCGGCCGGCATTGCGCCGCCCCTGCTGCGGGCCGCGCGCGCGCTGGTGGCCCGGGCCCGGGAGGCGGCGGGGCGGGCGGCGGGGGCGCCGGGCGACCCGCCCTCCCTCGTCCGGGCGCCCGCCGCCGTGCACGGCCTGGTATGCGACGCCCTGGCCGCCCTGCCCCTCGCCCGGTCCTCCTCGGCCGCCCGGGCCGACCTGCACGGGATTTTGCTAGATGCCTTGAGGTTGGCCGCCCCTCGGTCCGCTGCCACGGCCCCGCCCGCCGTCCTGGACGCCCTCACCGCCGCCGCGCCCGGGGGCCCTGCCGCCCGGGACGCGGCGGACGACGCCCAGGCCGAGCTGGACGCGGGCGTGGCGGCCGCCCTGCTGTCCGCGGCGGGTGGGGGCAGTGGTGGTGGGAGTGGAGGCGGCGGTGGCGGCGGCGCCCCGTCAGGCACGATCGGCCTGGTGGAGCGGGCGGCCGCGGACGCGCTGGAAGCGGGCGCCGCCGCCGCGCCCGCCCGTCTGACCGCCCTGGCCCTGCTGTCCGAGCTGGCGGCGGGCGGGCACGGCGGCGGGAGTGGAGCGTCAGCCTCGTCCTCCACAGACGACCTGGGCGACCTCTTCTCGTCTGCGCCTGCCGCCGCGGCCACCTCCACCCGCGCCAGCGCCACCGGTCCTGCCGCGTCCGCCTCCGCCGCTCGGGCCGCCTTGGCGTCCGCCGTGCGCGGTAGCGGGCTGCCCGCCCGCCTGGCGGGCGAGCTGGCGGCTGCTCCTGCCGACGCGCTGCTGCCGCGGGCCGGCGGCGGCGGCGGTGGGGCTTGGTCCTCCTCCTCCTCCGCCGCGGTCGTCCTGGAGATGGAGGCCGCCCTGGCGCTGCTCCTCCGCGCCGCCCGGTCGCCCGGCGGTGGCGGTGACGGGGCGGGCTCCGCCACCGGCGCCGCCTCAGCTTCCATGCAGGGCGGCGGCGGCCCCGGCGTGGCTGCGGCCGAGCTGGCCGCGCTGGCGGCCTGCGCGGCCCTGGACGCGGAGCCGGAGGACCCGGCCGCGTCCGCGACTTCGGCCGGCCCCCTGGGCGGCGCCCGCCCTGGCACCGCCCGGGCCGCCCTTGGGCGGGTCCTGCCGCCCGCCCTGCGCCTGGCGATCGCCCGCCTGGCCCACGCCGCGCCACCAGCCGGGAGCAGGCCCCGCCCCACCAACGGCGCGGGCCCTGCCGACGTCCTGTCCGCGGGCGTCGCCTTCGCGACGTCCCACCGCCGCGCCCTGGTCCGTATCCTGCTGGAGGCATCTGCCGCGGGTGGCGGGGCCTCCTCGGGCGGCGGCGACGCCATGCTGGACGGCGGGGGTGGTGGCGCCGCTGGCACTGCCTTCCAACCACCCGCGCCCGCCGCGTGGGAGCCGGGCCCCGGCGAGCTGGAGCAGGCCGCCCTGGCGCTGACCCTGCTGACCCACCTGGAGCGGGCGGCCGGCGGCGGCGGCAACCCGCTCGCCTCCGCCGGCCTGGAGCTGCGGGATGCAGCCCTGCGGTGTGCGGCTCGCTGGTTCCGGCTGGACGGCGCGCCCGACGCGCCGCCCGCCGCGCGCCGCCTGGCGGCTGCCCGGGCGGCCGGGGGGCCGCCGCCCGCCGCGGCCGCCGCCGCGGGCCTGCCCTCCCCGGCCGCGCTGGCGGCTCTCACGGTCTCCGTCCGCCGCCTGCGCCTGGCGGCGGCGGCGTACGTGCTGGGCCTGGTGGCGCCGCCCGCCCAGGGCGACGAGGGCGAGGGTGAGGAGACGGCGGCTGCGGCCCACACCGCCGTGCACGCGCCGCCGCCTCAGCTCACCCTCCTGGCCGCGCCGCCCGCGGCCGCGCCCGGCGGTGCCCCGGGCGGCGGCCGCCTCACCCTCATGTCCGTCAAGGACGCCCTTTTTCAGGCGACGGAGGACCTGTACGGCGCCCTCGACGCCCGCCGCCGGGCGCTGGGGTCCCTGGCAGACGCGGCCGCGGCGGCCGCGGTGGCGGGGGATGGTGGCGGTGGTGGGGGTGGGGTCGGCGGCCCCGGCCAGTCCTCCTCCCTCGCCCTCGTGCTCCGGACCGACCACCCCACGCCCGGTTCGACCCCGCTCCCACCCCTGGCCGCCCGGGCGGCCGCCCTGGCGGCCGCGTCCGCGGCCGACGGCGCCGCCCGCGACCTGCTGCGCCTGGCGGAGAGCTGCCTGGGCATCCTGTACTGGGGCCTGGCGCCCGCGCCCGCCCGGGCGCGGGCGGGCGGGGAGGCTGCCATCGCCGCCCTGGCCCGCCTGGCCGCGCCCGCCCTGGACCACCTGGCCCGGCTGGCGGACGAGGGCGGGAGCGGCGGCGGGGCGGGCCTGCCGGGCGCGGCCGCGCGGGCGGCTGCGCTGGGTGCCCTGACCCGGCGGGTGGAGGCGGTGATGGCGCCGGCGGGTAGGGCGGGGCCGGCCGCGGCGTGAATGTGGATGGAGAGAAGGCAGAGCGAGAGAGGGTGTGTGGGTGTGGTGTGGTGTGGTGTGGTTCACGCGACTTGTCCTTTTCATTCCCCACGCACGCCCCCTCTCCATCATCATCACCCGACCAGCCAACTTTCCGCGGCCCGGCGGGCGGGCAGGTGCGCGTGCGCGTGCGCCCCGGCCCCGACCCCACCAGCCCCAACCTTCACCGCCGCCAGCTCCCTCTGCAGCTCCCGCACCGCCTCGTGCGCCCGTTTCAGCTCCTCCTCATCCGCGGCCGCGCCCAGCAGCTGGCGCTCCAGCGCGTCGGCCGCCTCCCGCTCCGCCGCCAGCTTGGCCGCCGCGTCTGCCAGCGCGTCGTCGCGGGCGGCCAGGGCCGCCCGCAGGTGGGCGACCTCGGACCGCAGGGCGCCCACGTCGGAGGGCAGGGCCAGGGAGGCGGGCGAGCGGGCGGCCAGGGAGCCGGCCCGGGTGGAGGACGCGGTCGCGGCCGCGGTCGCGACCGCCGCCCGCCGCTCGGCCGTGCGCACGGCCTCGGCCGCGCGGGCGAGGGCGGCCTCGCACTCGGCCCGGGCTTCGCCCGCGTCGGCGGCCGCCGCGTCCCGGGCCTGCTCCGCCGCCCAGCGGGCGCGGTCGGCGTGAGCCGCCTGATCCCGGGCCGCCTGGGCCTCCGCCACCGCCTCGTGGGCGGCCGCCTCCGCGGCGGCAAGGCTGCCCACGGCCCGCCCAGCCCCCGCCGCTCGAGCGCCGGCGTCGGCGGCCGCCGCTTCGGCCGCCTCCGCCCGCGACCGCTCGGCGGCCAGGGAGCGTTCCAGGGCGGAAACCTTGGCGCGGGCGGCTTCCAGGGCGGCGGCGTCGCGAGAGGCCCGCTTGGGCCCCGCGGGCGTGCCCGCCACCGCCTTTTCGGCCTTGTCCGCGCGCGCTTCCGCGGCGGCCGACCGCGCCTCGGCCGCCCGCAGCGCCCGGTCCAGGCGGTCCACCCGCGCGTCCGCCCGGCCGCGCGCGTCCTCCGCGGCCGCCGCGCGGTCGGCCGCCATGGCGGCGTCCGCTTTGGCAGCCGCCGCCTCCGCGGCCCGCGCCTCTAGGCGGGCGCGCAGGTCGCCCACCCCTGGGGCGTCGCGAGCGACCGCCGCCCGCTCGGCCGCGGCCGCCCGCAGGGCGACCTGCTGGGAGGACAGCAGAGCGGCGGACGCGGCCAGCTTGTCGTCCAGGTCGCGGCAGGCGGCCTCGGCCGCGGCGGCCGCCCGGCGGGCCTGGGCGGCCGCCGCCTCGGCCGCCGCCGCGCGCCGGTCGGCCGCGCCCACGCGCAGCTCGGCGTCGTCCTCCGCGGCCGCGATGGCGGCGTCCGCGTCGGCACGGACAGCTTCCAGGGCGCGCGCGGCCTGTGCGGCCTCGGCTTCGGCGGCGGCTATGCGGTCGGAGGACGCGGCGTCCAGGGAGGCGGTCGCGGACCGCAGGCGCGCCTCGGCGGACGCGCCTGCCTCCCGCACCGCTGCCTCGGCGCGGCGCTCGGCGGCCGCGACCGCCGCCCGCCCGGCCTCCACTGCCTCCGCCTCCCGGCGGGCCGCGTCCTCCAGGGCCCGCTGGGCCGCGTCCGCGGCGGACCCCGCATCCCGGCGCAGGGTGGCCACCGCCGACTCGGCCCGCCCCGCCCGGGCGGCCGCGTCCGCGGCTTTGGCCTCCGCGTCGGCCGCCCGCCCCTCCGCCTCGGCCAGGGCGGCCTGGGCCAGGTCGAGCGAGGCGCGCAGCTCGCGCTCGCGGCCGGCGGCGGCCGCGGCGGCCTCTGACGCCGACCGCGCCGCGGCCGCGTCCTTGCGGTCCAGGGCCCGGCGCAGGGAGGAGATCTCAGCCTTGGCCGCCTCCAGGCCGGCCCGCAGGCGCCCGGCCTCGGCCGCTGACTCGTCGCCCGCCCGGGCGGCGGCGGCGCGGGCGTCCTTCAGCTTGACCGCCGCGTCGTGAGCGCTCTTCCGGGCGACATCTACCTCGGCCGCGGCCGCCCCCAACCGGCGCTCCGCGTCGGCGACCCGCCCTTCCGCGTCCGCGACCCGCCGCTCGGCCGCCTTGCCCTGCCCCGCGGCCGCGCCCTCCGCCGCCTCGGCCCGGGCGGACGCCGCCCGGGCCGCCCGCCGCGCCCGGTCCGCCTCCGCGCGGACGGCCTCCAGCTCGGCCGATGCCTCCGCCAGGGCAGTGGTACCCGCCTCCCGGGCCGCCCGCTCCTTGGCCAGCGCGGACCGGGCGGCTGCCGCGTCCGCGCCCGCCACCTCGGCCGCCGCGCGCGCGCCCCGGGCGTCGCCCGCCTCCCGCCGGGCGGCCGCCAGCTCGCGGCGGGCGCGGTCCAGTTCAGACCGCAGGTCGCGCTCGACGGCGGCGGCCCTGGCCAGGGCGGCGGACGGGGACGGGGAGGAGGTGGAGAGGTTGGCGCCGCCGCCGGCCCCGCCGCCGCCAAGCAGCGCGCGCAGGGCGGCCGCCGACGGCGTCGACACGCCACCGCCGCCCAGCAGCAGGGAGACGGAGGGGCTTGCAGCAACCGCGTCCGCGGCCGCCGCGGCCGCCGCCCGGGCGCGCGCCCGGTCTAGTGCCGCCGCGGTCGGCGAGGTTTGAGGCGCAGCACCACCAGGCCCGCCCTCCCGCCCGTCGGACGACAGGCGAGAGGGGCCCACTCCAGCAGGCAGGTTGTCGGCAATGAAGTCCAGTCGCGCCCGCACCGTGTCGGGTGCGGACGCGTCCGAGCCCGCCCGGCCCAGGCCAGCGGGCTGGCGGGGCGCGGTGTCTGGGTGGTGGTGAGCAGCGGCGGCGGCGGCGGCATTCGTGGCCGCGGCGGCCGTCGTCAGGGCGCGCAGCCGCTCCACCGTGCCGGCCAGCGCATCCACGGCGGCCGGGGCTGTCGGTGCGGGGGTGGACATAGGGAGAGGGTACGTGTGTGCTCGCCTGGACGGGGAGAGGGAGAGGGGAGAGAGGGCGCGGCGCGGGGCGGCGTGAGCATCTTGAATGAGTTTTTTTGTTTTGGGGAGGCAGGGAGAGGGGGCAGCGTGCTCCCCAGACACCCTCGGAGTGCGACAAGAGGAAGAGGCCATGCGCCTGGTCTTACCTGGGAGGGTGCGTGGAGCGTGTACGCGTTCGACGAGTCGCGTGTGGCGCCGGTGCGTGTCGAAGGGGGGGAGAGCACGGCGGTCCGATGCGGCGCGCGCGAGAGGAGAGGCGCGCGTCGAGGCGCAGGAGACGACGCGGTTGCGGAAGACCTTCTTGCTACGTCGAAGCCCGGGCCAATGTTTCGAGCTGGACCTCTGACGGAGAGAAGGCCAGGGCAGCGAGGGGACGAGGACACGGGACACGGAGGGCGACACGCGCGTGAAGCAGTTTTGACGGGGGCGGGGGCGAGCGGCGAGCGGCTTGCTGGAAAAATGCTCGCTCTCTCCCCCCCCTCGTTTTCACTCGCAAATTCGTCCAGGCCTCGTCCACGCCCCGCCTGTTATCTGCACACCCTGCGCACGCCCTCGCCCGCTCACCCCCTCCACCCCGACGGCGTCATCCTATCCGCTTGAGCGCGTGCGCGCGTCTTCGACTGAGAAAGATGTCCGGCCCACAGCCTGCCGGCGCTGGCTCTTGCCAACCCCAGCCCGCCACCGCCACCGCGCCGGCCCCCTTCTCCTCCCGTCTCCTGCAGATGGCCTTCATGCGGCGGGGCAAGGGGGCGGCCGCTGCTGCCCAGGCTGGCGCGGCGGTGGACGAGGTGAGGAAGAGGGAGAGAGAGAGAGAGAGAAAGGACAGGCGGCACTGGCGGCCCCCCTGGCCTCGCTCAACCTGCTCACGCACTCTCTCTGCGCACACACACACACACACACACACACAAACACACAGGCAGCCGCCGCGCCATCCACGACCGCAGCAGACGCACCACCAGCGTCAACAGCAGCCGGAACGGGCCCCGAAGCAGCCCCTCCCCCTCCTCCCCCCCACTCCTTCCGCCTCATCGTCGAGGGTGACCCGGCGCCACTGCCCGCCGCGGGCGGGCGCCTCCGCTTCGGCCGGGCGGCGGAGGCAGCGGCCGCCGAGGAGACAGGGGTGGTCGGCGGCGGTGATGATGAGGAGGACGTCACCGCTACCGAGGCGGCGGCCCTGGCGTCCGCGCTGGGCGTGCGGAGCGGCAGCGTGGGGAAGAAGCAGAAGCAAAAGAGAAAGGCAGGGGAGAAGGGCGGCAAGCGCCGTGGGGGCAGCGGGGGTGCATGCTTTGGGGGCGGTGGCAAGGGGGCGACGCGGTCGCCATAGGAAGGTGTGGGGACCCAGTGCGTTGTTAGGCGTGTAGCCAAAGCCGGCCAGTGGCCTTCACCACGCACACACACCTTGTTGATTCCAGTTGAAGGGGTTGACGGGGGGGGGGTGCCTCCCTCTCTCTCGGACAAAAAATGCAGCCGCCTCACCCCGGCGAGGCCGCGCCAGACTCGCCACCCCCCATTCTGCTGGAGCTGCGCATCAAGGAGCTGCAGCGCCTGGTGGCGCCCAGCGGGGCGGTGACAGTGCAGGTGAGAGGGAGCGGGGCGGGCGCTAGGGGTGAACAGGAGCGAATGCCTAGCCAGTGTGCTGCATGCGTGCCTGTGTTTGCTCGCGGGCCCGTGACTCCTCCTCCTGCCGCACCACGCCGTCCGGGACCGATGCAGCGCGGTCTTGGAGCAGGCTTGCATGGCCAGACTGCTTCGAGATTCGCGCTCTCCCACGCGCACGACGCGCTTCTTTTGTTTCCAGCACCCCGCGCTCTCCTCGACCTCGACCCCCCCCCCCCCC
>Ga0114918_10003612_pt1 | contig 13613 bp, 13 predicted proteins | sample LantaG_FD_87015 | JGI IMG/M metagenome (GOLD analysis project Ga0114918, IMG submission 87015) | Deep subsurface microbial communities from Baltic Sea to uncover new lineages of life (NeLLi) - Landsort_02402 metaG | ecosystem: Environmental > Aquatic > Marine > Oceanic > Sediment | place...
AAAAAAAAAAAAAAAAAACAAAAAAAAACCAGAGAAAAGAAAACCCCAAAAAACCTGCGAAGTCAAACAACCGCTCGAGCGCGCGCGCACGCTTTCTCGCAGAGGAGCCGGATTGGAAGAGACAGACAACACCAACAACAACACTCCCCCCTTTTACACCTCAGAAAACAAAAAAGAGAAAAACCTTTCGGGGGCCCCCGCCGCGAATTCGCGGTTCCCTCCCCTCGTTCTGGGCTTCTTCTTCCCCTCCCCACCCCTCTCCCTTCCACCTCTCTCCCCCCCGTCCCCGTCCTCGTCTCCCCCTACTCATAAAAAAGAGTGGTTCAAGGAAAAAAAAAAGAGAGAATACGGATAATAGAGAAAAAGAAGGAACGCTCGGGCGTTTGCGTGAAGAGTCGTTTTTTTCCTTTTTTCCTTTTTTTTCTTCTTCCCGAGCCGCTGGCTGCAGCTGCTGTCCATCGTTCCCCCTCTACCTCTTCCCCCCCCAAAACAACAACACTGTTTTCTTCCCCCCACCCACCCACCCACCACGACAACACCGTATATTCCGCATTTTCTCCGCCGACTGACACTTCTGCAATACAAAAAGTCCTGGATTTCCATTTTTTTCCGTCTCAAAAGTGGAGAGAGGGTCGAAGCAGAAGGTTTTTCATTTTTTCGTTTCTCTTTCGACGACGCTCGACGACGACGACACCGCTCGACGAGAAAAAGGCCTTACGCTCTCCCTCGCGGCGCCTCCAGTCACTTGCCCGCTACCCTCATCGTCTGCTTTCGACCTCCCTCAAAGCTCGCGAGCACCGTCGCGGCGTTTCGTCCAAAGCCGCACAGAGAGAGAGAGAGAGAGAGAGAGAGAGAGACACAGAGAGCTTTCTTTTCGCATCAAGCAACCTTCGAATCGATTGCATCCCTCTTCTCTCTTTCCGTTCGCTCACACTCCCATGAGCGGCCGCGAGGAGCTCGCCGCCGCCGGGAGGCGCAAGGTGAGTGTCTCACACATCTTAATCGGAGTCGGGAACGGACTGGAAAAGCCCGCGAAGTGGGCTGCGGCCGCGGCATCTTGTTTTCTTCTTTTTTGCGACGGGCGATTGCTTTTTTATTTTCTCGCTCACTTCGACCTTTTATTTCCTCGCTCACTTCGACCTTCTTCTTTTCTCTCACTCCGAAATCAACAACGACGACAGCTCGAGGCCTTCCGCCGCGCCAAGGCCGAGCAGGCAGCTGCAGCGGCGGCAGCGGCAACGGGAGCAGGAGCTAAAGCTGTTGCTCCAGCACCAGCAGCAGCGCCTCTCGTCGCAACTGCTCCTCCTTCCGTTCCTCCTCTTCCAACGGCGACAGGAGCAACACCACCAGCACCAGCGGCGGAGGCCGCCTCTTTCGCCCACGCCGTGGCCCCGCTCTCGTCGCTGCTCCCTTCGCCGCCGCGGGAACACTCGCAGCAGCAGCAGAAAGAAGAAGGAGAGGTCGCTGTTGTTGCTCCTCCTCCTCCTATGCCGCCGCCGCCTCCTCCGCCACCACCTCCTCCGCCGCCACCTCCTCCTCCTCCTCCTCCTCCTGCTGCTGCTGCTCCCGTCCCCGCTGCTGCTGCTGCTGCTGCTGCTGCTGCTGCTGCTGCTGCTGCTGCCCCTCCGTCCTTCGACCCGGCCGCCTATTGGCGAGAGCAGCAGCAGAAGGAAGAGGAAGAGAAGCGGAAGGAAGCGGCGCGGAAAGTAGTAGAAGAAGAAAAAGAACGAAAGGAAGAGGAAGAACGAGAAAGGGCAAAGGCCGCTTCTCCTCCTCCTCCTCCTCCTCCTCCTCCTCCTCCTCCTCCTCCTCCTCCAGCTCCTCGAGAGGAGCCCTTTGCAGCACCAGAGCCTTCGTTCCTTCCTCCTCCTCCTGCTCTTTCGCCGCCGCGAGAGCAAGAGCAGCTCTTGCCGTCGTCGTCGCCCTCTCTCCCTCCGCCGCAACTCGTCGAACGGAGACGAGAAGAAGAAGAAGAGGGAAACAACGAAGACGAAGACGAAGAGGAGGAAGAACTCATATTCCCTCCAGCGCAGGAACAGCAAGCATATGTCGCCGAAGAAGAGCAAGGAGAGGAGGAAGAAGAGGGGAACGACGACGAGAGGAAGGCGAGGCGGCGGCCCCAGAGCAGCTCGAACGAGCCATCTCTTTCCTTTGCCGACCTGCACTCGCACATCGACGAGCTGACGAGGGACCGCCTTCGCCTCGAGAGGGCCCTGGCCCGCGCCTCCGAGGTCGCCGCGGCCTTATCTGCCGGCGAAGGGGAGACAGGGGACCGGCTCGCCGCGGCTACGAGGGACGCGGAGGCTGCGAGGAGCGAGACGCGGGTTGCGCAAGAGGAGCTGCGGCGGTCCAGGGAGGAGGCGACGCAGCTGCGGCTCAGGCTCGAGGAGGCTTTGGCTCTGGCAGCAAGGGCCTCGGAGGCGGAGGCGGAGGCAAGGGCCGCGGCGCACGCAGCCGCCAACGATGCGATCGCGCACGAGGACGAGGCGAGGGAGCTGCGGAGGAGGCTCAAGGAGGAGGCCGAGAAGAAGAAGGGGAAAAGTGGAAGCATTCCTCCTGGGAGCGGCAGCAACGCCAACAACGACGGAAGCAGCGACGGAGGAGGAGGAGGGGAGCAGAAGAGCAAGCGCCGCGCCGCGAGTGTCGCTCTGCAGGCGCTCTCGTCGCTGAGGCACCCCAGGGCACGCCACGTCGCGACGCAGACCGCGGCGAGCGAGCTGCCGCCGGACGCCGCCGCGGTCGCCCTCGCGGCGGCGACGGCACAGGCGGCCGCGACAGCAGCAGCAGCCCCGACTCTTGCTCCGACTCCCTCTTCTTCCGCCTCCGCCGTCGTCGCGGCCGCTCTCCTCCCGCCTTCCTCCCGCGTCTCGGACGCCGCCCTGTCTTCCGGGGTGATCTCCCTGGACGACGAGACGGGAAGCGGAGGCGGAGGCGGCGCTTCCTCCTCCTCTCTTCTCCTCTCGGAGCAGCTCCCTCCGGCGCTCGCGGCGCTCTTGCCGAAAACTCACGCCGAGGTCGTCGCCTCCTTACCCCCGACCCCCAAGGGCCAGGACCCGAGGCCTTCCCCGCCGCCCCCTCCGGCCTCCGCCGCTGCGGCGGCGCAGCTGCTGCGGTCGGGCGTGACGAGGCTGCTCTCCCGAGCGGCGGAGGTGGAGCGCCGGGCCGGGGCGGCGGTGGCGGCGCTGCGGGCGGCGGAGGCAGCGCGCGCGGCCGCCGAGGCCGCGACGGCGGCCGAGAGGGCGCGCGCCGAGGCGCTGCTGCGGAGGCTGCGGCTGGTCGAGGCCGCGACGGACGAGAGCGTCGCCGTGACAAAGAGGTCGTCCTCGGGGAGGCGAGGAGGAGGAGGAGCGGGCGCTTCTTTCGCCTCGGCGCTGCCTCTGAGCAACCTGCTGGGAGGAGGAGCAGGAGATGGAGGAGGAGGGGGTTGGCTCTCTGGCTTGGCGAAAGGAGGAGGAGGAGGAGGAGGAGGAGGAGGAGGAGGAGGCGGCGCGAAAGGACGGGAAGGAGTTGGCGCTCCTCCCTCGGCTTCCTCCTCGTCGAGGTCCGTTGTCGCCTAAGAGGGGCCCGCTTCTAGGGCTCAAGCTGCCGCGGAGGGCTCGCTGCGGTGAAGAAGAAGAAGAAGAGGCTTTTTGTAAAATGAAAAAACCGAAAAAATAAAACCCGCGAAATGAAAGCTTTTTTTTTCTCCTCCAAAATCGATTTACTTTTTTTCACTTTTTGCGCGCGCTCCCTCTTTTTTTCTCCCACACAACGCCAAATCAATAAATAAAAAAGAAAGAAGAGCTCTGCTTCTTTCCCCTCTTCTTTCACAGCGGCAGCAGCTTCACGGCCGCCTTGACGCCGACGACCAGCACGACGATCGTCGAGATCAGCTGCACGAGGTTTGAGACGGCGGCTCCGGGGATGCGCCCCTTGGGGCCCCCCTTGGCGTAGCCGTCGAAGTAGACCCACTGGTGATGAGAGAGGTTTTTGAGGGGGGGGAGAGAGAGAGAGAGAGAAAGAGAGAAAGATAAGGAGAGAGAAAGAGGGTGAGTTGCTGCTCTTTTTTCTTCGAAAAGGAAAAAATAAAAACCTCGACGACCCGAAACCAAAATAAATAAATAAAAAAATTCACACCTTGGCGACCGTCCACACGGCGATAAACCCCGCCGCCACCACGGGTCCCGCGGCCACGGCCACGCACGCCTGCACCGCCAGGAAGATCGGGATGTTCTCCAACACGTTCTGGTGCCCGCGCTGCACGGCGTCGAATTCGCTCTTTTTCGGGTTGGACTCCTTCGCGTAGAGGTCCGGGAACTCGACGCCGCAGCGCTTCCGGGCCTTCATCACCCCGATGGCCATGGCCTGGTTGGCAATGCCGAGGAGGGCGACGGAGGCGGCGAGGGCGCTGGAGGGTGGTGGTGGTGGTAGGGGAGAAGAGGTGGTGAAGAGAAGAGGTCGAAGAGGTCGAAGAGGTTGAGATCAGGAATCGTTCGATAAGTTTTTCATCAGCAATCTTTTTTCTCTCTCTCCCTCTCTTTCCAGGCGTCCGATCGATTTCTCCTTCCTCCAGGAGCACGCGCCTCGATGTATTCTACGGCCGAGGCATCGAGAAAAAAGGAACAATTTGATCGAATCGAGAAGGAAAAACGCACCCCTGTTCGGGCGTCAGAGCATTCGTCGAAACATTCGTCGTCGTCCTTGTCGTCGTCGTGGACATTGTCGTCGTCGGCGGCGAGATCTTGCGCAGCTGCTTCAGCGCAGGCGCGGCGCGCGAGCTCGCGGGCCTGCAGGCGCTGGCGGAAGACGAGGAAAGGAGCGAGGAGGACTGCATTTGTAGTTTTTTGGAAGAAGGAAGGTCGAAGGGAGGCGACGGAAGGCGAGGAAGAAGAAGGCGAGAGAGAGTGAGGAGGTCCAGGTCGAGATGGAAAAAAAAAACTCGCTCCAGTCGAGTCCACTCTTCGTCGAAAGAAAAAAAGAAAATGCCGCAGAGCCCGTCGAAGTCGAGGCCGCCGCCGCTCTCGCCGGCTCAGGCCTCCAGGCGCAGGCAGCGCTCGTCGTTCGTGACGGGCGCGCTCGCTGGGGGCTCGGCGGTCGCCCTGCTGGCGCTAATGGCGCTGGCGAGCTCGCGGGCGGGCAGCGATTCGGGCGGCGGAGCATGGGGCAGCGACGGCAGCGGCGGAAACGGCGGCGAGCCTTTTTCTTCTTCTTCGCGGCGCTTCCCGCCGAGTTCCCCAGACCCCTGGGTCCCCAACTCCGCGCTCCGGGCGTCGGCGTCGGCGCAGGTCACGGCCGCGGCGGTGCAGGCTCTGCGGGAGAGCGGTGCCCTGCGCGCCTCGAAAGGGTCGTCGATGCCATGGTCGTCGGCGAAGAAAACGACGACGGCAAAGGAGGCAAAGGCGACGAAGAGGACGAAGAAGAACAAAAAACCGAGCACCACCACCCAGAAGCACCCCCCTCGGCCAGTGCTCCCTTCGTCGCTCAACGGCCTCGCCGCGCTGGCCCTGGACGGCGACGGCGGCGACGTGGAAGCAGCGACTGTAAGCGAGAGTTCGAACTCGCAGCTCCTCCCGCCTCGCGCCTCGGTAGTCGTCCCCCTCCTGACCGATCGGGAAGCAAAGGGCGCGGCCGCGACCGCCCTCTCCGCCGCCGCCGCTTTCGACAACGACAACGTCGACGGCGACGACGAAAACTCTTCCTCTTCCTCTTCCTCTCTCGAGATCATCATCGTGGCAGCGGACGCCGAGGTGGCGCGCTCGCTGACGGGGACGAGCGCCGAGACGCAGGCCGGGGTCAGGCTGATCGTCAGGGACGCCGCGGCGGCGCGAATAGCGGGGCAGAGGAGGAAGGAGGAGGAGGAGGTGGAAGAGGGGAGCGAAGACGGAAGCGACGAAACCGATGAAACCGAAACCTCTTCCTCTTCCTCTTCCTCGTCTTCGAGCCGCCACTTCCTCCGCCGCTCCCCGCCCCCTCCCTTGCTCCCCCCGCGCCTGCCGCAGCTCGGAGGCTCAGGGGCCGGCGACGCCGCCCTCCGCAACGCCGGCGCGCGAGCGGCGAGGAGCGAGGACCTTTTGGTTTTCCTGAAACCGGGAGTGACCCTCCGAAAAGGCTACTGGCGAGCTCTCTTCTCTTCCGCAAAAGCTCACCCAAAGGCCCAATTCTTCTTCTCCGGCCGCCAACCTTCTCCGAGCCTGACTGAGGCCGACAGCGAGGACTGGGCCAAGCGCTTGCCCTGGCATAACCCCTACGCGTTCAATAGGGCCTTCGCGATCCGACGTCGAAGCTGGGTCGAGGCCGGGGGTTTCTCTCCAGCTGCTGTCCCCGGGACGGATGTGGAGGCCTTGCTGCTTTCTGCTCTCGACGCGCCGCCGAGGATAGAGAGGTTGGACGCGAAGGGGGATCTGGTGAAGGAGGAGAACGCGGGGCCTTCTGGGAAGGGGTCGATCGCCAATTCTGGGGTAAGAGAAGGAAAAGGAGAAGGAGAAGAAGAAGAAGAAGAGGAGGAGAAGAGTTTTTGATTTTTTTCGACGAAACTTTAGAGAAAAAAAAGAAGAAAAAAAAACTCACCCTTTTCTTCCTCCTTCCTTCTATTTCTCGATTTCATTTCTTCACACCCCTCACAACAACCCCACACAGGAACCCCATGGCTACCTCTTCGCCGTGCAAACCTCCAAGAAGCGCCTCGCCGGCGTCGAAGGAGAGCGCGACGAAGACTACTATGACGACGAAAACTCCAACAGCAGCAGCAAGGTCGACGACGAGAACAAGGCCAAGGGTTCCCGCTCCCCTTCCTCCCCGCTGTTCTCGACCAGCTTGGCCCTGATTGCGGCGCACCACCCCTTACCACCGCAGCACCTGGTCCGGGCGCACGCCTTCCTCGAGGACGGGATCAGTAACGGAGGAAGCGGAGGAGGCAGGGACCACGCCCTGGCTCGGGACGTCCTCCGGGCCGCGTCGTCGGCGCTGGCGTCCGAGGGGTGCCCTCTCTCCGCCGGCGGGGACCTGCTCTCGGGGCTGGTGTTCTCGTTCGCCGAGAACTGGGACGAGGCCGGGAGGTCCTTCCAGAGGGCCGGAGCTTGCGCCTCGAGCTCCGTCGCGCGCGTGCCGTCGCTGGCGTGGCAGGCTGGTTTCTTGAATGATGCCGTGCGACGAAACGTTCTCGAAAAGTGCGTGCGCAAGTCGGCTGCCGCTCTGGAACCGGGTTTCGCGCAGAGGCCGAGGAGGGAGGCGGCCAAGGCGGACGCGTGGGAGTGCGTGGCGCTGCTGGTCGGGGTTTGAGGGAGGAGGAGGAGGAGGAAGGGGGTGTTTTTTCTTTTCTCGGAATTTTTCAGTTCTCCTCGTTGTTTTTGCAGTTGTTGTTGTTTTCTTTTCCTTCTTCTGCTGCTGTAAATAGAACTAAGAACTTTTTCTCACATTCCAGATTTAAAACGAGAGATCTCTGTCTGTCTACTGCAGCTGCTGCGGCTGCCTGCTTTTGCTCTCAGCGGTGGCGAAAAGAAGGCTTTCCGAAAAAGTCACTCTCTCTTTCGTCGTTTTTTTCTTTTTTTAAAAAAGTTTTCAATTTACAAAAGCGTCTGCTCCGCTGCCTGCTGCTTGAGCTCCCGCTCGTGGAACTTCGACCGCAGGCGCACGTACTCGTCCAGGAACGAATCCAGGGCCCTCTGTCCCGCGGCGGCAGAGGCGGAGGAAGAAGGAGACGAAGCAGCCGCAGCTGCCGCTGCTGCTGCTCCTCGCTCGCCCCCCGCTGCCAGGAAGGCGTCGCAGCACCTCGTCGAGTCCGCGTCGGCCAGCGCCGCCCCTCCCTTGAGCGCCTCGACCAGCGCCTGCGGCGAGATTGCGGCCGCCACCACGCGCGCGCGCGCCCGCAGCCGCGAGGCCTCGGCCGCGGCGGGAGCGAGCTCGGTGGCGCGGACGACCGCCGCTTGGTTCAAAAGCTCGCGGAGCTCCTGCTCGCGCGCCAGCGAGCTCGAGGCGAGCCGGGCTGTCAGGGCCGTTGCCGCCGCCTCCGGGGACTGCAGTTGGAAGGGAGGAGGAGCTGGAGAAGAAGAGGTCTTTTTCGAGTTTCGCTTTGTTGCTGTCGTTGTTGTCGTCGTTCCCGCCGCCGTCGCCGCCGCTTCTTCCGCCTCTGCCGCTTCCACTCGGCTCTTGACCCTCGCCGCCACGCCCCTGGCCAGCGCAGCGAACGCCCCCTCGTCGGCAAGCCACTCCAGCAACTGCTCGTCGCTGGCTCCCTCGAGCTCCTCGAAGGACGCGGAGAAAGAGAACGAAGGAGGAACAGCAGCAGCTCCCCCGGCAGAGGTCGAGACATTCCCTCCTCCGTTGCCGTTGTTGCTTTTCGAAGAGTTCGGGTCGCTGCTCCCTCCCTCCCTCAGCGCCTCGAAGGCCTCCCCGACAGCCCTCGCGAGCCTCGAGTTGCCTCCAGCCAAGTCCCAGGAAAGGACGCTCGGGCAGGAGACGAGGCCGGAGGTCGGATCGACCCAAGTGTGGCGGAGCGAAGAGGAAGAAAGGTTTGAAGAAGAAAAGGTCGAGGTCGACGACGTCGAAGAGTTTGAACTCAGAGTCGTGAGCGAGAGCGTCGGCGGCGCCGCGGGGAAGGAGGCCGGAAGCGCGATCCGCAGCGCCGACCTGATGCCTCCCGGGAGCCTCAGGGGCAGCTGGAACAGCGTGGCGTCCCTGTTGAGCGTCTCGGTGGTCGGATGCAGGCGGAGGAGCTCCTCGACCTGGGAGGCGCGCCTGTTGTTTCGAAGTTGGAGGAGAAGAGAAAGAGAAGAGAGAGATGAGGAGGAGGTTGAAGAGGTTGAGAGAGAGAGAGCGAGGAATCGTTTTCTTGATGGCCTTTTTTTTTTCTTCCCCGACTTCTCGCGGGTACAGCCAGCCCTCTTTTGCGCTCTTCCTCTCGACGAGGCTGTCATGGGGGAGGCTCTCGCACGCTTGCGCTACTGGCGTGCCCCCTGAAAGAAAGAAAGAGAAAGACGCACTCTGCCGTCTGCTGGAAGGGGGAGAGCGTCGTCGCTGTCGGCATCTTTCGTTTTTTTTTCCTCCTCGAGAAAGAGAGAGACAGAGAAAGAGTGAAGAACGAAATGAACGCTCTCGGCTCGACCTTGTGATCACAACTTCGAATTCAGCGACGCTGACTCTCTCGCTCTCTTCCCCCTCGCTTCTTTCTTCTCTCTAACTCTCCCTCTCTAAATCATGGCCGCCGTCTCCCAGCAGCAGCAGCAGCTGCCGGCCGCGATGGAAGCCTCGGCCGCCGCCGCCGCAGCAGCAGCCCCGGCAGCTCCAGCAGCCTTCCCCCTCGCCGACGCGGCCAACGCCCCGCTCGCCGCCGTCGCCGCGCTGCATTCGGCGCGCGTCTCGTCCCTGTCGTCCCCTTCGGGCCCTTCCGCCGCGGCCGAGGACGGGGACTGGGGCGTGACGGAGCTGTTCAGGGCCGTGGCCGAGGACGAGAGCGTCGCGAAGACGGTGAGATTGTTCGGAATCGGCAGTCGAGGCAAGCGTCGAGAATTCAGTTGATCAAGATCGATTGCTCATCTCTCTCTCGCTCTCTCGCTCTCCACTCTCTCATTCCAACACAAAACCAATAGATCCCGACGCTGACCGCGGCCAACGTCGACTCGATCCCGCAGCACGCGCTCGTCAGGTACCGCGGCATGGTAAGTGGCGGAGTTGGCGGTGGAATTGAGAGAGAGGGAGTTCGCAAGTCGAAACGACTTGCTTTTTTCTTTTTTGCCGCCTTTTTTTATGCTCTCTCGACCACCTCACTCAACCCCCCTTCTTTCCCGTCCCCGACCTCTTCTCCTTTTCCGTCTTCTTCTACTTCTCTTTCCTTCTCTTCCTTTCTCCACAGATCCAGGACACGCTCGACCCGGAATACTACCTCGGAGCCTACAGGAGCGGAGGCGGTGGCGAACAATGGGCCACGACGAAGTTCGCGGACGCGGTGCCCCCGGCCGCCGCCGCGGCGGCCGCGGCCGCGGCCGAGGAGGCGACAGGGGCCTTCGCCCCCTGCTGCGTCCACGCCGCCGCCGCCGCCGCCGCCTCCCCGGCCCCGACGCCTGCCGCTGCCGTGTGGGAGCGCAGGCCCCTTTACTGCGTCGCGGTCCCCGGGGAAGCGGTGGTTGCCGGAGGAGAGGAAGGAGAGGAGAAGCAGCAGAAGGCTTCCGTCGCTGCTGCTCCTTCCGCTGCCGCCAAGCGCGGCCGCAGCGACGACGGCGACGACGGCGGCGACGACGCCGAAATGGAAGAGAACGCTGCCGCCGCGGAGAACGAAGTGCCTTCCGCCGATGCCGCCGACAAGAAGACGAAGAAGGAAGGCGACGCGAAGAAGGAGACGGAGAAGAAGGAAGGAAGCGACGCCGCCGACGGCAAGCCCCCGGCGCCGCGGGCGCTCCCGGCGCGCGCCGGAGACGCGATGGTCTTCTTCTACCCTCCCTCCCCTTCTTCCCCCTCCAGCTCCAACTCCTTCAGCCCCAAGCTCAACGACGTCGTCGAGGTCTGGGGAGTGCTCTCCCGCGTGCCGGAGCTCGCGGCAGCGCACCTTGACGCGGAAGCCGCCGCGAACGGAGACCCTTCTTCCTCCTCCTGGCCGGTGGCCTCGGAGCTCGCGGCGCACCCGCCGACCTCCGCCGTCCCGCGCGTCCACGCGCTCTTCGTCCGCAAGGTGGACAGGCACCCGCAGCTCGCCGCGCTGGCCGAGGAGAACGGGTTCATCGCCGCCGCTGCCGCTGCCGCCGGAGAGAAGAAAGCCTCTTCTCCTGCCGCTGCTAATAACAACGAGAGGGCGCTTGCCGCCCGCGCCGCCGCGCTCGCGCGCCTCCGCCGCGCGCTTCGCGGCGACGCCCTGGCCGCCGAGTACCTCCTGCTGCAGCTGGTGTCCCGCGTGCATCTCAGGACGGCCGGGATGGCGCTGGGCACGCTGGCGCTGAACGTGAGCGACTGCCCCAAGGGAGGAGGGGAAGGCGGGGAAGAGAAGAAAGGAAACACTCTGAAAGGCGCTCCTAATTCCTCTTCGAATTCTTCGACCTCTTCGACCTCTCCTCCCCTTTCCGACTTCGCCTCCTCGGTCGCCGACGCCCTCGCCGCCCTGGCCCCGCGCTCCGTCTCCCTGCCCCTCTCCCTGCGGGCGCTCAACTTCACCAGGCTTCGCCCCGGAAGGTGCCCAGCGACGGGCAGGCTCGCGCAGGCCCCGTTGCAGCTCGCCCCCGGGACGCAGGTGCTGGTGGACGAGACGCTGCTCGAGCCCGGTGCGCTGTCGGCTTTGGGGAGGGACTCGGTCGACGCGCTGAGGGGTCTACTGGCGGACCGGGCCGTGGAGTATGATTTCGGTGAGAGAGGATGTTTTTAATTTCGTTTTTTTGCCTTTTTCTTTTTTCGATCTTCTTTTTCGCTTTCTCGCTCACCTCGACGAAAAAAAAAAAACCCGAATCATGAAAAAAAATAATCAACTCCCTCAGGTTACTGCCGCGGCTCGATGCCCGCCGACGCCCCCGTCACCATCCTCTCCTCGGGCAAGGCCGGGAGCGTGCTGAGGGCGCACGTGGACCTGGCGGTGCCGCTGGTGGAGGCGGCGGAGGAAGGGGCGGCGAGCGAGGGAGGAGAGGGAGCGGCGGCGGCAGGAGCGTCGAAGAAAGAGGAAGCCTCGACGAAGGAGCTCGAGGCCGCCGCCGCCGCTCTGTTCGACACTATGCGCACCTCCGACTTCTCCTTCGGCGAGGAAGACAAGGAATGCCACGTCGACGACGACGACGCGATGGACGCGGACGGAGGAGCCGCGGAGAAGAAGGAGAAGAAGGAGAAGAAGAAGGCCGGGGCGCCAAAGTGGCTCGAGGAGAAGCTGCTCGAGGCGCGCCGGCGCGGGACCGTGGCTTCTGCCGCCTCCGCCGCCGCTTCTGCCGCTTCCGCCGGCGCTTCCGCCTCGCCCGCCCCCACCTCTGAGGCTGACCTCCACCTCGCCCTGACCCTGGCCAGGCTCTACGCGCTGTCTCACGGCGAGACCGTGCTCAGGAAGGGGCACTGGGAAGGGGTGGAGAGGTTGGAGGCGGAGAGGAGGGCGAGGCTCTCTCGCGCTTGAAAAAAGTTTTTTTTTCTTCTTTGATTTTCGATTTTCTAGTTTTGCGTTTTTCTTTGCTTTGCGTTTTCTTGATCTCGCGTTTTGTTTGTTTTTAGTTTTAGCAATAGAGTGCCTGAGAGATGGAGAGAGAGAAGAGAAAGAGAGAGAGTTATTAAAAGTGAAAGCAGCAGCGTTAAACGAGAGAAAGAGATGAATGCAAAAAAAAAAAAGGAAAAAAAAGAAGAGGTCTCTCGCAGTGTTTTACAAGCTCTCCACCTCCACCCTCAACATCATCAACTCGCCCCCCCGGCAGCCCTCACGGCCTCCACGGCCCCCTTCGCAATCTGCCGCGCCTCCCCCGCGTCGACGACGCCGTCGCTCCGCTCCAGAGCCCGAGCGGCGGCGGCGACGGCGGGGGGGTCGCGGCCGCCGACCCAGACCCTCCCGTTGCTGCCGACGGCGACCTCGAAGGCCAGGCCGGTCGCCGCCAGCGCCGCGACGATCGGGGAGACGGACGTGGAAGAGGAGGAAGAGGTGGAGGAAGAAGAAGAAGAAGTGGCGCCTTTCTTCGTCGCGGCGGCGGAGGTGGCGGCGAGCAGGGCCCGGGCGTGCGCGGTCGAGACCTCGACGACGATCCCGGGCCCCAGCGGCCCCAGCCCCCCGGCCCTGCCGGCCTCGTCCACGCACGTCAGCTCGGCCTCGACGTGCCTCTGCGCCGCCGCGATTCTGCAGTAGACGGCGTCGCCGGCGCGGAGCGAGGGGCGGGACCGGCGGGTGGCTCCCTCGAACGCGAGCGCAGGCAGTGAGGCCGAGGCTTCCCCGCTGTTTCCTCCGCTTCCTCCGCCTCCGCCCGTCGTCCCTCCGCGGAGGTCGACGGAGTAGCCGTCCCCGCGCCGGTCGACGATGACGCCGACGATGGTGTCCCCGGCGGTGGGGGTGTACCTGTTTTTTTGAGTTTTTTGGAAGTGGGGGAGCGCGGAAGAGGTTGAGAAAACGAACTACGGCTAGCTTGAAGAAGAGAAAAGCGACGAAGAAGAAAAGCAATTCTTTCTTTACCTCCGCGACCTCGCCTCGACCCACAGCTTCCCTCCCTTCGTCTGCCTCAGCACCCCCGGCCTCGCCGTGACGAGAAAGTTGTTGCCGTCGTTGGAAGAGGAAGAAGATGACACCAGCAGCCCGGGGCCGACGCGCATCGCGCTCCCGTCGGCCGGGAGCTGGGCGACGGCGTCGCCGGCGCCGACGATCTGGGTGTGATTTGGAATTGTTTTTTTTGGCCTTTTCGAGTGAGTTTTCGATCGATTTAAACACTTTGCCGAGCACACGCACAAGACAATGATCACGCTCGTGCGGAAAAGAAAAAGAAAAAGAGAATGCGCCAGAAAATGGAACCGAAGAACGACTCACCATCACCATTTTGTCTCGAATCGAAAAAAAACCCCGGAAATTTTGAACATTTTTTTCCCTTTCGACCCTTTTACAAAGAAAACTCTTCAAAAACTCGTAACACACACACACACACACACACACACACACACACACACACACACACACACACACACACACACACACACACACACACAAAAAA
>Ga0114918_10003613_pt1 | contig 13613 bp, 6 predicted proteins | sample LantaG_FD_87015 | JGI IMG/M metagenome (GOLD analysis project Ga0114918, IMG submission 87015) | Deep subsurface microbial communities from Baltic Sea to uncover new lineages of life (NeLLi) - Landsort_02402 metaG | ecosystem: Environmental > Aquatic > Marine > Oceanic > Sediment | place: Baltic...
AGAGAGAGAGAGAGAGAGAGAGAGAGAGAGAGAGAGAGAGAAGGAATAAAAAGTGTGCAATTATCTGTTTTACAGGAAAGAAACCGTTTCACAGCCTGCTGCTGCTGCCGCCGTTGCTGTCGCCTCCTCTTCCTCCCTCGCCTCCGCCTCCGCTCCTCAGACCCTTCTCCACCTCCGCGGCCTTGGCAGCGAGCTTGTCCACGGCCTGCGCCACGGCGTCCCTCCCCACGACCAGCATCCTCGCGACCATCACGGGGTCGCGCTCGAACTGCTTCGAGGCCTCAAACTCCTGCCGCGCCGAGCGGCGCAGCGCGTCGCGCCACAGCTCGCCCGTCGGGGAGAGCGGTGAGGTCTTGGAGTCCGTGCTCCAGGTAAAGAGGGCCGTGGCCCTCCAGATGGAGCGATAGAGAGAGAGGGCTTCTCGCCTCGTCGTGAGGATCGCTGGTGCGTTGGGGCTGGTGCTGTCGGAGCTCTTGGGCTTCTCCTTGGCCTGTTTTGGTTGAGAAGAGATGTTTCCCCCCTTTGTCTGGTTGGGACGAGAGCTTCGCTCCCTCTTTTCTTCCTTTGCCCCTCCCTCTACGAATTCTAATTCTCTCTCTCTCTCTCTCTCTCTCTCTCACCAGCGCGTGATCCAGAACCTCGGCGAGCTTCTCCCCGGAGCCGTCGTCGAAGTGGACGCTGCCTTCGCCCTTATCGGAAGAGGTCGAGAAGCGGCGAAGAAGAAGGGAGGAGGAAGAGGTCACAGTCGAAGAGGTTGACGGCGCCGACGACGACGATCGCAAGGCGCATGCAAGCGCCGTCGCCGCAGAGCGCCTTGGCGCCGCTGTCATTCAAGAAAGCGCTTCTACACTCTCGATGCCTTGTTTTCTGACGCCGCTGAGCGTGGCTGCGCCAATCGGATGCCTCTTTCCCCGCGCAAAAGCGCAACGAGAGGAAACAAACGCGACTTTCTTCGTCGATACTTTTGCTCCTTCCTCACAATCTGTGATTTTTTTCGGTTGTTCGTTATGCTGAACGAAAGTTCGCCCTTCTTGGGGCTTTTGCCAGAGCCCCTCCTCCCTTCCCCGCCTCCGCAGCACCACCAGCAGCACCCCGCTGTCCTCCATCAGCATGATCCAGCCCTTTCCCCTCCTCCGCCAGCTTCCAGCACGGCGGAGGGCGCCCTCGTGCTCCTCGTCGCCCGGTCTCGCGTCGGCAGGGTCATTGGCCGGGCCGGAGACACCATCAAGTCGCTGCAGACCTACAGCGGCGCGGCCATCCAGATCGACCAGTCCTGCGACCCGACGCGCGTAGTGCTCGCCGGCGCCGATGGGGCCGTGCGGCTGGCGGCGAGCATGGTTGGGTAAGCGAGGAAGGGAAAGCGGGGGAAAAGGGATGATTAACAGCAAAGCGACCACGAAGAAAAAAGCAACGCCGATTTTAGCCGCTCGCACGAAGAGTATCTCTGCGCATCAGTATCCTCGCGCGGAGGGCGTTGATGCACTCCCTCGTATCCCCCTGCCGCGCCGCATCATCGAGATCGAGATCTACAAGACAGCGCAACCAGAAGCAGAAAGCACGCCCGTTCACTTATCATTTCTTGGCTCACCGTATCCTTCTCTCTGTCTCTCTGTCTCTCTCTCTCCAAAAAACCTCCTCTCGATTTCCCTCTAAAAAAAAAAAAACTTCCAGCGACATCGTCTCGGGCACGTTCAAGGGATTCGCCCTGCTCCGCCAGCAGGCCCTTGCCTCGCGGGCAGATGGAAGGCCGGCGTACCTCGCGGGATACGGCCTCGTCCCCCCGGCGCAGGTGAGAGGAGCTTCGGTTTCTGCTTTTTTTCGCTGAGGGAAAACAGCGACCAAGGAAAACCAAGCGAGAGAGAGGGAGAGCAGAGAGCCCCGGATGTCTCTTGCGAGCTCCTCCTCATTCCATCAGTCGGTCCAGCTCAAACCTTCGAGCCCCGCGCGAGGGGGCTGCCGTGTTGATTTTGCCCTTTCCTCTGCGACAAAAGTTGCCCTCGACCGTTCCTGCGGTCTGGTCGGGGCAATCGGCGAGCGATCGCGCGGATTGCAGTGCAGAGAGGGCGCCGAAGGATTTGCCCAATTTCCCCATCATTGGCCAGCTTCGTCGCCTTTGGTCGACCTCACTCCCGGCGCCGCGAAGGCGCTTCCTCATTTATCTTCTCGCTGTCAAGCCGACTCTCACTCACTCATTTTTCCTCTTCTCTCCTGAAAAAACTCTACCAGGCACTCGCCCCGGACGCGCCGCGCCCCCTCTCGGCGCAGGAAGACGGGATCTGGGGTGGTGCCAACGCAGCAGCAGCAGAGCAGCAAAGCGAGAGCGGCGCGGGAGACCTCTACTTGTCGCCGTCGTCGTCGTCAGCGGTGTCGTTGGCCACCTCCTCTTCTCCCGCCGCGCCCTTGGCGGCGGCCTCCTCCTCGTCGTCGCTCGACGGCGGGGCCGCTTCTTCCTCGCGCGCGCCCTCGCTGACGGGCCTGCTGCTCTCTTCCGGCGGCGGCGGCAGCGGGAGCGAGCTCCACGCTCAGCAGCAGCAGCAGCAGCAGGCTCGGTACGAAGAGCAGCAGCGCTATCACCAGCAGCAGCAGCAACAGCAGCAGCCGTGCCACACCTGCGGCGTGCCCGGATGCTCCCCCGCGGCGCACCAGCACCAGCAGCATCACGCCTACCAGCAGCAGCAGCAGCAGCAGCAGCAGCCCTCTCCGTACTACCAGCAGCAGCAGCAGCAGCAGCCCTACCACGAGCACGGCGCTGCTGTCGCTCCTCCCCCTCAGCAGCAGCGCCGCCTCGCCTCCCCGCCGTCGCCGGCCTCCTCCTCCTCGACGATGATGGTCCCCCCGGCGACCCCGGCGGGGGTCGTCGCGCAGAGGCCCAGGCCGGCGACAATGTCGGCGGCCGCGGCGCAGGCGGCGGCGGCAGCGCAGCAGCAGGCGGCTGGCTCCCCGGGCGGCGGCGGTGCAGGCGGCGCAGGCGCCGGCCCTTCCCCGCTGGGCGCCCTCGCCTACGACTCCCTCGCCGGCCTGCCCCACTACGACCTCTCCGCGTACGGCGCGGGCGAGCGCGTGGGCAGGTCGGGCCCCCCGGCGCCCAGGCCGCTCCACCACGGCGGGCCCAGCCCCATCGCCTCTGCAGCCTCTGCCGCCGCCGCCTCTGCCGCCGCCGCCGCCTCTGGCGCGGCCGTCGCTCCGGGCCCCGGCGGGCCCTCTCCCGCCTCGCACGTTGCTGCTGCGGCCGCTGCTGCGGCTGCTGCTGCGGCTGCGGCTGCTGGAGGAGGAGAGCACCACCACCACCACTACCACGCGCGCGGCCCTCACCCCGCGGCGGCGGCGGCGCCGGCGTCGCAGTCGCAGTCGCACCAGCTCCTCAGCCACCACCTCAGCCACCACCGCCACGAGGACGCAGGCATCGGAGGAGGAGGGGCGGGAGCAGGAGCCGGAGCAGGAGCAGGCGGCGTCTACTCTCCCGCCTCTTCGAGCGGGCACCTCTACCAGCAGCAGCAGCAGTCGCCTTATCAGCAGCAGCAGCAGCAGCGCTCGCTCCCGCACTCGTCGCCGCCCCGTGTCGCCTCAGCCGCCGAGGTGATGTTTGTTTCTGGAGACAAGGCGCTGCCCGCCGCGGATGCTGCCTCCGCGGCTGCTGCCGCTGCTGCTGCTGCTGCAGCGGCAGCGGCAGCAGCAGCGGCCGCGGCCTCTGGCGTCCTCCCCGGGACCAGCTCCCCTGCGCGCGCCCCCTCGACGCCGGACAAAGTCCCCGACGGAAGCGGCGGCACAGGTGCTTCTTCTTCTGCCTCTTCCGCCGGAGTCGCGGGGCAGCCCGTCGTTGCCCTCTCTTCCTCCACCGTGACCATCGACGACGACGACGCCGTCGCGCGCCTCGCCGCGGGCATCGAAGGCCTGCTGGCCGCCGGGGACGAGGAGGAGGAGAACGAGGCTGCGGCCGCCGCTGCTGCCGCCAAGGTCTCTTCTTCGAGCTCCTCCGGCCCCGAGGTCGGAGCAGTAGGAGGAGCGACTGCTTCCGTTTCCGTCTCCGAGTCCAAGCTGATCCCTGCCGTCGCGGCGCCCTCGTCGCCTTGGGCGGCCGGCGGCGGCGCGGCCGGAGGAGGGGACGGTTGGGGAGCGACGGCGGCGGCGACGAGCGTCAGCGGCACCAGCGTCGGGAGCGACTCGTCTGCTGTGGTCCCGGCGACAGTCGTCGTCGCCGGCGGCGGCAAGAGCTGGGGCGCGTGAACGTGACTGCTTCTTTTCCCCACGCACCGCTTCATTGCTTTCGAAACAAAACATTGACAATCCGTACACTCTTGATTTAGAAACAGCGCGAACATCAACACCACGTTTTTCCGACGCTTATCGACCCCAGGCAGCCCCCTTTTCAGCAAAAGAACAAAACACCAACATAATCGTCTTTTTAGCACACCAACAACTTTCGAAACTGAGGAGAGAGATAGAGAGAGAGAATTTGATCCAATTATTATTGCGGCGCGTTTCCCCCTTTGCCTTGTGGGGTTGGGGACTCGCTATCGCCTACTACTGTCGCGCCCCCCCGATTTATGATGACTGAGAGAGTGAAAGAGAGAGAGAGAAAGAGAAAGAGAGATTGAACGAGAGAACGAGAGATAAAACGTTAGGCCTCGCCACACACCACCAACTTTAAACTGCCGATTCTCTTTCCCCCGCATTTTCAACGCACCATCGTCGCCGCTGTCTATCCGAGCGAGGGGGAGCGGGGGTGGGTTGCCCTCAATCCCCTTGTCTTTGAAGAGGCCACGGCAAGAGAAAAAAACTACCTTCACCGCCTTTTAACAAGAAAAATTTGCAACCAAACAACAACAACAAAAAACCCTGTGTCGAGAAAAGAAAAAAGTCTCTCGATCCTCTTTGATTCGATTTCATTTCATTTCAGTTTTGGTTTTTCATTGCTGCTTTCTTAGAATGACATAGTTATGCGTTTGGGGGGGGGGAGGAAGAAGAACAAAAGAGCGAAAAGACAATCACCTACTGCTGATTCGGGTCGATGAGCCCGAGTCGCTTGCTCAGCTCGAAGTCGCACGGGTGGTGGCACCCGGCCCCCGGCCTCTCGCTGTCCATCGCGCACAGCCAGGGCGCATCGTCGGGCCTCGAGGCGACCGTGACCGCGTGGACCGCGGGAGAGACGTTGCGCCACTGGTTGCACGACGAGCACTGCACCCACAGCTCCTCCGTCGTCGCTGCCGCCGCCGCGCCGGCGATCGAAGAAGAGGCTCCGCCGCCGCCGCCGCCGCCGCCGCCGCCTCCGCCGCCATAGCCGTAGCCGCCTTCCTCCGCGGCCCGCCTCCTCGCCTGCCTCTCCCTCTCCCTGGCCTCCAGGGCCGCCTCCCTCTCCGCGTCCTCCTCCCTGATCTCCTGCTCGCACCGCCGCGCCGTCGAGGCCCTCGCCCCGAGCTCGGCCTCGACCGCCGCGACGACCTCCCGGGCCAGCGCCGCGATCCCCGGCCCTCCGTACTTGTCCGCCGGGAACCCGCCGAGCTCCTCGCGCGGCTCGTTGTAGGCCTCCGCGGCCCTCGCGATCCTGCGTGCGTCGACCAGGAACTCGGCGACCGTCGAGCACCTCCCGGACTTGGCGACCCTCTCGAGCCGCTCGAGGTCCATCGCCGACGCCCCCGCGGCGCCCAGCACCTCGGCATAGTCCGGGGCCGCCGCCTTCGAGACGGGCTTCTTGAAGGGGGCGAGGGTCAGCGGCGGGAGGCGCCTCTTGGCCGCGGCGAGCGCCGGGACGAGCACGCGGGAGGAGAGGTGCTTGCGGGCCATCGCTGCCTGCGGCGGCGAGGGCAGGGGCGGTGGGGGTGGCGGGAGGACGATCCTGATTTGAGGCGGTCGTTGCTGGCGCTGTTGCTGCAGTGACGCAGCGGCGGCAGGAGCGTAATAGCCAGGAGGAGGAGGAGGAGGAGGAGGAGGAGGAGGAGGAGGAAGAGGAGGAGGCGCGCGCGCCGTGGTGATGACGATCTTCTTCTTCTTCTTTGCCGGCGCGGGGCGAGGGGAGAGGTTTGATTCGGGCTCGGGGCGCTTGTTGCTGGTGGTGGTGGAAGGGCCGGCAGTGCCGTTGCCGCCGCCGCCGTCGTCGTCGCCCCAGGGAACCGCCGCGTCGTCATCCGCCGCCGCCGCCGCCGCAGCAGCAGCAGCAGCAGCAGCAGCAGCGGCAGCAGCAGCATAACCACCACCACCAGCGGCACTTGTCTCCGCTCCCCTGCCACCAGCGCCTCCTCTTTCCCCTCCTCCTCCTTCTCCAGTTGGTTCGTCAGCCCAAGGGATGCCCCCTTCGTCGATCTCGGCGTAATCACCGTCGTCGTCGTCGTCAGAACGCGCCCTTTTCTTCTTCGAGAGAGCACCCCGGTAGATCACTCCAGGGAGGGCCGCCGCCGCCTTTTTGGCCGCATACGGTCCGCGGACGCCGGCGTTCGTGGCCTTCTGCTTGCCCTTTTTCTTGGCAGCAGCGGCATCAGGAGAGGGAGACCGGCCGGCGCCGCCACCCCCACCTCCGCCGCCGGCGGCGGCGGCGGAAGCCTGAAGCGACACTTTCGGCGCCGCCAGCCCCGAGAAGCGGAGCCTGATGCCGCCGCCTCCCTCGCCCCCCGCGCCTCCTGGGACGGGAGAGACCATCGTGGAGCCCCCTCCGGCATTTCCAGCCGCAGCACCAGCGGCAGCAGCGGCGTCGGCACCAGAGGGACCACCGCCGGCCCCCCCGTCTCCGCCTCCGCCGCCGCCGGCGCCGCGCAGGCGCAGCGGCCTGCCCCTCACCGTCCTCTTCCCAAACCCGCTGCCGCCCCCCGTCGCGCCCTCCTTCGCGTACATCGCGTTCAGGGCGGCGACCTTGTCCTTGTCCGAGATGACGAGCACGGTCTGGCGCTGTTCTCCCGACGCCGGGTCGGTCCACCTGATGGTGCGCACGACGCGGCGGTCGCCCTGCGCGGCCTCGAGGCGCGAGCGCGCTGCGCGCGCCGCGGCCGCGGCGACCTCGGCGCCGCCGACCGAGGACGCGTCGAGGAAGCCCTCGGCGATGAGCTCGGCGACGGCGGCGGCGTCCTCTCCCTGCTGCTGCGCGCCGGTGGTGGTCGGAGCGGCAGTGGAAGAGGAAGGGCCGGCGCCGCCAGCTCCTCCCTGCCTCCTCCCTCCCGCCGCCGCCGCCGACGACGACGACACAGCGAGCTCCGCCGCGCTCTTGGGCGTGGGGTCCCTCTGCGGCGGGTCGTCGGGCAGCTGCGTCGCCGACCTCAGGGCCCGCAGCTGCCTCTCCCAGATCGCGTCGGCGATCGCGGCCCGCTGCGCGTTGAGCTCGTGCGCGCCGACGCGAGAGACGCGCGCGTACCTCGAGCCGAACTTCTCGCCGAGCTCGCCGCCGTCGACGGCCGCGGCGGCGGAGAGGTCGCGGATGTGGCCGATGCGCTGCCACCGAGGGAGCTTGTCGACGTCCGCGGGGTCCATGCCCATCGAGACGAGGATCTCCTTGGCCTGGATCATCGAGAGCCGCCGGAGGTCGCGCCCTGTCCCGGAGATGGCCCCGGCGTCGCGCCTCGACGTCCCCGGCGGGAGCTCCACGACGGCGCGGCGCATGTCGCGGGCGTACGAGAAGCCGCGCGCGCGCCCCGTGGGCTCCGCCAGGCCCGTCAGGGCCAGGCTGCCCCTCTCGCCGTCGTGCATGATCCCGCAGAAGGCGTCGGTCAGCCCCCAGGGCGTGGTGGTGACCACCCACTCGACGACGGCGGCCGCGGCCTCGATCCCGGGGTGCAGCGCCGGGAGGATGCAGTCGGCCGCGACGCGGAGCCTCTCCGGCGGCAGGGCGGCGAGCCTGTCGTGGCTGCGCAGCCCGGACTCGCGGACGCGGGCCAGGCCCGACCTGCACGACTCGACGCCGCACCACTGCTCGGGCGGGGCCAGCCTGCGGAGCTCGCCCTCGACGGGCAGGATGCCGCCGGGGCGGAGCGCCCACGCGCCGTCGTCGTCGTCGGCGCGCACGGGCAGGCAGTCGAGCTTCTCCTTGAGGCGGGCCTTGATCGAGAGCGGCGGGATGGCGGGGAAGGCGTCCCGGAGCTCGGAGAGGCGGATGGAGGCCGCGGCTTCGGTGTTGTTGGCGGCGGCGGCGGCGGCAGCGGCAGCAGCTCGCTTGTTCCCTCCGGCGGCGGCGACGGCGGCAGCGCCGGCGCGCTCAGCGCGCGCGATCCTCTTCCGCAGCTCCCTCGCCGCGAACGCGACCAGCCTCGCCTCCTCGTGGTCGCGCATCAGCCTGTCCCCGGGGGCCGGCACGCGCGTCTGCGGCTCGTGCTGCCCGGCCAGGATCGTCCCGGTCATCTCGCGCAGCGACAGCGCGCCCGTCGGCGAGCGGATGAGCAGGAAGTCGGTCGCGCGCGGCGCGTGCGCGACGGCAGGCGCGCGCGCCAGCCCCGTGTCGATCGAGAGCACCGACTCCCCGGGCTCGACGGGGCCCAGCACGAACGGCCCCGGGGCCTGCGGGGCCAGCTGCTCCACCGCCCCGACGGTCCAGCGGCCCGCGGCGCCGCCGCCGCCCCGCTTGGCCAGCTTGGTCCCGGCGGCGTCGGCCGGCGTCCTCTTGCGGTAGTAGGTCGCGAGCCGCGCGCCCATGCCGGGCCTCCCCAGGCAGAGCGGCCGCTCCTCGACGTGCTCGACCAGGATCAGGTGCCCCGGGCCCCTCGACGTGAGGTCCCTGCGCCGAGCAAAGGCTCCGGGGGGCCTAGTGGGGTGGCCGCTGGCCGGAGGGGACAGGGCCGAGGCCGCCGAGGTCGGGAGGGGCTCGACAAAGGGGAGCGCGACGGCGACCTCGAGCAGGGGCTCCGGGGGAGGGGGACAAGTCCCTGCCGCAGCGCCAGCAGAAGCACTGGCAGCGGCAGCAGCAGCAGCAGCAGCAGCAGCAGCAGCAGCAGCACTGGCCAGCGGAGCGCTGGGATCGAGGCAGGAGCCGCCAGAGGGCGTCCTGAGCCAGAGCACGGGTCGCCTCGCCCCGGGAGCCGAGACGGCAGCCTCGAACTTGCCGCCGCCGCCCCTCTCCCCCCCTCCCCCGAACCCGAGGGCGCGCTCCCAGAGCGCCTCCCCGGTCGTCCGCTGGAGCTGGACCTCGGGAAAGCGAGCAAAGAGGGCGTCGCGGCCGCCGGGGGCTCCCCCGACCAGGGAGGACAGGCGGACGACGGCAGCCGGGCCGGAAGCGAGCGCCGCGGCGGCGGCCCCCCCGCTCGCCGCCGCCTCCCGCAGCCTCTTGTCCGCGGCGGCGGCGGCGGCGGCCATCATCAGCGCGCGCGCCCCGGGGGCCAGCGGGGGCTTGGGCGGCGGGGCCCAGATCCCGCGGGGCCTGTGGCAGAGGTCGGACCTCGACGGCTGCTTCAGCGGGAGCGTCGACAGCGTCGCCGCGGGCGTCGCGTGTCTGACCTGCCTGAACCCGCCGGCGGCGGTGCCGCCGGCCCCTCCCCCGGGCCCGCCAGCGCCGCCCGCGGCGCCGCCCCTGCTCCTCCGGGGCGCGTACGCCGCGTCGTTGGAGACATTGAGGCGGTTCAGGGCGGCCACGGCGGCCTGCACCGTCGCGGCGCGCGCGCGGTGCGCCGCCGCCGCCGCGAGAGAGCCGCCCGCCGCGGCGGGCACGGCCGCGGCGGCGGCCTCGACGAGCTGCTTCTGCTGCTGCGCGAGCAGCGCCGCGACCGTGGGCGCGCCCTGCGGCGGGGGGATAATCTTGGCCGCGGCGTGCGAGGCCAGAGGCTCCAGGATGGGGGGGAGGAGGCGAGCGGAGGCCTGCGGCGGCGGCGGCGGGGGGGGAGGCGGGAGGCCCGCGGCGGCGGCCGCGGCGACCGCCGCCGCGTGGGCAGCCGCCTGCGCCGCCGCCGCCGAGGCGGCAGAGGCGACCGCGGGGCCCGCCGCCAGGGACTCGAACACGATCCCCGGGTCGTTGGAGTCGAGTAGCAGAGGTTCGCCGGCTCCCCTCGCCGCCGCCGCGGCCGCGGCCCTCCTCGCCCGCCGAGAGGGAGCGCCGGCCCCTGCGGCGGCGGCGGCCCCGTCGAAGTCGATCCTCGACTGCCAGGGAGCGGGCCTCGAGGAGGCGAAGGCCGCGGACGGGGCGGCAGCGGCGGCAGCGGCAGCGGCAGCAGCAGCGGCAGCAGCGGCACTGCCGCGGAGGAGGCGGCTGCTGCCGCCGCCGCCCCTGCCGACAGCAGCAGCGGCCCCTCCTCCGGCCAGCGCGGCGTTGGCGGCCGGCTCGGCGCCTCCGGGCGGGGGCTTCCTCTCCGGGGGCCTCAGGTCGAAGCGCAGCGTCAGGGGGTGCAGCGTGGCGGCCACGGCGCGGTCTCGCGAGGCCTCATCCCTGGGCTTGCAGAGTGGCGACGGCGGCGGCAGGAGAGAGAGGGGGCGCGGAGGAACCGGCGTCGTCATCGTCGTCGTCGTCATCTCGTCTTCGTCTCCTTCGCCGTCGGCGGCGGATCCCTCCTCGTCTTCTTCCTTCGCGCCCTGCCAGTCCACGTCCCTCTCCCACTCGTCTATATTGGCGTTGGAGAAGCAGGCCTTGGGAAGGCGAGGGAGCCGGGCGACGACCCCGGGGGCCGCGGGGGCCAGGGCCTGCGCCTCCTCCTCGTCGAGCTCTTCGTCTTCGTCGTCGAGGTCGCCGTCGTCGTCAGAGTCGCTCTCGCCGGCGTCGTCGTCCGAGTCGCTCTCGCCTCCTCCTCCTGCTGCTGCTGCTGCTCCTCGCCTCTTGTCCCTCGCGGCGGACCTGACCATCGCCGCGTCGGCGCTGTCCTCCTCGGGCCACGGCTCGTCGGCGCGCTCCCCGGCGACCAACGCGGGAAGCTCGTCGGAGAAGTCGGACGAGAGCTCGGCCGCCTCGTCGGCCGCGTCCTTCTTCCTCTTGTCGGCGGCAGCGGTGGTGTCGGCGGCCGCTGCTGCCGCCTCCCCGGCCGCCTTCTCTTCCGCCTCGTCGGCCTCCTTGCGCCTCTCCGCGGCCTCGGCGGCGGCCTTCTCGGCCTCGATGACCGAGGGAAGGGCGCGCGCCAGCAGGAAGGCGGCCTCGTCGTTCTCGATCGCCGCGGCGGCGGCAGCGGCCGCGGCGGCGGCGCGGGCGGCGGCGGCAGAGGCGGAGGCCTGGGCGGTCGCGGCCGTGGCGTCTGCGGTCGCCGCCGGGACGGAAGCCGGGGAGCCTGCGGCTGCTGCTGCTGCTACGGCTGCTGTTGCTGCTGCTTCCGTTGCAGGCGCAGCAGCAGCAGCAGGAGCAGCAGAAGAGGGAGCACCAGGAGCAGCGGAAGCAGCAGGAGCCTCGGCAGCCGCGGCGGCCTCCTCTTCCTCCCTGTCCCTGGCCGCGCCGCGCAGCAGCCTCGCCGCCCTCGCCCTCGCCCTCGCCGCGCCCCCCGCCCTGCGGGTCGCCGCCGAGGCCCCGCCGGGAAGCATCGACCTGGCCCCTTCCCCCGCGACCAGGGGCTCGAAGAGCTGCGACTGGCGCAGGAGCGCCCCGGCAGAAGGGTTCGGAGGGAGCGCAAGAGGAAGAGAAGCGGCGGCAGCAGCAGCAGCAGCACCGTCGCTCGCGGCGGTGGAGGTCGACAGGAACGGGAGCAGGATCCCGGCCTCGGCGGCCCTCGCGGCCTGCTCGGCCCAGCTCTGGGCCCCGACGCGGCGCAGGGGCTCCATCGAGGGCTCGAGCAGCGGGTCCGGGGTGACCGCCCTCTGGTTTCCTCGCTGCTGCTGCTGCTGCTGCTGCTCTTGGGGCCGCTGCTGCTGTTGCGCGGCAGCAGCCGGCTTCGACGTCGGGAACGCAAAGACCGGCGCCGCAAGGGCCTGAGCAGCCGCGGCGGGAGCTCCCTGCTGCTCTTGCTGCTGCTGCCTCGGCGCCGCGGGCTCGTCGGCGTCGTAGTCGTCCTCGTCCGCCCCCGCGGCGGCAGCCAGCGCGGCCGTCGCGGCCGTCGCCGTCGCAGACGTCGGAAACGCAAACGCTGGAGCAGCAGCAGCAGCCTCGGGAGCGGCAGGAGCAGGGGCTGCGACGGGCTCATCGGCGTCGTAGTCGTCCTCGTCTGCTCCGGCCGCGGCGCTGTTGGTGTGGTTCGTTGGTGGTCGAAAGAGAGAGACGAAAGGGAGGGGAAGAAAGAGAGAAGTGAGCACGAGGGCAAGGGGAGCAACCAAAAGGGGGAAAGCAAGCCCCCCCTGGAAACCTCTCTCTCTCTCTCTCACCGCGCCCTTTGCACGCTGTCCAACGTCAAGCCCTGAGAAGGATTCTGAGGCTGCTGCAGTCCGCCGGTGCCGTTGGCAGCAGCAGCAGCAGAGCCGCCAGCGCCGTTGGCGAGCTCGGCGCTGTCGTCGGCCATCAGAGGTCTCGATGGGGCAAAGATTCGCTCGAGCTTGTACTCTCTCGCTCTCCTTTCTCTCTCAAATCTGCTTCTGCGGTTCACGCACGGCCCTGCCGCTGCCTCAGATAGGACGCGGCTACAAAGAGAGAGAGGGGCACAGAGAGAGAAAGAGAGAGAGTGCGTTGAAAAAGAGAGGGAAGAGAGAACGAGTGAAGCTCAAGCGAGCGCCGCTCGGTTTTGTGAGATCGAGCGGAACGAAGTCGACGGTCAGGCGAAAGCAAAAAAAAAACGGACTCGCTCAAGTTCGAATTCACTAGTAACAGAAAAGCCAGCGCTGAACAAGCGCCCCCCCCTCGAATCAATTTCTCTTTCTCTCTGACGCGTTCTTCGTCTCATTCTCGCTGTCGTCAGCGGATTCATCGACGAGGGAATCGAGGCAACGGGAGATCGCGGAAGAAAACGAAGTCTTCGTTTCCAATGCCGCCCTTCCATCGAAGCGGCCGTGGAGGCGGAGGGGCGCGAGGCGGTCTCTCTGCTGCTGCTCGAGGTGGCAAGCGCAAGGGACTCTCTCAGCTCTCGACGGACGGGGAACGGTAAGAAACGTGCTACTAGACAGGGTGGAATGAGGGAGAGAGAGAGAGAGACTGGAAGTTCGACGACGCTGGCCGCCGGCCCGGCGCTGCCCCTTCTTTGTTTCGCTCTCACCTTTTCCCTTCCCTCCGCCCCAAAACCACACGACCTCAGCGCCCTGGCCCTCTCCCGCCGCACCGTCCACGTCCTCAAGCTCATCGCCCGAGCGGCGAAAGTGGCCCTGCGGCACGAGCGCCTCAAGATCTCGAGGAGGAAGAAGACCGCCGAAGAAGAGGAAAGCGGCAAAGGTGGCGGCGGCGGCGGCGACGCTGCGGCTGCAGCGGCAGCGGTGGCAAAGGCCTCGGCGCAGCTTCGCGCCGTGGCCTCCCTGGACCCTTCAGAGCTGGCCAGGGGCGCGGCGAAGAAGGCAGGCATCGACGTCGTCGAGGGAGACGACGAGGGAGAGGAGAGGGAAAGCGGAGAGCGGAGACCGAACGACGACGGCGCCGCCGCCGCCGCCGTCGCCGCCCGGATCATCTCCTCCAAGGTCGTCTCCGACGCCGTCGCCTCCGGGAAGGCCACGCTCGACGCCCTGAAGGCGCAGGCCGAGGCGGCGGCTGCCGCGAGGGCGAAGGCCGAAGCCAGGACGGCAAAGGAGAAAGCGGCGGCGAAGGCGACAGAGCAGGTCGAGGAGGAGGGGGAGGGGGCGGAGGAGGGGGAGGGGGAGGGGACGAGGGAGGAGGGGGAGGGAGG
>Ga0114918_10003614_pt1 | contig 13612 bp, 12 predicted proteins | sample LantaG_FD_87015 | JGI IMG/M metagenome (GOLD analysis project Ga0114918, IMG submission 87015) | Deep subsurface microbial communities from Baltic Sea to uncover new lineages of life (NeLLi) - Landsort_02402 metaG | ecosystem: Environmental > Aquatic > Marine > Oceanic > Sediment | place...
GAAGTAGAAGCAGGTATGATCGGGATAAATATTGGCATTCCTGCTCCTGTTGCATATTTACCATTTGGTGGTATGAAGGAATCCCAGTATGCGGATATTAAGGCCCAAGGAAAGGCTATAGTTAATTTCTTTACCGAAGACAAAGTAATTACTGAAAGATATTTTACGGAAGAGTGAATTTCTTTCATGAAAGAAAAGACAATCGTAACAGTTTCCCAAAAATCTTAAAGCTGAATAAAAAATTAAAAGGGGGGATAAAGAAATAAATAAAATGGATATTAACAGTATGAACATTAAACAAAAGTATGATAAATATGTTAATACTTATAGTGTTAAAAAAATGGAAAGCATAGTTATAAACCGAGCCGAAGGAGCTTTGGTTTATGATATGGCGGGCAAGGAATATATTGATTGTTTTGCGGGTATTGCAGTTAACAATGCAGGACATAGAAATCCAAAAGTAATTCAGGCCGCAAAAGACCAAATGGACAAATTAGTTCATTGTTGTACCTACCTATATTATTCTGAACCTCCTGCTCTGCTGGCTGAAAAACTAGCCCAAGTAACTCCTGGGAATTTAGAAAAAACTTTCTTTTCAAATAGTGGAGCCGAAGCAATTGAGGGAGCCCTAAGAATAGCCAAGCAATTTACTAATAAATATGAATTTATTGCTTTACAGGGCTCTTTTCATGGTAGAACGAACGCAACCTTAAGCATAACTGGGAATAGAAAGAGAAAGTATAAAGGTGGACCGTATTTACCTGGCATTTCTTTTGCGCCAACACCCAATTGTTATAGATGCCCTTTTGAATTAGAAAAGGAAAAATGTAATTTAAAATGTGCCAGATACTTAAGAGATGTTATTGATTTTCAAACCAGCGGTTCAGTAGCTGCCTTTATTGCAGAACCGGTGATGGGTGAAGGTGGGATAATTGTTCCACCAGAGGGATATTTTAAAAAAGTTAAAGAAATTCTTGATGAATTTAACATATTATTTATTGCTGATGAAGTTCAATCTGGTTTTGGGCGAACTGGGAAATTATTTGCAATTGAACATTATAAGGTAGAGCCTGATATCATGGCTATGGCGAAAAGTATCGCCGGAGGATTTCCCTTAAGTGCTTTTATTACTCGAGATGAAATTGCCAAGTCTTTTAACCCTGGGGATCACTTATCCACCTTTGGGGGAAATCCCGTATCTTGTGCTGCAGCTATAGCAAATATAGAATTCTTATTAGATGAGAAAATTCCTGAAAAAGCCTTTGAAAAGGGCGAAAAATTTATACATAGATTAAGAAATGAGCTAATGAAGAAACATAAATTAATTGGTGACGTAAGAGGCAAAGGCTTAATGATAGGGCTTGAGTTAGTAAAAAATAAAGATAAAATTCCTGCATTTGAAGAAGCAGATCAGATTAAAAAAATTTGCAGAGAGAATGGTTTACTAATTGGTGTTGGGGGCGTCTACGGTAATGTAATAAGAATTCAGCCACCTTTGGTTGTAGATGAAAATCAATTAGAAAAAGCATTAGGAGTATTAGATTACGCGTTTTCTGCGGTAGAAAGGTAATTTTCAAGCTATAATGAGAGGTATTGGGCATTGTTAGTCAGTTCAGTTAGCGAAAAATAGAAAATAAAAAACCTTTCAGCGTAAAGATTAATGAATTTAAAAAGGTAGATTTGGGTGTATAGATATTAGCTGAATTACCTGTAATTGCTGATAAAGAGATCTAAAATGGAAAGGGGGGAATAAAGCATAAAGAATATTTTAAATAATTAGATGGTTTTTTAGTTTGATTCAGATAGAAAATCGTAAAGGGGGGATAGAAATTATGATATATTTCTAGGAATACTCATTTTACCATTTTGAAAAGTATTATAAATTGTAGCGTGTTGTAATAATTGCATTTGGCCGTTATAGAAACCTAAGAGACTCTTAGATTTTTATGTTTTTAATACCAATAGCATATAAAATAAAAAATTAAATAATATATGGAGGTACTAAGTTTATGGATATTTTTATGAAATATTACAAAGAACTTTCAAACAGGATAGAACTAATAATTGCCGAGGAAAGAGAGAATATTAATAAAGCGGCAGAATTAATTAGTGAGAGCCTAAAAGATGAAAATCGGTTGCTTCATGTATTTGGAACGGGTGGTCATTCTATCATGGCATGTGAAGAATTGTTTTTTAGGGCAGGAGGTTTGTTCCAAATCGACCCGATATTTTTTTCAGGTGTGGCACAAATAAATGGAGGTATGAAAGCTGAAATTGAAAGGATAACTGGCATTCCTCCAATTATAATGAGACCCCATACTATAACAAAAGGTGAGGTAATAATCATAAGTTCGCAAGCTGGATTTAATTCATTAACAATTGATGCGGCAGAGGAGAGTAAGCGATTAGGGTTATTTGTAGTAGGTATAGAAAGCAAAGAATTATGTAATTCAGTACCTAAAGATTGTGTTGCTAGGCACCCAAGTGGTAAAAATCTGCATGATATAGCTGATATAACAATTGACTCTAAAACCCCTTATGGTGACGCAGTTATAGAAATTGAGGGTGCTATCCAAAAGACTGCACCAGTCTCTAATATTCTGATTTTTTATATACTAAACATTTTAATTGCACGGAGCATAGAAAAGCTAATTGAAAAAGGAGCAAATCCCCCGATAATTATGAGCGGAAACATACCTGGAGGTGATGAATATAATAAGAAATATGAAGATAAGTATGTGAAGCTGGTTAAATATTTATAATTTGACTTGATATGTTCAGGCTTCGGAACATATCAAATATTGTAATAGAATTAACTTATCTTTTAAGATTTCTTGAAGTTTCATGCTAGTTATTATTAACCCGAAGGGCAGAATACCACGGGTTTACCAGTGGGGTTTCCACTGGAATATATAAATGGGATATCAATATATTTACAATAATAAATTTACAAAGAGTTACCATAGAGGAGGGAATAGATAATGAAAAAGATAATAAAGAATGGGAAAATAATCACTCCAATGAGAATACTGAATGATTGTAGTGTGGTTATTATGCAAGACAAAATAGAATGTATATTGGATAATGACGAAATAAAATACGAACAGTCAGATGAGGTAATAGATGCAGGAGGAAGGTTTGTCTCCCCAGGCTTTATTGATATTCATACTCATGGTGGCGGAGGGCATGATTTTATGGATGGGACTGTAAAATCTATAATAGAGGCAGCTAAAGCCCATATGAATTATGGAACTACAACTATTGTACCTACAACCGAATCAAGCACAATAGAGGAAATCTTTGATACATTGGACAATTTTAAAGAAGCTAAAAAAAACTGTAAAAATTGTCCTGAACTATTGGGTGTACATTTAGAAGGTCCTTATTTTTCAATGGAGCAGAAGGGAGCTCAGAATCCAAGGTATATAAGAAACCCGGATTATGAGGAATATACAAAAATATTGAATTATAGCAATGACATTGTTAATTGGACTATTGCTCCTGAATTGGAAGGGGCGTTACGGATGGGAAGGGAACTTACTGAAAGAGGAATTTTATGTTCAATTGGGCATTCAAACGCGACATATGAAGATGTTTTAAAAGCTTTTGAAAATGGGTATCGACATGTTACTCACCTTTATTCTGGTATGTCAACGGTAAGGAGAATAAACGCGTTCAGATATGCAGGCGTTGTTGAAAGTGCTTTCCTTATAAATGGGTTGACGGTAGAAATAATAGCAGATGGCGTGCATCTTCCAGAAAGCCTTTTAAAGCTAATATATAAAATCAAGGGGTCAGATAAAATTTGTCTGATAACAGATTCAATGAGAGCGGCAGGCATGCCAGAAGGAATATATATGTGTGGGAGTTTGAAAGATGGAACGAAAGTCGTCGTTGAGGATGGCGTTGCAAAGCTTATGGATAGAACTTCTTTTGCTGGAAGTGTTGCAACTGCGGATAGATTATTGAAGACTATGGTAAGAATTGCAAATGTCCCGATTCAGGAGGCTGTTAAAATGATGACGCTAACTCCAGCTAAAATAATGGGTATTGATAACAGAAAGGGTACAATTTCCACAGGCAAGGATGCAGATATAGTTATTTTTGATGATGACATAAATGTTTTTTATGTTATGGTTAATGGCGAAACAAGAGTAAATAGATTATAATGTCCAAAAGTATTTCAATAAAATGTCGTTGTATTACTGAGAATCTGCGTGAGCCTTTAAAAAAATATGCTTAACCAATTGATATATAAGGAATACGAGGAATTAATTTTTCACCCCAAAGATGAAGCAAATATATACAAAAAGTGCCCTCAAAGTGGTATAATTAGTGGTGCTGAGCCTACTAAAAACTCAAAGAAAAAGAGCACTTAATGGCACTATTGATAAAATTAAATTCACAGCAAAAAACCTTATCTCAAATGCGGGAGTTTTGCTACTCCTTAACTATACAGAGGGACAAAGAATATTTCAAGCAATTGCTGAAATGTTGGTCTTTGATAATAAAAGTACAGCCTGAAAACATTGATTTGCGTGGTTTGGTAGGTGCAGATAAGCTAGAAAGGTTTCTTTTGTTAAAAGCAGATCCGATCCGTTAATTAAAGAGTATGGTATCAAGCTGAGAGAGCCAGAGAATTTCTCCAGATTTCTCTATAATTTTAGTTTTAGAATAACGCAAATGCTTAAAGACGTGAACGATCGTTTTCAGAATGGACAGCGGTTATGAAAGCGAAGAGATCGCAGAAGTTATTGAAGAAGCAGGATACCAGTATGTGGTAAAAGCCAAGGAATACTCTAAACATGCTTGATAAAGCTTATGATAGAACAGGTATAGATTTGGAAAGATTAGGGCTATCAAAAGCAGGCTACGTTTGTCTTCATGAAACCTAACCAATGGAGCAAAGCAAGGAAATTTGCAATTATCAGGGAATCAAAACCGGAAGAAGACAGGAAACAACTTAAGCCTTTTAGAAAGCAGCGATTATACCTATACCATGTATGTTACCAATACCACATGGGAACTCGTCGATACAGTGAAATTTTACTAAAAGCGTGGGAACTGTAAAAACTACATCAAGGGAAACAAGTATGACGTGAACATTGGCTCTTTGAAAACGAAATCCTTCTCGCGCAAACGAAGCGTTTTTTTCGGATTATGATGTGGATGTACAACATATTCCTGCTATTCAAAATTGATAAAGTGTCAGCAAGAGGATACAGGCAATGGATACCGACATTCAAATTAAAATATGTGTTTGTGCCGGGTAAGATTCTAAGGACTGCAAGGGTATCCTTGCAAAGAAGCATTTCAGTAAAAAGCTGTTAAAGAACAAGGCTTGTGGATAAAGGAGAGCTTTTAAAATAGACTATCTGTGGCTAGTTTAATAGTTTTACCGTTTTTAACAGAGAAAAAATAAAAATAAAAATTTCCTTGGAAGGAGGTGAAAAAAATATAACAGAATTTGAATATGGATTCGCAGATTCATCATGAAATTTATGAGGATTTTAGATGAATTTAGCGAAAATCTGCGTAAATATTTTAGACGCAGATTTTGGGTAATATATAAGCTTATTGTAATAACTTTCACGATAATGCAGGAAGATGTTGAGCATAATTAAAGTACTCGTAGAAAATTAGCTTATACTATTAATTTTTAAAGGAGGTTGATGAATAATAAATATCCTGGGCTCAAGATTATATTAGAATATGATTTCAAATTAAAAAGGAGGTATTAATTAGTATGAGTAAAAAACACGGTTTAAAAAGTATTGTAGTTCTATGTATGTTGTTAGTATTTCTAAGTGCATCCACGATAGCATCGGCATCAGCTACTGTTGAGTTAAAATGGAGTCAACCACAAGTCGCAGACCACCCATGGACAGTAATTGGACAGAAAATATGTGATGAAGTAGAAAAAGAAACCAATGGAAGAATAAAAATCACACAGTACCCTTCTAATTCTTTAGGTACTGAAACCGAAGCGTTAAATATGCTAAGGGATGGTTCGCTTGCGATTTTAACTTCGGGACCAGCTATATTCGATTCGTTTTATGACCCTGTGCAGGTGTTTGCACTCCCATATTTATTTAAAGATAAGGAACAAGCATACAAAATATTAGAAGGAGAAATTGGACAAAAGATATTTAACGATATAATTTTGAAAAAAAGTGGTATAAGAACTATTGCTTTCTGGTATTTTGGCATAAGGACTCTTACGACGAAGGACATTGAAGTAAAGAAACCAAGTGATTTAGAAGGTGTTAAAGTTAGAAGCCAGGATGATCCTGTAGCAATTAACGTAATAAGAGCATTAGGCGCAAGTCCCATTCCAGTATCTTTCACCGAACTCTATATAAGCCTCCAGACAGGAGTGGTGCAGGGGCAGGAAAACCCTATTGCTACCATATATTTCCAAAAATTTTATGAAGTACAAAAGTATATAATATTAACCAATCACTCGGTACATCTTGGTACGGTATCTGTTTCAGAAAAAATATGGCAGGAGCTATCTAAAGAAGACCAAAAAATTATTCTTGATGTATTCCAGAAGAACAAACCTCTAATTGATCAGGAGATAGATGGGAACAACGAAGAATACATAGAATTTATGAAACAAAAAGGAGTTAAGGTTATCACTCCGGATGTGGAAGCCTTTAGTGCATACGCTAAAGAATCAATCCAGAAAGCATACGGGAGCAATAAAGAATGGATGGATTTAATAAAACAAATTGATGATGCTAAATAAAAACCTAAGATAATGTATTGAGGTGCCCCAATGGGGCACCTCAACTATAAGAATTATTAAATCTTACAAAGGAACAGATTAATGAAAAAATGCATAAAGTATTTATTTAATAACATTGAAGAAATATTACTAATCTTCTTCTTTTCCGTTATGTGTATATGCATGTTCTTACAGTTGACTTCAAGATATTTTTTTAATTCACCATTATTCTTTACAGAAGAAGTCTCAAGATTTTCTTATATATGGATGGCGTTTATAGGTGTTTCCTATGCAATAATGAAGAATTCACATATTAGAGTGGAAATGTTTACTCAATCACTGCCCTTTAGAGTAAGAAGCCTCATCAAGATATTAATTAATGTAATATGTATATTATTATTTATATGTGCAATTGTTTGGGGAGTACATTTTGCAAATTTTACTAAAGTTATTAAGTCACCTGCTCTGCAAATATCAAAAATATATGTTGCTATTGCTATTCCTATTGGATTTACTTTATCGCTCATTAGAAGTCTAAAGTTAATTGTAGAAGAAATTAAGCAGTACAGGTCATTAAAGAAGGTTAGCTAAAGCTAAGTTTGCTGTGAATAATATGAATTTAGGAGGGTATGTAGAGTATGTATTTAATAACCTTGGGAATTGTGTTTGTAGTAATGTTAGTACTTGGGTTTCCGATTTATATTGCCTTGTTTGGAGGTTCTATAGCATATGTGTCTTTAAATCCTGACTTATCTATGATGATATGTATGCAAAAAATGATGAACGCTGTAAATTCATTTCCATTACTGGCAGTGCCATTTTTCATATTTGCAGGTCAGGTTTTTAATACAGGTGGCATTACAAAACGTATTTTTAAATTTGCTAATCATATTGTAGGTCATTTTAAAGGAGGCCTAGGGTATGTAAATGTTTTTTCAAGTGTTCTCTTTTCAGGAATGTCTGGCTCAGCACTGGCAGATGTTGGGGGATTGGGAGTGATAGAAGTAAAAGCAATGAGAGATGCAGGATATGATGATGACTTTACATTAGGAGTAACCGTAGCTTCAGGTACTATTGGGCCCATTATTCCTCCAAGTATACCATTTGTTATCTTTGGCGCTATGGCTAATGTTTCAATTGGAGCATTGTTTTTGGGAGGGTTTATACCTGGTTTACTCATGGCTTTAACTTTAAGTATTATGATTTTTTTCCTGTCTCAAAAAAGAAATTACCCGGTAGCCAAGAGAGCAACTTTTAGTGAAATATGGAATGCATTTAAAGAAGCATATTTAGCCCTTCTTACTCCGATTATTGTAATTGGTGGTATGTGGACAGGCTTTTTTACTCCTACAGAGGCAGCCTTTGTAAGTATAGTATACGCTTTAATAGTAACAATATTTGTGTATAAGGAACTAAAATTTAAAGACGTTCCCAAGTTGATGTTACAAACTATAAGGCTAGAAGCTCCAGCAACAATTATAGTTGTAACTGCTGTCTTGGTTGGATGGATTATGAATTATGAACAATTTGACCAAATTCTTATGCATGTTTTGTTTGGAATAACTACAAATAAAAATTTAATACTACTTTTAGTAAACATAATGCTATTAATGATGGGCATGCTTCTTGACCCAACTGCTGCAATTATACTTTTAATACCTGTTCTTGGGCCGCTTACAAGATCTATAGGGATGAATCCTATTCACTTTGGTGTAATGATGGTTTTGAATCTTATGATAGGTCTATTAACTCCGCCTGTGGGTTTTTCTTTATACATACTGTCAGTAATGACAGGTTATCCCATAGAGAAGATTTTTAAAATGGTAGCCCCATGGCTTATTCCATTATTGGTTGTACTAATACTTGTTACATATTTCCCTGACATTGTCCTTTTCCTACCTAAGCTTTTTGGGATCGCATAATATGTTAAGTCTTTTACTAATATATTTGATGGTAAATTGGAGAGGATTACATGAATGAAATGAAAGCTGTTGAGATTCAGTATGGAGAAAAAGTTATAGACATTGAATTACTATTCCAGTCAATTATTGCGTTTCCTCATATTAAACACATAGAGAAAATTAATAATGAAATGAATGAGTTTACCAAGTGCCTGCGCAATCCTATCGGCACATTACCTCTAAGTGAAATGGTTGTAGATAAAAAGAACACTATTGTTGTTATTCCTGATTTAACCAGACCAATGCCAATTTCAAGCATGCTTCCGCTTATTGTGGATGAATTAAACAAAGGTGGTCTCAAAGATGAGAATATAAAAGCGGTCATCGCCCTTGGCACGCACCGGGCAATGACTGAGAAGGAAATTGTTACAATGGTTGGGAGAGAGGTATATGACAGAATTAGAGTTGTTAATCATGACTGGGGCAATAGCGAAGCATTGGTTTGCTTGGGTAAAACACCTAATGGGATCTGGATCGATGTAAATAAAGAAGTATATGAAGCAGCCTTTGTAGTGGGCCTTAGTAGCGTAAAACCACATAGGGGAGTAGGTTGGTCTGGAGGCGCAAAAATAATTCTTCCGGGTGTTTGTGGAAAAAGGTCAATTGACGGTACTCATTATATGGATGTCAATTACACAACTCAGGAAATTACAGGGATCTTGAAAAACCCAATCCGAGAGGAAATGGAGCAGGTAGCGAAAGATGTAGGATTAAATTTTTCCATAAACCTGGTATTGAATGAGAATGATGAAATAGTGCATATTTCATCCGGAGATTTTATTTTAGCTCATAAAAAAGCTGTTGAATTTGCTGAAACCATTTACCGAGATCCTCAAAAAGAGAAGGGAGATTATTTAATCTGCGGCTCAGGGAAGTGGGCTCCTGATTTCTGGTCCTCAGTCCAAGGAATATTTCCGGCTGAGTATCTAGTTAAGGAAGGTGGAACTGTAGTAATTTTTGCTTCCTGTCCAGAAGGATTGTCTCCCGAACACCCCCAGTTAAGTGAGTTTGGTTACAGGCCGCTGAGGGAGATTTTTAAACTGGTAAATGAAGGTGCAATAACTGACCTTGCTGCAGCAAGCCATATGGCAACAGTTTCGAGAATACTGTTTGAGAAAAATATAGAATGTATTCTTGTTTCAGAAGGATTTCCCAGAGAAGTTGCTGAGTTCATGGGACTGAAGTGGGTGGAAAACCATCAGGAAGCAATAGATTACATCTTTAAAAAGCATACCATGTCAGCCAGGGGATATGTTTTTCCTGTTAAGAGCATTACAGATACAGTAGTTATTCCATGGTAGTAAAATACTTATAATTCCATAAAAAACATATTAACACAAATTTTATAAATATTAAGGAGGAATCTTATAAATGAAAGCACGTATTGGTATTATTGGTGGGGGAATTTATGGAACTCAAATGTTAATGGCTTATTATGCTGCCCACAAAAGGGGTCAGATTGAATTGGCTGCTTTTGCTGATATTAAGAAAGAAGTTGTTAAAGAGCAGATGGCAAAATTTAACGTCAAAGGATATACGAATTATAAGGAAATGCTGGAAAAAGAAAGACTTGATGCAGTAGCTATTGTAACACCTGATTACCTTCATAGAGAGATAACACTGGAAGTTGCAAATCGTGAAGTAAACATCTTAGTACAAAAGCCTTTGGATGTGAACAGCAAAGGTGGAAATGAAATGGTTCAGGCAGCTAGGGAAAATAATGTAATGCTGTATGTAGATTTCCATAAAAGATTTGATCCTGGTCATATTCAATTGAAGAGAGATATAAAAAATGGAAAACTAGGCAAGATACAGTACGGTTATATATGGATAGAAGATACAATTATAGTGCCCTCAGTATGGTTTAAAAAATGGGCACAGTATAGTTCTCCCGCATGGTTTATAGGTATTCATTTTTACGACTTGATTTACTGGCTATTAGAATCCAAACCAAAGAAAGTATATGCTACAGGAATTAAAGATAAGTTGCTAGGTATGGGCATAGATACATATGACTCGATTCAGGCAAAAATTGAGTTTGAAAATGGAGCAAACATTTCAGTTGATACATCCTGGATTTTACCCAACAACTTCCCATCTGAAGTAAATCAGGGTATCAGGGTAGTAGGTTCAAAAGGCATATCGGAGGTTAACAGTCAGGATAGGGGTATATTCTATGCGTATGAAGAAGATCAGATATCAATAGTTCCAAATCCTTATGGAAGATTGGATCGTGAAGATCCATTTTATGGGACTACACCTCAAGGATATACAATCGAATCTATGCTTTATTTCTTAGACCTTGTCAACCAGATGAAGAATGGAACAAAATTGAAGGATTTAGAAGGGGCATATCCCTCAGGAGAAGAAGCACTGGTTTCCACACAGATATGTGAAGCTATCCATAAAAGTGCCAATACAGGAAGAATTATTGAATTATAATATGATAAAAAAATTATGAGACTTTTTATTAAAACAAGTAGTATGCTATAACTAAATAGATAGTGTAAAATTTTAGTAGGGGTTTTGAAGAAAAAGGTTTGCCAAGAGATAAATAAAAAAGGTAGACTTACCTCAAGAACAAATAAGAAAAAGAATAAACATTCTTTTTCAAAAGGAGGTAAATCTACCCTATGGAAAACTTGGAAGTAACCAAGAATTATTGGGTACATTTATTTCACTGTTCATAGTAGTTATAAAGTATGTATCTACATCTTTAAAGCCGCCTTTGGTAATTCGAGAGTCTACTTCAAGTATATAATGCTATATTTTTAGTAATCGATTACTAGATTACTATAAAGAAATATGTTCTAGTATTTACAAATAAGTCTAATTAATCAAGTATCCTAAAAAAATTAAGATCAATTGGAGGTAGAGGAAAAATGAAAGTAAAAGTATTAAAAAACCCTGTTGAACTAGGAATGAAAGCAGCCATACTTTCTGCAGATATTTTGAATCAAAACATAAAAGAAAAAGGAAGCGCAAGGTTATTATTGTCAACAGGTGCATCACAGTTTGAAGTTCTTAAGTCACTTGTAAAGATGGACGTAGACTGGGGTAAAGTGGAGATGTTTCATTTGGATGAGTACATAAACTTAAATGAAAATCATCCTGCAAGCTTCAGAAAATATCTCAAAGAGAGATTTACAAGTATTATAAAACTGAAAAAAGCAAACTTTATTAATGGCGAAGGAGACATAAGCCAAAACATAGATGAATTGGCTAGTGAAATTAAAAAGGCATCTATAGATATTGCTTTGGTAGGTATCGGGGAAAATGCACATATCGCATTTAATGATCCACCTGCTGATTTTAATACCAAAAAAGCGTATATTATTGTAAACTTAGCCGAACAGTGCAAAAAGCAGCAAGTAAGCGAAGGGTGGTTCAGAACCATTGAAGATGTACCAAATCAGGCCATTTCTATGACTGTTTATCAAATAATGCAGAGTAATATTATTATATCTTGTGTTCCTTATAAGGTGAAAGCTAACGCTGTAAAAATAACGCTTGAAAATAGCGTAGTAAATGAGAAACCGGCTACAATTCTTAAAACTCATAGAGATTGGACTCTTTTCTTAGATAAAGAATCCTCTTCGCTGGTGAACATGGAAATGCTGAAGAAATATAAGTAGTTGGTGAAAAACAATGTGCTAAATGTACTAGTAAAATATTTACACATATCTAAATAAATAATATGGTAAATGATCATCGAACTGCATTTAGTTATAATTATAATATAAAGGCAAAAAAGCAAAGCTAACATATCATGTTTTATGACCTGAATTTTAATAATACACACTTACAAATTATTTGCTTCTGGTGCTCATCTTTATTGACTTTTTTACATTTATTATTTTAATCTCAATAGAATTTTTTACTTTACTTGTATTAGGACATAATTTTCTAAATTAATGACTCTGGTGCAAAAAAACCTAAAAGTTGATTTTTATGAAACTTATATGTACAGGATCGCAAATTAAAGCATAAGTACAGCAATTAGAGTGCTTTTTATAGAGCTCATTTACTGCTGAATTTTTATAAAATCATATAAAATATAGTTTTGCATTCAAATCAATTAATATTTTCCGATAAGTATAAAGTCCTCAAGGTTGGTGCTTTTTCTATAAGTATTAATAATTGGGATTTGAAATTTTTATAAATTGCTCAATTTGTTGCTCAAGCCAGAAATTGACTGCCGGATCCAATAGGTGGGCTGATGTGGTTCGGCTATAATAAAGCTTCTACTGGCTGTGAAATGCCACTCTACTGTGGAATCGCAAAACTTCCAGACTCATTTCTTAATTAACGATTTGATCTATTTGACAGAAATAGTGCTTTCTGGCTTTTAATTTTGTGTTAGTGTAAACTTTAGTGAGGTAGTTAGAAGAAAATATATTATATATCAATAATACTTTCTTTTGTTAGTAAGACAAGTAGCAAGAGAAGGATTGTGAAAATATAATAAAAAGGTGTAGACTTACCTATATATACAAAAACCCTTTAAAATAAGGAGGTAAGCTACACCCATGGATACTATAACAATAACTTTCCCTTAAGGTCAAGGTCAAAATACCCATTAAGGGTCTAACCTTTGATAACATAGAAGATATGATTTTTGAAATATTACAAAATATAGCTCGTAAAGTATTCGAAAAAGCCTTTACCGATATAGATGATTACCTGCGTAGCAAGAGGGAAAGAGGGAAACTTAAAAACACCGGTAAAAGAGAAAAATACTTCTTAACCCGTTTTGGTGATATCCTCTATTCCCGTACCCGTTATAAAGACCAGGACAACAAAAGCCATTATCTCTTAGATGAGGCCTTAAGCATCAAGAAGAACCAACGTATTAGCTTATCTCGAGCGATGATAGAATGTTTTCTTTCTACTCTCTCTTCTTACCGAGAAGTAGTAACTC
>Ga0114918_10003618_pt1 | contig 13602 bp, 7 predicted proteins | sample LantaG_FD_87015 | JGI IMG/M metagenome (GOLD analysis project Ga0114918, IMG submission 87015) | Deep subsurface microbial communities from Baltic Sea to uncover new lineages of life (NeLLi) - Landsort_02402 metaG | ecosystem: Environmental > Aquatic > Marine > Oceanic > Sediment | place: Baltic...
CGGCGGCGGTGCGCGCGCGTCGTCTCCGCCCTCCCAGGACGTGTACTTCGACACGGCCGCGTATCGGGCGGCGGGCTGGAAGCAGAGCGGCGAGGACGACGCCCAATCGGCGCTGCTCACCCCCCGCCTCGGCGCACTCGCCGCGGCGACTGTCCTGTCCATGCTAGCGGCTGCGGGGCCCGCGTCCGCAGACCTGAACCGGCTGGAAGCGGCGGCGGGTGGAGGTGAGAGAAAGAGAGAGAGAGAGCGGGGCCGGAGAACCGGGAGAAAAGGCTCCTCCTCTCCGACTCTCTCTTTCTCCTCTCTTCTCTCTCCTCGTCATCGCCCCCAAACCTCTTTTCTCTTCTCTCCTTTTCGCAGAGTTCAACGTGGGCACCGCCCTCCAGTACGGCGAGGCGACGATCGACAAGAAGTCCTTTGCGGGCCAGGACCTGCGCCGCTCGAACTTCACGGCCGCCTCCTGCCGCAGCTGCAACTTCGCCAAGACCAAGCTCAACGGTGCGGAGAGAGGAGGAGAAGAGGGAAGGAAAGGAAGAGTACGAACGTGCGGGCAGCAATGGTTGAGACACGAGAGGGAGAGACATAGAGGCCAGACCTGCCACTGTCACGCCCCACTGGGGCGACGGACGCGACTCTCGTGGTGTTGGAGTCCTGTGTTCGCGGGCGGGAGCGGGGACGCGGCGGGGACGACGGCGATGGTCGAGAGAGAATGGAGGAAGGAAGGAAAATGGGGGGACGGACGCGAGCGCGAGGGTTAAGGGTTGGGGCCCATCCCCACTCTCTCTCTCTCTCTCTCTCCCCCCTCATTTCTCTCCTCTCCCAGGCGCCTACCTCATCAAAGCAGTGATGCCCTCCACCGATTTCCGGGGCGCCGACCTATCCGACTCCCTGGCCGACCGGGCGGTGTTTGTGGACGCCAACTTCGAGGACGCGGTGCTGGTGAGCGTGGAGAGGGAAAGAGAGGGGGAGATTTTCAACCCAGGAGCGCGCGCGCGCGCGCGGGCTGGGAGGTTGGCGCGCTTCACGCACCGACACACGCACACAAACACACTCATCCTGCTCCTTCTCTCTTCACCTCCAGCAACGCGTCGTTTTCACCCGGTCCGACTTGGGCGGCGCCAACGTGGTGAGTGACAGAGCGAACGAGAGAGAGAGAGAGAGAGGTAACACACACACACACACGCCCGCTCTCATCAACCTCTCTCTCACCCTCACCTCTCTCCCGTCCTCTGCACCATCAGCACAATGCCGACTTCTCCTCCTCCCTGCTGGACCGCACCCAGCAGCAAGCCCTGTGCCGGTACGCGGATGGCAAGAACCCGACGACGGGCGTGGAGACGCGGGCGTCCCTGGGGTGCGGCTCCCGCCGGCGCCGCCTGGAGTCGACGCCTTCCAACCCGGAGGGCCCGGCCGTGCGGGCGGAGGACAAGGACGCCTTTGTCAGCAGTATGCCCGTGTACCGCAAGTGACGGATTTAAAGAAAGAAACGCGCGCTCGCGCTCGGTCTCCTCGGTCTCGGTCATCCCCCCACTTCCACATTCGGACGCGGAGCGCTCTCTCTTCCGCGCGCCGCAACACAGCGTCACACACACCCACACCCTCCCCCATCACCCACTCATGACGGGCCGCTCCCCGGCCGCCAAGGGCGCGCCGCCCTCGGCGACCAAGGGCCAGCGCACGCTGGCCTCCTTCTTCGCGCCCGGCGCGCCGGCGCCGACTAAAAAGGAAGGCAGCGGCGGCGGCGCGGGTGGTGGCGCCGGCGCCGGCGCCGGCGCTGGTGCGCCGCTGAAGGACGCCAACGGCGGCGAGGGCCGGGTGAGTGTGGTGCCTGTGGGGGGAGCTCTTGGGCGTCCGGGTGGGTGGGGTGTGCGTGCCCGTGGCGGGCGTGGCGTGCATCCCCCCCCCCGCATTGCCTCCTCGAATAAGAGCGCGCGCGGCGCCGATGCCGGGGGAGGTGCGAGCGGCGCTGCCCCTGGCGCCGCACGCCCGCCCGCGCGCCCACCGGCCACCGCTGCGCGTGCGCGTGCGCGGGCGCTTCCGCAGTCCATGTGGTCCGACGACGAGGCACCTGCACGCACGCACGCACGCCGCACCTCTCTTTTTCTCTTCTCTCTTCACCTCCAAGCTCTCATCAACAAAAAACGCAACTCACAGGCGCCGCCGCCCGACCCGGCCGCCGGCCGGCGCAAGCGCCTGCGCAAGGTGGGCGAGGCCACGCCGCCGCCGCCCGAGGCCGGGGCGCCCGCTGGTGTCGCGGGCGAGCCGGCGCCCATGGATGCCGAGGCCGCCGCGCCGGCGCCCGCGGCGGCGCCCGCGGCCACCGCCGCGCCCAAGGCCGAGCCCGCGCCCTCCCCGCCCGCCAAGGCCGAGCCCGCGCCCGCGCCCCCGCCCAAGGCGGCGGCGCCCCAGGCGGAGCCCGCCTCCTCCTCCGACGTCGACATCGTCAGCGACGACGACGAGAGCGAGGACGAGGAGGAGGAGGAGGAGGACCCGGGGGAGAAGAAGAAGGGCGCCGGCAGCGGCGCCGGCGGGCCCGCCCCCGCCGCCGCGCGGCCGCCCACCAAAAACAAAAACACGGCCGCCGCGGCCGCGGCCATCCTGAGGGCGGCCGCCAAGGAGGAGACCCTGGGCGGCGTGGGGATGGGCTCCCTGGCCGCCGCCGCTGAGTACGTGGCGGGGGCGACTGGCGCCCCGGGCGGCCCGCCCTGGGCCGCCGGCGCGCCCGTCCCCTTCTCCTTCCTCACCGACACCTTTGAGGAGGTGGCCAACACGACCAAGCGCCTGGAGATCACGACCATGCTGACGGCCGCCTTCCGGGCCATCATGGGGTCCACCCCCGCCGACCTGCTGCCCGCCGTCTACCTGTGCGTCAACCGGGTCGCCCCCGCCCACGCGGGCGTGGAGCTGGGCATCGGGGACGCGACGCTGGTGCGGGCCCTGGGCGAGGCCACGGGGCGGAGCGAGGCCCAGATCCGGGCGGGCCTGGCCGAGTCGGGCGACCTGGGCACCGTCGCCTTCACCGCCCGCGCCACGCAGCGCACCATGTTCACGCCGCCCCCCCTGACCCTGCGCTCCGTCTTCGCCGCCTTCAAGGCCATCGCGGCCGCGGGCGGGACAGGGTCCCAGGACCGCAAGCGGGGCTCGATCGTGAAGCTCTTGGCGGCCGCCCGGGGCCACGAGGCGGGCTACCTCATCCGCGCCCTCCAGGGCAAGCTGCGCATCGGGCTGGCGGAGCAGACGGTGCTGACCTCCCTGGCGCACGCCGCCGAACTGGAGCACGGCGGGGTGGTGGAGGGTGGCGAGAAGGCGGGGGCGGGCGGCGGCGGGCCTCCCTCCACCGTGGGCGCGGCCGCCGCGGCGGCCGCCCTGGCCAACCGCCTGGAGGCCGCCGCCCAGGCCGTCAAGCGCGCCTACTGCGAGTGCCCCTCCTACGATGCGTTGGTGCCCGCCCTCTTGGCCGCCCCGCCCGCCGCCCTGCCCGGCCGGGTGTCCTTCACGGTCGGCGTCCCCGTGCGGCCCATGCTGGCCAAGCCGACCACGGGCGTGTCCGAGGTGCTGGACCGGGCGACGGCGGCCGCGGCGGGCGGGGACGGGTCGGGGGCCGCGGCCGGCCTGCTGGCCGAGTACAAGTACGACGGCGAGCGGGCGCAGGTGCACGTGGCGGACCCGGCCGCCCTGCCGCCCGGCGGCCGGCGGGTGACCATCTACTCCCGCAATTCGGAGGACAACACGCTGAAATACCCCGACGTGGCGGCCGCGGTCCTGGCGGGCCTGGCGCCGGGCGTGGTGTCCCTCGTCCTGGACGCGGAGGTCGTCGCCATCGACCGCGCCTCCGGCAAGCTGCTGCCCTTCCAGGTCCTGGCGGGGCGCAAAAAGGTCGCCGACGCGGCCAACCCGGGGGCGCCCGTCGCGCTCTTTGCGTTTGACGCCCTCCACCTCAACGGGGAGACGCTCCTCGAAAAGCCGCTCATCGAGCGGCGGGAGGCGCTGAAGTCCGCCCTCGTCCTCACCCCGGGCGTCCTGGACCTGGCCGTCGGGTCCACCACCCAGGACCCGGACGAGCTGGCGTCCTTCCTGGACGCGGCCGTCGCTGGCGGGACGGAGGGCCTGATCGTGAAGGGTGGGGCCTCCACGTACGAGCCCTCCCGCCGGTCCACGCACTGGCTGAAGCTGAAGAAGGACTACCTGGACGGCGTGGGCGACACCTTCGACGTCGTCCCCATCGGCGCCTGGCACGGGCGGGGCAAGCGGCAGGGCGTGTACGGCGCGTACCTGCTGGCCGTGTACGACGAGGAGGGCGAAGAGTTTCAGACGATCTCAAAGATTGGGACCGGGTTTTCCGAGGAGGCCCTGGAGGCCCTGTCCTCCGCCCTGTCCTCGCACGTCATCTCCGGGCCGCGCCCTTACTACCGGTGGGGCGAGGCCTGCGCGCCGGACGTCTGGTTTGAGCCCGCGGCCGTGTGGGAGGTCAAGGCGGCCGACCTGTCCATCTCGCCCGTCCACCGCGCGGCCGCGGGCAAGGCCGACCCGGCCCGGGGCGTGTCCATCCGCTTCCCCCGCCTGCTGCGGGTGCGGGAGGACAAGGCGCCCGAACAGGCGACGACGGCGGAGCAGGTGGCGGAGATGTATGCGCGCCAGGTGACGGTGGCGGCGCAGGCGGGGGCGGGCGGGAATGGGGGGGGTGGAGGGGAGGACGACATTTACTGAAAAGGTGAGGGGGGAGAGAGTGGGGCCTGTCTTTGGTGTGTGTATGTGTGTGCGTGTGTGTCTGTCTGTCAAACGGGTTTCCCGGTGTTTTCGGCGAGCAAACATACGCTCCTGCTGCGGAGGAGGAGAGGGCACGCAGCGCATATGAGAGGAAGAGAGCACACGCCCAAATCGTCATCATTAAAGAACCACACTTCACTCCACCCCCCTCTCCCCTCTCTCCTCTCTCTCGTCTCTCTCTTCACGAAAACGGGTCCAGCCGGGGGTCACCCTCCCGGGCCACCTTCTTGCCCGTGCACAGGCAGGCGATACAGGCGACCTTGCCCGTCCCCGAACAGGTCGCGCACGGCTCGCCCGGCGAGGACGAGGAGGAAGAAGGCGCGCTGGTGGCCACACCACCACCACCGGCAGCAAACACGACCGGCACGCCCGCCCCGCCGCACGCGCCGCAGGTGACGTACCCCGTCCCCGCACAGTACGCACACCGGTTGGCCGTGTTGACGGCAGCGTTGTTGACCTCGACGATCAACAGGGCCGTCAGCACGCCGACCGCGCCACCGCAAAAGGAGGCGACGATCGGGTCCACATCAGCCAGCTGGGCCGGCAGGTGGGCGCCCCGGATGACGTCCGCGTACGAGGAGCCGCCCAGGCCTAGCTTCACCTCCAGGACGGGGGCGAGCAGGCCGCCGAACACGATGATGGCCGCCACCGCCGCGCCGTAGAAGCGGGTGTAGGTGGCGAGCGTCCCATCTTTTAAGGGTGGGAAGAAGGGCAGGGCGGAGGGAAAAGGCTCCATCGTCTCGTCGGGTAAGGGTGGGGGCGCGGCCTCGCCGCCATCCGCGCCCGCGGCCGCCTCCTTCAGCCGCTCCTGGATGCGCAGGCGGCGCACCTCCTCCATGAGGAAGTAGATTTTGTTGCGGCGGGCGGAGATGGCCGCCCGCACCTCCGCCACGCCCAGGCCCGCGAAATCTTTCACCGACTCCCGCGACTCGATGATGCAGTAGGAGGCGGCGGCCGAATCGTCCGGGGAGTCCCAGTATCTATGTGGGTACGTGGAGAGTGGGAGAGAGAGGGAGTGCGTAAGTGAAAGCGTGGGCGGAGGGCGGAGAGAGAGACGGCACGGTCGGGTTGAGAAAAAAAAAAACAAAAAAACACACTCTGGGTCCAAGCTCGACATCGCGGGCGTTTTCTGGGGCTGTGCGCCCTCGGCGCTCCCACCCGCCTCGGCACTGACAGGGCCACTAACCCGCCGGCCCCTGGTGGCGGGCGCGCCGTCGCGGGCGGGGCGGAGCGGCGGCGGGGGGAGCAGGCCTGTGCGCGGCGGGTGTGCCGATGCGGCGGCCGACTGGGCGTGGGCGGCCGCGCCGCAGGGGCAGCGGCAGAAGGCGGCGGCCGGGCCGACCGAGCGGCCCAGGGTGATACAGGGCATCGGCACGCACGCACGGGAAGGCAGGGAGTGGAGGGGCGTGTGCGCCGCAGGGAGAAGGGGCGCGTGCGGGCTGAGAAAGCCGCGCCCCCAAGAGCTCTTGTGGCTAGTTGCCGGCGCCTGGCCTCTAGTTGAAGAGCTTGTTGACAAAGCTCTCAACACACTCCTATTTTTCGCGCGCCCGCCCCTGCCGCCGCCAAATTGCGCGCGGGCACACTCTCACACAGAGGCAGACAGCAGGACTCACGGCTAATATGCCCGCACCCAGCCTGGCCCGGCCGGCCGCCCCTGGGCCCAGCGCGGCCCGCCCCCGCACATCGTGCGCCGCGCGTCGTGGCCCGCTCTCCCTGCCGCATCGGGCCCCGCCCCGCCCGCCGGCCGCGGGCCCGCCAACTGGCCCCGCCAACTGGTTCCTGCGTGCGCCCAGCACCGTGGACAGCGACGACTCGGACGGAACGGTAGCAGGCGCAGCAGCGCCGAGCACCCGGCTCGCCCTGCCGCCGTCGCCGCCGACCCGCGCCCCCGCCGCCCCGCCCCCGCCCGCAACCACCGCCCTCCTCACCACCTCCCTCGCCGCCCTGGCCGCCTTCGCCCTGCCCGGCCTGGACGGCTTCGACTTTGACAAGCCCGCGTCCGTGGCCCAAGCCCTGGGCGTGCTGGCCGCCATCGTGGCCGTGCACGAGGCCGGCCACTTCTCATGCGCGCGTGCGCTCGGCGTGCGCGTCTCGCAGTTCGCCATCGGCTTTGGGCCGCCCTTACTGGCGCGGACGGGCGCCGACGGGGTGGAGTACTCGCTGCGCGCCATCCCGCTGGGCGGGTACGTGGCGTTCCCGGACGACGACCCGGAGGCCGACTTTGAGCCGGACGATCCCGACCTCCTCAAAAACCGCCCCCTCCTCCAGCGGGCGGCCGTCATCTCCGCGGGCGTGGCTGCCAACCTGGTCGCGGCGGGCCTGGTCCTGCTCGCCCAGGCGACCAGCGTGGGCGTGGCGGAGCTAGACCTGCTGCCCGGCGTGGCCATCCCGCGCGTCCTGCCGGGGTCCGTGGCGGAGGCGGCGGGCGTGGAGGCCGGAGACATCATTGCGTCCATCAATGGGGCCCCCATCCCCGCGACGCCGGGGGCGGTGGCGGGCGCGGTCGCCTCCATCCAGCGGTCCGCGGGCCTGCCGCTCAAGCTGGACCTCATCCGGGGCGACGCCACCGGGCGGGCCCCGGGCTCGGCGCCGGCCCTGCGGGACGGGGCCAGGGGCGGCGCCGCGACGCCCGACGGCGCCCCGCCGACGATCACCCGCCTCACCCTGACCCTGACCCCCGCGGGCTCGCCCGCCTCGCCCCTCTCCCCGGCCGGCGACGGCCGCATCGGCGTGCAACTGGCCACGCACGCCACCGTGCGCCGGGTGGTGGCCACGGACCTCGGCAGCGCGGCCGCGGCGGCGGGGCGGGAGTACCGCCGCCTGGCCTCCGCGGTCGTCGGCGGCCTGGTCGGCCTGGTCTCAAATTTCGGGGAGGCCGCCAAGGCGGTGGCGGGCCCCGTCGCCATCGTGGCGGCGGGCGCGGAGGTGGCCCGGGCGGATGTCGGGGGGCTGTTCCAGGTGAGAGAAGGGAGAGAGGCTGGGGCAGGGGCGGGCATGGTGGCTGCCGTGCGCGCGCGGGTGGGGGGTGGGTCCCCGCCTGGGGGCGCTCCCTTTCCCTCACGCCCTCACGCCCTCACGCCCTCACGCCCACACGCACCCCCAGTTCGCGGCCATCGTCAACATCAACCTGGCCGTCGTCAACCTGCTCCCCCTGCCCGCCCTGGACGGGGGGTACCTCGCCCTGATCGCCCTCGAAGCCGCCCGGGGCGGGGCCAAGCTGCCGGAGGGGGTGGAGCAGGGCATCATGGCGAGTGGCCTGCTGCTGCTGCTGGCGACGGGCGCGGTGCTGGTGGTGCGGGACACGCTGACGCTGACGGGGCTGGGCGGGTGAGGAGGAGGGTCGGGGAGGACGTGGAGGAAAGGAGCGGGCTGTGAACGAGGACCCATTTTTTTCTTTTGTCTGCAAAAAAATGGCCGACGACGCGGCCGCCCGGTGGGCCGCCACCCTGGCCGAGGCGCGCCGGCAGCTGAGAGCCCGCAAGCAGGAGGCCGACCCGGCCACCTGGTGGGACGTGGCGGAGGGCGCGCCGTCGCCCTTACCGCCCGGCCTGCTCCCCGCATCGGCAGCGCGCGACGCCGGCGCCCCGCCCTCCACCCCCACCCCCACCCCTCCCACCCCCACCACCGCCCCCTGGCGCCAGGAGGAGTGGCACATCGCGTTCGCCATCCTGTTCTACGAGGCTCCTCCCGGCGCCTGGGCTGGCGGGGACGACCTCCTGTTCTTTGTGCTGGCGGACGCCTGGGCGGGCAGCGGGCCGGCCGGCTTCGGCGGCGGCGGCGGCGGCGGCCGCCCCACCACCACCGCCCCCTCCCCGCTCCTCGTCCGGCGGCGCGGCCCGGCCCCGCCCGCCGGCCTAGGCCTGGGCGGGGCCGCCGCCCGCACAGTCGACTGGGCCGCCTCCGTCGCCCTCAACCTGGCGGCGCAGGGCGGGTACCGCCTGGGACTGGCCGTCGCCAAGCGGGCGGCCCTGGCGGGGCTGGGCCTGCCCGCCGCCCTGGCGGCGTCCGCGGCGGCAGCGGCGGCTAAGGCTGGGGGCGGTGCGTCCGCCGCGCCCGTGGCCGCCTCCTCCGGCGTCCGCACCGCGGGCGCGGTCGTCGTGGAGCACGCCGTCCACGCGACGCCCATGCGGGTGGCGGTGGAGGTGGGTGGGGGTGGGAGCGGAAACGGGAACGCCGGCGGCGGCGGGCGGACCGTCGGCGGCGTCGCCGGCCCGCCGCCCCCGCCCTCCCGGGAGCCGGAGGTGTCCTACCCGGACGTCTGCTTCGAGGTCGGGGCGGGCGAGGGGCGGGGCGGCGGCGGCGGCGGCGGCGACGCCTCCTCCCCCACGGCTCCGCCCCTCATCCTCTCCCACCCGGGAGACGCGTTCGCAGTCTTCCTCATCTCTCACGAGCACAGGGGGAGCGGCGCGACGGCGGCCACCCCGCCCACCACTCCTCCCCCGCACACCGAGCTCTTTGCCGGCTTTGTCACGTACGAGCAGCTGGCGGGCGCCCTGTGCGGGCCCGGCCGGGCTGGAGCGGCGGCGGCGGCGACTGCGGCCACCCCTCTCACCAGCCTAACCTCCCTCCTGTTCGGTGGCGGCGCCGCCGGCCGCCGCCGCTCGGCCGCCGCGCCGCCGCCGCCGGAGCATGTCCGCATGCGTGGCCCCGGCGGGGCGGGCTGCGCGGACGTGGCGGTCACGGTCCTGCCGCCTGGGGGCGCGGGCGCGGGCGCGGGCATGGCGCCAGCCGACCCGCCACCCGCCCCAGGTGGCCTCGGCGGCTTGCTCGCCCGGGCCGCGGCCGCCGCGCTGGGCGGCCCGCCGCCCGGCCCTCCGCCCGTCGCGGGCCCGCCACGCTTCGCCTGCTCCCTGTTCCGCCTGTCCCTGCCGGTCGGCGAGCTGTCCGCCCGCCTGTGCGCGGAGGGAGGGGCAGCAGGAGAGACATGAAAAGTGACAAAAAGTGTGGACACACACATGAACAACAGCAGCCTTGTTCTCTCTCTCTCTCCTTCTCTCTCTCTAAGCGATCCCGCCCCCGCCCCCGCGCCCGCCCAGCTTCTTCTTGTCAAAAAACAGGTCCACCCGGGCCTGGCCCAGGTTCACGATGCGGGGGCAGCCGTCGCGCTGTGAAGAAGAGAAGTGGAGAGAGAGAGAGAGTGTGAGAGGGAGAATTAAAAGGTTGAGGGGGGACAGGCGGGCTTTCTCTCTCCCTCTCCGTCCCCGCTCTCTCTCCATATACCCCCCGCATCCAAAAAACTCACGTCCTTCTCCAGGGCCGTGCACTCCTGGCAGTAGTATGCGTCCGCCACACCGGGCCCACCGCACACGCAGCACCGCCCCGCCGCCGCGCCGTAGTTGCACTCATCACAGATGCGGACGACCGTCGCGGGGCGTACGAACGAGTCGCACACCACGCACTTGCCGCCGCACCGCTCGCAGACGCGGCCGATGGCTGGTGGTGTGTGGGCGTGTGTGGAAAGAGTGCGCGTGCGTGTAAGTGAGCGTGGCGCGGGCGCGGGCGTCGGGGCGAGAGCAATGCACGGCGGCGACGGCGGCGGCGACGACGCTCCCTCACCCCACCCATCTCTCTCATACCGATGCCCGGCTGCTTGCGGCACATGACCAGGTCCGGCTGGTGCTTGGCCGCCATGGCTGGGAGCTCAGATGCACACACGCACGCGCAGGGACGTGCGCGTGACGCGCGAAAATGAAGAGAGTGTGAGGAAGAGGAGGAAGAGAGAGAGAGAGAGAAAGCAGCGCTTCTCCGTCGCTCATTTCTCTCTCTCTCCTGGTGGCCGTTGTTTGCGCCACTCTCCTTCTGTGCGCGAACGCACAGGGCCCGCGCGCATCTGCCACCCCCTCTCGCCTCCCAGGTAGCAGCAACCGGCGTGTACGCTCCCTGGCGACGGGGTCATAGCGCGCAAAACCTACCTGTGAGAGCGCACGCGCTTGACACACACTCCTCCGCCCGGCTAGCCGTCGGCTCGTGCTCCCTTTCCAATGCGGCCGTCCAAACAGGGCGGCGGCGGCCGCTGCGGCCGCCCGACCCGCGACCCCGCCGCCGACGAGGTGGCCGACCTGGAGGCCCGCATCGCGGCGGGCGCCCCGCCCCGCGGCTCGGACGCGGGCCTGCCCCCGCCGCCGCCGCCCCACCCGCCCCGGGCCGGCGCGCCGCCGCCCCCGACCCCGCTCGCCGGGCGGCGCCACTTCAAAGACCTCCCCCTCTCCCGCCCCACGCTGGCCGGCTTGGCCGCCGCGGGCTACGACCGCATGACTGCTATCCAGCGGACCGCCCTGCCGCACGCCCTGGCCGGGCGGGACGTGCTGGGCGCCGCCAAGACGGGCAGCGGCAAGACCCTGGCCTTCCTCATCCCGTTGCTGGAGGCCCTGTACCGCGCCCGGTGGACCCGCCTGGACGGGCTGGGCGCCCTGGTGCTCGTCCCCACCCGGGAGCTGGCGCACCAGGTGTTTGGCGAGCTGGCCAAGGTGGGCAAGCACCACGCCTTCAGCGCGGGCTTGCTCATCGGCGGCGGCAGCAGCGTCGGCGAGGAGGCCGCCCGCCTGGCGCGCCTCCACATCCTGGTCGCCACGCCGGGGCGCCTCCTGCAGCACGCGGACGAGTCGCCCGGGTGGGAGCCGTCGGGGCTGCGGGTGCTGGTCCTGGACGAGGCGGACAGGCTGCTGGACATGGGGTTCGCGCCGACGCTAGACGCGCTGGTGGCCGGCCTCCCGGCCTCGGGGCGCCGCCAGACCCTGCTCTTTTCCGCGACCCAGACAAAGTCCGTGCGCGCCCTGGCCCGCCTGGCCCTGGCCGACCCGGAGCGGGCGGACGTGCACGCCGGGTCGGCGACGCCGACGCCGCTCCGCCTGAAGCAGGCCTGGGCGGCCGTGCCTGCCCCGGCCAAGGCGGACGTGGTGTGGGCGTTCCTGCGCTCCCACCCGGCCTCGCGCACGATCGTCTTCCTCGCCACCTGCAAGCAGGTCCGCTTCTTCCAGGCGGCCTTTTGCCGGCTGCGCCCCGGCGTGCCCTTGCGCGCCCTGCACGGTGGCATGAAGCAGGGCGCCCGCGCGGCCGCGGTGTCCGCCTTCGCGGCCGCGCCCGGCGGAGCCGCCCTGCTCGCCACCGACGTCGCCGCCCGCGGCCTGGACTTCCCGTCGATCGACTGGGTGCTGCAGGCAGACTGCCCGGACGACGTGGAGGCGTACATTCACCGGGTGGGGCGGGCGGCGCGGTACGTGCGGTCCGGGCGGGCCCTGCTGCTGCTGACGCCCGGGGAGGCGCCGGGGATGGGCGCCGCCCTGGCGGGCGCGGGGGTCCCAATCTCCGAGGCCCGCCTCAACCCGGGCAAGGCCTCCCCCGTCTCGCCCGCCCTGGCGGCCCTGCTGTCCAAGGACGCGGACCTGAAGGCGCAGGCCCAGCGGGCGGTGTCCTCCTACCTGCGCTCCGTGGCGCTGCAGCCGAACAAGGCGATCTTCGACCTGGCCGCCCTGCCCGCGGCCGCCTACGCGGCGTCCCTGGGCCTGGCGACCGCGCCCCGGGTGGCCAAGCGGGCGGACGCGGTCAGGAAGAAGAGGGAGGCGGAGGGGATGGAGGAGGAGGGGGGAGGGGGGGAGGAGGCCGGCGGCGCGTCGTCGTCGGAGGGCGAGGAGGGCGACGGGGAGGAGGGCGGTGGTGGTGCCGGCGCCACGCCGCCCACGCCCGCGCCCGCCGCGGCTGCCGCGCCCGCCGACGTGTCGGACGATGACGACGACCTGCTGGTCGTCAAGACGGCCGACATCTTTTCGGCGGGCGGCGACGGCGGCGGCTGCGCCGACGCCGACGCCGACCCCGCCGCCCTCGTGCCTGGGGGGGGCGGGGAGCAGGACAAGAAGCGCAAAAAGAAGCGGCTGCGCATCGACCCCCGGGGCGGCTCCTCTGCGGCCGTCCCCGGCGGGCGGGTGGTCTTCGACGAGGACGGGGCGGCCCTGCCGCCCCTGGCGCTGCTGGGGCGGCCGGGCGGCGGCATCGGGGAGGGCGGCGAGGGAGAGGAGGAGGAGGAGGACGAGGCGGGCGGACCGCCCCGCCGGCAGCACGGCCTGGACGTCGGCCCGCACGCCTCCGCGGCGTCCCGCCTGGCCGCTGCCCGGGCGGCCCTGGCGGCCCGGGACGGGGAGGACCGCGCGGCGTATGCGGCGGAGCGCAAGCGGCGGCGCAAGGAGAAGGCGGCCCGGGCGCGGGCGCGGGAGGAGGACGGGGAGGAGAGCGAGCGCGACGGCGAGGAGGAGAGCGCCGGCGGGCCGCCCCCTCCGCCCTCGCCGCCCCGAGCCCTCCTGCCCGAGCCCGCCCACAAGGGCATGGCCCGCAAGTCGGCGGCGGCTGGAGCCTCGGACGGCTACGTCCCGTCCACGCTGGCGGAGACGGAGGCGCTGGCGCTGGCGCTGCTGCGGGCCCGGGCGGGCGGGTGAGGGGATGGATGGATGGATGGATGAGGAGAAGAGAGGAGTGTTTGTGTTATTTTCCGTTCTTTGTTCTTGTTTTTTTTTTTGAATATCACTCGGGGGGCATGCTGGCGCGCGTCCCAAAACACGGATTTACACGCGCGGGAACCGGCGGCGCCACACAACCACACCAGCACGGCGGCGATAAATTTTTGACAGACAGACACAGACTGGAGACAGACCACGACACACGCACGCACGCCACGCCCAATAAAAAATGAATCGGGGGCCCTGCCGCGCAGGCTATTGCGCAGGGGAGGCAGGGGGTCAAGAATCGTGGAGGGGATGATGGGGTAATGAATGGAATCAGAGCACAGAAGATGGGAGCAGCAGGCCGCGCCCCCTCCCAAGGTTTGAGAGAGAGGTCGCGTGCCTA
>Ga0114918_10003619_pt1 | contig 13601 bp, 15 predicted proteins | sample LantaG_FD_87015 | JGI IMG/M metagenome (GOLD analysis project Ga0114918, IMG submission 87015) | Deep subsurface microbial communities from Baltic Sea to uncover new lineages of life (NeLLi) - Landsort_02402 metaG | ecosystem: Environmental > Aquatic > Marine > Oceanic > Sediment | place...
CTAAAAGTGTTTACACAACATGCGGAATTATTAGCGGCACAATTAATCTCTCAAAACGAATCTCCAGATGTAGCAGTTAAAATGGCTACTAAAGCTTTAATTAGTGATATGTCATTTGGTAATTATAATGGTTATTCATTTTCATATCCTAGTGATTTAGATAATGTAGAGGGCCACACATCCTTTAAAATGTTTTCTCTTTCGTCTTCTGGTTTAATAAACTCGGCTATTGGTTATCTTGATCATAGTGCAAGTAATTCCGATTTAAATTTACCTTTTGCATCGTTAAAAGTATTACCAGAAGAGTTTAGAGCAGAATTAGCAAAACCATATGTAATGTCAACTTCTTATGTAAAACCCACTCCGGATGGTTTGGGATTAGAGTTAACAGATAAAAACGGACGACAACTTAAAACTAATACTGGAAAAGGTTTCTCTATTTTATTTAAAGATTTAAGAAATCCTGCATCTAAAATATATAAGCAGGTTACAGATTTTGAAAATACAATGATAAATAGAGCACGAAAAAAATTAACAGAATCAACAAAGATAGACAATATAAGCAAACGATTACAAAATAATTTATTAAGTATTTCGAAAGCTAATGTTGGTCCTGAATTATTTACGATGTTATGGAATCAATTAGTACCAAAAGATGCTCTGATTAGAAAATTTAGAAAATAATGTTTATGGGACAAAACTAGTATTTTTTTTATACCTATTTTTTCCCATAAATAAAATGAGATATTAAAAATGGGATATGTACCAGTTGTTACAGAAGATCAAGACGCTCTTGAGTTTGGATCGGAAACGTTACCAAAACCAACTAGTGGTCAAACTTTTAAAACTGAAGTTACAGACCAACTTTTACATATGCCTTTTTCTGTGGGTCTTTCACATATTACCCAAGTAATGAATCATCATTATAAGGTTGGTAATTTTTTAAATCCCGATCAAATTAAACAAAAATATCCTAATGTTTCTTATCCTAAAGGGGAATATGAAAGTGTTGTAAGACAAGCATCTTTGCAGCGAGGAATCGATGATTTTCATAGTACTGTATTAAATATGTCTACACATACATTAAGTAAACTTTCTGGGTGGGCTATTGGTAATTTTTTAACCCCATCAGGTGTTTTGTTAGGTGGTTCAATTGATGCACTCGCTGGTAGATTAGGTTCAACATTAATTTCTAAAATACCAGAAATTAACGGATTTAGTAGATTAGCTTTACGTATAAGTAGGGGTGTAGGTGAAGGAGCTCTTATTAGTGCTCCATTTTCTGCATCTGCTTATTATCATAGAAAAGATTTATCAGAGCCTTATGCTGCTTTAGCGGCACTAGAAAATTTTGGAGCTGGGATGGTATTAGGAGGGGTACTACGAACAGTTTTTGGATTTAAAGAGATATTACCTCCCCTTACTAATGATGCAGCTATTAAGACTGCTAGTGATCAATTTAAGAGCGGTAAAAGTATAGATGTTGAACCCATTATTAAGGATGGTTTACACAAACAAAATATTTCCGATAACGTATCATTAGAAGATGCACAAAATTCTAAAATAGTTTTAGATAATTATATTGATAAAAAAGAAAAAGAATTTTCACCAGAACTAGAGAAATTTAAAAAAAATATTGATCCTGATGAACAAGGAGCATGGTTAACGGCAAGTCAATTTAAAGATAAAGAAGATTTTATCGATAATTGGGGTAATAAAAATAATATTTTACCTGAAAGATTGGGTATAATATATGATAAAAGTTTAGAGAATGATAATGAGATAAAAAATATTTTAAAACCAATTGAGAATTTGAAAGATATTAGTAATGGTATGGAGCACTACATTAATTTAAAAATTAATTCTCCTAATGCTATTACCCCTAATGAATTAGCTTCTCACATAAAAACTATTAATTCTTGGAAAGGAGAATCAACTACCGATTTAAATGACTATATGCGTCAAGAAAGATTTAAGGAAGAAACAAAAGAAGAAGATACCCCTCAAGAAATAGATACTAAATTAAAACAATATAAGGATTTGACTGAAGAAACAAAAGAAGGTGATTTATTAAACGAAAAAGAAAAGAAAGAGTTTCAAGATAATTTAGATAAAATGGATTTAAACGAAAGAAATACTAAAAAAGTTCATGATGCTTTGAGAAATTTTATCAAATGCGCTTTAACTAGAAAAGAGATTTAAAATGGCAATTCCGTATTGTTTTACAGTTTTTAAGGATAGTGTAGAAAATATTTTACAACCTGATGACGCTCAAGCTTTATTAGATGACGTTAGAAAACGTGCAGAAATTCGTTTTAGAAAAAGAATGAAAGGAAGAGCCGAAGCCTATAATACATCTGTTGATGAATTAATTGCCGAAAGAGAGTTACAACAAAAGAAATCACAAATTAGATCATACAAAAATATATTAAGAGCAAAAAAAGCAGTTGATCAAATTGTTAGAGGAAAAAAAGTTATTGAAAGAGCTGCTCCTGGTTTTTTTATTGGGTATGAATCAAATATACCAGGTAGTCGTGATTCGGTATCTAATTCAATTAAAAATATGCAAATAGATGTTGGTTCTAATTTAGTAACGAATTTATATAAAAATGAAGTAAAAGAAGTATTTGATAACAGAAAAACGAGTACAGATTTAGCAAGGGCATTATATGGCGATACAGATGTAAAAAGTAATATTTTAAAAACTGCGCGTGTTATAAAAGATGTTCAAAGTTATTTGCTTAAATTGATGAATAATTATGATATAGATCCATTTGAAGCAAAAAATTATATTGCTAAATTAGTTCATAATAAAGCAAAAATGTTAAGTCCGACCGGTTCTGGCATTAAAGATAGTTTTTTGAGATCAAAACTACTAACAAAACATAAAGGAAACTACGACCTTGCAAAAAAAGAATTTGAAGAAATTGCCTATCAAAAATGGCGTAGTCATATCGTTCCTTTAACAGGAGAACGTACATTTGGAGTCATAAAATTAATTTCTTCAGACAAAATAAACCATATTCAAAATATTGAAGATAATCCAGAAGAAATAGAAAAATTTTTTAAAGGATTTTATAGAAGTGTTACGTCTGGAATTAGAAAATTTCCTGTTTCAGAAAGAGGACATCCTTTTATTACTAATATTAATTCTAACATTGCTAAAAAATTAGAAGCCGAGCGTGTATGGTTTCCCAAAGACGGGGAATCATGGGCTAAATACAATGAAAAATACGGATGGGGTACAACACAAGATGCAGTGGTGGCACAACTTAATCGTACTGCTCATACTTTGGGATTAATAGAAAAATTAGGAACATCCCCAAGTGTTAGCGGTGAACGAATTATAAGACGCTTTGCATCAAAATTAAGAGACGATGATAGTGTTACCCCTCAACGTGTGGCAAAAGCTGTTAAAAATGCTCGTAAGGCTTTAGCGGGAGTTGTTGGTGATCCTTATGATGTCGTAGATGGATTTATGGGTAAGATATTTAATACATTAAATTTTACTGCGTATGCAAAATTGGGTTCTATACTTTTATCTTCTGTCCCCGATGTTAATGCGATGGCATCTGGAATGAGACCTTATGGAATAAAATATTTAAAAGTACAATCAGATTTCATGAAACACTTGATAACAGGAATGTCAAAAGGAGAATATAGAGAACTAGGTTTAGAATTGGGGACTTATACTGAAGGAACGATGGGATCGTTATATACGAGATTTGGATCAATTGCAAATCCGGGTCAATTTAGTAAATTATTAGAATTACAAGACGGAATGAGTTTTATAAATTATTGGGATAATATTGGGAAATCTTCTCTTGGAATGACTTTATCTAATCATTTTTCTCATACACTTTCTAAAGATTTTAAGAATTTACCTTTACTTACACAAAATGCATATTTGAAATATGGAATTGACGATAAGTTCTGGAGTTTATTGCAGGGTGCAAAAAAGAATATTTTAGTAATTAAAGGTCGTAAATTTATAACACCTTCTATTGCTAATGATATTGAGGAAAGTGAATTAGTAGATAAATGGTTTAACGGAAAAGTTGGACGTAATAGAAAATTAAAAATTGAATTAGCGCGTAAAGAAATACATAGTAGATTAAAGAATTTCTTTATAGATTCTGTTTCATACGGGAAAATTTTTCCTGATGTTGGAGATAGAATTTTATTAAAACAATATACCCATATCGGTGGCGCATTTGGAAAATTTCTTTTGACTTTTAAAACATTTGGATTTGCACAAACACGACGTACTTTTGGGCGTTTTATGTTTAGCCAAGGGGCATCTAATTTATACGAAGCTATTATTGGTGGAAAAGCAGATTTTGGAGGATTAACAAGTTATATATTGGGATCAATACCGTATGGGTATTTGTCTATGGCTGCAAATTATATGGCCAGAGGATTACAACCGCCATCATTAACAGACAAAAAAACATGGATGGAAGCTCTAACGAGAGGGGGAGCTTTGTTTATGTATGGTGATTTATTATTTCATACTTATGATAAAACACATAGAGTTAGTTCAAGTATTTTAGGTCCACAAATTAATACAATAAAAGATGTATTAAATTTATTGGGACAAATTGGTGCTGGTAAAAAGAAATCAGCTGAAAATGCTGCAATTAATTTAGTACGAAATAATGTCCCTTTTATTAATACTTTTTATTTTAAAAAAGCTTTAGATAAAGCTTTGTTTGATCGATTACATAATGCTGTTGATCCTACTTATAAGATGAAAGAGGAAAAATGGCAAAGAAAGAATAATATGACACCTTTGTTTTAGGAGAATAAATCATGACAGTACCACCATCTTATTCAATAGTTAGAAAACCTGCGGCTGCGGGGCAGATAAATTTTGATGCTGATTTTAAAATTTTAGAAGATACCGACTTATTAGTTTATTTAACTCCCGTAGGTCAGATTCCAGATCCAATAAATGATAAATTAAGTTTAAATGTAGATTATACCGTTACAGTTTTAGAAAATAGTTGTTCTATTGCCTTAGTAGTACCAGCGAAATTAGGTGACTATGTTATTTTAAAAAGAGCAATTCCTTATAGTCGTTTAGATGACTGGGGAGTTAATGGTAACTTTAGTGGCCCAGTGATGGATTATAACGAAGATAGACTAACTATTCAGGAAGAACAAACGAGATCAGCTCTGTTCAAACAAGGATTAACGTATCGTGATACAGACAAATTAGAGGACGCGGATTTAACTTTTCCACAATTAGGAGCTGGCCAGTTTGTAAAAATGAATGATACGCGTAGTGGTTTAGAAGCGGTAACAATTGAAGAAAATACAAATTGTTCTACTTTACGTTCCGAATTAGCAAATGAATTAATAACTACGGATGGCTCTAGATTGGTTGGATTTTATGACCCATCTACTGGGTCAACTACCGTTCACGATAAATTAGTATCGTTAGAAAGTGGTACACCGCCTTTTCCTACATCTACTCCAATTTTAAAAGACTCGAGTGACGTTACTAAACTATTAGATTTCGATATTTCTCTTTTTACTACAGCAACTACCAGAACGATGACTATTGCCGATCAAGATATTTATTTGGGTGATGCAAGTGAAACTCAAAAAGGATTAATAGAAATTGCTACGCAAGTAGAAGTAGATGCGGGGACAGATGATACAAAAGCGGTTACACCTAAAACTTTACAACAACATATAGGAGATAAAGGAATGTTAATTGCATATGCTGATACTTCATCAACAGGAGTATTAAACGGAACTAACAATTTGAGTGTAATAAAAAGTGCTACTGGTACTTATGACTATACATTTTTAACTCCAAGAACTGATACGAATTATGTTGTAGTTAATAATATTAATATATCAAAAACTTTTGCTTTCGGTTTTGACGTAAATATTAATCATATATCAATGACTGTGGATGGTTTTACTATAAATACAGAGGGAGCTGATAGTGGATGGTCAAATGAAGATTTGGATCATACGGTTTTAGTTTATGGAAAATAATAAATTAATAGAATTACCAAAAATTAAATTAAGAGATTATCAATATGATGTATGGGATAGTTTTTTTAATAAAGGTATTAAAAGATTTATAAATGTATGGCATAGACGTGCTGGAAAAGATGAAACTTGGCTTAATACCATGATTGCTGCTAGTCAATTGAGAGTTGGTACGTATCTTTATACTTTGCCAAAATTGAATCAAGCACGAAAAGTTATTTGGGATGGAATTGATCGAGACGGAAAATCTTTTTTAGATAGGGTACCAAAAGAATTGATTGCTAAAAAAAATTCTCAAGAAATGACAATTAGTCTTAAAAATGGGTCAATTATTAGATTTGGTGGTTCAGATTATTATAATAGTTTAATGGGTACTAATCCGATTGCAATTATACATTCGGAGTTTAGTTTACAAAATCCTTTTGCGTGGGATTATTTGAGACCTATTTTAGCAGAAAATGAGGGCTGGGCAGCATTTGTATTTACTCCAAGAGGAATGAACCACGGATATAACCTATATAATCAAGCAATAAAAAATAAAGACTGGTATTGTAATTTATTAACAGTTGATGACACAAAAAGATTAGATGGAACACCTGTTATTTCTAAAGAATCAATTGACGAAGCACGTAGGTCTGGAATGTCTGAAGATATGATACAACAAGAATTTTATTGTTCTTGGACAGCGGCTGTACAAGGTGCTTATTTTTCTACACAATTAAAAAGAGCTGAAGAACAAAATAGAATTAAAGATTTTATTATTGATTCTAGTTCTCCTGTATTTACTTCATGGGATTTGGGTGTTGGTGATTCAACATCTATTTGGTTATTTCAATATATAGGAAACATCCCACACGCTATTATGTATTTTGAAGATCATAGTAAGGAAATACAATATTATATTAATTTAATAATGGATTTTAGAAATAAATACGGGTTTGTTTTTTCTGAACATTTTTTACCTAATGATTCTAGAAATAGGAATTTACAAACAGGTAAAAATTTAATAGAATATGTAGAAAGTTATTTAAAGCCTATTACTGTAGTTGATAGATGCAAAAAGAAAATTGATGCTATTGAATCAGCAAGAAGATTTTTAGATAATTTAGTTATTCATAAGACAAATTGTTCGCGTGGGCTGGCCTGCTTACGTGAATATCATTCTGAGTTCATAGAAAAAAATAACGTTTTCCGAAATAAGCCTGCACATAATTGGGCATCTCATGGAGCTGATGCGTTCCAAACGTATGCCCAGTATTACTCTATATATAAAAATAGAATGTATAGTGACAATAATGTTATTAAAAATGTTATTGATACTTATACTTTTTAATTAAAAGGGGGCAGGTATGGCAATCGGTCCAAATGACAAATTTCTGGGTGACGTTACTATTAAAGAAGCTACAACTGATTTAGCTACTTTCAAGAATATTGTAACATCTACCGTTTCAGGAACAAATGAAAACATCTTGGCAAATTTTAATTTGGGTTTGTTTTCTTTTAAACCTTCGTCTACCTCCACTCCTAATGATTTAAATGTTATTTTACCGAATGATATTAATGTTAGTAATCCCGGAAGATGGGAACTATTAAATTTTCAGCAACAAACATTTCTTAAGTCTAGCAATCCAACTATAAATGACGATCAAACAAAAGGTTATAGAAACGGAGATATTTGGCTTAATATTATTACAAATTTTTCTTTTATTTGTAAAGATAATACATTTGAAAATTCAGTATGGATAGAATTAAAAGGCGAATTATCTTTTCCAAAAGTTAATAATTTTACGGCTACTTTGGGGCAAACTACTTTTGTTTTGAGTGAAACGCCAAGTTATCCTTCTAGTGGAATTTTGACTTTAAATGGTCAAGAAAGAATTTATGGAGTTGATTATACTATTAGTGGGATTAATTTAACTTGGAATGATTCTCCGTCTTTATTAGTCGGAGATATCTTAAATTATTATTATTCATATTCAGTATCTTCCCCTCCTGGAGGAGCTGTTTCTAGTGTTTTTACAAGGAATGGAGATGTGGTGGCTGCTATAAATGATTATAGTGCATCTCAAATTGATAATAATAGTTCTGTATCGGGCTCCCAGGTAGATAATGCATTAGATACTTTGAATAATACAAAAGAGCCTACCTTAACGAAAGGGGACATATCTGGGGAAGCAAATAGAGTAAATATAACTGGCGGAACAAATTCTATTATTGGTTCAGGAGTTAATATTACTTTGCCAGACAATTTAGTTAATAAAAGCTATCCTTGCATAGTTGATTACGATGGTAGATATCAATCATATCCGGTAGATATAATTGCCGGTACTGGGGCAGATCAGTTATCTATATATGTTCCTATTGACGCACGAAGTATAACTTCTATAAAAGCTAGATTTTTTGTTTCTTCTGGTGCGGCTGGTTCTGGTAAAGATATTGATATAACAACATACTATTGTGAAGTAGGAGAACCATACAATCAATATAGTCAAAATGATACTACTAGCACTTATGATTTTACGGGTTATGATGACAAATTATTTGAGTTAGATATAACTAATTTATTTACTGATATTGTTGCTGGTATGTCCGGAACAATTAATTGGGATAATAATAATATAGGCGGGAATCTTTATATGAGAAAAATTATTGTAAATTATATCGTATAAATTAATAAAAAATTTTAAATGGGGAAACAAAATGACTACATTACGACAAGCACAATTAGACGGGAAAATTGCTTATAAAAACTTAGAGAACATATTTACACTTACGCAACAATGTCCTACTGTTAAATTAACTAATTTAACTAACGATAGATTGGTTTCTACAAATTCTTTCTCTGATTTAACATCAGTATTAAATTTTTCTAATTGGTTTACTAGTTCTACTTTAGATATAACGGACAATCCAAATGGAACAGTTAATTTAGAAACTCACGGAAGTGCAACGAGCAAATGGGATGAGACACTTACTGTGTTAACTCCAAAAACAACAGACGGAAGTGTAAAGGTTACCAGTGAGTTTTTAATTGAAAAATCAACATTAGGTGCAGAATGTCTTTTTAAATCAAAAAATATAAGTGTTCAACCTCAAGAATGGCATTTTGGTTTAGGTAATGCGTTAGGATATCAAGTTAAAGATATTACAAATAATAAACTTCCATTTTTTATCTCTCCAAATTCTCCTAACAATTCGTTATTTGTTAATAATCTTGGATTTATTGGATTTGGCACTAGTATATTTGATGCATTTACAAAATTTAAAATTTCTCATAGTGGTGCACATTTATTTAGTATTTTAACAAGCGGATTAATACAAACAAAAATTACAAATTATGAAAATCTTGTTACAAATGGAAATGATATACCTAACAAACAATATGTTGATAATACCATACCATCAACTTATTGGGATAGAAGTAGTGGTTCACTATACTCAAAATTTATAACAGATAAATTGGGAATTGGAATAGCAACACCAACCGAAGAAGTTCAAGTACATAACCCTGCTACAATAGTTCAACCTTCATTGATGCAATTTACTAATGTCACTACAACCTCTGCAGCTGGTAAAGGACTTAGAATAGGAGTATCAGCGACAGGAAGAGGACTTTGTATTAGTGAAAATAGATACGATTTTCAAATTGGCGCACCTGCTGTAAATGTTGGGTCAATTTTATCAAATGGAAAATTTAATTGGTCAACAAATGTTATATATTATACGTCTACTTCACATGCTTTAATTGCAAGTGATTATGATTTAGTTGATAAAAAATGGGTAGAAGACCATACAAGCGGAAATACATATTGGGACCGTGACGGAACAGAGCATTGGCTGAGTCCAGCTGATACGGACGATGGATTACAAGTATTTACAGATGTTCAATTTTCAAATTGTTTATTTACATTAACAAGTTTTGTAAATAATGATATTCAATATAATGTAGAAAATGATACTGGTTATACTCCTTTTGTTGGTATTGTAGAAGCCTTTGACGATTATTCAAATTCTATTGCAATAGCAAAATTGAAAGGGACAACATTTACGACTTTACATGCTGAATCACCAATTAATTTTACAAATGTTGCTGGTAAAAATACGGCTAATAGTATCAATATATATTATGAAAGCGACAAACTGTATGTAAAGTCTACAATTTCAGGTCAAACCATAGAGATATATTTATCATTTAGAGCATTTAGAGCAGGTGCTATATAAAATTTTTATTATTTTTTAATAAGGAAACAAAAACATGAAATATGAATTTAACGAAAAAGAGATTCGTTCTCTTTTACAATTATTGCACATAGCATCAATTCATCAAGAAAAGGGAGGATTAATAATTATTGATACTATTCAATATTTTAAAAATAAATTTAATAATCCTATAAAAGAAGATATTAAACCTGAAATTAAAAAAGAAGAGAGTAAAAAAGAAAATGGGAATAAACAAAAGTGATTTGTTGCATTACATTATTGAACCTGCACTTAATAATATTAAATTATGCGGTAAATCCGCTGAATTATTATTGTTAGGAACTGCAGAACTAGAGACAAATTGTGGTACTTATTTGGTTCAAAGACCAAAACCTTATGCTTTTGGTCTATGGCAACAACAAGAAAATAGTTTTGTAGATATTATAAAACTATTAAACAATCCAAAACATCGTAAATTAAGAAAACGTTTTGATAAAGTTTTTAATTTAGATGGAAATACTATACCGCCATTAGAATGTGTTATAGGCGATTTAAGGTATGCTGCAACAATATGTAGGCTTTTCTATTACAGATTCTCAAAAGCGTTACCAGAGTCCTGCGATTACGTTGGATTAGCAAATTATTATAAGACTTACTATAATACAAAGTTTGGTGCAACTAAAATTGAAAAAGCTATTAAAGTATTTAAATCAATAGTTATAGAATTTAATTAACTATATTAATAATAATTATTTAGGCAAAAGGCAATTTGCCTGCCTCGTGCCTGCCTCGTGCATGCCTAGCGCCTTTATGAAAAACTAACTGTTCGGAATTTCCGAACAATTAATAATTTTAAGGAGTATTTATGGGAAGCCCTAAAAAGAAAAAACAGAAAGAACCATTTTGGATTTTAAAGAGGATTTTAAATTTCTTTAAGAAAAATTACAAATTAATTTTTATTGTAACTTTCGTTGTTATTTTATGTGAACTTTTATTGAGTTTATTATGATTGCACTAACTGACGGGTTGCTTTCTTTAGTAAGTTTTATTGTTCCGCCACTATTTAACTTTATTAATAGAAAATTTGTGCCATCTTCTGATGAAGACTCTACATTGAGTATATTGGCAACTACAAAGCCAGAAGTTTTGGCACCTTATATTGATGCATATGCAAAATTAATAGAGTCAAAGACTGAATATGCGAATAGAGATATTGTAGGAACCCCATCAAAATGGTTAATAAATTTAAGAGGATCAATTATTCCGATATGCGTATTAATTGCTGTTCCTTCTTTGTGTGCGATTCTATTTTTTAATATGCCTGCACCACCAAAAATTGTTCATTTATTAGATGTGATTATTAGTGGTTGGTTTGGGAACATGATCCTTAAGGACTAAAAATGATTTTTTCAATTGTATTAATTGTATTGTTTGTATGTATTATTTTGGCGTTGTTTTATTTTTCTGTTACGTTTAACTTTTTGAAAGGAACTGTTGTTGTTTTTCAAGATAGATACATACGTTTAAGAAATCAATTTAATACTCTTAGAGATAAGACACATACAGAGACAAAAGAAGTTGAAGTATTAGTTAATAATTTAGAAACAAAATATAAAGAAACTAATAATTTATTACATGGTACACGACAAGCATTATTTGAAGAAGATAAAATAATAAATAAAAGATTGAATGAATTAGATAAAAAAATAGATAGCAAAGGTAAGATTGATGTTTTTAAGGTAGTTGTTGGCGGAATTAGTGGTGGAATTGTAGCCATGATTGTTTCTCTTATTAAAAATCTTCATTAAGAATTTCTATAGGTTCTAATGTTTTTTTTCCATTTATTCTTCTACGTTTTCTAGATGATGATTTTACAATAGCTCTACGCGACCATCTGCTACTATTTCCTTTCATTTCAGTTTTTACTTTTGTAAGTGCCATTTTTAACCTTTATTGTCTTTTCTTATTTTTTCTTTGATAACCATTATATCTTTTTTTAAATCTGATAGCATGTTGTCATTATTTTCATTGAACAAAGAACTTAGTAAAAAGAAATCTGAAAAAGACAGATTAAGAGTAATAGTTTGATTCCCTTTGTCTATTTTTTCTAATCTAATAAGTTTCGGGTCAACTAGAAATACATTACTATTTTTTTTTATCATTATTTGTTTCTCCTTCTGTTGTTTCAGTATATTCAATCTGTTTTATTTTATCCTTAAGATGTTTTATTTGATCATTTAATATTTTTTCTTTCTTATGAAATACCTCAATGCTTTTTTCTAAACTTTTATTTTTCTTTTTCAATTCTTTAAAATCTAATTCAAGTATTTTAAAACTCCATTCATCATAGTAATAAGGGTCATCATTTGTTATTAGTTTTGCTGCTAATTTTTTCGGTTGTTTCTTTAATAATTTACATTCTATTTTAAATTTCTTTCTGCCCATCCCTGCTTTGTAAGCAGCTCTACAAATATTTTTAAATGAAAAAAATAATGGTAAATCAATATAAAATTTGGAGCTATCTGTAAGTAGCGGATGTATTTGAACAACTCTTAATTCGTAATTATTAGTATGAAAAACTAATTTAAAAATTGTATCATTATCTACAATTTCTTCTATTGTATTTCTTTTTGATACACGGGTAGTCATCTGTAAATTCCTTTAATTTATTAATTATTGTAATCAAATAATTAATTTTTGATATGGTATAATTTATATTATTTTCAAACTGTGATTTTCACGGACAGTTATTTATCACAATATAGTTCTCCTTAGAAAGGAATATCGTCCATTTTTTTGTCTTCACTTTGTTGGGTATTGTCTTCAACATTACTTAATAAACGTTGAATATAAATAGTAGAATATTTACTATTTTTTTTAGTTATTTTTTTTACTTCAAGTGATAGACCTATAAATTCATCTAAGTTATCTTTTATGGAACTTAGAAAGTTTGTTGGAGCATCGGGGAGGCAAATTTCAAAATCTTTTTTAATAGAATATAGATAACCTTTGTTTTTATAACCTTTGCTTTTATCTTTTAATGTATCTTTACGCCATATTACAGATGTTTTCCATATATATTTACCAATATGCTCTCCTTCTGTGATTTTCAATTTCCATGTAAATTTTGGACGAGGGTCATTTGATTTTGTTACGCCCAAACTTAAATCTTCAACAATTGTTTGGTATGTCCCATCTGGTATAAAAAAATCTGTTTTCTCTACTATGGTATTAACGTAATCATCATCGTATTTTGTAAGATCCAATAGGTCGTTTTCTAAATAACTCATTATATTTTCTCCTTGTATTTATCAAAGTAAGATTTAAATTTTTCATAATCTAAAGGTATAGTTTCAGGTAGTTTGAAATCCGTAGGCGCTCTCACACCTGCA